>Ga0310124_10002710_pt1 | contig 12125 bp, 7 predicted proteins | sample CB11b_AW_Bot5_MG_FD_203507 | JGI IMG/M metagenome (GOLD analysis project Ga0310124, IMG submission 203507) | Marine microbial communities from Western Arctic Ocean, Canada - CB11b_AW_Bot5 | ecosystem: Environmental > Aquatic > Marine > Oceanic | place: Canada: Western Arctic Ocean | collected...
CCTTGAGAATTTTCTTCGCAAGGCTCTTGAGTTTCTACTTCGAAAAGTTGGCCCCACCAACGCAGCTATCTTCCTGCCATCAAGCGGTGATGAATACTCACTAGGGGGTTACGTCAACTATGACTGTAGCGGCGACTCGGCCGATATTCTGCTTGAAGGTCTCGCTGATGTGCTGGCACCGCGCATTGCTAACCATGGTCAGTCACTTCACCTAACCAATCGTCACGATATGGTGCAATGGCTGGATGGCGAAGCCGAATTCATGGCTGACAGCCATATGGTTGGATTCACCTGCTGCGATGAACAGGAAAATTTGGCGGTGGTGGTGTTGTTTCGAGATGAAACGGAACCTTTCAACGCCAGCGTGGTTGAATTATGTGAGTCTATCGCCCCAATGTGTTCGGAGTACTTGGCCAAGCTGATCCGTATTCATCATCGACATATCGTAGATGACGGCCCGGACTCCACCTGGGACGAGTGCGTATAACCCCCAATATTCCCGTCATATGACTGAAAATACGACGCTGTAGATTTTACCAATAACCTCCTCATTAAAAGCATTTCAAGTTGCCAGGCGAGCCCACGGTCGTCCATAAAACGCAACAACGTGCCGATCGCACCGTTGGGCGATACACTTAGCATATGACCAGACGACCCAAATCAACTTCTACCCCCCGAACCGGTACCATCACCACCAAAAGTTGGGAATCCGTTAAGGGCGGGTCGGTTGCCGACTCGCTGGTTGGCAGTTTTGTCGAGTCGCTGTCCTTTGATCGACGTCTATATAAACATGATATCCAAGAAAGATCTTGGCCAGATTACCAAGGGGTTAGGGCAAATTGGTAAACAGATTGACCGATTGGGTGATGCTTGGCCTGGATGGAAGATCGAACTCGAAGATGTACACATGTGCCTTGAAGCTGCACTAATCGAAATGGTTGGTGACGCAGGCCGCAAGTTACATACCGGACGCAGTCGTAATGATCAGGTCGTCTTGGACCTGAAATTATGGGTACGTGATACTGTAACTGACCTACGGGACATGATCGATGACCTGTCAAGATCGTTTGTGGGTCTAGCGGTACGTGATGGTCAAATTGTGATGCCATCCTATACCCACCTACAACGGGCACAACCAATCATGGTCGGCGCCGAACTATTGGCATGGGTTGAAGCACTCGATCGCGGTGCCGCCAGACTGGAACAGCTACTATCGCTTGGGCTGGAAAATCCTTTGGGTAGCGGTGCAATTGCCGGTAGCAGCCTACACCTTGATCGACATCACACGACCAAGAGCCTTGGATTAAAACGCCCCACGGCAAATAGTATTGATGCAACTGCAACAAGGGATGTGGCTCTCGACTTCGTCTATGGCTTGGCAATGATTGCCACAACCCTATCACGCTGGGCCGAGCAATGGATCTTATATGCGTCCACTGAATTTGGTTTTATCCGGTTGAGCGAAATCTATACCACTGGTTCTTCAATGATGCCGCAGAAGCGGAATCCGGACATGCTGGAATTGATCCGCGGCCGGTGTGGCGATCTTTACGGCCGACTTGTCGCCCTACTAACCATGTGCAAGGGCCTGCCCCTTGGCTACAACCGGGATCTGCAAGAGGATAAACGCCACACATTTGATGCCTATGATGTGGTGGCTGAATGTTTGGTCATGGCATCGAAGATCGTACGTACCACACAATATGACAAAAGCCGGATTGCCAATGCCTTGGATCAGGGATTTCTTGACGCAACGAGTCTAGCTGAATATCTGGTAACCAAGGGTGTTCCATTCCGCACTGCACACCAAGTGGTTGGTCAATTGGTACGCCAATGCGAGCAGATGGGATACGGACAACTGTCGCAGCTACAAATCGCAGATTTCAACCAAGCCTGCCATGCGGTGAAACTCGGTACAAAGCGATGCGGCAATGATGTATACAAGTGGTTAAGCGCAGAAAATGTAGTCAAGCGATACTGCACAACAGGTAATGCTGGCGCGTCGGGTGTGCGCCGGCAACTTCAGTCATGGCGTAAACGATTGAAGATGTGATGGGCGGCCCTCTATATGGATCCCATTTTTTGAACTCCTCTGTCAAGACAATATCCAGTCACCTTATCGTGCCGAACGACAAGGTATCCACGGAAGAAATTTCCCGTCCCGCACTGGAAGTTAAAATACAGTCAGGCCTAGTCAAGCCAGCGGCGGCTGACCTTGCTGGCCTGACTACTGGCGGATTTATGTACGTGATCCGACCAACCTGTATCGTCACGACAGTGAAGTGATTATTGAACCACGTTGGCCAATGGGGAGCAGAAACTTGCTCATCCTTACAGTACTTCAAGGCCCAGAAAAAGGCAGGCGGTTTGAACTTCCGGACGACGAGCCGCAATTGCTAGGCCGTTCTAGTGAAGCTGTACCAATTTCTGACCCCACGATGTCACGTCGTCACAGCGAACTAACCCCTGACGACGGGCTTTGGTATCTCAATGACCTTGATAGCTCCAACGGCACCTATCTGAATGGTGTACGGATCACTGCGAGACGGCCCCTGGAGCCCGGCGACCAATTTCGCGTAGGCAATACGCTAATTCTATTCGGTACAGAAGCACCTGGTGCGCGGCAGCACAAATGGAAAATTGCCGGAAAAGATGAACTTCAAATTCAGGTCGAGCATATCGCCCGCAGTAATGATGAATCGATGATTATGGCCGTGCCTGATCCCAGTGAGGAGGCGGTCATGCAGTTGACCGTCATTTATGAACTGACTGAGTTGATCGGATCGATCATGGATCGTGGTGAATTGCTGCAATGCGTAATGAATTTGATCTTTGAGCATTTCCAGGCTGATCGTGGGTTCATATCACTCAAACGCACAACTGATGACGCGATTGACCCGGTGGTTGAACGGCAACGTATTGAAGGAAATAATAGCGAGCAGACCAAGGTTCCGATTAGCCGAACCATTGTGAATCATGTAATCAAGCACGGTGAAGGTGTGTTATCGAGCAACGCCATGACCGACGAGCGGTTCGCTGGTGGTGACAGTATTCAGGACATGGCTATACATTCTGCTCTATGCGTACCAATTAAGTACAAGGACCGTCTGTTCGGCGTCATTCACCTGGACAGTCAGATTACCAACTACACTTTTACAGAGGATCAATTGCGGTTGCTTACTGCAATCGGCGTTCACACCGGTTTGGCCTTGTCCAATGCCCATCTCTATGAGCGACAACTACAACGCGAGCGCCTGGCGGCAGTCGGGCAGACGGTTGCCTCACTGTCTCATTCGGTTCGGAATATGCTCCAGGGCCTGAGAGGTGGCGCAGATGTCCTCGAACTGGGCCTGAAGAAAGACAAAATGGCGGTGGTTCGGGGGGGCTGGGATATTGTCTCGCGAAACCTTGATCGGATTTATTCGTTGACACTGAATATGCTTGCCTACTCGAAACAACGTCAGCCAGAGATCGAAATGACCATTCTCAATTCAGTGGTTGAAGAGGTCATCACCCTGATGCAACATCAATTTGATGACAAGCATGTCGCACTAATCACGGACCTTGATCAGGATATGCCACCTGTCCCACTAGATGTATCAGGTATTCACCAAGCTCTGCTTAACTTGATCAACAATGCCCTGGAGGCAGTGGATCCGAAATTTGGCACAGTAACTGTTGGGACTGCGTTTGACCCAGTCACCCAACAAGCGACAATCCGCGTGATTGATAGTGGTGCGGGAATTAGCCCCGAAGGCCGAAAGCATCTTTTTATACCCTTTCACTCGACCAAAGGACTACGCGGAACCGGCTTGGGGCTCGTGGTTACGAAGAAAATCTGCGAAGAGCACGGCGGATCACTCAGCGTACGCAGTTCACCAGCCAAGGGATCGACGTTTACCATTGCATTGCCGGTGACAACAGATAATGTCCCCACATCCGCCGATACCCAAGGATTGACCAGTGTCCAGACAAACCCTGATAAAGATTAGGCCTTGATCTTGCAAACCGAGCAATAACTCAATGAGATCAAACGTTTATCTCTCAGAGTCATCATGGACCACACCAAGCGCGTGGCGTGGGTCGATGGAGAGCATATATGGCCATTAGCCAATCCTTATCACCGTTACGACCGGACCAGTTTGGACCAGATCAGGCACAGCATCTACTTAACCGCGCAGGCTTTGGCGGGACAACTGATCAGGTCGCCGAACTGGTGGAGATGGGTCTCCGTGAGGCGGTAAAACATCTTGTAGATTACAGGCAGGTTGACGCCTCTTCACTTCCAAAGCCACAAGCTGATGCCGACATTATCGCCCCGCTTACACCTGAGCAACGCCAACGTCAGGCTGCCGCAAGACGTACTGGCAACGAAGCTGAAATTGCCAGGTTCCGTACTTTACGCCAACAGCGTAAAGCAGATGATCGCCGACAATTGGAACATTTACAGCAATGGTGGTTACAGCGGATGATTGAATCACCTCGCCCGTTTGAGGAAAAGCTTGTGCTACTGTGGCATAGCCATTTCGCCACCAACCACCGCACTGTTGAGGATAGCTTCCTCATGTTTAAGCAGAACCTGCTTTTACGCCGCCATGCCAATGGAAGGTTCACAGATTTAGCATTCGGCATCATTCGCGACCCGGCAATGATCCGATTCCTTGATAACCATGCCAACAAAAAACAGAAGCCGAATGAAAATTTAGCCCGCGAACTCATGGAACTATTCACCCTTGGAGAAGGTAACTACACCGAAAATGACATCAAACAGGGTGCAAGAGCCTTGACCGGATACAGTTTCTATGACAATGAGTTCCAATTTATGGATCATGAGCATGATAAAGAACCCAAAAAGATATTGGGCATAGCCGGCACGCTGAATGGCGAGGATTTTGTTCGCATCCTCCTGAAACAAAAGGCATGTGCAGCATTTGTCTGCTATAAGTTGTATAAGCATTTTGTTGCCGATATTCCTGATCAAATGCCCCGTGAAAGCAGGTCGGTCATATTACAGATGGCCAGAAGCCTTCGGGCAACAGATTACAGGATGGCACCGGTGCTCAAAAAGCTGTTCATGAGCCGTCATTTTTATGACACAGCAATCATAGGCTCGAAGATCAAAAGTCCCCTGCAACTAATTGTAGGCACGATTCGAATACTTGGGACCCCCGTGCGCGATATGTCTCTACTGATTGATGCGGCAGGAACTATGGGCCAAACATTATTCAATCCTCCATCCGTTGCCGGTTGGTCGGGTGGCAATACGTGGATTAATACATCAACCTTATTTATCCGCCAAAACTTAACAACGTATCTTATTACCGGGAAACTGCCCTATCTTGACGGATGGACACGCAAACAAATGGATTACGACCCTACATTTCTAACCGAAGGGTTATCAAATCGATCACCTGAAACCTTGATTGACCATCTAACCAAAATATTAATTGCCGGACCTATTCCAGCCCAACGGCGCAACCAACTTATTGCATTTATTAATGAGCGAGATGGCCAGATTAAAAAAGATCGTATGATTGGTCTTTTGATGCTGATCACTGCAATGCCGGAGTACCAATTATGTTGAATACTACTATGCAGGCGGCTTTTACGCGGCGCGAATTTGTACACAGCGGCATGGCTGTTGTTTCAACAGCAGCAACTATACCGACATTTCTGCATCAATCGGCTTATGCCCTGGTGGATCCCGAAGATATGCCGTTGGTCAAAGACCAACCAGGCATACCACAGGATCGGATCCTGGTCGTCGTTCAATTGTCCGGTGGAAATGATGGCCTAAACACGGTGGTTCCCTATGGGAATCCTGCCTATTACAACGCCCGGCCAGGCCTGGCCCTGCGAGAAAACCAGGTACTACCACTGAACGGTGGAGACGGTATTGGCCTGCACTGGCAACTCGAACCACTTAGAGAAATGCTCGATGAGGGGTTGGCATCAATCATCCAAGGTGTTGGCTACCCCAATCCCAACCGATCACACTTTGCCAGTATGGACATTTATCACACATGCCAAGCACGTGGCGGCAAGGGGCTTGGTTGGTTAGGTCAATTACTCGACCAGATCGATCCGACGAACGGCACTTCACTGATTGCTCTCAGCGGCGAAGCACCGCTGGCCGGCCAGGGCCAGAAAACTCAACCGATTGCGTTTGAAAACCCTAAACTGTTCCGCTGGATTGGTTCGGAAATGCATGCGGCACTGGAGGCACGTTACCAGCAAATCAGCCGGGACTCCGTGGAAGATCCCAATGGAATTGGCACCCTCATACCCCAACCGGACAACCCAAGGTCATTTATACGGCGTACAGCGATGGATGCACAGGTCGCCTCACAGCGGATTAACGAAGCTGTTGCGCAAGGCAGTGTAACGAGCTATCCCGGCGGCCAGTTGTCGGAACAACTGCGTATGGTGGGAGCAATGATCCGTGCAGGGTTGGGGACTCGTGTTTTTTATGTGGGACTGAATGGCTTTGATACGCATGCTGGGCAGGCGGGTCGTCATGCAAACCTATTACGCCAATTCTCCGTGGCCATGCGGGCTTTTTATCGGGAGCTACAAGCCATTGGACAAGACCAACGTGTTTTGACTTTAGCATTCAGTGAGTTTGGGCGGCGTGTGGGAAAAAATGCATCACAGGGTACGGACCATGGCACAGCCGGGCCCATGTTCATGTTTGGACCAATGATTCGATCTGGTCTGCTCGGAAAACATCCGAGCCTGGCCAAGCTTGATCAAGGGGACCTTATTTATAATGTAGATTTTCGAAGTGTTTATGCCGCTGTCATGGAAAAATGGCTGAAAGCCGATAGCCGCAAAGTACTTGGCAAAACATTTCGCCCGGCGAATGTATTGAAGAATGTATAGAAAAGGTATAACCAACTACCAATACGAGTCAGGAATTAAAACCCAAAACCCAAAAGTAGTAGATCCCTAACCCGACCGCCAGAACGACAATTCCAACGATAATGCAGTTGATCATCCAAAAACGAAAACCTCGTAGACCTTTGGTGCCTCGCGGATAACTAGGCATACGGGTAAAACTGTGGCTTTGACTGCGGGACAGGCGCATCCGGAAATTGATTGCCCATCCTGAACCTTCAAGGATTGCACTTAGATCTCGACGACGAAGCTTTAATACGGCTAAAAGAATGCTGGGCAGCAGCACGGCCAGGATCGCGCCACCCAAGCCACCAAGGATGAGAGTTGGATTTTGGGAAAATTTTTCGGCGATATAGGCCAAGGCAGAACCCACTGCCGCCAAGGCGACACCTCCTCCGGCCAGTAAACTACCAGCCGCCAGCAAGCCGCGTTGCTGGACTGCCTGATGCTGGACTTTGGATGTTTCGGCATCTGCCACCGCCTTCTCAACATTTGACATGCTCTGCTGAGTAGCAGTATCAAGTTTCTTTTCTGCCCCACTAGTAAGTTTTCCGATCTTTCCGGTCACGAGTTGGCTAATACGTTTAAAGGGCGCAAACATCGCCTCATTGAGACTGATAGGGTTTTCGATGATTTGTATGACCTGCGCATCCCACTGACACTCATCGATATCATTAAACACCCCCCGCTTACCAACCACAAGACTACCTTTTCCTCCCGAAGTAACCGGTACGGCAAGTTCATATGGCTTTCCACAACGATGGTCATTAACGCGGATATAAAGCACGAACATGCTGCTTAGTGACGTGACCCTGGCATGGTCAGCACGCTTTATCACTTTGACCGCCATATTAAAACGCCGCCCATCCATAACCAAAGTGCCCATCTCGAAAACCGCTCGTCGTGTTGGATCATACAAATCGGGAAAGCTGACAAAATTATTGGCCAGATCCAGCAAGCACGATTGATACAGCAGCAGTTTTTCTATCCGTCGAATATTGTCGAGTTGGAAAGCCGTCTCATGGCTCTGGTCGACAAGATGCCTGACGCTGGAGATGCACGGCCCATCCAAATAGCCTTGAAGCTTTGCCACTCCCAACTCAGAAAACGGAACTTCTGGTTTGGAATCGCACCATTTCTCGTAAGGCATCAAGCGTATTTTTACAGTTTCCCATTGGCATTCAGTTAAATGATCGAGATCATCATCAAACAATTGTTTCAGAACATGTTGGTGTAGATTGGCGAATGCTTCAGCGAAGTGAGGATTGATGGCACCCTTGCAGTCGAGTATACGTTCGGCACAAGGCCTGGCCAACGGCGCAATGGCCATTAAATGAGTGATCGATTGGGAATCCCCCAGATCAGATTTTTCCACATCACTGGCACGTGGTGGAATCTGATTAACCATTTGAGAATCCAGTGCTAATATTTGACACTGGGAAAAGTACTGGTCGATCTTGGGCCGAAGATCGGCAAACATCTTGAATGCATTTTCAGTCTTTTCACCAAGCGGCAACAGCTCACCTGCATCCTGTTCTTTAGTTTGCAACCACTCCAAATAAGCCTTTGCCATATTGCAGAAGCGGTCCAAATGTTCTTGGCCCACACCAGTTTTACCAGATGGATGAGAGGCGCCGCCCACGGTATCCACCACATCTTTAATGAACTGCGCGGTCTGTTCATCGGCAGCTGCATCAGGCAACGTGATGCCAGCCTCACTGACCGGCATCTGCTGGACTTCATGTTTGATCTGGCGAATTTGCGACAGCGTAATGCAATCTGTCGCCGTGGGTCCCAGTCGACTAAGAATTTTTTTAGCAGAACTGTAAATCCTCTGCCCATCAGAATTCTCGCAATTAATCGCACTAAGTTGCAGAGCCTGACTCTTTGCCTCCAAGCCGCTGTAGTCCGTAAGGTTCTCAAGGATCCAGTTGACAGCGTCTCGAAGTTCACAGACTCGGATGCGCCCATCGTGATCAGAATCAACCAGTTCAAGAAATATTGCATCGCCACGGATGGTGTTTATCGGCGCACTTGTTGCCACCCAGTGCGCCTCATCAAGTAGCAGCACATTTGCCAGATCTGCTGCAGAATCAATACGCAGATGATGAGAACGACCCAAACGATGTAATGTCAACTTAGCAGAAGCACACATATGTACACTTTCATCATGTAAACAGTGATCAGGAACTTGCTCGCATGCGCCGAAAAATCATCATGATGACAAGAAATAGATCCAGAACCATCGCAACTCTGGAACTGATATTGACATGTCTCATTTCTAGAGAAATCCTAGTGTCATATTGACATACATGTAAGAGGCCATGATAACGCCCAAACACATTTGTTACGGTTTGCCGTGGCTTGAATCGCAATGATGTGCGCCATTGGCAAACACCAACCAATTGGAAACCGAAGCGCCGCACGATGGACTGGGTCAAAAAGTCCTGCAGATGCACATCGCCATTGCAGCCCCAGGGTCCAAAAACCCCAACTTCAGAACCACTGCATGACCGAAACTCGGTAGCGTATCGTGCCCCAATCTTTCGGCCAGAATGAATACGAGATATTTCGATCGCGTTAACCATACCGTTCAAATCTGTACCAGTTGACCGTCGGGGTAAAGCGGCGAACAGGCCACTAATAGCAAGCGGTTGACGCCGGCAATTCAAAATATGCCGATGGGTTTACGTTTTCCTAAGTGCCGGACTTGGATGCAGCAACCACGGAAACGGTAGACGAATTGGAACTCCCACCACGGTCTGCCGTAAGAACCATCGTCATTCGACGCCCTAACATCCGAGGCATCACTTCGACTTTTCCTTGCTCGCTGAGTGATTCACGGACACGGTCCATTGTCCGCAGACCCAACTCGCGATGTGCCATTTCCCGACCCCGAAACAACATCGTGAATTGAACCTTGTGGCCTTCACCCAAAAACTGCTTGGCTTTACCAAGCTTGATCGTCAAATCATGGATATCAATTTTAGGTCGAAGCCGTACTTCCTTAAGTTCACTGTGCTTGGCATGGCTCCTCGCTTTTTGTTCCTTTTTCTTTTGCTGGTACATCCATTTGCCATAGTCCATAACACGACAGACTGGCGGATTAGCCTTGGGCGCAACCTCAACCAGATCAAGGCCTGCAGCACGGGCCCGGCTTTTACCTTCTTCCAAATCTACAATGCCTACTTGCTCGTTATCTGCGTCGATCAGACGGATAGGAGAAATGCGGATCTGATCATTCGTACGAAGTCTTTTCCCGATTTTTTGAACCGGCCGGATAAATCGTCCTCTAGCGATGGTAATGCCTCCACGTTAAACCTTGATTGATATTCAACATTAATCCGCCACCGAGTCGTCACTGCGACAAGCTTCACAAAACAGCATCACCCTCCTGTGACTACCGGTATTTCACGTGGTTTACCATACCGATACGGCCAATAAGAAGCAAGAAAAAACAGGGTGCAAGCTAACCTCGTTGCATGACAGGCAAGCCCCACGGTCCTCACTTAATCGCCCAAAGGATCCAATAAGCAACTGGCGCTACCAGTAGGGGCGAATCGACTACATCAAGAATACCACCAAAACCAGGTATTGATGATCCTGAGTCTTTGATCCCTGCATCCCGCTTTAAAAGACTTGCTAATAGATCCCCAAGTTGGCCTACCCCACCGAGGACCAAACCGCCCATACCGGCCCATATCAATGGCCAGTACACCGTCCCATTACCATTGCGATTGGCAATGACGGCCAATCCCAGTGCAAGTAATGCCGACAGCAACAAACCACCGATCAGACCTTCCCATGTTTTCCCTGGACTGAGCCATGGAACCAACTTGTGACGACCGATCGCCTGGCCGGTAAAATAGGCACCGATATCGCATATTTTCGTGATGCCGAGGATAGCTGCAATCATCCAAACACCATGATGAATGCGAATGGCCATAAGAAGGCCCGGCAGCAACCCCAGGTAAATAAAAGATAATGCCGTGGCTGAGATTGTGGCAATTGCACCTTGAGTTTGCCTATGGCGGCAATGGACGACAAGCGAGAGCATGGCAATCATCATTGCCGCAGACGCTATGCAAGCAGACATGTGATGCGGACTATCCCGGTTCACAGACAAATAAACACATGCAAAACCAGCAATGCCCGCAGTCGACACCACCCAAGGCTCTACCTTGATTTTCTTGGCACGAAAGATACCGCAGAGTTCATTGGCGGCTAAAACAATAATCGCCAAAAGCACGATGAACATCAATATCCCAGGCGGCAAGACTGCCTGGCCAAAGAAGAGTGATTGCCAAAATGTACCTTCCAACACAACCCGCTCAAACGTGCTGTCGAAATACAAGATGGTCACCAGCGAGCCAATCATCACTGAACCGAAGGTAAGACGCCGCTGCAGCATCGACGCATCGTATCTCAGCCGTTGGAACGCTGCGAATCTCTGCCGCTGAGCGGCGGTTTATTGCCCACCGGATCGCAAGCAGGACCGGTGGGTGGATAGGGCTTGAACGGCGGGGATGGTTGTAGATTTTAATCGCCTGCGGATTGGCCCTGATATGTCCCTCACCCCTTTGGCGTCGAGTCCAACGATGCACTATCGTGTCATCCGTGCGACGTAAATTGACTATTGGCGTTTTGCTATACATGGCCGGCGTATTGGCTGCACCTGGTAACCATGTCGCTGCACAGTTAATTCAAGCTACTAGCAATTCAAAGCATTTATGGATTGTGCAGTCGAACGAGGATAACACGGTGGTTATCTGGCATCGGGGACAGGATGACGAACCACAGGTACTTTATCGAGCGTTATCTCACCATGGCCAGATTGCCCCCGGGGGTGTAGCCAGTGCTGGCGATCGGCTATGGGTTGTTTACAACAGCAATTTAGCAGTTCAATCAATTCGGGTAAGTACCTCTAATCCCACGGAACAGATCACTTATGAAACACGGTTGGCAACCACACTCCCCAAGGGTGTGACATTACGCAGTTTTGCCGCAGGTACCGCAGATGCTTGGGCTCTGGTGTCATCATCAAACCCAAAGGTACTTGCGGTCATTGATGCAACTGCCGAAACGATCCATGTGAATAATGAAGATGAATTACAACACGACTCCGGAAACACTAATAATCCAATACCACAGGACTCCACCAACCCCGATGCATTCATGCCCGACCCTGAACCACCGTTGGATCAGGCAGAGCCCGACACTGATGCCAC
>Ga0310124_10002711_pt1 | contig 12124 bp, 12 predicted proteins | sample CB11b_AW_Bot5_MG_FD_203507 | JGI IMG/M metagenome (GOLD analysis project Ga0310124, IMG submission 203507) | Marine microbial communities from Western Arctic Ocean, Canada - CB11b_AW_Bot5 | ecosystem: Environmental > Aquatic > Marine > Oceanic | place: Canada: Western Arctic Ocean | collected...
TGAGTTACCAGCGCGACATCTGTGCCGACAGGGGGAAAGGGGCGCAGAAACCAGTCGTGCCGCGGCGAGTTGCCGAAGGGGTCTATGAGAGCACGAACGCCGCCCTCCGAGGTCCACAGGAACGCGGAGTGGCCATAATACGTAAGCTTCAATGGGAAGGCGCCGCTACTCGTCAGCCCTGAGCAGCGCCTCGCACAGGTGGGCGGAGTCGACGAGCTCTGGGATGGTCACCGACTCGCGGACGGTGTGCATGCCGTTATCAGCCATGCCGACCACGACGGCGCTGATGTCGTGGAGCCTGAACACGTTGCCGTCAGTGCCTCCGCCCGAAGGCCGCATCTCCGGCTCCATTCCCAGGCTGCGCAGCGCGTCTTTCACGCGCATCGTGGCGGGGTCGTCGTCGGTAAGGGTGTAGGTCTCGAACTCGGTGTGCAGATGGTCGTCGATGTTCGCCTCGGGGTACATCCGCCTAACCTCGGCGAGCGCCTCGTCGATCTGCAATCGGATGCTGTCCAGGGTTTCCATGTTACGGCTTCGGAACTCGCCGCGAACGATGGTGTTCTCGGCGACGGCGTTGCGTACAGTTCCACCCTCGATGGTGCCGATGTTGAAGGTCGTTTCGTCGTCCAGGCGCCCCTGAGGAAGTCTCGCAATGATCTGCGCCGCGATGCGTATCGACGAAATCCCCTTCTCGGGCTCCACGCCGGCGTGGGCCGCCCTGCCGGTGATGTCGAGGTCGAACCCGATGTAGGTCGGGCTGGCGGAGGTTATCCGGCTGGAGGGACCCTCCCCGTCGAACACGATCGCCTCTTTGGCGGTTATCATGGAGAAGTCGAGGTTGCGCGCGCCAACGATGCCGATCTCCTCCTCGCGGGTAAAGACCACCTCCAGCGGTCTGACAACCGTGCCATCCTCGGTGGCTGACTCCAGCGCCTCGAGGATAGCCGACATCCCGGCCTTGCAGTCGCCACCCAGGATAGTGGTGCCGTCGGAGACGATCCGATCGCCTTCGATTCGTGGCTCGATACCCCGTCCCGGCTCCACCGTGTCCATGTGCGCGGACAGCAGCAGCGGATCCGGCCGGCCGTCGCCTGCAATAATGTTGCCGTACGCGTCGCGCCTGACCGAAAGCCCCAATTTCTCTAGCCGCCCGACCAGCTCGACGGCGATGGTCTCCTCCTCCCCCGACGGGCTGTCTATCCGCGCCAGGTCACAGAATGTCTTGACTAGTCTGTCTCGGTTGATCATAGCCGCTCTCCCCGGAAGGTCGATTCCGTCAGTAGCCGAGGACTATTGTATTGGGTCGGTCCCGCGTGTCAAGCGAGTGGTGTCCCCCGGACAGACGCCGGATGGACTCTGTTGTGGCTCAACGGTTACACTAGCCAGGGTGCGGTGCGGGCAGCGGTGGAGCCCGCCGCCGGAGGTGTCTACATGAGCCAGGACGAAAAGCCTCGATACGCCACCATGATCCGCGACCTGCCGACGGGAGAGAGGCCGCGGGAGAGGCTGAGGGAACTGGGCCCCAGCCACCTCAGCAACGGGGAGCTCATCGCAATCCTGCTGAGGACCGGCGTGGCGGGCGAGAGCGTCTTGAACCTCTCGACCAGGCTGCTGGCCGACTTTGGCGGACTCTCGGGCATGGCCCGCGCCAGCTACGGCGAGCTCGAATCGCTCAAGGGGATCAGCGAAGCCAAGGCGTGCCAGCTACTGGCCGCCTTCGAGCTGGGTAAGCGGCTGGTCTCCCTGCACCCCGAGGACCGGCCCGTGGTTGCTTCGCCACAGGAGGTCTTCAACCTGCTCGGCGCGGAGATGTCGTTCTTCGAGCAAGAGCACCTGCGAGTCATCCTGCTCGACACCAAGAACCACGTCCGGGCGGTCCAAGAGGTGTACATAGGCAACGTGAGCTCCGCGTCCGTGCGAGTCGCTGAGCTGCTCAGGCCCGCCCTGCGGGAGAACTGCCCGTCGATCATCCTCGTCCACAACCATCCCTCCGGCGACCCGACTCCCAGCCCTGAGGACGTCCTCGTCACCCGGGAGACGCGAACGAGCGGCGAGATGATGGACATAGAGCTGCTCGACCACGTCATCATCGGCTCCAACGGCTACGTCAGCATGAAAGAGAAGAGTCTGGGATTCAACTAGGGCCTTCTGTCATGCTGAGGAGGTACGACGAAGCATCTGGAGATAGGGCCGTGGAATGCGGTGTCGCGGGCGCCGCCTCCCCAGACCCTTCGCTGCACTCAGGGAGACATAAGAAGAAGAAGGAGGTTAGCAATGGCTAGAGGAAACGAGCCCCTGGGGGATATCGCCACCACGGTCCTGTTCGAGAACGAGAAGGTCAAGATTTGGAACTTGGTCGTGGACCCGGGCGAGGCCAGCGGGTGGCATCTCCACCCGAGAGACTATGTGACGGTCGTCGTGGAAGGCGGTGGGTTGACGGTCGAGTACGACGATGGCACTTCCGGGGTGGGCTCGGCGGCTGTGGGAACGTGGACGTATCATAGTGAGCACAGGGTCCACCGGGTCGTCAACCACACGGAAACCAGGTACAAGAACGTCCTGATCGAGCTGAAGGGTTAACAGTACTGCTGAAACCTGCGTCGCCCACCATGTCGTTCCGAGGATTCCCCGCGGATCGGCGGGTGGCGATGCGGTGCCTGTTTGAGGAGTGTGCATAGTATGAAAATTACCGGTATCGAAACGTACCTGATGAGCGCGGACCATCCCTCTCGACCGGGGCGGGTCGGGCGAAACTGGCTGTTCGTCAAGGTGCTCACCGACGAGGGGATCTACGGCGTCGGGGAGTCCAGCGGCTGGCCCCGGGTTGTCCAGACGGCCATCCAGGACTTGACCCCGATTCTGGTGGGGGAGGACCCCTTTCACATCGAGAAGCTCTGGCAGAAGACGTTCCTGGCGATGATGGGCCACGGCATGACCGGCATCGTCGGCAGCGCCGCCATGACGGGCATCGAGATCGCCCTGTGGGACATCAAAGGGAAGGCGCTGAATGTGCCCGTCTGGAATCTCTTGGGGGGTAAGATCCGAGACCGGGTGCGCACGTACGCCCACGCCAGGACGGCGGAGCAGGCCCGGGAGCTTGTCGACCGCGGCTACAACGCCCTCAAGACCGGCGGCGTCGAGAACGCGGCCAACAACGTCAGCGCCATCCGCAAAGAGGTCGGCCTCGACGTAGACATCATGGTGGACATTCACGGGCCGCCCTGGCTGACGACCAGGGACGCCATCAGAATGGGCCAGGCTCTGGAGGAGTACGAGCTCCTCTTCTACGAGGACCCGGTCCCCCCGGAGAACGTCGAGGCGCTCGCGCGGGTGGCGTCTAGCGTGAACATCCCGATAGCGGTCGGAGAGCGCCACTCGCACATCTACGGCGTGCGCGAGCTCATCGAGCGAGAGATAGTGGACGTAGTCCAGCCCGACACGGGCCGCGCAGGAGGGCTGATGCAGATGAAGAAGATCGCCGCGATGGCGGAGGCCCACTACATCACGATGGCGCCCCATGACGGCTCGCTTGGTCCGGTGGCGGAGATGGCGGCGGTGCATCTGGCGGCGACCCTCCCCAACTTCCTCATACTTGAGCACCGGGCGGACGACGTGCCGCAGCGGTACGAGGTGATGGAGCCCCAGCCGGAGGTCGTCGACGGCTACATCGCGGTCCCCGACGGGCCCGGGCTCGGAATAGACATCGTCGAGGAGGCTATCGCCAAGTACCCGTCTCAGGGCAACGTGATCCCGCCAAATCCCAATCGGGAGTACCTCTATTTCCAGGCGAAGGAGCAGCGCGCCCGGTGGCTCGAAAAGCGAGGATAACCTCCCGGCCGAACAGCTCGATGGAGCGCATCACCGACCTGGCTGTCATTCTGAGCCGCAGGCGAAGAATCTAGGGCCGCCGCCTGCGCCTAGCGACCTTGGGTCTAGAATCGGACGTTCTTAGGTCCTTCGCTGCGCTCTAGGACGACACTTCGCTGCGATCAAGAATGACACAGGACAGACTTGCGAGTCTATCGAAAGGCGGGGATGACCTCCTTGCCGAACAGCTCTATGGAGCTCATCACCTTCTCGTGAGGAATCTGGTCGCACTGCATGAGCAGAATCGTCTGGTCGACGCCGATCTCTTCGTGGCGCTTGACGGACTCGATGCACGTGTCCGGGTTGCCGGCCACGATGACCCCTCGCTCGCAAAGTAGCTCTGCAGGAAGCTCCCCCAGCATGGCCCGGGGGACGCCGCCCCCGCCGAGGTCCTGCTCGCCTCCAGTGAAGCGATCGAAGTTGGCCCGCAGGTGGTCGGGGACCCCTCCCCAGGACTCCAGCAGCCGGTCGTAGACTTCTTTGCGGTCGGCGGTATAGGGGCGGTTCGGTCCGAAGAACTCCTTGATTGCCTTTGCGCCCAGCTCCATGGCCTCGGTGTTGTCGTCGCCGCAGTGGCTCAGTGTGAAGTTGGCCCACTGGTTGTTCACGAACCCTCCGACCGGCTCTGCCTTCTTGATGTTCTCCCGGTAGGCGTCCACGTGCTGTTTCATGCCCGCTGGAGCGCCCGACCCGAAGGACAGTACGCCGATCCCGTGTCCCGCGGCGATCTCGTAGCTGGACGGCTGCGTGCATGCCATCCATATCGGAGGGTGGGGCTGCTGCCGCGGCTTCGGAAGGATCCGGCGCGGCGGTACGTTGAAGTGCTTCCCCTCCCAGGAGAACTCGTCCCCACTCGCCCAGATCTGGGGCACCATTCGAAGGGACTCCTCCATGATCTCCCGTGTGTCCCTTGGGTCTATGCCGAGGCCGAGCTGCTCGTAGGGGCTGCTGCGTCCCACACCGAACTCGACACGTCCGCCGGACACGTGGTCAACCATCGCGACCCGCTCGGCCACCTGGATGGGATGGTGGTTGGGCAGGATCACAACGCCGAAGCCCAGCCGGATGCGCTTGGTGATCCGGGCAAGGGCGGAGATGATGACCTCCGGTGCGGAGGAGCCGGAGAACGTCGACAGGAAATGGTGCTCGACGAACCACAGGTAGTCAAAGCCGACCTCGTCGGCCAGCTGACACTGCTCCAGCGTCTCCTCGACAAGCGGCGCGTGGTCGACCTCGTGGTCGTCGTGAGGTCGTTGCATCTCGAACAATAGGCCGAATTTCATGCTGTGGTACGCCTCCGGAGTCTCTGAAGTTGCCGAGTTGGCCCAAGTCTATGCATCGGCCCGCATGGTGTTAAACCCGCGTTCGCGCAGATTGCGCGGACGCGGGGCGCCGTCTATCATACGGAACGGTGTGCACAAGCCTGAGCCGGAGCGATTGCCGATGAAGATACTGGTCATGGGAGCGGGCGCCGTCGGGGGCTACTTTGGCGGCGTACTAAGCCGGAGCGGCTCCGACGTCACATTCGTGGCTCGCGGGTCGCAGCTGGAGGCAATGAACAGTCGAGGTTTGCGGATCGAGAGCGATGTCCTCGGCACATTCACGGTGCGCCCGCCTGCGGTCGAGAAGCTGGACGGTAGCTGGATGGCGGACCTCGTGATCTACTGCGTAAAGAGCTACCAGAACGAGGAGGCGATGGAGGCGATGAAGCCAGCCGTCGGAGAGTCGACGGCCATCCTGACGCTTCAAAACGGCATCGGCTGTGGCGAGCAGCTGGCGGAGGCGTTCGGCAGCGACAAAGCGCTCCTCGGGGCGACCTATATCGACGCCACGCGCACCTCCCCAGGGGTGGTAGTCCAGGAGGGCAGCGATACCCGAATCGTCTTCGGGGAGGAAGACGGGCGCGAGACCGCGCGGGCGGTCCGGGTCCGAGACGCCCTCCGGCAAGACGGCATCGACGCCATCCTGTCTGACGATGTACTGAAGGCGCTGTGGACGAAGCTTGTCTACATCTGCGCCCTCAGCGGGATGAGGTGCATTACGCGGGCCTCGTTCGCGGAGGTGATGGACACGCCGGAGACGCTGGAGCTTTCGCTTCAGGTGATGCGAGAGGCTGTGGAAGTTGGCCGGGCCAACGGCGTCGAGTTGGACGACGGCCTTGTTGACGCGACGCTGGCCGAGTTTCGGAGGTCGAGAGACAACCTCACCTCTTCGATGTACCTCGATCTGTTGGCCGGAAACCCCCTTGAGGTGCAGGTCTTGAACGGCGCCGTTTCGCGTATCGGCCGCGAAACGGGGATCGCTACGCCGGCCAACGACTTCATTACGACGTGCCTTAGCGTGGCAGACCGAAGAGCCAGGTCTCGCTCGGGCGCAGAAACATCAAGCTAAGGAGGAGCAGATGCCGTATTTCTACGACCCGTCGGAGGTCGAGCGAAGGGAGATGGCGCCGGGAGTCAACCTACGGACGATGTGGGGCGACAAGATAATGATGAGCCTGGTTGAGATTGCGCCTGGGGCGGTGGTCCCCAGCCACACGCATCCCCACGAGCAGGCCGGGATGGTTGTGCAGGGCGAATTCGAGTTCACTATAGGCGGGGAGACGAAGATGCTGAAGCAGGGCGACGCCTACGTCATCCCCGGCGGCGTCGAGCACAGCGGCGTCGGATCCAGCGGCTGGTCCCTGGCCCTCGATATCTTCAGCCCACCGCGAGAGGATTACAAGTGACAGGCGTGGGACGCGGATAGCATTTGCGAGGGCCCTTAGACAGGCTCAGGGTAAGCAAGTGGGCCAACGTGGTCCCCTCTCCCAAATCTGGGAGAGGGTTACGGTGAGGGTTGGGCCGGGAGCACGACCCCCTCTCAATCTCCCCCCAAGAGGGGTAGAGGCATATCGCCTCCTCCGCGCGACGGGGGATGATCAAGAGGGGGCTCGCGTCTGATGCTAGTTGGACCGCCTAGGTAGCCTAGGTTCCGAAGCGCGCGGTGGCGACGGCGTCGCTGTAGGTGACGCCCTTGGTCGACCAGAATGTCTGCGCTATCGAGTCCACTGCGTTCACCAGTTGCTGGGCGGCTTCCCGGTTCACTGACTGCTTGTTCTGGCCCGCCAGCTTGGCGGCGTTCCAGAAGGTCGTGTGGAGGTCTGGGTGCTCCTCCAGGTGGTCAGGACGGAAGTAGTCGTGCCAGAGGATGTCCAGCTCCTTCTTGGCCAGCTGGGCATGCTCCTCTTTCACGGCGACGTAGCGCGATATCGTGTTGACGTATGTCGCGATGGATTCCGCGCTGGCGCTGGGGTCGGGCGATTCCAGCGCCTCGATGCGCATCACCATCTTCAATACGGTCTGGGCCGCGATCTTGGCCGATACAGGATCGTAGATGCCGCAGGGAATGTCGCAGTGCGCGAGCACTGGGTGAACGGGCCAGACGCGTTGGACCAAGGACCTGATTCTCATGATTTGCCCCTTTCGTGATTGGTACTGAGAGTGGTAAGAAGATAGAAGATACAGGAATATTAGTCGTTAAGCAAGCTGCCTATGTCCGCTTCCGGAGTGCAGCGCGACGCCGCTGAAACCGGCTTGCCGCCGGAGGCGCAATGCCTGTTGACGCGGCGTCACGCACCATGTCGATTCCACCCTATGAAGCGAGGAATGATCCAGTGTGCTTCTCGTAGTTTGGTGACGGTCATCGCCGGCCAAACATCTGTGTGTCTGGATGGGAGACCGGACAGATCGGGACTCAGGGCGCCGCAGTGACTATGCAGGTCTGTTGACAATGTTCTTCGAGTCCTACGCCGTCAGGGGCGACAGTATGTCGCCGTCGTTCCAGCCCGGCGACCACCTGCTGGCCCTGCCCGGTGCTTACTTACGTAGGCCGCCGGCCAGAGGAGATGCGATCATCGTGGACACCCCCGCAGCCCCAGGTGACCGCTACCTCAAGCGCATCATCGGCCTTCCCGGCGAGGAGGTGAGGCTGTCGGAAGGGTACCTGTGGATCGACGGCGAGCATCTGGTTGAGCCATACCTTGGCGGTCTGCCGGCGTCGCTAGGTCTTGAGGAGAGGATCTGGAAGCTCGCTCAGGACGAGATATTCGTCATGGGCGATAATCGGGCCCACAGCACAGACAGCCGTAAGTTCGGCCCAGTCGGCGTGGGACTAATAGTGGCGAGGGTCCGATTTCGCTGGTGGCCGCTCCGTCGTTGGGGGCGGGTGGGATAGCGCGTGGACCGTCGCCGAGATCCCGCTACTCCTCGGACGCCAGCCAGCGAGCGACCTCTTTGGAGTGGTAGCTGATGATGATGTCGGCGCCGGCCCGCTTGATCGAGGTGAGTATCTCCATGGTCACGCGGCGGCCGTCCAGCCACTCGTTCTGGGCCGCGGCCTTCACCATCGCATACTCGCCGCTGACGTTGTATGCGGCCATCGGGTGGTCGAAGGCCTCGCTCGCCGCAGCCAGCACGTCCAGGTAGGAGAGCGCGGGCTTGACCATGACGATGTCGGCCCCCTCCTCGATGTCCTGTTCGATCTCGCGCATTGCCTGCCGGAGGTTGGCGGGGTCCATCTGATAGCCCATCCTGTCGCCGAACTGGGGAGCTGAATCGGCGGCAACCCTGAAGGGGCCGTAGAAGGCTGACGAGTACTTCGCCGAGTACGCCATGATGGGCGTTCCCTCGTGTCCCCCAGAGTCGAGGGCCTCACGAATGGCGCCCACCTGGCCGTCCATCATTGCCGACGGGGCGACCATGTCGGCGCCTGCTTCGGCCTGACACGTTGCCGTCTTGGCCAGTAGCTCCAGGGTACGGTCGTTATCCACCCGGTCGTCTACGACGACACCACAGTGTCCGTGGTCGGTGTATTCGCACAGGCAGAGGTCCGTCACGATCATCAGCTCGGGCGTCGTCTGCTTGATGACGCGGATGGCCTCCTGGACTATTCCGCCCGGCTCGTAGGCCTCCGTCCCGAGCGGGTCCTTGTCGGCCGGAATGCCGAAGAGCAGGACCGCGGGGATCCCCAGCTCGGAGACCTCGCCGACCTCGGCGATGAGCTGGTCCAGAGAGAGCTGGTACATCCCGGGCATCGGTCCTATCTCGTTTCGCACGTCGCGTCCGTGGGTCACGAAGATGGGATAGACGAAGTCGTCGACCGATAGGCGTGTCTCCCGCGTCATCCGCCGCATGGCAGGCGACTCACGGAGTCTTCGCAAACGGTTCAGTGGATAGCTACTCACGGGAAGACCCCTCTCCGGCGAAGTGCGCCTCCAGGGCATCGACGAGCCCCGAGATCGTGTGCTCACTCGCTATTATATCAACCTTTAAGCCCAGCTCTCTGGCCGTCGTCGCCGTGATCGGGCCGATGCACGCGATGGTGGCCTCGGACAGGCGGTCAACGCTGCCGTCGAGCAGACGTACCAGGTTCGTTGCCGTCGACGAGCTGGTGAAGGTGGCGACGTCGAACCCGTCTGCGATGACATCCTGTAGACGTGCCTCAACCCCGTCGGCCGGCGATGTGCGATACACGGCGACCTCGTCGACTATGGCGCCCAGCTCCGACAGTCCCGTGGCCAGCGCTTTGCGGGCGATGTCGGCGTTGGGCAGAAGGACTCTGCCACTTTCGAGCCCCCGGCGTCTCAGGCCGTCGACCATCGCCTCTGACACTAGCTGGTCCGGCACGAAGTCAGCAGCGATTCCGCGCTCCGCCAGTCGGTCGGCGGTCGTCGAGCCGATGGCCGCGACGCGGGCGCCGTGAAATGCCCTGGCGTCCAGGCCGATGACCTGCAGGCGGTCGAACACGGCCTGCACCGCGTTGGTGCTGCTGAAGACCACCCACTCGTAGCCGCCCAGGTTTCGGAGGGCGTCGTCGAGCTCGCGGTAGTCATCGATAGGGCCTATCTCGATCGTCGGGAGCTCGATGGCCTGCGCGCCCCGCTGGGCCAACAGCTTGGAGAGCACACCGGCCTGACTACGAGTTCTCGTCACAAGTATGCGCTTACCGAACAGGGGTTGGTTGTCGAACCACCTGAGCCTGTCCCTCAGCTGCACCACCTGGCCTATGACCGCCACCACCGGCGGCCGTAGCCCCGAGTCCGCGGCTCTGTCCACGATGTCCGACAGGGTCCCGACGACCGTTTCTTGGTACGGTTCCGTCCCCCAACGGACCAGCGCGATCGGCGTTTCGGGCTCCTTGCCATATCGCAACAGCCCCTCGACGATTGCCGGCAGATTCTCCCAGCCCATCAGCACGACCAGCGTTCCGGGCTGCTTCGCCAACGCCTCCCAGTCGACTGAGGAGACATCCTTGCCCGGCATCTCGGTCCCGGTGACCACCGTGAAGGAGGACGCCAGCCCGCGGTGCGTCAACGGGATTCCCGCGTACGCAGGAGCGGCGACTGCTGACGTCACGCCGGGTACAACCTCGAAGGCGATGCCTTCTTGTTGGAGCGTGTCGGCTTCCTCTCCCCCGCGTCCGAACACGAACGAGTCGCCACCTTTCAGGCGGACGACCTGGCTTCCCTGATTCGCCTTTTGCACGAGCAGGGAGTTGATGTCAGCTTGCTTGCTACCGCCGCTGCCGGGTACCTTGCCCACGTCGATCATCTCGGCGTGCGGCGCGGCGCGCCCCAATATCCGCCTGTCTACAAGGCGGTCGTACACTACGACTTCCGCGGCCTCAACGCATTGGAGACCCTTGACCGTGATGAGCCCGGGGTCGCCGGGACCGGCGCCGACCAGGAAGACCTTGCCTTTGCTCACGACTCGGCGCCCCCGACGATGATCTCCGAGGCCTCGGTAGCCATGAGCGCCCTGGCCGCCGCCTGCCCCGCGGCGACTGGATCGTCTTTGGCGTGGGATGTTTCGACTCGGAAAACGCGGTCGCCGTCCGGGGTCACGGCCATTGCCGAGATGCGCAGCTCGTTTCCGTCTAGGGTGGCATAGGCTGCTACTGGAACTTTGCAGCCGCCGCCGAGGGTCTCCAGGAACGCCCTTTCGGATGTGACGGCGACTCGGGTGGGCTCGTGGTCGATGCTACCTAGCATCTCCGCGACTTGGCCGTCCGAAGACCGGGCCTCGACCAGGAGGGCTCCCTGGCCCACTTCGGGCGTGAACTCTTCTGGTTTGAAGTACTCGCTGATCTCTCCGGATCTACCCAGCCGTTCCAGGCCGGCGGCCGCCAATACAACGCCGTCGTAGTCGTCGCCGGCCGCCTTCTCGAGGCGGGTGCCGACGTTCCCCCGTATCGGGACCACCTGAGTCTCGGGACGCAGCGCCCTGATCAGCGCGCTCCGTCGGGGGCTGCTGGTGCCAAGTCGAGCCCCTTCAGGAAGCTCCCTGAGGGTAAGGCCCCATCGGTTGACCAGCACATCACGGGGGTCGTGCCGCTGGGTATATGCGACGACAGCGAGGCCGTCGGGCACCTGCGCAGGCAGGTCTTTGGCGCTGTGCACGGCGATGTCAATCTCATTCCCCAGCAGCGCCAGCTCGATCTCCTTGACGAACATTCCGCGAGGCATGCTCAGAAGCGGCGCGTTCTTGCGCCGGTCGCCGCTGGTCGTGATGGGGACGAGGGTGAACTCAGTGTCAGGGTAGGCCGCGCGTAACGGTACCAGAACCTCCTCGGTCTGGGCCTGCGACAACGGGCTGGTCCTGGAACCTATCCGGATGCTGGTCGAAGATGGCATGGGGGAGGTGATTGCCTTTTTTGAGCCCTCGGTACTGCTCAGGACAGGTTAGGCGTAGACCCTGGGGGGCGTCGCCGGCGACGCAGGCGTGTGGCCGGCCCGTACCCGTGAGAAATAACGACAGGGGTCCGACCACTACTACTCGGAACGTTGACCCGTGTAGCAGGGGCCTGCGACACAGCGAACGGGCTAGCTGCTTACCGAAGCGGCCACTTTGCCATTCAGGAGGTCAGCCATGAGTGTTTTTTTCGCTTCTTCGTCCTTGCCATCCTGAACCATCGTCAGCAGGTCATCGGTGATGCAGGTCTGCCAGTGGTCCGGGGCGACCTTCACACCCATTTCCTTCAACTCGTTGCGGGCCACGGACAGCAGCGGCGCCAGGTCGGCATACTCGATCAGCGTGCTCGCGGTGAGCTCCTCGCGGAACTTTCGTGCAAGGGCGGGGCTCGCGCCGCCGGTGGACACCGCGATTGTGACTTCGCCGCGCCGGGCCACAGAGGGAGCGATGAACGTGCACAGGTGGGTTACGTCTACCACGTTCAGGAGGACGTTCCGTTCGTTCGCCTCCTCGGAGATCTGCGTGTT
>Ga0310124_10002712_pt1 | contig 12123 bp, 9 predicted proteins | sample CB11b_AW_Bot5_MG_FD_203507 | JGI IMG/M metagenome (GOLD analysis project Ga0310124, IMG submission 203507) | Marine microbial communities from Western Arctic Ocean, Canada - CB11b_AW_Bot5 | ecosystem: Environmental > Aquatic > Marine > Oceanic | place: Canada: Western Arctic Ocean | collected...
AGTGACCGTCAGCAACACCCGGGTTGTGACAGAAAATCTCAAGATGCTCATTCCCTTGCCTCCACTGAGTTGCAAGCATGCCAATCATTCACGCTTTAGAAACGAAATAATCTTGCAGAAGAACAAGGTAATTTCAAGATTTTCGAGGGCTGAGCAACCGTCCTTACCGCCTCCTGCGCCTAACCAGCAACACGCTCATTGCCAAAAGTGATAGCGTTGCAGGTTCAGGAACGAATGCATTCAGCCCCGCGCCTTGCACATCGGACACTTGACCGACACTGCTCCAGTTGGCACCAATGATCCCCAGATCCGCCACATCAACTCCGCCGTCCCCGTTGGCGTCGCCATCAACATAAGTCACACCAACCCCGTTGAAGTTGGCGCCGATGATGCCAAGGTCCGCCACATCAACCACACCATCACAGTTGAAATCGCCAGGCGGGTTTGTACCAGGTCCATCCGGCCCGCATACGCCGATTTCATTCACGACTCCCCAGACGATGTTGTCGTAAATGGCGTTTTCAAAACCTGAAGATCCACCGCCACCAATCTGTACGAAGGAGGCGTCATAACGATCGTTGAATGAATCAAAATCGGCGACCAAAAGGTCATTGTCATGCCACAAGTTGTAGTTACGCTCATCCGCGTCGTAGTGCAATGTGATGGTGCCCTCATCCAACTGCTTGTTGATCGGCGTCAGCGTATCTGAACTCCCGCAGTCATCGATAGCGGCGCATGTGCCGTGGTACACGGCATAGGTGTGCTTTCCTTGAGGGCCGAAGGATCCAGCCGTTCCGTTGGCAAAAACCAACATCGTGTCGTCGCCACGCCGGGGGTTTTCGCTTTGACTTGGGGTCGCCTTGTTGATCTCAAAAAGCTTGTCATTGCCAAAGGTTTGGCCCGCGGGAAAGGTGATTTTAAAATCGAACCGCAGAACCCAGTCGCGGTCTTCGCTCATCTTATGTGCCTCGTTCTGATTGGGAACCGACTGATTTTTGAAGGTTGTGACGGCACGGATTGTGGTATTCACGCAAGGGTTATATCCGCCTGTCCCCGCGTTACCTGAGCATTCAAAACCACCATCATCGGAAAACGGCGATTCACCGAGGATGAAGGCGCCTTGAAGGAAACTGACCTGACCCCAATCTTTGGCTTCAAAATTCCAGTTTTCACAAAGAAGAAAATCGTTGTGCATTTTCCCACCGTCACCACCGGTTCCTGCGCGTGGAGCGCCCAGGGCACAGTCCGGCTTTAGAAGCCCGTCCTCGGGATCAATTGATGATTCCGTGGTGTTTGGGTCACCGGAAAAAAGCATTTGAAGCCCGGGCTCGTTATCGTCTAGAAATGGTACTGGTGGTGCGCCCAGGACACTGGAACCACCGAGCCCGGCAATCGCCGCCAGTAACACATGGAATGCGACAGGTCGTTTCAGGATGCTCATTTTCTCACCTCCACTACATGACGGCACAAACGCTTGTAACCCTCACTTGTATGTCGAAATCATATCAGGAAACATGAGGTAATTAAAGGTTCTAATTGGCTTATTAATGCCTCTTAACACCGCCTGGGCCGAACCATCAACACACCCATCATAACCAGTGACAGGGTTGTCGGTTCAGGAACCAAGGCTGACGTGCTGAACGCTGCCTGTGCTGCGGTCCAGTTGGCACCGAGGATGCCAAGGTCGGCTACATCAACAATGCCATCACCGTTGAAGTCGCCGTCGGTGAAGGTCGCATCACTCTGCCCAAAGTTGGCGCCCACCACGCCAAGATCCGCTACATCTACAACCCCGTCTCCATTGGCATCGCCGGCAAGGGTACTGGATGTATCCAAGACGCCGACATAGATCTCGTCATACAGCGAGTTTTCGAAGCTGACGCCACCGCCGGCAATTTGAATGAAATCTAGATCGTAGGAACCAGATGCTGATTGGAAGTTTTCCAATACTTTGTTGTCGTTCCACCACAGGTCCAGACGTTGGTTGTCTGACTTATAGTGAAGCGTGAGTCGTCCTTCAGTAATGGGAAAGTCCAGGAGGGTGCTCGTATCCGTGCCGGCAACCGGGTCGAGGCCGTAGAAGATTCGGTAACGGTCGGGCGTACCGTCATCGAGGAACGAACTTCTTGCGCCGTTGCCGGGAAGAAACGGTCGCGGACCACCGCCGACAATTTCAAGAAGGAGGTGCGTACCGCTGACGCTGTTCGCCGCAGGAACGTTGAGCTCCACCAACTTGTCGTTGCCGAAGGTGTCCCCTGCGGGGATTTCGATCTGTACCCCCATCGAAAACACCCAGTCCCTATCCTGGTTCATCCCCGTTTGCCCACCATTCTTGAACGCGATCTCGTACCGCCGCGTGGCATTGTTGCAAGGTAGCGCCGAGTCTTCAGGGTGATTGGGACCGATGATATTACCCCTACATGCCACGCCTACATCGGAAAAGGGCGACTCGGCCACCACCCAAACCCTGCTGGATGGCCCGATGTGCCCCTCACCACCCCAATCAATGGGCTTGGCCATCCATGAATCGCGGTCGTTCGGATCACCTTCAATGGGTACGAATAGACCCGGTTGATCATCAAGGAAAACCGGTGTTGGGGGTCCGGCCATGACGGGCTGAAGCGCAACCGTCATGGCTAACAAGGTTAGCGCAAATGCCAATCGTTGCGTTAGTTTGGCTGTTTGGTGCAAGTGGTTCATCCCCTTTGCTCCTGTCTTGAGTGCAATGTAATGCTCTAACGCGGCGCCCTTGTATTATGTTTGCCCCTGCGTCTAACCATCAGCACACTCATTAAAAGAAGGGACAGGGTTGCAGGTTCAGGCACCAAATCAGATACGTTGCCTGTTGTTTGCGACGCAGTCCAGTTGGCACCGACCACACCTAGATCTGCAACATCAACATTTCCGTCGCCGGTAAAGTCGCCATCTTCCAGCATCGCCTGGGTGCTGCCGAAGTTTGCCCCCACGACCCCCAGGTCAGCAACATCCACCAGGCCATCACCGTTGACGTCACCGGGTATCGTCAAACCTCCAAACTCGATCATCAGCATGGGTCGGGTCGCGATGTCCGCAGCAGAACCGCCGGTCATTAAGTTGCCGTCCTTGTCGTAGACATCACCAAACTCGCTGGAGCGATAGGCGTTGCCATAGTTGATGTCCAAAGTCGGCAATTCACCGGGTGGACTGTAGGCCGCCACGTACACGCCGTCGCCCGTGATGAAGTCCATCAATCCCGTTACATCAAATTCCTTGAATCCGGGATCGGCGTTCTGAAAGACTGCGACCACACCCGGATGGCTCGAGTCGTATTCCGCTTCGCGTGTTTCGTCGATCGTACCGTCCATCGCAACCCCGATATCCGGGTCACCCACGTCCGCCGGACCGCAATCAAAGGCCTTGCCAACCGGGTCATTGGGTGACCAGGTCGATATACAAAGCTGTGACCAGTTTTCCTTATACCGCCTCTTGTGGTCAGCGGTCACCACGCCCTTCTTTGCCAAGCCGTCATTGAACCCCCATCTGATATCCGTAAGCAGGGGATAAATCTCAATGGTTCCCGCATTCATCCTGGGTTGCCCAACGAGGTTCGGCACTCTGGTTTGCACACCACCAGGGCCCAGTACGTTGATGGTGTCGCCATGGTACCCAGCACCCGTGGCGGCCTTCGCGCCGCCATCTTCGGTGTTATATAGTTTCAGCGTAGCCTTCTTGATATCCATGTCCGCGGGAACCTGGCCTGGACCGGTTCCAAAAACCTCTCGGAAACGAATGAAGAATCGTGAATAACGGTAGGTGGGTCCGGCCTCGTGTGTAAGCTGGCCACCGCCACTGATAAACCCGGTGGCTCGCTGGAAAAAGTGGCCTACTTCGAGGATAGACCGACGCCCTCCGTTGGTTGAATACATTTCGTAGGAACTGGAGTCGCCGGAATGAGGGCTGTCATACTCGGGCGTATCGCCAAAATTCGTTTCGAAAGCCCAGCGGATCTCCGTATCCTGCGCGCGATCATATCCGTTGGACCCCTGCTGAAAAGTCAATGTTTCGGCCAGTGTGGGTGCAGCAACCAGTAAAACCAAGGCCGCCACCCAAATAACAACCACCATGTTAGAGAACCTTCGGGTTGGCATGATCATCTCACTATCAAGACGTAGTGTGTGCTTTAAATAACTGCTTCCAACACTCCACCCCCAAGAAATGCAGATCGGTGTTTTACACAGTAAACCAACTGTACTTTATTGTAACGATCCCATGCGGTGATTTTCAAGAGAAATATAAACTGCCAGATCTCCAGACCACAGGCGTGGCCAAGGCCACGCTCAACGGTTTTATTCCGGAGCAGACAGGAGGTGGGTGCCCAAAGGGTTTAAAGGACCGTTACCAGCCCTTAACGCCGCCTTTCATGGAAATCTATTGACGTTCCAAATCGCCACGATTATAAAACAGGCATCATGTCCAGCGACAAGAGTGAAACCATGAAAACCTTCCGCCTAGCTCTAGTTGTTCTCACAGTTGGTCTGCTTTGCGTTGGTAATGCTGCTGGTCAAGATGAAAAGAAGTCTGAGAGTGATGCGTTTGAGGCGACGCTCGCCCGGGCGAAGGATGGGGATACGGGCGCGATGTTCGGCCTTGGCGTCATGTACGCCAACGGCGAGGGCGTGATCGAAGACGCCGTAGAGGCTTATGCGTGGATCAATGTGGCAGCCGCAAAAGGCCAGAAGGAGGCCGCCGAACATCGCGACAAGATTAAAAAGACCATGACTCCCGAGCAGATCGCAGAAGGCCAGAAGCGATCGCGCGAGATCATGAAGTCAATATCTAAGAATTAAGCCCCACCTCTACATGCTCAACAATGATTTTCAACTCTTGTTCTTCCGGGTTTCTACTGTCTTGTTTTGCTAGCAGAAGATCGTCGCGTTGGTTCTGAGATTCACAGGCAATCAACGCTTTAGACAGTGATGCGATATCGCGCGGTCTAGTTGCCGTTTCCAGGGCGTCAATTAGCTTGCACTTGATCTTGCCTCGGTCTTCATCTGTGATCTGCCAACGTACTGAACGGCACGGTGTTGCTGTTATCGTCATCACCCATCTAAACAAAAGCCCAGGAGCACCGGCTATCTATCGAGCCATGGGAAGCTTGGCATTTGCGGCAGCGGCACGAGCGGTCTGGGGCGTTCGGCCGATCATGATGTTCGTGCCATCGCCGCGTCGGTTCGTGATCGGGGGCTTGGCTCCGCTGGCTATTTCGAGGTAGTCCGCCAGCTCCTGGGCGGCCAGTTGCTCCAGTCCCTCGTCCCGTGTCCCACGTCCCGCTACACACGGGCCAGGTGACGACGTTCCGGGCGAAGCAGACCTGACGATTCGTTCATGAATTTCTGCTGCTTCCCAGTGACATCTTTTGTGTAACCGATTTTGACACCGCGGGGCAGAAAATTGACGAACATAACCTTTCGCGATGTGTTGCTGATGTTGGTTGAAGCGCCGTGGATGTTGGCCGGATTCCAGATAGTCACTTGCCCGGCGCGGGCCAGAATGGGGACCGGCTTGCGATAGTCCAAATCTGGAAAGTCGTCCTCAAGCCACGCCACCTCGGTCGGCGCAGACCGTGTGTCCTCAATGTTTTCGTAATCTTCGATCCGCACCGGCCCGGTATGGTTCGTTTGCGGTAGGTACACCGGGTCGGCTTCAATGGCATCGGCGATCTGACGATGGCTGCCCGGTCGGATCATCAGAGGCGCAAGCTGCGGGGTCACGTCGCTAATCCAGATCAACATGTAACATGGCATACGTCTCGGCACTGCCTGCAGATCACGGTGACTGAGTCGGATGTCCGTGTGCAACCGGTACTGAAATGAAGTGTTGGGGGCCGGGTAAGTCTGCTTGATGGACGGGCGAAAGAGCTTCACTTCATCGGCCCGCAGCACACGTTTGGCCACCTCTTCCATAATGGGATGCTGAATCAGTTCAATCAGGACCGGCTCTGTGATCTGGCTCAGACTGGAGCGATACTTGAGCACGTTGGATGGATAGGGTGGCCGCGCCAGCAGCCGGTCAAACGCTTCACTGGCAGCGGTGATTTGGCTTTCAGTAAACGGTGAATCGATGGTCACCGCGCCGTCGCGTTCGAATGCTTCAAGCTGTTGATCGGTGATCATTGCCTACGCAATAGTAAAGTTAGCGTTTTCTTCTATCGGCCGACATTTCCCAGATACCGTTCGCCCGACCTCCGCCGCCGGGCCATTCGAGCACCATAATAACCCCCGCCGTTGAATTGGAAACCCCACAGGCGGATTTGCGTCCGGCAACGAGCTCGAAGAGGCGAGTCGTGATGGCCCACTTCTGATTGCCCAAGACGTTATGCCTGCGAAGGAGCCCTCGACACTAGTTTCCTTTTCTTACCCCGTCGAAACAAGCTTATGACCTAACCACCACCTCTTCGTATAGACACGAATACTATGGAGCCCAGCTTTGCAAAAAACGTCTACAATGCATTTGCCTTTCTCGTAGACGACTTTGGCTATGGATATGAGGCAGATGGGAAGTATGCTCACACATTTCGCGGACCGCATCTTAATGTAGTGATCGCGTATTCGAGATGTGAGCTTAACATTATTCTCAAAAGGACAATCTACACCTCGATACTTAGACCCTTCAAGAAAGGTGGCTTTGACCTTGGATGGCTTCTTCACTACATAAATCCGGATGAACTAACTGAGGTACGTGCCTTAAAAATGACCAATAAGGAGCCGGGATAGCGGCCGATGAAGCCATCGTAAGAAACAGAAGTATTAGTAACCTTGCCACCGTTGGTAATGTTCAGCGTGCCGGAACCATAACGACCCACACTCAGAACGCTCGAGTGGGTCCACCTCGAACCGGAACCGCTGACCGTCGCTTCGCCGGTTGAACCCGACGAATAACCGATGTAACCGTGGTGGTTAGTAACCTCACCACCCACAGTAATGCTCAGCGTACCATTACCTGAATTGCCAACTCTCAAGGTGCCGCCAACCGCCCAAGGGTCTGTGGCACCGCCGGGAGACACATCACCTGTCGTGGTGACCGTCGCATGCACAGGTACAGCAATCGTCGTCAGCAATACCAGGGTTGTGATAGAAGATTTGAATGCGGAAAGAATGCTCATTCCCTTGCCTCCACTGCGTTGCAAGCATGTCAATCATTCACGCTTTAGATGCGGAACATTATACCAGAAAAGGCAGAGTAACTGAAGAGTTTTCAGGCGGATTAACAGCCCTTGCGGGATCCGATGTCCAGCATCTACTCTGCTTCTCCTCCGTCAGCCCAGCGTCGGGCGAAATCTGCGGACACCTGGTTCGCCCGCACGGGAAACCCGTCTTCGGTGGGGACCTTGCCGACGGGATTCAGGTGGTAGGCGTCCTCGCCACGGGCAGGATAGCTCTCGAAATGCGGCCAGACGGAAAGATCGCAACGCACGTCAGTCGCCGAGTACCGCATAGTCAGCCCGGCACGCATTCGGTCGGTTGTCGTGTTGGCGGGCGAACCGTGAATGATGGCGTCATCGTGAAGGGAGATCTGGCCCGCCTTGAGATTCAAACTGACGACCTGCTCGGAATCGATGGCAGACTCGACGACTTCCTGCCCCAACATGTACTGCTCGCCGGTGACCGCGACGTGTGCGATCTCACCCACGCGGTGGCTGCCACGCACAACCTGCATGGCACCGTTGTCCTCGTCGGTGTCGTAGATGGCGAGCCAGGCGGTGACCGCTTTGTGAGGGGATAGCGGCCAGTACTGGGCGTCCTGGTGCCACGGGACCTCGGTGTGATCGCGGGGATACTTGCAGAAGAAACTGGCGGCCCAGTGGAAGAAATCGGGTCCGAGAAGATCTTCCACGTAGTCCAGGATCGCCGGGGTGTGGCACAAGTCGTAGACCCATTTGTTGGCCTTGTGCCACTGATTGATGCGACTGACATCCACCCCGTCAGGAAGCAGGTCACATAATTCTTGGAAGCGCTGCTGCAAATGTGTGACGCCGTCAGCGTCGAACAGTGGCACGTTCGAGAGGTAGCCCGCTTCGGAAAACTGCTCTCGCTGTTCGGGTGTCAGGCGTTGAACATCTGGACTGATAGTGAGTTGGGACATGGCTGGTTCTCAGTGTAATGGACCCCAGTCTGTAAGAAAACTAAAAATAAACTTGCTGCTCCTGAGCCACATACCTAACAATCAACTGTCAATAATACGATCCATATCCACATATTTGACGGTACTTTAACCTCTTGTTCTTCTGGGTTTCTACTGTCTTGTTTTGCTAGCAGAAGATCGTCGCGTTGGTTCTAAGCTTCACAGGCAATCAACGCTTTAGACAGTGATGCGATATCGCGCGGTCTAGTTGCAAGTTTCAAGGCGTCGATCAGCTTACGCTTGATCTTTCCCCGGTCTTCATCTGTGATCGGCCAACGTGCCGAACGGCATAACAGAGCTGTATCGCTACGGTCGAAGTGCCCACAACAAGGCCTAACTCCATGCGTACTGGCGGCTAATCTTAGATTCTTACTCCACGTTACCATTCAATTGCCCTGGCAGCCCATCCAGTAACGCCTTCAAGCCGGCTAGCTGCTCACTGCTTAGCTTGCCCAACTTCTTGCACTATCTCCAACTGCTGCGGCGTGAAGTGGCCCAGAATAGTGCTGTAATCCTGCTGCACTGACGTCGTAACCTCTTGTTGGGATTGATTTGCGTTCGGATTGCAAATCCGTTGGCTAACGCCAATCGTCGGTTCGAATCCGACCGCGGCCTTTCGATTCTTGATTTTATGGTCCTGGATCCTAATAGTGCCACAGTAAATGTATAGCTGCCAGTGAGATTGGTCGAAATGAGGAAGGCGGGGGAGCGACCACCCATTGGCGGATCTATAATTAGGAAATGGCCTTCAAACCCATAATAACTGGAATCGTTGATACCCAGAGGCGGTATGGTCGATCCTGGATTGGGTTGGCGGTTTTGGTATCCGTAGGCAGTTTGTTGATTGTGCCAATAAGCGGGGGAGCTCCGTCTGAATCAGCGCGACCGACAGGTTCGGTACTCAGGATTGATGACCGTGCTCGGCCCCAGACATTGGCTGATAAGTTGGTTGAGCGTAATGACCCCAAGAAGGATATTTGGGACAGTGAATATTTCAGCCAGGTGACCAATGGTCAACTCAAGGTGTTGAGTAGCCTGCTGAAACAACCCCATCTGATCGGTGTTGAGACGATTTCGCCCCTGATCGCTCCGAATTTCACCTGTGGCCAACTGCGTCCGGTGGATCTCACCGAAGTCTTCAACGATGGAACGATCATCGTTGCCCGCTCCGATGAGCAGTCACGTCCACGACGCGAGTACGTCGGTGCCGATGGTTTCGTGGATGCTCTGCGTCATCTGACGGAGGGACTCGGGGACGGGGGTGATATCCGCGTAAAGGTAAAGATGCATCGGGTGGTGAAAATGGATGAGATCCTCAAGACGCGGATATTATTTGAAGCCAGTAACCGGGAGGTTCAGCGTGGCCAGCAACTCAATGCCGAATGGGTGGCGCATTGGACCTATCCCACCGCAGAAAATGACAACAAGTCACAGCTTATCTGGTTGGGCTTGGAGGGTATTTTTGAACAGGCGGAATTTCGTGGTCCGGATGGCCGGATGTTTATTGATTGCACCGAATCGGCGATGAAGGCCAATGATTCGTATGCCAAACAGATTCTTCCAGGCGTGGATTATTGGGTTACACGTATCAGCCAGGTCGTCGACATTACTAATTTCGCCCATCATGGAATTGCTGTTGGTGACGTCAACGGCGACGGGTTGGAAGATGTGTATGTCTGTGAGACCGGGGGGATGCCCAACCGCTTGTATATACAGAACCCCGACGGCACGGTGACGGACATGTCCGAACGATCAACTGCCAATTGGATGGAGTACACATCGGCGGCACTTCTGGTTGACCTAGACAACGATGGTGACCAGGATCTTGTGGTGTCAACGCGGCCGATGCTGCTGGTGGCCGAAAATGATGGTACCGGGCGATTTCGGACACACAGTGCCCAGCGGGCTGTCGCCGATTCATCCTCAATTAGCGCCGCTGATTATGACGCAGATGGTGACCTGGATATTTTTGTGTGTGGTTATCGCAATGACCTGATTTCCAGTGGTCCGCCGGTTCCTGTGCCCTATCACAATGCGACGAATGGTGGTCCCAGTTCCCTGCTACGAAATGATGGTAACTTTGTGTTTACCGATGTCACGAAAGAATCAGGTATTGGTGACCAGAACGACCATTTTAGCCTGGCCTCTTCCTGGGAGGATTTCGACGACGACGGTGATCTTGATCTTTATGTAGCCAATGACTTTGGACGCAACAATCTATACCGCAATGACAATGGCCATTTCACAGATGTGACTACTGAAGCGGATGTGGAGGACTTCAATCCCGGCATGTCAGTTTCGTGGGGCGATTACAACCGGGATGGATTGATGGACCTCTATGTTGGCAACATGTTTTCTGCTGCGGGGAGTCGAATTACCCATCAGCCTCGATTTATTAACGCCAATGACCAGCAGACGGTCGCCTACATTCAGAGAACGGCACGCGGTAACTCGCTGTTTGCCAGTCGAGGTGATGGGTCATTCTATGAAGTGAGCGATACTGCGGCTGTGACCATCGGCCGCTGGGCTTGGTCATCAAAATTCATGGACCTCAATAATGACGGGTGGCGTGACTTGTATGTTGTGAACGGTTATGCCACCAATGATTTGTCGGATGACTTGTGAAGTTTTTGGTGGCGGCAGGTCGTGCCGCGTTCCACGCAAGCTGCAGAGGATAAAAACGAGCTGGAGGCTTACATAGAAGCCCATCACGCCATGATCCGGATGATCAAGGAAGGCAAATCATTCAGCGGTAATGAGCGGAATTGCGTCTTCCTTAACACGGGTCACCCGCGTTTCGCCAATGTTTCTTCTGCTGTCGGCCTTGATTTCAAGGATGATGGTCGTGGTATGGCGGTGCTTGATTGGGACCAGGATGGTGATCTTGACATGTGGTTGCGCAATCGAAGCGGACCGCGACTACGCCTTTTACTTAATCGAACGAATTCACTTATTCCCAGTAATCAGTGGGTGTACTTCCGATTACAAGGAACAAGTTGTAACCGTGATTCAATTGGAGCACGGGTCGAGGTTCACCTGAAAGATCCACGGCAGGGGCGAATGGTGCAGACATTGCACGCGGGTGATGGATATCTGTCGCAATCGAGTAAATGGATGCACTTCGGACTGGGTACCGATGCGGAGATTGACCATGTCACCGTTCGGTGGCCGGCAGGTAAAACAGAGACATTTGGTGATATTCAGCCGCGGCGTCGTTATCTGCTGGTTCAAGACAGTGGTGAGCCGGTCGAAAGCCCGGTGCCCGAGCGGCGGTTGTCGCTGGTGGAGTCTGACCAGCCTAAACCCCAATACAGTGAAACATCGTCCTCGTCCTTGCCGGACCCATTCCCGCTGCCGGTCCTCCGTTACACCAAGTTTGACGACCCGGCGCCACGAGAAATCAAGACAAATTCAAAGCCACTACTGGTTAATTTCTGGGCTAGCTGGTGCCTACCATGCCTTGGTGAATTGCAGGAATTTACCGAGCGACAGCAGGATATTCGTAAAGCGGGATTAGATGTGCTTGCGATCACGGTCGATGGGATTTCCGTTGACCATGACACAACACCAGCCAATGCACAGCAATTAATTAACCGGCTTGAATTCCCGTTTGATACCGGAGTCGCGACATCTGAGCTGATCGACAAGGTCGCTCTGATCACCGAGATTCACTTCTATCGCCGCCGCAGCTTTGACCTGCCCTTCAGCATGCTCCTGGATGCAGAGGGGCGCCTGTTGTCGATTTATCGTGGGGTGGTGAAAATTGATGCATTGCTCGAGGACCTTGACCAGTTGTCCAGTGCCAGTCCCTTGAAGATGATGAACTTGTCAGTGCCGATGCCCGGTCGCTGGTACGACGAAATCTCAACTGATTTACGTGAAATAGCCGGATCATTTAAGGGCAGGTACAACGAGGATTTTGTGCGGTATGTCAAGGGTGCAACCAAGCAGATTGCCAAGATT
>Ga0310124_10002713_pt1 | contig 12116 bp, 8 predicted proteins | sample CB11b_AW_Bot5_MG_FD_203507 | JGI IMG/M metagenome (GOLD analysis project Ga0310124, IMG submission 203507) | Marine microbial communities from Western Arctic Ocean, Canada - CB11b_AW_Bot5 | ecosystem: Environmental > Aquatic > Marine > Oceanic | place: Canada: Western Arctic Ocean | collected...
GTTGACGATCTTCGCGGCCCTGAACGTCTGTCGCTCAATCTTCTCGAGTAGTGGCGTGCGCGGATCGTCCGGCTCCGTGCTCTCGAGCAGCAATTGCGTAAAGCTCGAAATGCCGGTGAGCGGCGTGTTGACCTCGTGGGCCACGCCGGCGGCCAGGAGTCCGATCGACGCCATCTTGTCGGACAACTGCAACTGCTCTTCCAACTGCACGCGGGCGGTAATGTCCTCGAGAATGATCATGGTGCCAGCGGTGTCGCCCTCCGGATTCCGCAGCGGCGCCAGGGCGACGTTGAGGAGCAGGCGGTGCGGCTCTTCCTCATGACGCGAGACGAGGGGGACCCGATACAGCGCAGTCCCGTCCGGCTGGTCACCCCGATCCTGCCACAGCCGGTCGGTGAAGGCGGCGTCGAAGAGATCGGTCAGCCGTTCACCAACGGCCGTCTCATGTGTCACACCATACAAACGCTCGAGGGCGGCATTCCAGCGCAAGACGCGATCGTCGAGGTCGAGCACTACCAGGCCGTCATTCAGTGATTCGACGATGTTCTCGTTGAACTCACGGATGCGGTCGACCTCGGCGGCCTTGACCTGCAGCTGTGTGTAGAGCCGACCGTTCTCGATGGCGGTCGCCACTTGACCAGCCACGGCCGACAACAGCGCGACATCCTCGCTACTCAGCGGTTCGCCACTCGGCTTGCCACCCAGCGCCAACACCGCGATGGTCCCCTCTTCTGAGATGCAGGGCACGAAGTAGTGGATCCCACGGTCCCGCCAGGAGACCACTTCAGCGTCGGGATGGCGACGGGCGGAGGCCGGGTCGTCGAGCATGACCGTGTGGTGACTGACCAGTCGCGCGCCGATACTCGAGGCGCGTTCCAGCGACGGCCAATCGGCCGCGTCAACGAGGCCGCTCGCGTGGAACGGCGTGAAGGCCCCCGCCGCCTCCGGCGGTGACAGCATCAGCACGGTATGCTCGATGGCCAGAGTCTCGGTCACCCGGTTGACCAGCCGCTCGGCCAGACGGTTGAGGTCGAGGTCAGAGTTGAGATCGCGCGCAAACTCTACCAACGCACGACGATAGTCGTAGCGATCGCGGTAGTAGGCGCGGTCAAGCATCGACTGAATGGCGTTCTTCACCGGGCTCGCCACCAGCACCACGACCGCTGTTGCGAGCAACGCGATGATTGAGTCGTGCTCATCGCCCTCATGCAGGAACATGGCGCTGGCCAGACGCGACAAGACGAAATAGATCGCCACCATCGCGGACACCGCGGCGGTATAGACCAGACCGCGCTTGATGATCACCTCGACGTCGCGCAGACGGTAGTGGACGATCGCGGAGGCGAAGGCCAGGGGAATCAGGCTCAGCGGAATGGCAGTCAAGTCGAGCGGGGCCGAATTGAATCCAAGCGCCCAGGGAAAGGCATAACCCAGCGCGAACGGCAGCCCGCCAAGCACGGCGCCCCAGACAATCCATCGCAGCTGGCGCTTGGAGGTGACCGACGGTACCTGTCGTAGCGTCAAGATCATCAACGCCAGGCCGGCGACCACGCACCCCGCCAGATACCCGAACTCCAGCCGCTCCACCGTTTCGACACGGGTCGTGAACAGGCCGCCGCTGGCGTCACCGGCCACGACCACCGCCTGCGTCAGCCCCAACACCACGGCGGGGGCATACACGATCGGCAACATCAGACGGCCCAGGCGCTCCTGAAACCAGCCGGGCGCCCGCTCGGGGAACACCAACGCGAAGTGCACGAACATCGGGGCGAGCACAAGGATCGCGATGGCGTCCGCCCAATAGAAAATCCAGTCGAGCCGGTCGAGACGACCGCTGAACGAGAAGGCGAACACACCGAAGAACGCCACGGTGAGCCAGAAGAAATGCAGCGTCGCCTGTTTACCCGGTCGTCGCAACCGGACCGAGGCGCCCACCAGAAGGGTAAAGACGCCGATCCCCACGAGCACGAAGTAGATCTGCGTCTGACCCGCCGGCACGGGCTGCAGCGAGACCTCGAGCAGCTGCTCCTCACCGAGACGCAGCAGCGTGTACGTCAGCGGGGCATCGACCCGGCCGGCATGCAGGTGGGCCACCACATCGGCGGCCGAATCGACCAGCGCGTCATCAATGGCCAGCAACAGGTCGCCAACCTGGACACCGGCCGTCTCGCCGGCCTCTCCAGGAGCGATCTCGAGGGCAGTGACCGCCTCCGCCCGGTCCACCCAGAGGACGCCGTCGACCACCTCGTTCCAGTTCACACGCACCACCACGTTGGCGGCTGCGAGACAGATCAGGGCCGCGACGAGGGCGACCGCGAGCGAGGGCGGTCCCCACACGTTCCACCGGATGGGTCCGATCAGGGCGGCAGGGGTGCGAGTCATCGGCGGCCTGTCGGGCACAGCCCGTGGCACGTTATATCCGAATAAATAAACGTCGTGACGGAAGTGGGGGAATCACGGTGACAGGAGATTAGAAATGCACGACGAGACCGCCGACAACCTGCCTCGGAGAGCGAGCGACCAGGAGTTCATCGAACAGGGAGGCCACATCGCGCGGTTCGAAGAACAGACTGCGCACCGCAAAGAGCACCTCCCAGCGACTGCCGTCGAACGGTGAGAAAGGCAGCGCCTGATTGACCCGCACGTCAAATCTGGCATCCGCCCCGATCGGCTCTCCGACGTCAGCGCGCGCGAAAGCGGTGCTCACACGACAGCGCACGAACACGCGAGTATCCGTTTCGGGAATCTGGGTCTCGATGACCCCACTAACGTCGTGGAACCGTTCGTGGGCCTGCCGCATCGCCCCGGGGGCGGCCGCGCCCAGCGCGACATCCGCACCAGCCTGCGTCCAATCGGCGTCAGCAATCGTGTAGTCGACCCACCCGGTCACCCGGTCGCCCAGCTCCCGTCTGAGCGTGAGCACCCACCCTCGGCTCGATACCGCACCGGCCCGGGCCACGTCGTAGTGCCCGGTCGGAGCAAGGCCGATCACATCCACGCCGAACAGCGTTGACATCTGGTCGCGCACGTCCTGATAGAAGCGACGTACGCCGACGACGTAGTCTTCTGTCAGGTCGTGTTCCAGGGCGACGTCAAGGTGCCGGGTGCGCTCGGGATGCAAACCGCCCTGGGGCGAGAGGGCCGCGAAGGTCCGCTCGGGTGGCAACCACAGCCCCGATTGGGACGGAGGGCGAAACTCTTCTGCGCCCGGTGCCACGTGCTCCTGCGAGGCGACCACCCGCACGCGAGTTCCCCGCATCGGTGTCACGGTGAACCCGAGGCGCGGATTGAACAGCGCGTTTTCCTCGATGTACCCGTACGTCGAATACCGGCCACCGTACTCCAGCGACAACAGCGGCGACACGGTCCAGACATCGGTGACACCGAAGCTAGCGGCGTATCGGCGCTCGGAGGCGAGGGTCAACGCCGCCGGGTTGCCGCCCTCGTACTGCTGGCGGCCATAGGATGCCGTGACGCCGAGGTAATGAGGACCGCGACTGTCTGACCGATAGGCGCCCGACGCGACCCAGGACGAGACCACGCCAGTAGTCATGGCGCCTTTCGCCGACCAGTCCCCATTCCAAACCGGGGCCCCGACCGCGACGTTGGCGATGTTCGCCGTCCGGGCTTCTCCTGTCAGGAGATTCATCCCGCGGGTCAGCAGATTGACCTGGCCGGACAGTGGCAGGTCGCCCAGCCCCGGTGTAAAGCGAGAGCTCGACAGACCGCGGCGTGCGGCCAGAAGGGCGACGGCGCCGACCCCGGCGTCGCCAGACGTCACCGGCGCGCCGGCCGCGACCCACGAGTCAGCCGTTTTCAGCACGCTCCGCCTGGCCCGACGGAGTCGCCACGCCTTGGGGCTGTGATCGTGGGGCGCCGCACTCGCGGTGTTGTCTGGCTCCTCGGCCGTCTCGCCGGGGTCGTCCGGCTCTTCACGCTGGGCAGACCGGGCCACCCCGACGGTGGCCGCGATGGACGCGACGGCGACCTCCGGACCAACCCGGCTCAGCGTGATGGTGTGCGGCGAGGGCGTCTGTGCCGCTACCTCAATCAACTCGCGAGGTGACGCCACGAATCCAGACAGATGCGCTTGTACCAGATAGCCACCCGGCGCCAACGAGCCCAGCAGAAAGCGCCCGGTCCGATCGGACACCGCGAGCTCGGCACCAGATGGTCCGAACGCGGAGACCATGACGCCCTCGAGCGGTCGTCCGTCCGCATCGGCCACCGCCCCCACGATACGGCCGGCCGGTACGGCCGCCGTCCGCGCCGCCAACACCTCATCAGCGGCGACGGTCTGGGCCCGCTGCCCGGCCGTTGCCTCAGCGGCGCCCCCCCCCAGGGTGGCGACGACGACGGCGATGAGCATCTGCTGGGAACGAACCATGGTGCCCTCTTTTCGAGGTGTCGTGATGTGTCGTAACGATAGGTCAGTGATGACGCCTGATCAGGACGCGGACACTGTGAAGTCTACGTTGTGGACCAGGGACACGCCGTTTGTATTGTCAGTGACCTTGATCTCAAGTCGATAGTCGGCGGCAGGAAACGCGCTCAGTGGTACCGCTTGACCCGCGACCAGTTGGTGCCCCGCGGCCATGTCGAAACCGGCCGGGAGCGTCTGCGCGTTGAACGCCTGCGGATTCGTCACGTTGAAGAGTTCGTCACCGGCGAGGGCTCGCGTCGTGAACGTGTATTCGACATTGACGTCCGGCATGCCGGTCGTGGCCAGACCCACGTTGTAGACGAGGAACACCATCGAGATGTCCTCGCTGGTCAGATAGTCGAGCGTGTTCTTGGGCACGATACGCAGGGTGCCTAAGGTGTACGGGTTCGACAGCTGCTGCTCGGGTGGCGGCGGTTCGGAGAGCGACTCGACCCGCTCGGCCAGGATGACGGTGCTGGTCGAGAGCCGGTCAGACCACATGTTCGGGACCGACAATGGCTTCTTCAGCATCATCGTCTTGGCCTCGGTCCCGTCGGGCACGCCGCTCTCGCTCAGCGCGACATACACATCGTAGTCTCCGGCCGGCGCCCAGAATCCACGCCTTACCTGGTAGAAACCGTCGGCGTTCGGGGCGCCCAGGTCGAGGTGATACGCGTCCTCGAACACCGGCATCGGGAGCTGCGTCGCCCCGTCTGCGCCGGCGGTGGCCTTCGCGCCCCGTTCGGAGACGAAGAGATAGAGCGCGGCGCCCGGCGTGGTCACCTTGGTGCGCTCGATCGACAGCGTGAACGGCACGAAGGTGGTCTGGTCACTGCTCTTCAAGAAGTCATTCGCCCAACCGAACGGTTCACCGGTTGGTACGATTTGCCCCTGCAGGGCCGCCCCGACGATCGTCGCGAGCGACACATATTCCTGCTGCTGGGCCTCGGTGGGCTCGTCTTGTGCGTAGCCGAGGGACGCGGGGGCGATGATGCACACCAGCGCGGCGTAGAGGGAAAGCCACGCCGGACGGCAGCGACCAATCGACATCATGGTGCGAGTGTCTCCTCGGGGCGCGGCGTTAGGCGACGATAGTGACGTGTCTTGTTGGATCATAGGTGACCATAAAGGAACAAGTCAAACGCACGAAACTCCGTGTAATCCATTGCGAAAACAGAACTTTGCGACCCGCTTCACCCCCCGCCAGGCTCGCGCACGGCGTGGTATCATCCGCTGCTTCGCGGCTCCTACACCGCGGGGCCGCCACTCACTGACGTTGCAAGTCCCGCGCCGTTCAGGGAAGCCGCGATACCCCAGACAGAGGCGCGGCACGGGCCAAGACACTCGAGGGGCCGGAGAGCGACCTCTCTAACGGAACATCACACTGACCACCATGTCGACCGTCACGAAGCATCCCGGGTCGCCCGTGGTGCTCATCGTCCTGGATGGATGGGGCGAGAGTGCCGAGCGGGACGGCAACGCGATTCTCCAGGCTCGAACCCCCATCTATCAAGAGCTTCGGGAGCGGTATCCCTCGTCGCTGCTCACCACGTGCGGCGAAGCGGTCGGGCTACCGGCGGGTCAGATGGGCAACTCCGAGGTGGGACACATGAACCTGGGCGCGGGACGGGTCGTGTTCCAGGACCTGACCCGCATCGACCAGGCGATTGCCGCCGGTGACCTCACGAGAAACCAGACCGTCAGTCGGGTCTTTGACTCCTGCACGACCGGGACTCGAGCCCTTCATCTCGTCGGTCTGTTGTCAGACGGTGGTGTGCACGCCCACCAACGGCATCTGCACGCGCTGGTCCGGCTCGCGGCCGAGCGCGGCGTGCGACGAGTCTTCATCCACGCCATCACGGACGGGCGTGACACCGCCCCCACCGGGGGCGCCGGCTACCTCGGGGTCCTCCGGAACGTCTGCGCCGAGGCCGGAGTTGGCCAGATCGCGACGATCTGCGGTCGGTACCACGCGATGGATCGGGACCAGCGCTGGGAGCGCACCCGACGGGGCTACGAGGTCATGACTCGGGGCGTCGGCGAGCGCGGCCAGGACCCGGTCGCCTTGGTCGAACAGGCCTACGCCAGAGGCACGACGGACGAGTTTATGGACCCGTGCGTCATCACCGATGTGGACGATCAGCCGGTCGGCCTGCTGCGGCACGACGACGCCGTCCTCTTCTTCAACTACCGGGCCGATCGGGCGCGCCAGCTGACACGAGCTCTGGCGTTCAGGGAGTTCGACGGATTCGAGCGCACCGCGCCGCCCACGCTCCTGGTGGCGACACTGACCGAGTACGACGCCACCTTCGGTCTCCCGGTTGTCTTTGATCCGCAAACGTTCTCCGGCGGCCTCGCTGACGTCTTGACGGCCCATGGCCGCACCAATCTGAGACTGGCGGAGACGGAAAAATACGCGCATGTGACCTACTTCTTCAACTGCGGCGAAGAGCGACCGGCCAGGGGTGAGGAGCGCATCCTGGTGCCGTCGCCGACGGTGCCAACCTACGATCTACAGCCGGAAATGAGCGCGGTTGGCATCACCGACCACCTGGTGGCGGATCTGGAACAGGGCGGCCACGACGTCGTCATCTGCAACTTTGCCAACGCGGACATGGTGGGGCACACGGGAGATCTCGACGCGACCGTGACCGCCGTCCAGACACTGGACCGCTGCCTCGGCCGTATCATGACCGCGGCGCACGGCGCGCGAGCGACCGTGATCATCACCGCCGACCACGGCAACGCGGAGCAGATGTGGGACGCGGAGCGGAACGGCCCGCACACCGCCCACACCACCAATCCGGTGCCAGTGGTCCTCATTGGACCGGACGTGCGGGCCGATATGCGGTTGAGGGACGGCGCCCTCCGCGACGTCGCCCCCACGATGCTCGGGATACTCGGGCTGGAACCGCCGCCGGAGATGACGGGCCGCGACCTCCGGGACTTTACTTAGACGGGGCTGCGCCCCGAACCCCACGCGGCCACTCCGCGGGGACCCCGAGTGCCACACGCCGGTTCCTCGAGAGCAGCGCCTGGACGTGGGCACCGTCTCAAGGCTCCTCGGTATTCAGTCGGTGGGTTGCTCAGTTTCGTCGGCAGCGATACGAAGCGATCGGAGAAATCGCCGATCGTTGGAGCTCATACCGATCTCTATCGGGACCGGGGCCGCCTGCTCGACGGCCGCACCGACCTTGGCCAGCGCTTGCTCCTTGGTCCGGTTCGCGAAACCGATCACGGCTTCGAGCGAGACCTTCATGTCATAGCCCGACGCTTTGGCCCGCTCATGACACGCCTCCACCCGGTGGTCATCGGCAACCGCGGCAGCCATGGCGTCCGCCAGTTCCCGCGACAACCGATTCACGACATCGTCCATCCTGGGACCTCCTCGCCGGCGTCTGTGAACATTGCACCGCGGTCACCTGATAGGAACAGCTCGTTTCCGCCTGGCCGGACGGACCGCGTCTCGCGCGCGGGTGATTCTGGAGACCGGACCAGAGCCATGTCGGGATAGAGAGTGTTGATGGAAGATACAACTAAATGTAGTGTCCGAGCGCAATACTAAACGCCATATATTGTTGTGTCAAGGAGATGACGGTCACGTTTGACGGGTTTTCCAACGAGGCGCCGGTCTGGCGGTGTTGCTTCGTCGGTCACAGCCCACCATGGCTGCTTCCTCCTCGCGCCTAGCCAGACAGACGCCTCGTCAGAAAACCCCCTCGGACGTTGTCAGCAGCCTCCTAGGAGGTCGCGCCGAGCGGCCGTGTCGCTCAGCCGACGGCCCAAAAACAAACGTGCGGTCTTGTATCTGGGTCCGAGCAGGACCGCCTGCGCACCGATCCACTACAATCGCCGTACCATGGCCTCGAACGCCACCACGCCGCAGCAGCTTCCGGACTGGGATCCGGCCGAGGCGCTCGGGGCCCCCGGAGCGTTTCCCTTTACCCGCGGCATTTACCCCACGATGTACCGGGGCCGACTGTGGTCGATGCGCCAGTACGCGGGCTTCGGCACCGCCGCCGAGTCGAATCGACGTTATCGGTATCTGCTCGACCAGGGGGTCAGCGGCTTGAGTGTGGCCTTCGACCTGCCAACGCAGATCGGGCATGACTCGGACCACCCCCTGGCGGCGGGCGAGGTGGGTCGAGTCGGTGTCGCCATTGACTCCATCGAAGACATGGCGCTGCTGTTCGACGAGATCCCGCTCGACCGTGTCTCGACGTCGATGACCATCAACGCCACCGCCATCATCCTCCTCGCGCTGTACGTCGCCACGGCACGCCGGCAGGGGGTTGAGCCACGCACGATCGCGGGCACGGTTCAGAACGACATCTTGAAGGAGTACGTGGCCCGTGGCACGTATATCTTTCCGCCGCGGCCGTCGCTGCGCATCGTGACCGACGTGGTCGCCTACTGCGGCGCCGAGCTGCCAGCCTGGCACCCCATCTCTATCAGCGGATATCACATTCGAGAGGCCGGAGCGACGGCGATACAGGAGGTGGCGTTCACCTTCGCGCACGCGATCGCTTATGTCGACGCCGCGGTGGAGGCAGGCCTCGACGTCAACCTCTTCGGTCGTCGCTTGTCGTTCTTCTTCTCCGCTGACAACGACTTCCTGGAAGAAGTGGCGAAGTTTCGAGCGGCGCGGCGGCTCTGGGCGCGCGTGATGCGAGACCGGTTCGGAGCCACCGAGCCACGCGCCCAGCAACTACGCTTTCATACCCAGACGGCCGGTAGCACGCTCACGGCGCAGCAGCCGGATACGAACATCGTGCGCGTGGCGCTCCAGGCAATGGCGGCGGTCCTCGGCGGTACGCAGTCGTTGCACTGCAATGGACGTGACGAAGCGCTGGGACTGCCGACCGAAACGTCGGCGCAGATTGCCTTGCGCACACAACAGGTCATCGCATCGGAAACCGGTGTCATCAATACGGTGGACCCGCTGGCCGGGTCCTATGCGATCGAGTCGCTGACCAACACGATCGAACGAGAGGCCGCGGCGTGGCTGGAGCGGATCGAGGCCGATGGCGGCACGCTGAAAGCGATTGAGCGCGGCATGATTCAGCGTGAGATTCAAGAATCGGCGTACCGGCATCAGCAGGAGATCGACAGCGGTGAACGGGTCGTGGTCGGCATGAATCGGTATACCGACGAGGCGCCGGCCGGCATCGACGTGCTGCGAATCGATCCGGCGGTGGAACGAAACCAGCGCGAGCGCGTCGCTCAATTGCGCGCGTCACGTGACGGTGTTCGTGCGCGCCTGGCGCTGGACGCGGTGACCCGCGCCGCGCAAGACGGCACGAACCTCATGCCGCCGATCATCACCGCGGTCGAAGCGCGGGCCACGGTGGGCGAGATCGCCGACACGCTCCGGGCCGTGTTCGGTGAGTATCGAGAAGACGGATTCTAGTGCCGGACCTGCTCCGCGTCGAGGGGCTGACAAGCGTGTTCGACGTGGACGGCCGGACTGTTCCGGTCGTGCGGGGCGTGAGCTTCGCGATTCGGGTGGCCGAGACACTCGCGCTGGTCGGCGAGTCGGGAAGTGGCAAGTCGGTCACGACGCCGCGCTGCAGGACATTCGCGGCGGGGAAATCGGGCTGGTGCCGCAAGACCCCGACACCGCGCTCAACCCGGTCTTCACTATCGGCGATCAGATCGTCGAAACGATGCTCGCCCACAAGGTCGCGACGCGGCGGGACGTCCATGCGCGCATGCTCGAGTTGCTCGACGCGGTCCGTATGCCGGACGCGGCGCGGCGCGCCCGTGACTACCCGCACCAGCTCTCGGGCGGCCTCCGGCAACGGGCCATGGTTGCGTTGGGATTGGCCGGAGACCCGGCCCTTCTCATCGCCGACGAACCAACGACCGGACTCGATGCGCCGACCCAGGCGCGGATCGTGGAGCTTCTGCGCGAGCTGGTCGAGCGCCGCGGCCTCGCGATGCTGAGCATCAGTCACGACCTGGACGTCGTCGCGACATGCGCCGATCAGGTCGCCGTGATGTGTGCCGGCGAGATTGTGGAACAGGGGCCCACCCGGATGGTGCTCGACCACCCCCGCCCACCCCTACACCCGCGGCTTGGTCGCCTCGGTCCCGGGAGTCACACCAGGCACACCGCTCGCGACGATCGAGGGAATCCCGCCCGCTCCGGACGTGAGCGCCCCAGGGTGCGCTTTCGCGCCGCGATGCCCGGAACAATTCGAACCCTGTGACCAACGGGCGCCAGGGGCCTGGGCGCCAGCCGTCGGCGCCGGTAGTCCGGAGCAGGAGCGGTTAGGACCCGATCAGGGATAAGTTGACCATTCTAACCACCGATGCATCCCGTCCGACTGCGTTGTTCGTCGCTTCCATACTCCCGGTATGTGCACTCCTCACGCCTTGCCGGACGGGCGTCTCGACGGCCAGAATGGTCAACTTATCCCTGATCGGGTCCTAACGTGCCGCCGCTCCCTCTCTTTCAGGTCGGTCAACTCAAGAAACAGTTCATCCGTCGCCGTCTCTTGCGGGCCCCGGTGGTGACCCGAGCGGTCGACGATGTCAGCTTCGATATTCGCGAGGGCGAGAGCTTCGGACTCGTCGGAGAATCGGGGAGCGGCAAGACGACCGCCGCCCGGTGCATCCTACGACTCACCCGCCCCACATCCGGCGACGTTCGATTCGACGGCGATTCGATCTACACGATGTCGCGGGCCCGCCTGCGCACCCTTCGGCGTGCCATGCAGCCAGTGTTCCAGGACCCCTACTCGTGCTCGATCCGCGCCGCACGGTTGAGCAGAGCGTGACCGAGCCACTCGTGGTGCACGGTGTCGGTACCCGAGAGCACCGGCGAGTGCGGGTCGCGGAGCTGCTCGACCTCGTCGGGTTGGACCCGGCCCACGGCGCGCGGAAACCACACGAACTGAGTGGGGGACAGAGACAGCGCATCGCCCTGGCCCGAGCCCTCGCACTCGGGCCGCGACTGCTGGTGCTCGACGAGCCGGTCTCCGCCCTGGACGCGTCGGTGGCGGCCCAGATCGTCAACCTGCTCCTGCGGCTCAGGAAGGATCTAAATCTGGCGCTGCTGTTCATCACCCACGATCTCCGGCTGGTCCGGCATCTGACGACCAGGGTCGCGGTCATGCGCACCGGCCGGATTGTCGAGTCAGCCTCGACGGTGGCGCTGTTCGCATCGCCACATCACCCCTACACGCATGAGCTGCTGTCGGCCGCGGGTCTATGGAAGGAGCGACTCGCTGCTCCAGACTCTGCACACGCCGGGGCCCGGGCTGACTCTGGTGTCGGCGATGACCGGGTGCTGCCCCTCCGGGAAGTCACCCCCGCACATTGGGCCAGAGTCTAGGTTTCCTGGCGATCCGTCCGTGTGGACGGCGTTGCTTCCTCGGTCACATGCCGCCTGCATGCTCCCTCGTCGCGCCTGGCCACACGGAACGGCTTGCCGGGAAACCGCTCCAGACGTTCTTCAGCATCCTCCTGCTGCTCACTTGTGTTGGTTGTGTGGCGCAGGCCTTCAGGCCTGCGAGGCAAGGCTAAAGCCTTGCCCCACGGGGCCGGACCGTGGCGAGGAGGTTCCTAAACCTAGGTCTCAGGAGGGCACGCCCATGGCGGCAGAACGGTGGGACTGGCGCACGTCCCGTTCAATCAACCCATCTCGGAGATGAATCACCCGGTGCGCATACTCGGCCACCTCAGACTC
>Ga0310124_10002716_pt1 | contig 12108 bp, 10 predicted proteins | sample CB11b_AW_Bot5_MG_FD_203507 | JGI IMG/M metagenome (GOLD analysis project Ga0310124, IMG submission 203507) | Marine microbial communities from Western Arctic Ocean, Canada - CB11b_AW_Bot5 | ecosystem: Environmental > Aquatic > Marine > Oceanic | place: Canada: Western Arctic Ocean | collected...
CGGAGTCAACGGAGCCGGTGGCCGGATGGGACGACGGATCGTCGCGCTGGCTCATGCCGAGGAAACACTCGAAGTCGCCGCGGCCATCGACGTCCAGGACAGCGGACTGGTGGGACAGGATGCCGGAGAACTGGCCGGCATCGGGCCCATCGCAGTGCCACTCTCCTCCTCCCTGACCGAACAAGTCGACGTCGTGATCGACTTCTCCACTCCCGAAGGACTGGCGGCGATCGCGGAGGTCTGTCGCGAGAAATCGATCGCGCTGGTGGCCGCCACCACGGGACTCGACCCGCAGCAACAGGCCGCCGTCGACGGCGTGGCCGAAGTCGCCGGCCTGATCGTGGCTCCCAACATGAGCCTCGCCGTCAACCTCGTGATGAACCTCGCCGCCGACGCCGCCCGCGCACTGGCCGGCTCACCAGGCGGTGTCGATGTCGAAATCATCGAACGGCACCACCGGTTCAAGGAAGACAGCCCCAGCGGGACTGCACTGAAGTTCGGAGAACTGATTGCCGCGGAAATGGGACAGACCAGCCACGTGCACGGCCGCGAAGGACGGATCGGACAGCGACCGGCCGATGAGATCGGATACCACGCCCTGAGGACCGGTGACCATGTCGGTGAACACACCATCGTCTTTGGCATGATCGGCGAGACCATCGACCTGACCGTTCGCGGCCAGTCCCGAGACAGCTACGCCTACGGGGCCGTCGCCGCCGCCGCGTTCCTCGCCAATCAACCACCCGGCAGCTACACGATCAACGACGTGCTCGGACTGTAACCGAAACACTCGGCCCACCCCCCCCACACCCCCCAGCCGGAAAAATCCTCAAGACCCGAACTCCACCAGGTCGATCTCGATCATGGTGCGGCAGGTCATAGAGGAGTCGGCGGGGATGTACGAGAGCTACTGGGGACTGTCCCGGCCGCCGTTTCCTTCGGGCCCGGATTCGGAGGGTTTCATCGCCTGCCATCCGCACCAGGCGGCGTTGTTGAAACTGCGGTACACGGTCGAGTCGGGACTGGGCGTGGCAGCTCTGACCGGAGAAATCGGCTCGGGCAAGACGACGGTTGCCGGCCGACTGGCTCACGAGTTGACCGAAGCCTACGGTCCGTTCGTCCACGTGGTCTTCCCGAAGCTGAGTCCCGGCGAGTTGATCGGGTGGTTGGCGGTCGAATTGGGGGCCGAGGAGCACTTGCTCGAGAAGACTGACGAGGGCCTCGACGTCGTGCTGCGGGTGTTGCGAGAGCGGTTCAGCGACTGGTCAGCTCGGGATCAGCACCCGGTGCTGGTGATCGACGAGGCGCACCTGCTGAAGAACTCACCGATGCTCGAGGTACTGATGCTGCTCTTGAATCTTCGAGACTCGCCGGCGATCGACTTCACGCTGCTGCTGGTCGGCCACACCTCGCTCTCGGCCCTGCTGACCCGGGTGCCTCAACTGGCCGACCGCCTGGCGGTTGTGGCCCACCTGCCGTCGCTCTCTGAAAACGAGACGACTACCTACATTACCGAGCGGCTGGAGTCAGCCGGTTGTGACCGGGCCGTATTCTCCGCGGACGCCCTGGCGGCAATCCAGCGGCTGACCGGAGGCGTCCCGCGGGCGATTGGGCGGTTGTGCGACCTGGCGCTGCTGGTCGGTTTCGCCGACGGTCTGCGTGAAATCCGAGCCGACGACATCCATGACGTGTCGCTCGAGTTGCCTCGAGTCGCACTCAAGCGAGTGTCCTAGACAGGCGGCGGCTGGATGCAGTGAGACTCCAGCTACGGGCTCTCATCCAGCTCGTACAGCATCGCGTTGCCGTCCTTGCCCACGACCCGGGCCACTCCACAGCGTCTCAGGCAATAGGCGACCTTCCGAGCCAACGGCCGGCTGATGCCCGCGGCGATGGCTAGCTCGGCCGTCGAAAACGGCTCGATCCGCCCGCGGGGCCTGATCGAATCGGGCAGCATCGCCAGCAGGTCCTCGACAGTCCGCAGCATCGCCCGCCCGGTCACCTCGGCCAGCAACCGGTCCTCGACGACATAACCCCGGCAGACCCGTCTCTTCTTCTCGGCCGGTAACCGGTACTCCTCTTGCAGCGTCATCAGTATTTCGAGTTCGAGCCTCGGGTGTGGGAACACGTCGACGAAGTAAACCAGGTCATCGAAGAGGTTCCAGAGCGTCTGCTTCTTGGGGCTCTTGCGGGTCGAGACCACCGGTCCATCGGGAACGTCTCGCTTGATCAGCTGCTTCCTCTGGGCCAGAGGCTTGACGACCAGCACGTCGTGCGAGCACAGCAGGCGGCGGATCTTGTTGCGGATCGCACCCAGGGATCCGTACTGGATCTCGATCAACCGCTCGCCGTCGACCGCATCGATCCGGTACCCGTCGACGGTCACCTCGTGCCGATCGCTGTCGGTCACGTACAGCGACTTCAACTGGCGGTGGATACTGTGTTCCATGACGGGCCGCTAGGCGTGAGATGACCGGTGGCGGATGGTACGAGCGGCTGGTTGAGGGTGTCCAGAGGAATGGCCCGTTGTCGAATGCCGGGCGGGGCTTGTGGCAAGACGAAGTTGTAGAGATCATCAACGACCTCCTCTCCCGACCGCTCCCTCTGCTTCGACGGGCCGATTCATGAGTTCCATTCCGCGTCACCTCTCACCCATGCTGTTCGTCCAGCTCTCGGCCATGATGTTCCTCCAGTTCTTCATCTGGGGAGCCTGGTACGTCACGGCGCCGAACTACCTGGCAACAATTGGCTTCACGGCGGGCGACTTCGGATGGACGTATTCGGTCGGCCCAATCGCCGGCATGATTTCACCGTTCTTCGTCGGCATGGTCGCCGACCGTTTCTTCTCGGCTCAGAAAGTCCTCGGCATCCTGCACCTCGGCGGCGGTGCCCTGATGATCGGTGCCACGGTGCTGATGAAAAGTGCCGATCCGGCACCCGACATGATCAATTTCTGCTTCTTTGCCTACATGCTGAGCTACTTCCCCACGCTGGCTCTGACCAACACGCTGGCCATGAAAAACATGCAGGACCCCGAACGCCAGTTCCCCTACATCCGCGTGGCCGGAACGATCGGCTGGATTGCTGCCGGACTGCTGGTCAGTTTCCTGAACTACGACATGACGGTCGGGATGTTCTACCTCGCAGCCGGCTCGTCATTCCTGCTGGGCGTCATCAGTTTCTCGTTGCCCGATACCCCGCCAACTCAGACCGGACCCGTCTCGGCCGCCCAGATCCTTGGACTCGATGCACTCGTCCTGCTCACCAAGCCCGCCTACCTCGTGTTCCTGATCGCCTCGACACTGATCTGCATCCCCCTGGCCTTCTACTACCAGATCGCCAGCCGAGTGGTCGAAATGACCGGCATGAAGGTCGCCCTCACGATGTCGTACGGGCAGATGGCTGAAATCCTCTTCATGCTCGTCATGCCGTTCTTCTTCAAACGGCTGGGAGTCAAGTGGATGCTGGCCGTCGGCATGCTGGCCTGGGTTATCCGCTACGCGCTGTTTTCATTCGGTGCCGGCGACGACAATTTGTACTGGATGATCATCGGCGGCATCGTGCTGCACGGTATCTGCTACGACTTCTTCTTCGTCACCGGGCAGATCTACACCGACAAGGCCGCGGACGAACCGATCCGGGCCCAGGCCCAGGGTCTCCTGGTGCTGTTCACGCTCGGCTTCGGCATGTTCATCGGTGCCAAGGTGGCCGGTGCGATCGAGACGCACTACACGCCCGCGGAATCGAAGGCGTTTGCCGCGGAGGTGGTCAAGCTAACCGAAGAGATCGCCAGTGCCGAGAAAGCCAAGGACACGGCCAAGGTCGAGGCACTGACCGCGAAGAAGACGCAGGCCCGTCACGATGAACTGGCCGCCATCGACTGGAAGATGCTGTGGGGAATTCCCGCAGCGTTTGCCGGAGTGATCCTGCTGATCTTCTGTGTCACCTTCCACGACCGCTCCGACACCGGTCCGTCGCAAGGCACCGGTGACGCCATTGCCGAGTCGGACGAGATGGCTCCTGAGGACGGATTCCCATCAACCCTGGATGACGTTGACGATGGTTGACTCTCAGGGCAGACTGCCGTTGCTTCGAACCCGCTTTGCACAAGGACCTTCACCGATGCGCCTGGCCCTGCTCGCTGCTCTCGCCCTGCTCGTCCATACACTCGCCGGTCCCACCGAAGCGGCCAACTGGCCCAACTGGCGAGGTCCGACCCAGAACGGCGTATCGACCGAAACGGGGATCCCCGCCGAATTCGGTCCGGAAAAGAACGTGGCGTGGAAGGTCAAGCTGCCCGGACCCGGAGGTGCCTCGCCGGTGGTCTGGGGGGACCAGGTCTACGTCACCAGCGTCGACGGCCAGAAACTGATGCTGCACGCCTTTAGCACCTCCGGCAAGCTGAGGTGGCAGCACCAGGTCGGCACCGGCAACAAGGTGGTTCGCGGCGACGAAGGCAACTCGGCCTCTCCCTCGCCCGTGACAAACGGCAAGCACGTCTGGGCCATGATGGCCAACGGCGAGATCGCCTGTTACTCGGTTGATGGCCAGCTGGCTTGGAAGCGCGACCTCCGCCCCGCCTACGGGCCCTTCAAGATCGCGTTTGGCCTGACTGCCTCGCCGGTCCTCGAGGACGGCAAGATCATCCTACAGATGATCCACGGCAGCCGCAGGGCGAAGCCCGAGGAGGACCAGGGTCTGCTGGTCGCCCTGGATGCCCACACGGGCAAGCAGGTCTGGAAGCAGGTCCGTCGCAGCGATGCCTACGATGAGAACAAGCACTCCTACACCTCGCCGTTCATCTACAGCGACGGCAAGACCCGGCTGCTGATCAGCCACGGAGCTGACTACACGATTGCCTACAACCCCAGCGACGGGGCCGAGGTCTGGCGCAAGGGCGGGCTGAACCCTCAGAACGACCCCAACAAGAAATACCACCGCACGCTGCGGTTTGTCGCCTCACCCACGGCCATCCCCGGACTGATCGTGATCCCCACGGCGAAAAACGGACCGGTCGTGGCCATCAGGCCCGACGGCAAGGGAGACATCTCCAACTCCACCAGCCAGCACGTCTGGACCCGGCCCAACAACACCCCCGACGTCCCCTGCCCGCTGATCCACGGCGGGCTGGTCTACCTGTGTCGCGAGAACGGCAACCTGCTTTGCATGGATGCCAAGACCGGGCAGGAGTACTACCACGAGCGGACGCACCGGCAACGGCATCGAGCCAGCCCGGTCTTCGTCGATGGCAAGGTGATCTGCGTGGCCCGAGACGGGATGATTTCGGTCGTCAGGGCCGGCAAGACCTTCAAGTTGCTCGCCCAGAACAACATGGGCGACTCGATCTCCGCCTCGCCGGCGCTCTCCGGAGGCACGATGTACCTGCGGTCGTTCAACTCGCTGTGGGCGATCCGCAAATAGGTGCTGGGGTCCGCCACGGTCGGGGCCTGACCCCTTCCCGCAGGCGTGGGCGACTGGAAGAGAAGGGGTCAGGCCCCGTTGATGGCAGTCTGAGCGACCGCCATCAACGGCGTCAGACCCCGGGCAACGGTCTTGTCGCAGACGGCCGAATCGACTATTCCACCGGCCTCTCACTCCTCTCCCAACCGTCTCCGGAGAGCACCCCCATGCGCCCGATCCCTGTCATCCTGCTGGCCATCCTGCTGGCCCTGCTGCTGGCCTCAGCCGCCCACCCCTTCGGCGACTCGCCCGATTTCCCCTACCAGGCCACCGTCAGCAGCGACAACGTGCTGATCCGCAGTGGACCCGGCGGCCGCTACTACCCCACCGGACGCCTCGCCTCAGGCGACCGCGTCACCGTCCATCGGCACGATCCGGGAGGCTGGTTCATGGTCTCCCCGCCCGAAGGCAGCTTCAGCTGGATCGCAGCCAACGGTGTCGAAATCTCCGGCTCCAACGGCACCATCACCGCCGTCAGCCTGCGTGTGCAGGTCGGCAGCCGCTTTGATGAGACCGACAGGAATGTCACCTCCAGGGAACTCTCGCGAGGCGAAACGGTCACGATCATCGGCCGAGGGCAGGACGCGGCGGGAAACCCGTTGCTGAAAATCGCTCCACCACGTCTGGAATTCCGCTGGGTCTCCGGCGGAGTGCTCGCACCTCTCACCAGAACGGCTCGCAGCCAACCCGGCCCACCTGGCCCACCTGGCGCACCGGTCAGGAAGACGATCGATCGCGAGATCAAGACGGCCTCGATCCAGGACAGCCGCGGTGCCGCGTCTGAGATCACCTACGAGACGACTCCGATCGACAAGCGGGCCTACGAGACATTGAAGGCACTCGATAGGACCTTCGGCCGCATCGCCAGCGGACCGCCCACCGGCTGGTCGTTTGATCAGCTCGAGGCCGACTACCGCAAGCTGATGGCGACGACCCGGATTCCCGGTTTTCACAGCCTCATCCGCCAACGCCTGGCGGCGGTGACCCGTTACCGAACCCGTCAGCAGACGCTCAACGAGATCCATGCGTTGGCCAAATCGACCGATCGCCGCGACGCGGCCATTCGCCAGGCCGGTCACCAGGTCGCCGTGCCGGCCAAACCGGTATCGCAGCCAACAGCCGTGCCCCGGCCCCGGCCCCGGCCCCGGCCCCGGCCGGTGCCTCAGTTCAGCGGAGCGGGCATCGTGCGTCCGATCGGAACCCGGCATCCCAGGCTGCCGTCATTTGTGCTGGTCGCTCCCAACGGGAAACTGTTGGCGTTCCTGAGACCCTCTGCGGGCATCAACCTGGCCGCCTGGGTCAATCGCTCGGTCGGATTGACCGGTCCTCGGCAATTCGACCGCGACCTGCAATCGGATCTACTGCTGGTCAAGTCGCTGCAAGCGGTTCGCTTGAGGTGACCGGGCTGGGGTCAGACGCCGCCCACCTCAAGTCTTGATCCACCCACCACGGCCCGCAGGCGGGGCCTGACCCCTTCGGCCAGCCACCCCGATTGCAACAAAGGGGTCAGGCCCCCGCCTGCGGGCCGCTCAAGGTGCAGCAGACCTCATCCGACGTCCGCCGAAGGCGGATCTGACCCCGGCCTGTTTCAATACTCCCGAGGCGAGACGCTTCCCTGCACGCGGCCCGGCAGGCCCATGATCCTCAGGAAGCCCTCGGCGTCGTCCTGGTTGTACGACCCGCCACCCTCCATGCTCGCCACCTCGGCGTCGTAGAGACTGTTGGGGCTGCGGCGGCCCACGACGCTGATGTTGCCCTTGTAGAGCTTCAGGGTCACCGAGCCGGTGACCGGCTGCTGGGCCTCGCGGATGAAGGCCAGCAACGCGTCAAACTTCCGGCAGAACCAGAACCCGTAATAGACCATCTCGGCCACCTCCGGTGACAACCGATCCCGCAGGTGCACCAGGTCGCGGTCCAGGGTCAGCTGCTCGACCAACCGGTGAGCCTCGTACAGCACCGTCATCCCCGGTGCCTCGTACACGCCGCGACTCTTCATCCCCACGAACCGGTTCTCGACCATGTCGATCCGGCCCACCCCGTGGCGACCGGCCCGGGTGTTCAGTTCCTGCACCATCGCCAGCGGACTGTAGGCCTGGCCGTCGATCGAGACCGGTACGCCCGACTCGAACCCGATCTCCAGCGTCTCACCCTCCTCGGGTGCCTCTTGGGGCGAGACCGTCATGCCGAAGTCGACCAGCTCGACCCCGTTCTGCTCGAGGTCCTCCAGCTGGCCCGCCTCGTAGCTGATGTGCAGGCAGTTCTCGTCGGAACTGTACGGCTTCTCGACCGACGCCTTGATCTCGATCCCCTGCTCCTGGCAGTAGGCAATCATCTCGGTCCGACCCGGGAACAACTCGCGGAATCGCTCGATCCGCCACGGAGCAATCACCTCGACTCCAGGATCCAAGGCCTCGGCGGCCAGCTGAAACCGGCACTGGTCGTTCCCCTTGCCGGTGGCACCATGAACGTACGCGTTGGCTCCGACCTCCCGGGCCACACCCAGGCAGACCTTCGAGATCAGCGGCCGAGCGATCGAGGTGCCCAGCAGGTAGGGGCCTTCGTAGCGGGCCTGCCACTGCAGCACGGGGAAGGCAAAATCGCGGCAGAGTTCTTCCTGGGCGTCGACGATCCGGGCCGAGACGACGCCCTGGGTATGAGCCTTCTCGAGGATCGCCTCGCGGTCCTCGCACGGCTGACCCAGGTCCACGTAGACGGCGTGTACGTCGTAGCCCTCGTCCCGCAGCCAACCGAGAATCACGGAGGTGTCCAGACCACCCGAATACGCCAACACGCAACTGGGCATTGTTCGATTCCTCGTGAGACGACCGATCGAGAATTATAGAGTTTGATTCGACCGGCCCATAGTGGCCCGGAGTCAGACGCCGTCGGCGGCGGACGCTAGCCCGGGGTCAGCCGCCGTCAATGGCGGACGTCAGTCCGCCATTGACGGGGCCTGACCCCTTTCTTCCAACCACCGACCACTTGAAATGGCGCTACGATTCTGAGAAGACAAACCTACACCGCTAACGACCTCGGGCTCTGCCACGGAGACTGCCCCATGACGGCCACCACGGATGCTCTACTGGCCAGCGACGTCAAGCACCTGATTCACCCGCTGCACAGCAAGGCCGGTCACCAGGACGCCCACGTCTGGGTCAAAGCCCACGGCTCGACACTCGTCGACGCCGACGACCGCGAATACCTCGACGGACTCTCCGGACTCTGGAACGTCGTCGCCGGGCACGGCCGCAGCGAGCTGGCCGAAGCGGCCAGCCGGCAGATGACCACGCTGGGCTATTGCTCCGGATACACCGGCAGTTCCAACCCGCAGGCGATCGCGTTGGCCGAACGGATCGCCGGGATGACCTACCCCTCAATCAACCGCTTCTTCTTCACCTCCGGAGGCGGCGAATCCAGCGACACCAACTTCAAGACCGCTCGCTACTACTTCCGACAGCTCGGCCAGCCCGAGAAGATCAAGGTCATCTCACGAGAATGGGCCTACCACGGAGTGACGCTGGCGGCGATGAGCGCCACGGGGATCAGCGGTTACTGGCCGATGTTCGAACCCCGTGTCCCCGGCTTCTCACACATCTCCTCACCCTACCCCTACCGCTACGAGGCTCCCGAAGGGGTCAGCCCGGGGATCGCCGCCGCCAACGAACTCGAACAGAAGATCCTCGAGGAGGGTGCCGAGACGGTCGCGATGTTCATCGCCGAACCGGTGCAGGGGGCCGGTGGGGTCATCGTGCCGCCGGATGACTACTTCCCACGCATCCGCGAAATCTGCGACCAGTACGACGTGCTGCTGGCCTCCGATGAGGTCATCACCGGGTTCGGCCGCACCGGACGGATGTGGGGCCTGGAACACTGGGGCGTCGAACCCGACATGATCCAGTTCGCCAAGGCGATCACCTCGGGCTACTTCCCGCTGGGCGGCACCGGTGTCAGCGACAAGATCGCCGAGGTGCTCGACAACGGCGAGGAGGTCTGGATGCACGCCTACACCTACAGCGCCCACCCCGTCGGTTGTGCCGTGGCCATGGCCAACCTCGACATCATCGAAGGCGATGACTTTCCGGCACAGGCGGCCGAAAAGGGCCGCTACCTGCTCGAGGGACTCAAGGCCAACCTCGATGAGCACCCTCATGTCGGTGAGGTCCGCGGGCTGGGACTGATGGTCGCCGTGGAAATCGTCCAGGACCGCGAGACCCGCGAGGAATTCGCCGCCGAGGAAAAGGTGGGGGCCCGAATCAACCAGGCGATGCAGCAGCACGGACTGTTCAGCCGGATGCGGGGCGACGTGGTCTGCCTGGCTCCGCCGGTGGTGATCACCTCCGAGGAACTCGACCGGATCATCGCCGCCGTGACCGGCGCGATCGGCGATGTGCTGGGAAGCTGAAACACGATGACCGACCCGGCCCACACAACCACGACGCCCGCAGACGTCGCATTCACCACCGCCTACCTCGATGACCTCCGACGAGTCATCGAAGGACTCGATGCTCACTCCATCGCCACGGCGATCGAGTGGATGAGGCAGACTCGAGATGCCGACGGCACGATCTTCATCTGCGGCAACGGCGGCAGTGCCTCGATCGCCTCGCAGATGGTCGTCGACATCGTCAAGGGGGCCTCGCTGCGGAAGGCCACCCGCTTCAAGATGATCGGGCTGACCGACTCGATCGCCACCATCACCGCCTACGCCAACGACGAGGGGTACGAGACGGTTTTCGAGGAGCCTCTGAAGAACTTCGCCCGCGCCGGCGACCTGGTGATCGGCATCAGCGGCAGCGGGAACAGCGAGAACGTGCTGCGAGCGATCCGGCTGGCCGGCGAGCGGAGCTGCCGCAGTATCGGGTTGACCACCGGCGAGGGGGGTGAGTTGAAGGGCCTGGTCGACCTAGCCCTGGCCGTACCCAGCTCGCACATGGGCCGGCTCGAAGACTGCTTCTTCATCATGACCCACGTCCTGTGCTACGCGTTCATGGAATCCGACTGACCCGCCGCGGCCTGCCAGGCCCGCCGCACATGCCCGGCAATCTCCTCGACACCCACACCATTACGGACCTGGGCAAATACGAACGGACCGTCGCCTCGCATCCGCCGACTGTCGCGGTCCATCACCCCCAGATCGGCACCCACCGCCTCGGCCAGGTCCGTCTTGTTGATCACCAGCAGGTCCGATTGAGTCGTCCCCGGTCCTCCCTTGCGGGGGATCTTGTCGCCGCCGGCCACATCGATCACGTAGATCGTGAAATCGGCCAGCTCGCGGCTGAAGTCCGCCGCCAGGTTGTCGCCGCCCGATTCCAGCAGCAGCAGGTCGGGTTCGAACTCGCGGCTGAGTTCCTCGACCGCAGCCAGGTTCATCGTGATGTCCTCGCGGATCGCCGCGTGAGGGCACCCGCCGGTCTCCACAGCACGGATCCGCTCGGCCGACAACGCCTCGTTGCGGATCAGGAACTCGGCATCCTCGCGAGTAAAAATGTCGTTGGTCACCACCGCCAGGTTCAACTCCTCACGCATCGCCTTGCACAACGCCAGCACCAACGCACTCTTGCCTGTACCCACCGGACCGCCCACGCCGACGGTGAACGCGCGACGGCGGTAGTCTCGATCGGGCAACGGCATCGACCGCTCGGCAAACCGGCCGGGATGCTCGAGCACCTCGTGGTCATGTCCATGGTCGTGGCTGTGATCGTGTTCGTGGCTGTGATCGTGGTCGTGATCCACGGGTGTCTCCTGTCCGGGCAACCGGTCCCAGGCGGCTGTCGAGTCAGCTCTGGAACAACCGGCTGTAGAGTTGATCGTGTCGTGTTGCGACGAGTTCGAGCAGCGGGCTGGTGATGGCGACCTCGTCGACGGACCGCCCCGCCGCCGTTTCGGACTCGTGCTGCACAAACGATCCGAAGCGGCTGATCAGCGACTGGCCGGCCAGGGGGCCGATGATGTTCAACCGCGTGGCGGCCGAGATCACATCGCGGAGCTGGGTATAGAGGTACCAGTCCACGGTCCGCGGCAGTGGTAGGTTCAGCAGCGAGGTGACTCGACCGACCATCACGGCGTGGTGTCCGTAGAGCTCACCCGCCGCCACCCGCTCACGCAGTTCCCCGATCTCGGCAATCTCGAACGCCGCCTCCGCGGCGGCCAGGAAGCTGCGTCCCTGCACACGGCTGGCGCGGTTGGCCACGTGGTTGCTCTGGAACGCGTCGCACCACTCGTCGACACGAGCCAGCGGCTGCTGCTCGGTGTGAACCGCTGCCAGGAACGGCACGACGCCTCGCGAACTGTCCTGCAGCAGCGACTCGAGAAACCAGCCCAGCGACACCGCATCGGTGACCAGGCCGTGTTGCGAGGCCGACTCGAGGCCCGAGGAATGGGCGAAGCCACCCGAGGGAAATGCCGAATCGGCCAGCTGCCAGAAGGTCCACTCGGCACCAATCACGTCGCGTTCTCGCTGAGTCCGCAGGCGGCTGCTACCGCGGGCACCACGCCCGCATTCCACAGGCGGCGAGCATAGCCGCTGCCGTTTGGGTCCGCCAGCCGACGCCAGGACCTCGTCCAGGGTCCGGAACCGTCACAGTTTGCCTAACCCCTACCGTCGCTAGATCTGTTTCGAGCGGCCGCGTGACCGGCTTCATCAATACGATC
>Ga0310124_10002717_pt1 | contig 12107 bp, 8 predicted proteins | sample CB11b_AW_Bot5_MG_FD_203507 | JGI IMG/M metagenome (GOLD analysis project Ga0310124, IMG submission 203507) | Marine microbial communities from Western Arctic Ocean, Canada - CB11b_AW_Bot5 | ecosystem: Environmental > Aquatic > Marine > Oceanic | place: Canada: Western Arctic Ocean | collected...
CACCAGACACACCAGCAAAGCACAGGGCAGCCATAGGCGAAACATCCAGTTCGGACGGGTGGTCATCGAATTTACTCCTCGAGGTTCGTAAAGACCGCTGGCGCAACCCCGGCATTATAAGGGCTCGTCCGCTGTCGATAAGGGGCGGAGAGGAAAATGACGAATGACGAGTCGTCAATTGGCTGGCAGCATGCGTGTGATGGAAAAACTCCGCCTGGGCGGGCGGCGTGACAACAGCATCACGCCCCCTTCGCCCCCCCTGCCCTACTGCCCGTCATCACTCTTGAGCAATATCTGGTGCCACATCAGGGCGGCGATGCATGCGCCCACGATCGGCGCGACCCAGTAACACCAGTGCAGGGTGAAGTCTCCTTGAATCAACGCCGGGCCGAACGAGCGAGCGGGATTCATCGAGGCGCCGGTGATCGGCATGCCGGCCAGGATATCGATCGTGACCACCAGGCCGATGCCCAGGCCGCCGATTTTGGCAGCCATCCCGCGGGTGTCCACAGCGGTGCCAAAGACGGCGGTGACCAGCAGGAAGGTCATTATGATTTCAGCCAGCAGCACCGTGGCGACGATTTCCGGGGCCTCAGTATCCGGGGGCAATGGTATCCCCAGGTTGGCGCTCTCGACCGCCGCCGCGGGATAGATCTGAGTGCAGAGAAATGCCGCGAGCACGCTGGCCAGGCACTGCGCCACAATGTACATGACCGACAGCTTGGCTCCGATCCGCCCGGTTACCAACATGCCGATGGTGACGGCCGGGTTGATGTGCGCGCCGGAGATGCCGCCGAAGGCACAGACGGCGATCGCCACCGCCAACCCGTGCGCCAACGCGATCCCCACCAGTCCCGCTCCGCTGTTGAGCGGATCCTGCGTCGACAGGATCGTCCCGATTCCGGCAAAACAGAAGAAGAAAGTTCCCACGAACTCGGCCAGGCATTTCCTCAGATCGTCCATCCTAGTGTCACCTTTCTGTGGTCCGGAACCATGATCCCGCGTAGATTAAACTTCGGACGATCAAGCTGTCAATCTCGCTGCAACCGTTCGTGGTGGAAGGGACGCGAATGCCGACCATGACCGTTTTCGCCTGCTGACCCGAATCGCAAAATGACGAATCATTTACGACTGGCAGAGCTGGTGGTTTACGGACGTTAACGACCAGTTGTCATTCGTCATTTGGCTTGACCGGGACTCAATCGATCGTGTCATCGGGCACGACTCGCGGCGGCGGCTGGGGCTCCTGCGGTGGTGGCGGCGGAGGTGGCGGTTCCTTCGGCGGCGGAGGGGGTGGCGGCGGCGGACCGAAGCGTAGCGGCCCACCGAGCGGGATCGTAAAATCGCCCGGTGCAGACATCAGCTCCCAACCGGCAGGCAGGTTAAAATGTGCCGCCGACCAGCGAGTCGCCAGGTAGACTTCGAAGCTGTCCGGCCAGACCATCAGTCGCACGTAGTGCTTCGTCGGATCGATCATCGACAAGCCACGATTGAACCTGCCCCGCGGAATCCGCAACTCCTCAATCGTTGCGCCGGCATTCGCCTTGGGTTCGAAAACCAGCATCGGCCGGTCGCCGTCAGCAATCATCTTCAGCATGAAGCTGTCGTCGTTCATGCGAGAGCGGTTGAACAGCTTAAGCATGATTTCGGCGTCGATCCCCTTGGCAGGATCGCGATTCAAGCGTCGGCTCTGCACCAGAATTTCCACTTGCTTTTGCGCTGCCTGCTGCAGGCCATCACGATCCCAATAGTAGACTTTTCCAACTCGGCAAACGAACAACAGTGGCGTTGCCCCTTCCGGCGCCGACCGCGGGTTGGGCAAATGCACGACCTTGGCTGGCAGCAATTCACGTTCCGAAGTGGTGTCCAACATCGCGCGGAGCCGAGCGATCTGGTCCTGGGCCGTGCGGATCTGTTGCTTGAGCGCGGTTTCCTGCTGGAGAAAATCGCGTGTGGCCTTGTCGACTTCGGCGGCCAGTTCTCGGGCGGTCGCCTGTTCCTGCTGCTGCTGAGCCACCAACTCGCCGATGTCGGTCTGGGCCCAGTTGACCTGGCCGGCAAGGATTTCCAGCTTCTCCGTGAGATCCTCGCCGCTGTTTAACTCCTGCAGCCGCAGTCGCAGCTGCTCGCGCTGCCGCTGCGCCTCGTCGACCGCGGTCTGGGCAGCCAGCAACTGCTCCGGCGTGACCTCCACCTCCGTGCTGATACGATCCACGGCATCCTTCACGCCCAACTGAGTGACGACCAGCAGGATGACGAGGATGCCGACGACGTTGGTCATCGTGTCCAGCAGCGAATCGAGGTTCGCTCCGATGCTCCTGATTTTTCTCTTACGGGCCATGGCTGGGTGACAGAAGTAAGTCTTCTGGCTTTCGATGTTGGCGAAGGGTGCGGTCGGCCGCGCTATTCATTTCTCATTGTTTGAATAACGATAAATCAATTTTTCCATGCCCCAGCACGGGTAGTTTTCCGTTGCGAGCGTAGCGGGACCGCGCGACGCGGCGGGCTTCGAAATACGTCTCCAATCCGTCGTCGCGAACCAGAAAGATGACGGACGCTCGCGGTTGCTCGGCGATCTGGTCCAGTATTTCCAGGAACGGCGCGTGGTTGGCGACATCCTGCTGCAGGACCCGCTGCGGCTCCTCACCGCTGAGCACGACAATACTGTCCGCCGCGCATTCGACGAACGTCGGGTCGAGATCGACACCACTGCCACCGGGCTCGATGCGCACCTGCGCCTCTTCGGGGGGCAGGTTCCGCTGGTCGAGCGATTGTTCCAGCGCCGCGATCTGTTGCTGCAGCCGGTTGAGTTCTGCTTCCAATTCGGCGATCAGCGCTTCCCATTGCTGGCGATCCAGCTGGGGAATCTCAGGTTTCATCGCGGTGCTACGCAGCTGTTCGAGCTTCTTTCGCAGCCGGTCTCGTTCGGCTCGCCGCTCATCCAGCAGTCGCTGCAAATCTCCGGCGTCCATCTGCTCAGCTGCAACCTGCGCCGTCAGTTCGGCAATCTGCTGCTGGAGACTCTCGCTTTCTCGCTCCGCCTGCTCCAGGGCCTCGACATCGGCCAGCGAATCGTCTTCCATTTGTCCCAGTGCCAGCGCCGTGATCATCAGGGTCAGCACGCCGATCACGCACGCCAGGATGCTGAGGAACGGAAACAGCGATACGCCGGGTTTTTTACGCTGGTGTTGACGGGCCATGAAACTACGCTCGATTGCCGCGGCCGAACCAGCGCCACCGCTGCCGCTTGATCACGATCTGGCGTCCGTCGAGGTCGCGCAGTACCTCGTTCAGCGACCCCAGCCCCTGCTGCAGGTCATGGCAATATTCGCCCAGCGACTGGGCCGATTCGCGCAACGTGCCGGTCATGCGGCTGACCTCGTCCAGCTGGGCCAGTTTCTGCTCGTGGACGGCTCGCTCCTGCTCGTTGATTTCCTGGAGCCCGCTGGACACATGACTGGTCAGCGTCGAGCCGATACCGGTCAACGTCTGGTTCCAGGCTGCCAACTCGGCCTGGATCACTCGTTGCACATCGGACGAAAGGTCGGACCCGCTGCGACGTTCGGCCCCTCCTTCGCGTCCATCGTTTAATCGTTTCAGCAGGTTCTCATTGCAGTACTCATCAACCCAGTTCAGCATGTCCTCTTCGGACTTCTGCAGACTGGTACTGGGGAACATGACCAGCATGCTCATCACCAGCGCGACCAGGGTGGTGTCAAACGCTGTGGCCAGACCGCCGGTAACGACGTTCAGCGAATCTTTCAGCGCGGAAACATCCTGAGCTGCGTCCAGATTGCTGGTAAAACCGCCCACCGCTGCACTAATCCCAATCACGGTGCCGATAAAGCCCAGGATGGGAATCGCCCAGATAAAAACGTTCACGGTCGTATAGCTGGCCCCCACGGCGTTGGCGTCTATGTCCGATTGAGATTGCAGGATCGTCACCACCTCCGGCGCGCTCTTGCGGACCCGAAAGTGTTCCAATCCGCGCCGCACGCGATTGACCAGGAAGCTCTCACGTGTCTTGCCTGGCAATTCGGTCAGGCTGTCGAGGAATCGATCGACATTGTCCAACGAGATATCGTCGCCCACCTCACTGGGCAACAAGTCGAACAACATTGACTGTTTCTGTCTCGCCAGCTTACGCCATTTGAGCACCAGGATGGCAACCGACCAGCAGAGCAGAAAGGTCAGCGCCACCGGCACCCAGGCGGCAGCGTCCGTGCTGACATTCTTGAGGAACAGCTTGCCGAAATACGTCTCGGCGATGGGAATCATCATCAGAAAAAACAAGACTGTCGCCATCGCGCCGTACAGGCAGCTCCACATGTTGCTGACGTTCGTACCGTCGATCCATTCCGCAGGTGCCGAGGCACGCGGGGCAGCGGGTGGCTTGGCGGGGCCGGGTTCTTTGGTCCGGGAGAGACTGGTTTGCAGGTTCTGCAGCGCTTCATCAGGCAATGTTTCCTGCGCTTCCGGCCGGGCGACGACAACAAGTGCTTTGCAGTAGGGACAGCCAACGCGTCTTCCGATATGTTCGTCACGGGCCTTGAGATTCCGGCCGCACTCGGGACATTCGAGCTTGAAGTACATGGGAGATCCTGGCGTCGAAGTTGAATGTCAGTTGCGGGGTGCTGGATGCTGGATTCCGCTTCGGGGGAGGCCATCAATTGACAGGCTACTTCCGATCTCCACAGCTCGCAACAGGCCCGCGTCCCGTTTCGGTCTCGGCAACGGGCGAAACTCTGGAGGCCGTTCTGCTCGACCGACAGGATTCGTTTTCGTCTTGGTCTAGCCAGTCAGTCGTCCGTCCCCCGACGCAAGGTCGGGGGAGCGGAATTCCGCATCCGGCATGCAGTATTCAGCATCCCACAACTCGCATCCAGCAACGTCCAACCCCCATCAAGCATCCAACAGACTCAATCTTCCCGAGCTGTCACCGATTTCCGCCACTTCGGCACCCACCCGATCGAGCATCGACAGGAAGAGATTATTCATCGGTGTCTCCTCTTCCAACTTGATATGCTTCCCTGTCGACAGTGTGCCGGCGGCGCGACCGGCCAGCACGGCAGGCAGGTTGTGGTGATCATGGCGGTTGGCATCGCCCAGTCCGCTGCCATACAAGATCATCAAATTATCCAGCAGCGACCGCTCGCCGTCGGGTGTGTTCTTGAGCTGGCCCAAAAAGTAGGCAAATTGATCGGCCAGGAACTGGTCAATCTTCTGGATGGACGCCATTTTTTCGGCTTCGTTCCCATGATGAGAAAGCTCGTGATGCCCTTCACTGACGCCCACCATGCGATAACTCCGATTGCTGCCGGCGTTTCCCACCATGAACGATGCAACACGTGTCGAGTCGGTACGGAAGGCGAGCACGAGCAGATCGTACATCAACCGTATATGTTCCTGCAGCTCGCCGGGAACCTCCTCAGGAACGGAAAAACTGGGCCGCGCCTGCGCGGCGCTCTGTTCAGACCGCAGGATACGCTGCTCCAGCTCGCGAACGCTGGTGAAATATTCGTCAATCTTCCGACGATCGGATTGCCCGAGGCGGGCCTGCAGTTGAGCCGCATCATTGGCCACCAGGTCGAGGATGCTCTTCCGGTAAAAATCCCGTTCGGCCCTGCTGCGATCGGCTTCGTCCTCAGCTCCAAACAAGCGCTCGAATACCAACCGCGGATGAACCTCCTTGGCTACCGGCGTCGTGGCCGTCTTCCAGGAGATATTCGACGAGTAGGCGCAGCTGTAACCGGAATCACAATTGCCCGCGTTCCGACCCCGCTCGATGCCCAACTCCAACGACGGCAACCTGGTGTGGTGACCAATCTCGGCCGCGGCAACCTGGTCGACCGAAACGCCAACTCGGATGTCCGTACCATCTGTCTTAACCGGATGGGCACCTGTCAGGAACGTGGAGGCACAGCGGGCGTGATCCCCGGGACCGTCCCCTTTAGCCCGGCCGTTGTCCTGGGCCAGGCCGGTCAGGACGGTGATGTCGTCCTGGAAATCCGCCAGCGCGCTGAGCGTCTTCGATAATTCGTAGTCGCTGCCGGTCGCGGCCGGCGTCCAGTCCTGCATGATGGCGCCGTTGGGTACGAAGACGAATGCCATGCGAACAGGCGTGTCACCGGGATTCGATTCGCCGCCTCGAGCGGTGCGCGGCGCCATCGCGTCCAGCAAGGGCAAACCGAGCGATAATCCCATTCCTCGCAAAAAGGTCCGCCGATACAGATTGGTGTTCGACATCATTTCTCTCCGTTGCCTCGGCGGAACCGAAACGGCTCGCTGTTGACGATCTCGTTTACGAGGACGCTGAATCGATACTCGTTGGCCGCCAGCTCCCTATCTATTCTATCCAATGCACAAAGGTCATAGTACTCGAGTCCCCGGCCCAGGGCGTAGGTCAGCAGCCGATCGGCCAGGGTTCGCAGGAATTCCGGCTTGCGAGACATGAGCAACTCGACCAGCTCCACCGGACCCGAGATGGTCGTCCCGTCAGGCAACTCGCCGGTCGGATCGATTTGCCGCGCTCCATCCTCGCTGCGCCAGCGTCCGAAGGCGTCAAGGTTCTCCAGCGCCAGACCGAACGAATCCATTTCGCGATGGCAAACAGCGCACGATTCGTTATCACGGTGCTGCGCGAGTTGCTCTTTGAGCGAAAGCTGCGTCGCAACCTGTTGGGTCTGTTCCAGCTCAGGAACGTCGGGCGGTGGGTCAGGCGGCGGTGTTCCCAGGATATTCTCCAGGATCCATTTCCCTCGCTTGACGGGTGACGTGCGCGTTGGATTCGAAGTCAACATCAGCACGCTCGCATGGGTCAGCACGCCGCGCCGCCGATCGTCGTCCAGCGTTATCTTCCGAAACTCATCGCCCTGAACGTCTGGAATTCCGTAGTGCTCCGCCAATCGACCGTCGACAAACGTATAGCGGGCGTCAAGAAAGTCCAGGACGCTGCCGTCCTCGCGCATGATCGTTTCAAACAACAGCTGAGTTTCACGCCGCATCGATCGCCTGAGCGCCTCGTCAAAATCAGCGAACTGGCTCGGATCGGGCGTCATGTGGTCGAGGTTGCGCAGATTGAGCCATTGCCCGGCGAAGTTCTCGACCAACGCCGCTGACTTGTCGTCGGCCAGCATGCGGCGTACCTGGTCGCGGAGCACACCCTGCTCGTGCAGCGTTCCCTGCCTGGCCAATTCGAACAGCTCGTCGTCCGGCAGGCTGCTCCACAAAAAGTACGAAAGCCGCGTCGCCAGTTCGTAGTCATTCAACTGCCGGACGTCGGGAGGATCAGCGGGCGGCGGGTCCTGTTCGATGCGGAACAGGAAGTGCGGCGAGACCAGGATCGCGGACAGAGCGACCTGCATGCCGCGCTCGAATGATGCACCCTGCTCGACGGCCATTTCAACCAGCCGCACGTACGTTGCGACTTCGGTATCAGCGACATCACGGCGGTAGGCGCGGCGCAGGAAGGGAGCCAGGTTTTCGCCGGCAACCGCGGCGAGCTCGGCGGCGTGTTCCGGCGACGCCTGAATCAACCGGCGGTGACTTTCTGGCAACGAATCGGGCTGATCCATGGGCCCGATCACCTCCAACGCTCGGACCATCATGTTGCGATCACGATTTGCCGGGTCCGGGTCATCCGGCTGGTAATAGTCGTTGACGAACGCGGCGGTGAATTTGCGCTGGCCCTGTTCCACCTGCAGTTGCAAATCGTACGCCTGCGGTTCATCCGGCCCGGCGTCGACGTCAATCGTTTTCTGTGCGGTGCCGTCCAGGCGAAATTCGAGGCGGGCCAAGTCCGGTCCAGCTTGCTGGGCCCCGGCAATCGCCCGCAGCAGGTAAGTCCCGGCGCGGGGGAATTCGAAGTGCGCAGCGACCGAACCGCTCGTATACATCCAAAAATCACCCTCCAGATTTCGCTTGTTTTCGCCCTCCACGACCAGCGCCTCGTGCTCGCGACGCTGCCGGGGACCGCCGTCGGGATGCGGCACCACGATCGCCTGAGCGGCAATCCGCTCAGCGGCGTCCATATACTTTTCCAGCAGCAACGGCGACAGCGAGAGCACGTCCGCGATGTTGTCGAATCCCTCGCCGACGTCGTCCGAAGGGAAATCTTCCGCCGGCCGAATGTCGATGCCCACCAGGTCGCGTATCGTGTTGTTGTACTCGTTTCGATTCAGGCGCCGGATAGTCACCCGGCCGGGGTCGCTCGGCCCGCTGCAGTCGATCGCCTGCAGGACGGATTCCAGCCACGCGCTCAGCATGCGCCGCTGCGGCTCGGTTGGCCGCGGTTCGCCTGCGGGCGGCATGCGGCCGAACTTGATCGCCTGCAGCACCTTCTCCGAAACACCCCGATTGTCCAGCAGGTCCTGTGCCGCCGCGTACTGGTGCAGTCCGATTCCCTTGGTCTGTTCGTCCGGACCGTGGCAGGCAAAACAATATTCGCGCAACAGCGGAATGACGTCGTCCTCGAAGTCAACGTCGTGAGTCGCGATGGCTGGCTGATCAGCTAACGCCGTCGGTAGGAGCCGTGACGTTGGCCCGATCAACAGTGTGATCAAGGCCACGGCCCAACGTGTGCAGGTGGGATCCATGGGAGGTGGATTCGGGCGGGATGCCAGCAAAGTTATATTGTATCTGGTCATGGATGCAGGGTCTACCCAATCCCGCTCGAGCTTAGCGGCGGCAGGTTGCAAGCGGTGGTGCGATGGGCAATGATACGTCGTGCGTTAGAGGGTCTTCGGACTGCGGACTGCGGACTTCAGTCTTCTCGGGAGCGAGTCATGTCGGACAAGAAATCGAGTTCTTTCACGCGTCGCAAATTCCTGGCGAGCAGCGCCGCCGCGATGACCGCTCCCACACTTGCTTCGTGCGTCAGGTCAGACAACAGTGCCCCGGCGAACGGACATCCCGCCGTCACCGACGCCGCTCCCCTTGAACCGGAGACCCCCGTGGCAAATACAGACCACGAATACGAGATCATCCACGATTGGGCTCAACTACCCGCTGAGTTCAGTTGGCAAACCACGCATAACGTGGCCGTCGATCGTGAAGGGCTGGTGTACGTGATCCATCAAGGCGATGCGTCGATGCCCGACCACCCGTCCATCTTCGTGTTTGACAAGGACGGCAAGTACATCCGCTCCTTCGGCAATCAATTCCAGGGGGGTGGTCACGGGCTCGACATTCGTGAAGAGAACGGCGAAGAGTTCATGTACGTGACCGGATACAAGCACCTCAAGACGTTTGCCAAGCTGAATCTGTTGGGCGAGACGGTCTGGCAGAAGTACGCGCCGATGGAGTCGGGATTATACGCCGCAGGCGAGGATACAAACCCTCAAAACGAATGGGGACGAGACCGTTTCCTACCGACGAATTTCGCCTTCCTTCCGGATGGCAGTTTCTACCTGGCGGACGGTTATGGCTCGTATTACATCCACCTGTACGATCAGGATGGCAACTGGCAATCCTGTTTCGGCGGACCGGGCGAGGGCCAGGGCAAGTTCAACCTCGCGCACGGGCTGTGGGTCGACGACCGCCCCGGGCGAGAACCCTCGCTGGTCGTGACCGACCGCGTACACAACACGGTGCAGATTCTGACGCTGGACGGGGAATACATCGAAACGTTGGAGGGTTATGGGCTGCCGGCCAACGTCGATACGTGGAACGACCTGATGGTCGTGCCCGAACTGGTGGCACGGGTAACCTTGTTGGATGGCAACAATAACGTGGTGGCTCATATCGGCGACGATGTCGCGCGAATCGGCGCCGAAGAAGAGCATCTTATCCGCAGCGACCCGTCCGCCTGGCAGTCCGGCAAGTTCGTCCACCCGCACGACGCCTGCTTCGACGCGGACGGGAACATTTTTGTCGCCGAGTGGGTAGCGACCGGGCGGGTAAGCAAGCTGAAACGATTGTCGTGATGGGAGGCGGGTTGGGGGGATGCTGCTTGCCTCCCCCGACCTCGTGTCGGAGGAGCGAAATCCGACATCCGGCATCCAACCCCTCGAGCGCCGCGCCGTTTCTTCTGCACCACCCTAGCTCGGATTATTCATCCGTTTCGTCGCGAGGCAATGCCAGTCATAGCAGGAACCGATGAATAATCCGGGCTCGACTCAGTGCGCCTCCAGCCAATTTCGCCCGACCCCCATCTCGACCACGATCGGCACGTGCATGGGTAACGCGGTCGTCATGCACTGTTCGATGAGGGGAGTTACGGACTCCTGCTCGTCGCGATGCATATCGAATACGATTTCATCGTGGACGGTGAGCAGCATCTTGGTGCGAAAGTCTCCTACGCGCAGCGCCCGGTGCACTTGAATCATGGCCAGCTTTAGCATGTCGGCGGCGGTCCCCTGAATCGGGCTATTCATGGCCAGTCGTTCGGCGGCACTGCGCAAGCTATTATTTCGCGAATTGATGTCCCGCAGGTAGCGTCGCCGCCCGGTTTGCGTCTTCACGTAATCGTGTTCCCTGGCAAACTCGATTGTCGCATCGATATAGGCGCGGACGCCCGGGTATTTTTCGAAGTAGTTGTGAATCAATTCGGCGGCTTCGTTGCGCGGAATGTTCAGCCGCTGTTGCAGTCCGAAAGCGGAAATGCCGTATATGATGCCGAAATTCACCGTCTTGGCCTTGTCTCGCATCTCGCGCGTCACGTCGGGCAGATCGACCTTGTAGATTTTCGACGCCGTCGCTGTATGAATGTCCGTCCCGCTCACGAACGCATCCCGCATCGCCTCATCCCCGCTCAACTCGGCCATGATCCGCAGTTCGATTTGAGAATAATCAGCGGAAAGGATCAGGTACTCCTCGTCGCGGGGAATGAACGCAGCACGAATCTCGCGGCCCCGCTGCTTGCGCACGGGGATCGTCTGCAGGTTCGGATTGTTGGATTGCATTCGCCCGGTCGCCGTCCAGGCCTGCTCGTAATGCGTGTGCACGCGTCCCGTGCGCGGATTCACCGCCTCAGGTAACTGGTCCACGTAGACGCTCTTGAGTTTGACGGCGTTGCGATAGTCCAGCACGTCGCGCACGATCTCATGCTTCCCCGACAACCGCAGCAATTCCGCTTCCCGCGTCGAATACTGCCCGGTCGGCGTTTTCTTGGGATTCGCCTCCAGCTTCAATTCGTCGTACAGCACAACTCCCAGTTGTTTCGGTGAATCGATATTGAATTCGCGACCTGCCGATTCGTAGATCGCGTCCCGCAGCGTAGTGATTTCACCCGCCAGCGTTTTCGCGTACGCCTGCAGCGCCTCGCTGTCCAGACGAATCCCCTCGTACTCCATGTCGACCAGAACGGGAATCAGCGGGGATTCGACTTCGTTACAGACCCGACTGACTCCCCGTTCCTCCAATTCCGGCGCGATGGCCCGCCAGATCTGCAGCGTCACATCGGCATCTTCGCAGGCGTACTCGCTCACCTGCTCCAGCGGTACGTCCCGCATGTTGCGCTGCTGTTCTCCCCGCTCGCCAATCAAATCGCTCGTCGGAATCGGTTTGTAGCCGAGATACAGCTTCGACAGGTAATCGAGCCCGTGTCGCATCTCCGGTTCTTTGATCGAGTGCGCGAGCATGGTATCCATCAAGGGTCCACGGACGTCGATGCCCTGCCACTTCAGCAGGCTCAAATCGTAGTGCAGGTTATGCCCGATTTTTTGCATCGATGCGTCGGCAAAGATCGGGCGAAACTCTTCGAGGACATCCCGTGCCTGTTGCGGGTCTTCCGGGCAGGCAACATACCATGCCGCATGTGGCTCGCAGGCAAACGCGAGCCCCAGGGGTTGTGCTTCGCGCGGATCGAGGCCGGTGGTTTCGGTGTCGAAACAGATGGCCGGTTGTGATGACAGTTCTTTGATCAGCTGCCTACGTTCCGCCGCCGTCTTCACGATGCGATAATCGTGGGGGACGTCCTTGATCGTCCGCTCCTCGACCGGTTCATCAAACAGCCTCTGTTGGATTTGCACTTCGCGCTGTTTGCGGTGCGCGGCCGTCCGCGTCGGTGCCGAAGAAAAGGAGGCGCCAAACAGCTTCTTGCCGAGCGTGTCAAATTCCAATTCGACAAACAGCTGCTTGAGCGCTTTCTTGTCGTACGCCTTATATGC
>Ga0310124_10002719_pt1 | contig 12096 bp, 14 predicted proteins | sample CB11b_AW_Bot5_MG_FD_203507 | JGI IMG/M metagenome (GOLD analysis project Ga0310124, IMG submission 203507) | Marine microbial communities from Western Arctic Ocean, Canada - CB11b_AW_Bot5 | ecosystem: Environmental > Aquatic > Marine > Oceanic | place: Canada: Western Arctic Ocean | collected...
GGAATTCATCCTGTCCCTGCTGGAGGAGGGCGAGGTCTTCGGCGAACTCTCACTACTCGATGACCGCCCACGCTCGGCGAATGTGACGGCCATGATGAAGACCGAGCTGATGATGCTCAAGCGCTCCGACTTTCTGCGTCTCGTGGAACGGGTACCGCAGATTGCGGTCTCCCTGCTGGAAGAGCTCGCCTCGCGCTTGCGCCGCACCGACGATCAGGTCGAAGGTCTGGCACTGTTGGACGTCCATCACCGTGTCGCCAAGACCCTGCTGCGCATGGCCGAAGACGGCGGCCAGACCTCACCCGAGGGCATCCTGATCCGGCGCCACCCCACCCATCAACAACTGGCCAACATGTCGGGCACCACCCGCGAAACGGTGACCCGCGCCCTCAAGCAGCTGCAGGACGAGGGCTACATCCGTATCAGTGGCCGACAGATCCTCATTCTTGCCGATTCTACCGACTGACAAAGGAGTTCCACCGATGCCCTTCACTCTGGAGCTTGGCGCAGCTGCTGCTGACTTCGACCTGCCAGGCGTCGATGGTGCCAACCACCGGCTGACAGAATATGCCAGCGCCCTCGTCGTTATTTTCACCTGCAACCACTGCCCCTACGCGATTGGCAGCGAGGACCGAATCATGGCGCTGCATGATGACTATGCCGCTCGCGGCGTGCGACTCGTCGCCATCAGCTCGAACGAGACCATCGGCCATCCCACTGATTCATTCGAGCATATGGTCACACGCGCCAAAGAGAAGAACTTCCCCTTCGACTATCTGTTTGATGAGTCGCAGGACGTGGCCCGTGCCTATGGCGCCCTGCGCACACCCCACTTCTTTCTATTCGACGGGGATGGCGCTTTGGTCTACACGGGTCGCATGGACGACAACCCGCGCGACGCCGCTGCGGCCACCACCCATGAACTACGTGATGCCATCGACGCCGTTCTCTCCGGTGCTACGATTGCCGAACCCCTGACGAATCCTCTTGGTTGTAACGTGAAGTGGAAGGATCAGGATGCCCATTGGATGCCCCCCGAGGCCTGCGACCTCATCTAGTGCCGTGTCTCGGAACAATCCAGGTTTCCGATTCTGCGGCCTGTGTCGTCGTCGGTGACGACGGCGGAACGCCGATTCACATGACCTACACCGACAGCGGCGAGCCGACGTCCGATCTGCACATTCTGTTGCTGCACGGATTGTTCGATCAAAGAAACACCTGGTCCGCACTGACACCGTACCTGGTGGCGGCAGGTTTCCACGTGATCGCTCCAGACTTTGTCGGCTTTGGCGCCAGCAGTCGCCCGCTGCTGCTTGACCGGCCTGCCGACGAGCGCTACAGCATGGATATGCAGGTCGAATTCCTGCGCACCTTCATTCAGAAGCTCGAGCTCGATAACCTTGTCGTCATCGGTAGCTCCCTGGGTGGTGGTGCCGCCTTGCGAATGCTGTGCACGCCCTGGCCGCTGGCGCCCTGCGTACGCGCCCTCATCCTCGAGGACGCCGCCGGTTATCCACAGGCCCTGCCCGCACACCTGCAACTGATCTCTGGCTGGCCGGGGCGACTGTTGCTGCTGCCATGGATGCAGTCGCTGTCACTGGCGATGGGGGTGGCGCGACGGCTGACAGGCCGAACCTTTCGCCAGGCCTTCTACGACGCACAAAAGATCTCACCGGCACTGATCGACGACGCAGTCAGCATGCTGCAAACACCGAACACACTGTATGCCTACCGCGAATCAGCCCGCAACCTGATCCCGCAGGATCTCGATACTTTCGTGGAGCGCTATTGCGAGCTTGACCTGCCGACGCTGATCCTGTGGGGCAGGGACGACCGTATCGTGGCACCCTTGTTCGCCTTGCTCTTCCAGGAGCAGATCACAGACTCGACCCTGCACGTATTCGACGAGTGCGGTCATGCCCCCCATCTGGAACTTCCCGTCGAGACAGCCGTCGTCATCCGTGACTGGCTACGCCGCCACGTCGTCTGCTAGAAAGAGCCTCTCTCCAGTGACCACCGACGAAACCCACCGTGAGTCGATCACGACCACGGAGGCAGCATACTGCATCCACGTCGGTGGCACCGTCGACGGCGAGTCTGTGCGCGACCCCGTGGGGTATGGCAACTACGGTCAGTGTTGGGAGAATAATCTGTGGACCCGTCTTGAGAACGTGGGCGAGGAATTGGTCGTCAACCCTTGGATTGAAGTTGGCCACAGCCACTGGCAGTCGTTGGAGCAGATCCTTGAAAGCATCCTTGCCCCCGACATGAGCGACGCCGACAAGGCCCGTGCCATCTGGGAGTTCGCCCGCAGGCACCGCTACCACAGCACGACGGCGGACGACGAGGTCAAGGACACGGTGAAGATGCTCAACGTCTATGGTTATACGTTGTGTTGGGACGAGGCCTTCACCCTGTCCAATCTGTGGCAGGCGGCGGGGTTGAAGATCCGTCGCGGCTTGCCTCATGGTCACTGTACGACAGAGGTCTTCTACGATGGCGCTTGGCATCTGCTCGACAGCGACGAACATCTGCTCGTTCTCGGCCGCGACAACAAAACCATCGTCGGCGAAACCGAGATCTCCCGCGACCACGACCTGATGAAGCGCTCCCATGCTTACGGTCTGCTCAGCCCCGAAAATCGCAGTCGCTCCGAAAGTGCCGCCTCGTTGTTCTGCTATGCCGGCGAGCGCTCCGGCACGAGAGCCAGGATCGGCGACCACCGCATGGACCTCACCCTGCGGCCGGGAGAATCCCTGACCTGGCGTTGGGACGAACGCGGGCGATATCACGGGTACGGTGACGCGCCGCCCCGCTTCTGCAATGGTTCGCTCATGTGGTCGCCCCCACTCGACTCGACCTTCGAGCGCTGGACGGAATCATCGACGTCAGCCCAGAGCAACGGCGCCGGGTTGAGTGCGGATGCGCTGAGCTGGCTCCTGCGGACACCCTACGTGATGGTAGGTGGCCAACTCGAAGCAGATCTCGGGCAATCTCCCGTACGGGTAGAATTGTCACGCCACGGCGAAGGCTGGGTGGAACTGGGGAATGGACTGGCTGGCGATGTGATTCTCGACCTCGACCCGTATTTCGCCCATGACTCCGCCCCCTGCTACTCGGTGCGCCTGCGTCTGACGGGAAGTGGCGTGACAGTGAACGACCTGCACATCGAATTGACCCTGCAGATGGCGCCGCTGTCGCTGCCAGCACTCCGGTTGGGCGACAACCGTGTGATCTATGCAGATGGCTCCCCCGGTCGCCGCGTCGAAATCACCCACGCCTGGCGCGAACGAGAGGATCTACAGGCCCCGGCGGCGCCGATCCCGGAGGGTTTTGGCACCGCCTCTGTCACCGTCCGTGGCACGAAGCCAACGCTACGTTGGTCAGATACCTGCGGCGAGAGCGGCGACTACCACCTCCGCCTGAGCACAGATCCCGCCCTGCGCTGGGTCCTGTCCCCGGTCTTCGAAAAACTCCTGTCTCGGACGCCGGCGAAGGGACAGGCGCAATGGACGGTGCCGGAGGAGGGTTTGCTGAATCCGGAGACCAGCTACTACTGGCAGGTCCGAGCCCGCAGCGCCGATGACGTATGGGGCCCCTGGAGCGACACGGCGAGTTTCACCTGCCGCGCCCCTGGGGTACCGTTACACGTACACCTCGACATGGATTGGCAGACTCGTCGGGGGACGCTGCATTGGCGTGCGAACCCCGAGGGCGAGACTCCGGTACGCTTCGAGATCTACGGCAGCGACGAACGGGGCTTCTCCATCAGCCGTCAGGAGTATACTATCGTCGCCGGTGAGAGTGAGGAGAATGGGGTGCGTGTCATGACTGCCAACCTGCTGTCAGAGACTCAGCAGACGAGCGCCGTCGTCGTCGACAGGGGTCTGAACACCGGCAACCGAGCCTTCTACCGTGTCGTCGCCATAGACGCTGAAGGCGTGCGCAGCGGTCCCTCCGACTATGCGGAGGCGACACGCCCCTTCCTGACCACGGAGTTACCTGCCCGGATCACCGCGGGTGAAACCACCGTCATAACCCTCGCCACGATCCAATCCATCGGCGATCTGCGGGCTGAAAGCGTCGGACCTCACCGCTACCGGCAAGCGCTCCGCGACGGCGATGATGTCCTGTTTCTTCTCGACGAGGGACCAGACTTTGTCGAACTTGCCCTCGACGGTCAACTGACACTGCGACCGGAGCCACGCCATGCCAGTACACACACGATCACGGTGCGAGTCAAAAACGGGCAGGGCGGCGTTGACGTCGTCGGTTTCGATCTACTGGTGATGCCATGAGCGAACCATCGATGCAGCATAACATCGGTCCCGATGGCATCCGGATCCGGGCCTTTTTAGGCGTTCTGTTTTTCGTCTTCGCCTTCGGCATGATGGCACTTCTTACGGTGGTTGGCGCACCTTTGCCATTTCGCATGGGTACCTTCCTCCCCATCTGGATCGGCACGCTGTCCCTGCTACAAGCGATGACCGGAACTTGCGTGTTCCTTGCTGCCAGGGGAGCCTGTACCACCGAGATGGGTAGCCGTCGAATCGACGACGAGGACCTACGTAAGTATTTCGTACGCCGCTCTTCACGAATTCACCTGCAGGCTTTGGCCTCGGCCCTGGTGCTGACCCTGCTCCTCGTCCTGCTCTCCGTTCTCATTCCCTGGCGCGTTCCCGTTTAGTCGGGTTCAAGCTCATGGCCAAGACCAAACTCCTGCTGCAGGTCCTGAAGAAGATCCCTGTCTTCCATGCCCTGCCCCCTCCCAGTTACGACGCCTTGTGACACTCTGTCGGCCACGGGAACTACAGGAGAGCGACATTCTCTGCCGTTACGACACACCAAGCGACGAGATGTACCTGCTGCTCGCAGGAGAGTTGGCGGTGATTACGCCCGAAGGCTTGCGCGTGGCCACGATCAGACCCGTCACGTCCGTCGGCGAGATGGGTCTCGTCACCGGGCAAACGCGTTCGGCAACGGTCGGCGCCGTGCAGAGCTCTCGGGTCCTGGTTCTGAGCACGTGCTGAATCCGGCACTACCCGTCGTCGGTGTATCCGGTCATGTAGGCGGAGCCGAGCTCGAAGACTGCGGCTTTGCCGCCTTTATGGACAAACCACTGCAGTTGGAGAACTTTCGCCAGCTTGTGGAAGATACCCTCGCACAGCACTAGCACTAGCCGTCCTGGCTGACAAAAGCGAAGGGGTCCGCTCGTAGCGCCGCCTCGCCTCTTTCCCACATCAACCGGGTCTCCAGAAGGTGGGCCTCAGCGGCCAGCACCGGGCCCTGCTGCAGGCCATCCTCTCGCAGCAGCTCTGCCACTCGTTCGTAACGCTGATTCCAGCCGGCAAAGCCATGCCGCCTGCAGGTGATCTGCCGCTTCTGGGTACCGAGTTCCAATTGATATATGACTGGATTACCGAACAGGTAAGGTGGCTGCACCAGTTCCTCGACGCCGTGCATCGATGTGTTGGGCCGCAGGCCGCAACCGAGGAACAGCAATTGGCCTCCCAACTCGGGCAGCTTGCGCAGTGGGGAGCGCGCCCCGACGGGCGTCGTGTCGAGGTGATGGTCGGCGACGATCTGGTCGGCAAGCAGACCTGTTGCGCAGACGGAGTGGGTCGGCGACCCTGAGCGCTTCGTACCGCTGCGGGTGCGGAAATACTCCGTGATCACGCCGACACAGCTGGGGGTGGTCTCGCGATTGAAGTGCGTCTGCTCGGCGCCCACAGTGGCGTAACTCAACGCCGGCAGCAGCAGCGTGCCCTGCGACCCGAGGGCCTGCAATAGACCATCGATCACCGTCTCGGGGCCTCCTTCGACGTGGCCCATCGACGACAACGACGAATGGACGAGGAGCACACCTGACTCACGCACACCGAGAGCACTGACCTGCGCCGCGATTCGCTCCGACGTTGGCCCGTGCGCCGTCGTCATGTGTGTGGCCCGGTGACCACAACTGGGCTACTCACACCGATCTCCACAGAGAGTCCACAGATCATGCTCATCGTCGCGTTACTGCTGCTCGCCGTTGCCGTCGCCGCAGCACTCCTCCTCTTTGCCCTCGCCGGCGCCCTGGGCGAACATCGCACCGCCAAAGTCGGTACCACACTTACCGACGTCGCCGACACCAGTCTACCGACACCGGCGTTGACGCGAGCCGACAGTTACAACGTGCTCGCCAATATCCGGCTTCTCAACCACTCGTTGAACGCCATTCCCCTGTTGACGGATAGCCTCCACAGAGCAGCCCTGCCCGGCACGCAGCTGTAGCCTGTTATAATAACTGTCGTGGAAATGACTCCACCCAGCGCCGCTGGTAGTGGGGCAACTCGTTCACTGTCACCGAAAGGTCGATCGTGCAGTGGAAGGCATCGACGGTGGAACGCACGCTGCACATGGAGTCGATGATCATGGTGCCATCACGACGCACGATCCGGCGCCAATGACGCCCCCTGGCCGAGACCTCTGCAGGCTCTCGGGCACTGGCCCAGATCTCGAGGTCCCGCTCGTTCGTTACCTCCATGCCGGCGTGGCTGTTCTGGGTTTTGCGCTGCAGCATCTTCAGTGCCGTGCGCTGATTCATCACATCTCGCACGATCTGCCATACCGGCTCGTCTGGTGCCAGAGCGTATGGTTCCGGCTCCTGAGCAGGGGGCAGATCGAGTTCGTCTGGCGGAAAGCGCTCGCCATCGGCGGTGGCGCGCACTTCGACTGTCGGCAGCAACAGTCGAGAGGGATGCATGACGCCGTGAAATACGCGATTCGTGCCGGCATAAGGTGTGGGCCACAGATTTGGAAAGTCGGCGCCTGCCACCGATAACCGCAGCCGATGACCAGGTTCAAACCGCCACGCCGTGGCATCCAGCTCGATATCGAGTTTATAGATGGTGTCGGGCACCATCGCCACGGGCTCTTCCAGTGACTGGCGACGGGTGCCATTGAGCACACCGGTGCAGATGAGGGCACTCGTACCGTCCGGCGCCACATCGCATAGTCGCACGACAAAACACATCACTGGGGCCGTCGAACTCACATGCAATTCGACCCGTGGCCAGCCGAGGATCTCCATGGGCGTCGTCAATACAGCACTCGTGTATGTGAGTGAGTAGGCCTCATCCGGACGCTGATCGGTGGGCAGACCGAAGGGCACGCCCCCACTCCACAGACCTCCGCAAGTGCCCACGGTGGCATCATAGACGTGCTCGTCGAAATCGCCCTCGCCTTCAGCAATGCCTGCAGGGGCATCGTTGCACAGACAACCCTCACACGCCAGCCACCATGTTTGCGCCGTCGTCGCTGACAGATCTTTCTCGGCGCGCCAATAACCACTTGTCCTCGTGCGATCGGCACGTGGCTCATCATACCCTTGCATGTAAATCTGTACCGATGGCGCATCCATCACCCCGTTGTCCTCCCCCTTGAGCCAGTGATCGCACCAGCGCACGACCTCGTCCAGATAGTCGATGCAGGGACCGGGCAAGGCGATGTCCGGGAAGGCGTGATTCCAGGGCCCCATGAGCAACCGTTTGGGTACGCTCAGGTTGTTGAATGTTCGTAGCGGCGGATTCGGGTACCCATCCCGCCAACCGCCGATCATGAACACCGATGCCTTGATGTCGTCATATCGCCCCCGAATGCTCCCCGGTCGCCAGTAAGGACCATCCGTGGGATGTGCCATCCACTTCAGCATGTAGGGGGTGTTGTTCTCGAGATGTTCCTCCCACACCTTGGCCCAGTCCAGGCCACTGTACTCGGGGTATGGCGGCATAGCATTCATGCCGATCATCGATGCACCATAGGCGCCAATGTCGTAATAGCAGCGCATGGCACCGCCACGATAGTGACAGTCATCGGTGTAGCGGTCGTCGGTAAAGTCCACAGGGATGATGGTCACCAGGTGGGGTGGCGCCAGTGCCGCGACCTGTACCGCCGTAAAACCACCGTAGGAGATGCCGATCATGCCGATTCGGCCACTGCACCACGGCTGTTCGGCGAGCCACTCGATCGCCTCGTAGCCATCCCGCTGCTCGCGCTCCGTGTACTCGTCGAAGGCGACACCCTCACTCGAACCAGAGCCACGACAGTCGAGCCGTGCCCCGATGATGCCATTCTGCGCCAATCGATGATGATGACCGGAGTACGGTGCGTTGTCATCCTTCCGATACGGGATGTATTCAAGCAGCAACGGTTGCGCCTGCACGCGCCAGTCGCCGGCACCGTCATCTGGCACGTGCATATCCAGAGCGACACGCACGCCGTCCTCCATCTCGATCATCACATTCTTGATGAAGCGGACGCCATCCTGCGGCTCGAACTCGATCATGGTTCCTGTTCCTTGCCAGTGCCGGTGATCAAACGGGCCCGCGTTTGCGGGTGAAATAACTCCACGCCCTCTCCGCCAGTACCCGCAACCGGGTGTCGTATTCGATGAGGTAGGCGATGTGCACGAGCAACCACGTCACCCAGGCGAACCAACCACCGAAGCGCAGATATTTGAGATCGCAGACAGCGGCATGGCGACGGGGCAATGCCGGGCAATGGAGCGTCATCCTGCTCGTGGTGCGCCATGTCGCCGATGACATAGATCTCCGGGTGCGCTTTCGGGATTCAGATGAGCATCGACGAAGAAAGGGCGGTCCTGTCCGGCCCCCGTCGCCTGCGCCAGTCGATCCGCAAGGGGCGTGGTCTTCATCCCTGCTGCCCAGAGCACCGTATGCGTGGCGATCACCTCTCGCCTGCCTCCCTGTTCGACGAGGCAGTACGCGGTCGGCGCCTTCCAGCAGGATCACCTCCGCCTCGTATGAGTCGAAGGCACGAAATTCACCACCTAGCGTGCTGCTCTTCAGTTCGGCGATGGCCCCCGCCAACTCGACCCCCGTTGGACCGGCGCCGATGACGACGAATCGCAGCCAGGGCGCCCGCCCCTCGGCGCTGGGCTCGGCTTCGGCCTGCTCGAATGCGGAGAAGATGCGGCGACGAATGTCGATTAGCGTCCTCCACCGTCTTCAGGCTCCCCGTCACCTGCTCCCAGTCGTGGTTGCCGAAGTAGTGGTAGCGCATGCCGGCGGCGACGATAAGACTATCGTACGAGACCCGTCGATCGTCGCTGAGCACGACCTCTGCTGCCGCCGTATCCACCGCCGCCACGTCCCCTACCAGCACTTTCGTCAGTCGGTCCCGCTTGAGGACCGAACGCAATGGGGCGCTCACATCACCAGGGGAGAGTCCGCCCGTAGCGACCTGGTACAGCAGCGGCTGGAAGAAATGGGAATTGCGCCGATCGATCATGGTCACCGGGATCCCGGCACGCCCGAGTTGACGTGCCGCGTACAGACCGCCGAAACCACCGCCGACGATGACGACACGATGGGTCGTGTCCTGTCTCACTTCAGCAGCACGCCCTGCCTCGGCGGCGATTGCATCAATGGCGCCACAGGCTGTGGTATTGGAGCGGGAGGGGGTGGTTCTGTCAGTGTCTGAAGGACGAACAGCAACAGCACGGACCGCAGCGACCAGGAGAGGGTGCGGATCCAGTTCGTCGACACCAGACGGTCGACACTCTCGGCGACAAATCCTCGAGCCAACTGCCGATGTAATGGCGCCTGCAACACGAAGGTCGAGAGCCAGATGATGGCCAGTAGCACGACATTTGCCAGCAGCAGAGCTGACGACTCTGTGGGTGGTACGATGGCGAGCCAGACGCCGGAGCCCAGTTCGAAAAACATAACTGGCACCACGATCGGGCTCGTGCGACGCGTGTGTTGTATTTCGTAGCGGGAAAACCCGGATGCCCCGACACGATGCAGCAGTGGATAGTGGACGACCTGGACGAACCAGACCAGACCGGTCATGAACAGGGCAGCGGCGGCGTGCAGGACAAGAATTGTCATGGTCGGAGTCTAAGAAGGTCGACGAGGGCTTCCGCCACCTTGGGATGGCGAAACACATAACCACTAGCGCGCAACGCCAGCGGATCGACGCGTGTACTCGACAGCAGCAAGGACTCACCCATTTCGCCGAAGAGCAATTTCACCACGAACTTTGGTAGAGGGAGCAGCGTTGGCCGTCGCATCGCTCGACCAAGAGCGACGGTGAATTCCCGGTTTGTCACCGACTCGGGAGCCACGGCGTTTACCGCCCCGTGCATGTTCTGGCGGAGAACGTGATCGATCATGCGCACCAGGTCGTCGAGGGTGACCCAACTCATGTACTGTCGTCCCGAACCGACTCGGCCACCTAACCCCAGACCGAAGGGCAACATCATTTTTGCCAGTGCCCCGCCCCTGGGGCTAAGCACGACCCCCATGCGTAGATGTACCACGCGGATCCCCGCCTCGCGCGCCGGCGCCGCTGCCCCCTCCCACGCGGCGGCCACATCGGCCAGAAAATCTTGCCCGACAGGAGCCTTCTCCGTGCACACCTGGTCGCCGCAATCCCCGTAGTAGCCCACCGCAGAGGCGCAGACCAACACCTTTGGCGGCTGCGCAAGATTGGCCAGACTCTCACTCAACAGACGCGTTCCGTCCACACGACTGCTGCGAATCAGCGCCTTCTTGGCTGCCGTCCAGCGGCCGACAATGCTTTCCCCCGCCAGGTGCACGACGGCGTCCAGTCCTTCCAGATCCGCCGCCGGCAGCACCCCCTGTGCGGGATCCCACACCACCGTCGGCTGACCTGCGGGCCCCGGGGAACGGGACAACCGCACGATTTCGTTGTCCGACGCTGCCAGGTAATCGATCAGCGCCCCACCGACGAGTCCGCCACACCCACCGACAAGAACCTTCATCTCAAGCCGCTGCCAGGTCCTTCAATGTTTCGCGAAATGCCTCGGCGAAGTCGAGTCGTTGTTTGGGCGTGCCCACCGTCACGCGCACACAACGGTCGCCCGGTGGCTTGCCGGGCATGCGCACAAAGACATCGCGCTCCAGCAGGCCTGCCAGCGTCGCCCGTGCCCGCGCCCCGGAGCCCAGATCGATATTGACGAAATTGGTCGCCGATTCGATGTGGCCAAGACCCAGCTCTGCCGCCAGCGCGACGTACTCGGCGCGCCCCACTTCCACCTCTCGCACGACGTGTGCGACATGCTCTGTGTCTGCCAGCGAGGCCATGGCCCCGCCCTGGGCGACACGGTTCACACCAAACTGATTACGAATCCTGTTCAGGGCGACAACCACCTCGTTGTGGGTGATGGCGTAACCGACGCGAGCGCCCGCCATGCCGTGGGCTTTGGAGAATGTCCGAGTACGCACGAAGCGTGGGTCCCGCGTCTCCATCGGACCCATCGCCGCTGCGGGAGCGAAGTCGGCGTAGGCCTCGTCGAGAATGAGCATGCAGTCGTTGGGCAGTTCGTCGAGCAGCGTCAGCACATCATCAGCTGGGCGCCAGGTTCCCATCGGATTGTCGGGGTTGGCGAGATAGACGATTCGTGCCCCCTCTGCCTGGGCGGCGGCGGCCAACCCCGGCAGATCGACGTGGTCCTGCACATACGGCACCTCCACCAGTCTCGCACCATACCCGCTGACGTGATAGGCAAATGTGGGATACGAGCCCAGGGGCATGACGACCGTCTCCCCGGGGTTGGCGGCGATACGCACGAGGTCGCCGAGGATCTCATCGATCCCGGCGCCCACGTGCAGAGCTGATACCGCCACCGCATGATATGCCGCCAACGCCTCGACCAATTCGTGGGCCTCCGGGTCGTTGTACATCCACAGATCATCGATGGCTCGCCGCATCACCGCTGCCGCCACCGGTGAGACGCCGAAGGGACTCTCATTGGCGCCGATGCGCACCTGCAACGGGCGACCACTGCGTCGCGCCAATGTCTCCGGCCCGACGAAGGGTACAGTGGGTGGCAAACTCGCGACGATGTCCGTCAGGGGTAAATATTGTCTCATTCTCGCGCTGTCCGTATCTCTTGAAGGCAACGACCATGACGGGCAAAGCTCCATCCACCCCTGCACAACGTCAAGCATTCGGCCTGCGGATCCCGCGGGCCTCCGATGCACAACTACGCGCCCTCCGTGCCACCCACCAACCGACACATCAGGGCTGGCCTTGTGGAGTGCCACGTGATTGCTGCTGGACCATCTC
>Ga0310124_10002723_pt1 | contig 12092 bp, 10 predicted proteins | sample CB11b_AW_Bot5_MG_FD_203507 | JGI IMG/M metagenome (GOLD analysis project Ga0310124, IMG submission 203507) | Marine microbial communities from Western Arctic Ocean, Canada - CB11b_AW_Bot5 | ecosystem: Environmental > Aquatic > Marine > Oceanic | place: Canada: Western Arctic Ocean | collected...
TCACCGCCTTGCTGACCGGCGAGCGTGACGACGAGGACCGAGAGCGCCAGCGCGACAACTGCGATTCTGTTCCGCATGATCTCCCCTGTCAGGTTCCGCTTGGATCGCCGTTCTTGAGAACACAGGGATTATAGAGCCGTCCGTGGGTTCTGCCGAGTCCGCCGTCCGAATTGACAAGCGGGCCATAAGAGAGCACATTACTCCTACAGGATGAGGAGGATCTCCATGCAAGCCAGCGTCAGAACCTCGTTTGGCGTCATCACGTGCGCACTCGTCGGCGGCACCCTCGTGACACCCACCACCGCGTTCGGCCAAGCCGGTGAGGTGACGTTCACGAAGGACATCGCACCGATCTTTCAAGCCTCGTGTCAGACGTGTCATCGGGAGGGCGCGATCGCGCCGATGTCGCTGATGACCTACGAAGAGTCGCGACCGTGGGCGCGCGCGATCAAAGACAAGGTCTCGACCCGGTCGATGCCACCGTGGTACATCGACAGGAACATCGGCGTGCAGGATTTCAAGTATGACCGGTCGCTGAGCGACGACCAGATCGCCACCATCGTAGCCTGGGTCGATGCGGGGGCCCCCCGCGGGAATCCCTCTGACATGCCCGCCGCGCGTCAATTCGCCGACCGCGACATATGGCACATCGGCGAACCGGACTGGATCGTGCCGATTCCTGAGCCATTCGTCGTGCCGGCCGACGGCGCCAACTGGTGGGGTGACCTCTTTTCAGACTCCGGGCTGACCGAAGACCGGTGGATCAAGTCGGTAGAGACCAAGCCGTCGGCCGAAGGCTTCCCGGTGGTCCACCACGCCGTGACCCGCCTACAGGAATCGGTGGACTCGGACCAGGGTGAGTTCCTGAACGAATATGCGCAGGGCAAGAACGGCGACGCGTTCCCGGCGGGCACCGGTCGGCTGGTCAAGGCCGGGTCGGTCATCCGATTCAACATGCACTATGCCTCGAATGGGACGGAGACCACCGACCGGACCAGTGTTGGGCTGACCTTCTACCCGAAAGACGAGGAGCCGGAGCACGAGCTGTACTCGAGAGCGCTGGCGCAGAACTACGACCTCGACATCCCGGCGGGCGACGACGACATCCGGCACGACAGTTATCACCCGTTCACCGAGAACGTCCGCCTCACCGGGTATCAGCCGCATCTGCACAATCGCGGCAAGCGGCAGTGCATCGAGGCGATCCTGCCCGACGGCACGACCGAGATGCTTAGTTGCTCGAACTGGGACTTCGGCTGGCACATCGTCTACAACTACGAGGACGATGCCCAACCGCTGCTGCCGAAGGGCACGTTTCTCCACACCATGACCTGGCACGACAACTCGGCCGGGAACCGCTGGAACCCGGACGCGCGGAACTGGGCCGGATTCGGGCAACGCTCGAGCGACGACATGAGCTTCACCTGGACGAGCTACTACGAGCTCGATGACGACGAGTTCGCCGCCGCCCAGGAAGAGCGCCGGGTGATGACCAACGACGACGACAACTGATACAGGATGCCGCGGACGATGCCCATGACAACGAGACGCACACGGCGCCTGGCCACCGGTGCGTTGGTCGCGGTGGTGACAGCGATCACCGCCGTGGGAATTCAGGCGCAGCTACGTTTTGACCGCGGACAGAATGTGGTCCCGGTCTTCGAGGGATGGGAAGGGAATCCGGACGGCACCTTCACGATGGTGTTTGGGTATCTCAACCGCAACTACGAGGAGATGCCGGAGGCGGCGATCGGCCCCGACAACCGGTTCGAGCCGGGCCCGGCCGATCGCGGGCAACCAACCCGTTTCTACCCGCGCCGCCAGCAGTTCATTTTCCGGGTGCAGGTACCGGCCGATTGGGGCGAGAAGGACCTCGTCTGGACCCTGACCTCCCATGGCCGCACCGACCAAGCGGTCGGCTCCCTCTGGCCGAGCTGGGAAATCGACGACGGGGTGATCAAGGCCAACCGGGGCATGGGTATCAACGGCGCGCCGGCCGACAACCAGGTGCCCAGCGTCGCCATCCCGGACGGCACCAACCTGACCGTGACCCTGCCCGACACCCTGACCCTGACGGCGGTGGTCGGAGACGACGGCATTCCGGGGCCGACCACGCCACGTAATCGTCCCGACACAGACGACGACGACCCGGACGCGGCGGCCAGACGGGCCGCCGCCATTGCGCGCCGGGCGCGCGTGCAAAGCCCCAACAACCAGGCGGTCGTCGACGCCCGTGTGGCGCGCACGACCGGTCTCGCCATCACTTGGACCCACTACCGCGGTCCCGGTGCGATCTCCTTCGACCCGATGAGCATCTCGGTCGAAGGCGGTCGCGGGGGCGAAGCCACGACTACCGTGTCGTTCGCCGAACCTGGCACCCACATCCTCCGCGGCTACGCCGACGACTCGATCCACACCACGCCGATAGACGTCACCGTGACCGTGAAGTAACTCGCCTCCCGAGCGAGTCCTGGGCATGGACGCGGAACTGGCCGAAGCGTTTCACCTCTACAAGGGTGGCGGTATCCTGGCCTCGTTGGTACTGATCGCCGGCGCCCAGCTCCTCGTGCCGAATCGTCTGTCGCTACAGGCGGTCATCCGCAACTGGCGGGTCAACGCACCACTCGCTCTGATCGACACCGTGCTGCTGACTCTGCTCTGCGGTGCCTGTGTCTGCACCTGGGCCGTCACGATCCGGGCGCAGGGGATCGGACTGTTCGAAGTCGCCGCCCTCCCCTACTGGACCCAGGTGCCGACCACGGTGGTCGTGCTCGACCTGGTCGCGTATCTCTGGCATCGCGCGAACCACCGGTGGGCGCCACTCTGGCGACTGCATGCGGTCCACCACTCCGATGTCCACTTCGAGGCATCGACGGCGTTCCGATTTCATCCTGGCGAGTTGCTGATCTCGATGGGCGTGCGGCTGCTCGTGGTGACGGTCACCGGGCTGCCGATTCTGGGGTTGATCACGTTCGAGGTGCTCTACGGCTTCTGCAACCTGCTGGTCCACAGCGACATCCGGATCGACCGCGTGACCGAGCGACGGATCGGATGGGTGGTCGTTACGCCGTCACTCCATCGGCTACATCATTCGGAACGGCCCGAGTTGCACGGCAGGAACTTCGGGACGATTTTTTCCCTGTGGGACCGGCTCTGGCGGACCTTCCTCGACGGTGGCGCGGACACCCCAGTCACGCTGGGGCTCCCAGGTCAGCACGGTCGCGCGCTCGGCCTAAACGAGACACTCCGGCTGCCCCTCGGGCGCGCCTTTCGCTAACGTCCCGATCGTGGGTCTGTGAGGCGGTCAGGTGGCGATACCGAGCGACCGTGTAATTCGCGGAGCCGGGCGCGGTCACCGTCGGTCAACGGGAGGAAGCCGGTGGCGTCCGGGACCGCCGTCAGTGGCTGGCAGGGGCCGCACATGAGCGTGTGTGGCTCGGCGTTGTGGTCGAGACCGAGCGCGTGACCCAATTCGTGGGCCACCACATGCCGGGACACCATCGCGTCGTTGCGGTAGGGACCGCGCACGGCTCGGATGACGACGAAATACCGTGGCGGTGAGACCCGCGGCATCGGCCAGGTGAACGACATGATGTCCTGCCCCGACAGCAGCACGATGATGTCCCCGTCAAGGTTGGTCAGAGCCGCGGGCGGCGCCGGCTCGTACGCCCCACCCGGGAGCCCAACCGCCCTCGTGGCAACCTGACGAGCATAGTTCTCCAACGCGCGGACCACCGGTGACTCGACCACCACCAGTGGTTCGGTCAGCTCGGCGTCGACGCCAAGCTCGGCCAGCCGGTCGTTCCAGAACGCGACCGCTTGACGCGACGGGTCCAGTCGATCGTCGGTCGCCGTCGGAGCCAGCACGACGATGGAGGTATCCGCCGCCCGGACCGGGAGTGCGGCCCAGACGATCAGTACCGCGAAGAGGACGATTCCCCAAGGCGAGCCGAGTCTCATTCCCTAGAACATCGCGATCGGGTTCGCCGGGCTGCCGGTCCCACGGGCCACGTTGAGCGGCAACGCCATGAACATGAACTCATGACGCCCCTCTTCGGCGCACGCATCGGCTAACGGCTCGAGCAGCGCGTTGTCGAGCAGGGCCACGCCGTAGTTGAAGAGCACGCCGTGCATCGGGAACGCCAGTCCATACGGGTCCGGTCGTGCGTCCATCATGTCCCAGCCGAGCAGCGAGACGTCATGGTCACGAATGAACTTGGCGCAGGTCACATTCAGCCCGGGGCGGTCGCCGCCGCCGTAGTCGCCCCCAGCGCGCACGAACGCATCCTTCCCACTGTAGACAAGCAGGGCGTCGCCCGGCTCCACCGCCACCCCCTGAGCACTGGCGATCTCTTCGATCTCCCATCCGTGCACCGGACGTTCAGGCGTCACGTATGGTTCGCCGCGGTGGCGCGGCACGTCGATAAGAACGCCGCGGGTGACGATGCCCTCCGACCAGGCGTCAATCGTGCCGAAACTCGCCCCTTGCGTCGTGATCTCGACGTCGGGGTCACGTCCCTGCCACATCCCGTCGGTGTCCCACATGTGACACAGGGCGTCGATGTGGGTGATCGTCTGTCCGTGGTAGATAAAACCGTAGTAGTCCACCACCGCACCGGCACCACCAGGACGTGGACTCTTGCGCATAAAGTGCTGCTCCGGTTCAAAGACCCGGCTCGCCGAGACCTTGCGACCGGTGCGCACGAGCGCCGCGGCGGCGGCACTCTTCCGCGGTGTGATCAGATTGATGGCGCCCTTCTCGTCGTCGTCGCCCCAGCGGCCCCAGTTGCGCCGATCGGTATACCAGGACTCGACCTCCGCGGCCGTCGGCATCCGAGGATCGGACTGCACCGACGGCCGCGACACGGCCGCCGGCGGCGGGGCGAGATGTTGGTCGAGCAAGGCAGCGGGAGAGAAGCTGCCGTCGGGCGTCGTGGGGGGCGCGGTGGCGCTGGCGGCCAGTGCTCGCGTCCCGAGCGCCGCCGCGCCCCCGGCCGCCGCCGACGTCAGGCTCGTGATGAATCGTCGTCTCGAGGAAGCCATTGCGCAGTCCTTTCTCTCGTGGTCGCGCTCGCGCCACCAGCCTTACCGTATTGCCGCTTCAGGTACGGTGCTGTTCTACACGCCTCCATACCAGTGAAACCCGAAGTCAGAACTCAGCCCCCCGGTGCCGCGACCAAAGCCGGCCAACGAGTCGACGACGTCGATCGACCGGAGGAACTTGATGTTCTTGTAGCCACACTGTCGCTCGACACGGAGCCGCAGCGGCGCGCCGTTGCCGACCGGTAGCTCGTTTCCGTTGAGCCGATAGGCCAGGATGGTCTGCGGGTGCACCACGTCGAACATGTCGATGCTCTCGTACCAGCGGTCCATCGCGCTAAACACGACATACCTGGCCTCGGGCGAGACGCCCCCCGCCGCCTCCAACACCTGCGTCAGCGGGGCACCGGTCCACTCGCCGATCGCCGACCACCCCTGTTCGCAGACGTGGGCGGTGATCTGGGTTCGCGATGGCAGCTGCTTGAGCTCGTCGAGCGAAAACGCCCGCGGACGCCCGACCAGCCCGTTCACCGGGAGGCTCCAGTTCACGAACCCTTCGCTCAGGTGTCGCTGGTAGTCCTCATTGTCCGGATTGGTCTGCCCCCAGGTCGGAAAGTCAGGTGCGATGTCGCTCCGCTCGTATTCACGCGCCAATGGTTGATCGGCCATCAACCACCGCGTGGTGCTCATCGTGAGCACGTCGGCCGCGCCGATCAGTCCTCCCCTGACGGTCGGTGGCACCAGGGCGTCGGCGCAGCCGGTGGCCAGCAGACCGCCCAGGGCCGGAACGCTGGTGAGCAGACGACGCCGCGACATAAGTCGAGGCCGCGACATGGATCGAGGCGCGACGATCCGCGACGAACCTGGTTCAGGCTTGCTCACATTCCCTCCTCCGGAAGGCGAAACTTCCCCGTGATCATCGAGCGGACCCGGTTGACGGCGCCCGCCAGCAACACTTCCACCACGTGCACAAGCACAAACACCACGAACAGGACGGTGCCAGCCGCATGCAGCGTGCGGGCCGACTGTCGACCACCAAACAGATCGAGCAGCCAGGGCCAGGCGGCCGCGAACGCCGGGGCCTGCGCCAGCCCGGTCAGCAGCATCACCGGCACGAAGACAAAAATCAACAGCGAGTACGACAGCTTTTGCAGCGGACCATACGTGGTCGCGGCCGCCCTCTTTGGCCCCGGTCCGCGCAGATGCTCGACCAGGTCGGCCTTCAAGCTCGCCGGAGCCAGCTCGCTCCGGTCTGGCAGCAGACGCCCACGAACATGTCCCCTGGCGAGGCTCCAAGCCACATACACCAGGCCATTGATCAAGAACACCCAGGCGAAGGTGAAGTGATAGTTTCGCCCCCACATCCTGTTTCCCAGCGCCCCGGCCTCGTCCCACGAGAGACCCCAGTCTGAGAGCTTGAACAGGGCGGGATAGCCCTGATATCCGGTATGGCCCCAGTAGAGTTCCGGGAAATCAAGAAAGATGTGGATACCACTGAGCAGTAGATAGCCGCCCGCGATGACATTAATCCAGTGGCAGATCCGGACGTTGTACGAGTGCAGGAGCAAAGAGGAGCCCACGGCACCCGGCGATCGGTGAGACGTCATCGGGTCACAGCTAGTGCGCAGTCCCGGTGTCGTGCTCGCGCACGAACTCGACCAGCGCCTCGGTGTAGCGCGGGTTGAAATGAGCCGAGCCATGGGTCTCGCCCGGCAGCACGACCAACTGGGAATCCGCGAACTCGCGGACCATCCGATGAGTGCGCGCATTCGGCGGGTCATACCCGCCAACGATCGCCAACACCGGGATGTCGACTGCGGTCAGATCGATGGCACGGTCATTCGGCGCCCAGGGATAGGCTCTGACGGCGTCAAGCGCGGCCCGATCAAAGCCGGGATACCCGGACCAGTTCTCGCTCCGAGGCGCGCGCGGTAGGTCGTCGGGCGCCTCGGCGTCGTCTGGCACCAGCGCTTGCCAGGCGGGGTCAACCTCGCGCGGTCCGGAGCCCCCATAGATGGCGGTCATCACCCGCTCGGGATGACGGGCCAGCACCTGCGTCAGCATGCTGCCCCCCATCGAGTAGCCATCGCGGCCGTGACGGCCAGGGCCACGACCGGCCGACCGATGATGGTGGCGGTACGCATGGGACATTCTCTTGTGGATGCCATTCGACACTAGTCTAGGCCAGAAGGATACGGAACGCCGCCCCGGAGCGGTTTCCGGGCGAGGCATTCGCCTGGCAAGGCGCAAGGAGGGAGCAGCCGGGCGGGCTGTGACCGACGCAGTAACGCCGCCAGACGGACACCTCGCCAGGAGACCCTAGAAAATCGCGAGGGCGTTGACTGGTGACCCGGTGCCGGTTTCCACCGCGAGCGGCGCGGCGACCAGCAGGAACTCCCATCGGTTCTGCTCGGCAGCGGTTTCTGCGAGCGCTTCCAGATCCTGATTGTCGAAAAGGTCCACACCCATGGCCACGATCGTCAACTGGTGCACGGGCAATCGCACCCCGTCGATCTGGGATGGCACGACGTCGAGGGCCACGTCGCTGCCCAGAAACGAGACGTCTCGCGCCTTCATCCAGGGCATCGTCGAGGTGTGCAGCCCAGCCGCTTCCTGTGAGACGTTCCAGGGACCCAGCTCGGCACGACGGGCCCAGCGCCCGGTGCGGACGAAGACCGCGTCGCCCGGCCGCACCGTGACACCGGCCATCTCTTCCCAGGCGTCGAGGTCCTCCTGGTAGATGGGGGTTCCCGGTTCCAGGTAGTCCAGACCCTTCAGGCGGGGGATGTCGAACAACACGCCGCGCGTCACGATCCCGCCCTGCAAGTTGATGATCGACGCGTTCGGACACCCCGCCTCGGTGACCGTGTCCTGCGAGACCCCGTTGTACATCTGCCCCTTATAGAAAATGTGGCAGAGCGAGTCGATGTGGCTGTGCGAGTAGCCGTGGTAGCTGATCGTGTAGTTGTCGCTGACGCTCCCGTAGAAGGCCGGCTCCGTCGTCGGCTCCGGCACCCCGAGCATGCGGCGCTGGAAGGGCGACGGCACATCCGGCGCCTCTTCGGTCAGCAGCGGGTGCTCGAGCGAGACCGTGATGCCCTCGGTAGCCAGCGCAATCGCTTCGAGCCGCTTGGCCGGCGTGATGAGATTCGCGGCGCCGAGTTGATCATCGGTCCCCCAGCGCCCCCAATTCGACAGCTCCTCCATCAGCCGTTCGACGTCGGCCAGGGTCAAATCGTGCGACTCCGGCGTCACCACGGGTGGGGTATAGCTGGGAGCCGCCGCGGGGGCCGCGTCCATTGGTGCGGGAGTCTCCTCCACCGCCCCACCGCAACTCACGAGGGCCACCGCCAGCACGATCAGGGCCGCGCCGCGCAACCAACACAATCTCATCGAACACCTCCTCAAGGCTCCAGCCCTCTGACACTCGCGGCGGACCGATGTCCATGCCCGGGTCTCGGGTCGGGCGAATTCTTAATCAGTGCGGTACGATAACAGGTTCTCAGGGACCCGACCCACCCTCGTTGCTATAAGGACTCACATGTCATCTGCCAAGATCACCTGGACCAAGATCGACGAAGCGCCTGCGCTGGCCACTTATTCGCTCCTGCCGATCGTGCAGGCATTCGCCAGAGGCACCGACGTCGACATCGAGACCCGCGACATCTCGCTGACCGGTCGGCTCATCGCGAACTTTCCTGAACGTCTCACCGAGGCTCAGCGAATTCCTGACGATCTGACAGCGCTGGGCGACCTGGCGAAGACGCCGGCTGCCAACATCGTGAAGTTACCCAATATCAGCGCCTCCATTCCCCAGCTCCAAGCCGCCATAACGGAGCTCCAAGGGCATGGCTACGACATTCCGGACTACCCGGAAGATCCAACAGAAGACGCTGATCGGGCACTGCAGGCCCGCTTCGCCAAGGTCTTGGGGTCTGCGGTCAACCCGGTGCTACGGGAGGGAAATTCGGACCGGCGCGCGGCGGCATCAGTCAAACGGTTCGCACAGAAGCATCCGCATCGCATGATGCAGGACTGGCCGACCACCGGGTCACGGACGCGCGTGGCGCACATGCCAGACAAGGACTTCTTCGGCAGCGAGCGGTCCACGACGCTCGACGCGGCCACCGACGTTCGGATCGAGTTCGTCGGCACCGACGGGGCGGCCACCGTGCTGAAGGCGCAGGTGCCTCTGCTGGCGGGCGAGGTCATCGATACGGCCGTGATGAACGTGGCGGCACTCCGGGCGTTCTACGACCGGACCATTGACGACGCGCGGCACGACGGCGCGCTGTTGTCCCTGCACCTCAAGGCCACCATGATGAAGGTGTCCGACCCGGTCATGTTCGGTCACTGCGTGGCGGTGTACTTCGCGGCCGCACTCGACAAACATGCCGAGACGCTGAGCACCGTGAATGCGAACGTCAACAACGGGCTGGCCGGCGTACTCGGCAAGCTGGAGACGCTGCCCGCGGAAACGCGGGCGCAGATCGAAGCGGACATCGCCGCGGTGTACACCACACGCCCGCCGCTCGCCATGGTCGATTCGCGCAAGGGCATCACGAACCTCCACGTGCCCAACGACGTCATCATCGATGCGTCCATGCCGAACGTGGTGCGGGACGGCGGGCGCATGTGGAACAACGACGATGCGTTGCAGGACGTCATCGCGATGATCCCCGACCGCTGCTACGCCACCACCTATCAGGCGATCATCGAGGACTGCCAGCAGCACGGTCAGTTTGACCCGTCAACAATGGGCAGCGTGTCGAACGTCGGCCTGATGGCGCGCAAAGCCGAAGAATACGGCTCCCACGACAAGACATTCATGGCCCCCGGCGCCGGAACGATTCGGGTGGTCGATTCGACCGGCGCGACCCGGCTCGAGCAAGCCGTCGAACCTGGCGACATCTTCCGAATGTGCCAGACCAAAGCCGAACCGATTCGCGATTGGGTGAAGCTGGCCGTGACCCGCGCGAGGGCGTCGGGCTCCCCGACACTGTTCTGGCTGAATGCAGATCGGGCCCACGACGCCGCGCTGATCACGAAGGTGCGCGCGTATCTCGCCGACCACGACACGGACAGCCTCGATATCCGCATCATGACGCCGGTCGAGGCCATGCGCGTCTCGCTGGAGCGGGTCCGGCGCGGGGAAGACACCATTGCGGTCACCGGCAACGTGCTGCGGGACTACCTCACCGACCTGTTCCCGATTCTGGAGCTCGGCACCAGCGCGCGGATGCTGTCGATCGTGCCCTTGCTCAATGGCGGAGGACTCTTCGAGACCGGAGCCGGCGGTTCGGCGCCGAAGCATGTCCAGCAGATGTTGCAGGAAGGCCATCTACGGTGGGATTCACTTGGTGAATATTGCGCGTTGGTCCCGGCGCTCGAGTTGATGGCCACCCAAACCAACAACCCCAAGGCCAGGCTGCTGGCGGACACGCTCGATCAGGCGATCGGCAGCTACCTGGAGAACGCTCGGTCTCCGTCCCGCAAAGTGCACGAGATCGACAACCGTGGCAGCACCTTCTATCTCGCGCTCTACTGGGCGCAAGCCCTGGCGGCCCAGGAGACGGACCAGGCCCTGAAGACCCGATTCACGGGGGTGGCCGACGCGCTGACGACCAGCGAAACACAAATCACCACGGAACTGCTGGCCGCGCAGGGCGAGCCGGTAGACCTTGGCGGCTATTACCGCCCCGATCCCGACCTGGCCGAGAAAGCCATGCGGCCAAGCGCCACGCTCAACGCCATCATCGACACCCTCTAGCGGTTTCCAGGTGAGGCGTCCGCCTGGACGGCGTTGCTTCGTCGGGCGCAGCCCCGTCTGAACAGTGCTGCCTAGAGATCGCTCAAGTGGGCGATCTGGCCGGTGCTGTCGCCCACCTGATCTCGCTGCACGCCGAGCTTGTCCAGCATCGTCAGGAACAGGTTCGTCATTGGCGTGCCGTCGGGGTAGCGCAGGTGGCGTCCGCCGCGAAACGCACCATTGCCGCCGCCCACGACGAGTGTCGGGAGGTTGTCGTGCGTGTGGGCATTGGAGTCGCTTAGGCTGCTGCCGTAGACCACCATCGACTGGTCCAGCAAGGACCCGCGCTCGTCCTGGGCATCCCGCAGCTTCTCCACGAAGTGGGCCAGCATCGCGACGTGATGCTGGTCGATCAGCTGCAGCCGGGCCATGCGGGCCGGATCGTTCTGATGATGCGACAGCCCGTGATGCGCGTCTGGCACGCCGATGGCACGATACGTGCGATTGCCACCCTCTCGGCTGTACATCAGGGTGACGACCCGGGTCAGGTCTGCCTGGAACGCGATGGCGACCAAATCGGACATCAGCTCCACGTGCTCTTCGAAGGTGGGCGGAACCCCGTCCGGTCGGTCCAAGGTCGGCAGTTCCGCGCCGTCTCGCTGCTCCGTGTTCTGGATACGGCGCTCCACTTCACGCACGGAGTCGAGATAGTCGCTGAGCTTGCGGCGATCACCGGCGCCAAGGCTGGCGTCCAGTCGTTGCGCGTCACCGAGCACAAAATCCAGCAAACTCCGATTCTGCCTGGCCCGCGTCGCGCGCATCGTCGGGTCGGTCGTATCGCCGTCACCGAACAAGCGCTCGAACACCCGACGGGGATTCGTCTCGTAGGGCAGCGGCGTGGTGGGCGAATTCCAGGCAATGGTGTTGCTGTAGGCGCAGCTGTACCCGGAATCGCATCCACCCACCATCCGCACGTCTTGCAATCCCAGTTCGAGCGACGGGAGCGGCGTGGTCCGACCGATGCCCTCGGCCAGCATCTGGTCGACCGACATACCGTTCCGGATGTCGGCCCCCCGCGTCTTCTTCGGATGCACGCCGGTCAGCCAGCTCGCCCCGGCGCGAGCATGATCGCCAGGACCGTCGCCAAGCGCCTCACCGTTGCGATGGGCCAGACCACTCAGCACCAGGAGCTGGTCGCGAAACGGTTCGAGCGCCTGCAGGGTTTTCGTGAAGGCGAACCCCGCGCCCTCGTGTTGGGGCGTCCAATCGGACATGATCACGCCGTTGGCCGTATACACGAAGG
>Ga0310124_10002724_pt1 | contig 12091 bp, 9 predicted proteins | sample CB11b_AW_Bot5_MG_FD_203507 | JGI IMG/M metagenome (GOLD analysis project Ga0310124, IMG submission 203507) | Marine microbial communities from Western Arctic Ocean, Canada - CB11b_AW_Bot5 | ecosystem: Environmental > Aquatic > Marine > Oceanic | place: Canada: Western Arctic Ocean | collected...
GGACGTGGCTAAGGACGTGGCTAGCGAGGCGCTTGCCCCGGATAGTGGTCCCAGGTCAATTCCCTCACGTGAACTATCTACTCCTTGCTGACACCCTGGCCGTTGTGCACCTCGCCTTCATCCTGTTCGTGGTGTTCGGCTCATTCACGACATACCGATGGCCGCAGATGGCCTGGGCTCACATCCCGTGCGGGCTCTGGGGCGTATGGATCGAACTCACGGGTGGAATTTGCCCCCTGACTCCACTCGAGGTTGGCTTTCGCCGGATGGGAGGCGCCGAGGGATACACGGGCGGGTTCATTGAGCACTATCTGGTGCCGATCATTTATCCGTCCGGACTGACCCGCACCCACCAGCTGATCCTTGGCGGCTCGGTCCTCGTAATCAACTTGAGCGCCTACGGGTTTCTGCTATGGCGACGCTCCGCGGGCGCACCCACCACCCCTACGGACTCGGCAGCTTGAAGACATAGAGCGCGTTTCCGTTCTGGGGATGCCGGATCTCCGGGGTCACCGCGCGGGGCACACCGCGAGGGCTTCCGCCGCCCACCCCGGCACTGATGGCGATGTACTGCTCCCCATCCACCTCGAATGTCACCGGAAAGCCTTGCACCGACGTCCCCAGCCTGGTCTGCCAGAGAACTTCGCCATTCCGAACGTCGTAGGCACGGAAGTAGCGATCGAGGTCGCCCGCGAAAACCAAGCCGCCCGCTGTACTCAGCGTCGCAGTGAGGAAGGACGCCCGCTGTTCGACACTCCAGATCTCTTCCATCGTATCGATGTCGTAAGCGCCCAACTTGCCCAGGCGACCGTTCGTTCCGGGCATATCGCTGAAGCGCCGGGACGCGCCCGAGCCACCCGATCCGAGCTCGAGCACCATCGGGCGCCCTTGGATTTCCAGGCAACTCTGAGAGAGCGGAACGATGAGCGCGTTTACTTCAGGGCTATAGGACATCGACGGCCAATTGTGGCCTCCGGCGGTGCTCGGGCACACCGACACCCAGTCGCCGATCCCCGCCGAAGCGATGTCTTCGCGATAGCGCACCGCACCCGTCTGGGGGTCTATGTAGTCGAAGACGTTCTGGTAGATCGACTCCAGATATGATATGAACTCCCCATTCTCCCGGTTCAACTTCCAGAGGATCCCGTGTTTCCCCATGGAAAACACCAAGCGCTCCCCGTTGCGATCGATCAGGATCCGCTCGAAGGCCTCGTCTAGGTCAAGTGACTCCCCGGGAACGTGCTGGCGGTACCAGACGATGGAGCCGTCGTCGGGATCGATCGCCAGGGTGGAGTTGGAGTAGAGCGCCGCATCCTCAACGGTGAGGCCACGACTCGCGGCCACCCACGGCTTGGGCTGGGCCGTCCCCCAGTAGACCAGCCCGAGTTCGGGATCGTAGCTGCCGGTGTTCCAAACGTCGACGCCACCCCGTAGCTCGATCGGCAGATCACCCCACGTGTCGCCCCCGGGCTCTCCCGGACGGGCGACCGTGTAGGTACGCCACAGTTCCTCACCAGTGGCGGCGTCGTGCGCCGTGATGAAGCAGCTTTCCTCGACAAAGCGAGTGCACCCATTGATGCCGTTGAGCACCTTGCCCTCGACGACCATGACCCCGGCCACATTGGTGTAACCCAGGTGGTAGTCGGCGATCTGAGTCTCCCACACCGTCTCCCCCGTGCGGGCGTTGAGCGCGAGCAAGTATGCGTCCTTGGTCGCGACGAAGATGTTCTCGCCGTAGATCGCCAGGTTGCGTAGCTGGTCGAAACCACCGGCGCGGAAATCGTCCGCCCACTCGCGCCTGTACTCCCAGAGGAGCTCACCGCTGGCGGCATCGAGGGCCTGGATCACGTTGCCAGGATTGGCCAGGTACATGATGCCGTCATGGAGCAGGGGCGTCGGCTGGTTGGTTCCGTCCCTCATCGACCACACCCACGCGAGTCTCAAATCGTCGACGTTGTTCCGATTGATCTGGTCGAGCGGACTGAAGCCCTGTGAATCGTATGTACGCCGGTAGATGAGCCAGTCACCGTCGTCCGGATTGAGGAGTTCTTGGTCGGTGACCGGCACGAAGTCGGCGATCTCGCGGAAAGTCTCAGTCACGCCCACTGGAGCGGTCCGCTCGCCACCGGCCGCCGCCGCCCGCCTGCCCGCGGCGCTGGCCGCAGAGACCTCTGCCACGGCCCCCGTGAGCATCGACCCAACGGTCGTTGCACGATCCGCCTGGACCATTCGGCCGTCCCTCACCAGACCGTTGGCCGCGAGCAGGTAGACCGTGATGGCATCGTACTCAGCATCCCTCAACGAATTCGGAGCCGTGAGAGGCATCGTGCGAATCGTGGCGCGGAATTCGTTCAGCGTACGCTCCGTCCAGACTCCACGGAAGCTGGGACCCGCCAGCTCAGGCGCCTCGAACGATCCCAAGAAGTTCGGAAGGTGGCAGGCCGCGCATGCCCTCTCGTAGGCAACCTGGCCGGCGGTGTGCACCTCTTCGCTCAGCGTGAGTGGACCCGCGTCCTGGGCCTTCAACGATGACCCCGGCGAGAGGAGAAGCGGCAAAGCCGCGATCAGGGCCCAAGCAAAAGATTTCGGAAAGTTCTTCATAGGAGTACGTCCAGTGGGTCGACGGATCCGGTCTTGGTCGGGCTGCTGAACGCATAAGCCCAGCTCCCCGCACCGCTGCTCGCCTCAGTCTGTGTTCCTGGCGAAGGCACCGCAACCGCCTCACCTTCGTTCCAACCCTTTGACCGCGAGCCGCGTCTCATTCTCCGAACACGCGCGCGCTTGAGAAGCGCGTGTGCCCGGTCAGAGGCCGAGCCCGCAACCATGGTTGTCGGTGTCGGCGACCCGGGGACGGTCTTGCGCGAGGAGTAGCCCGACCCTCGCGTGTCGCCCTGAAACACTCTAACCTCCTCAGACGCCACCCCAACGCGGCAAGGAGGGATGATGGAGTCGATATTCTCAGATCACCACGTTGTTAGGCGAGCCTTAGTCGCGGCGCTGGCCCTCGTGCCAGGGGCCGCCCATGCCCACCGCACCCTCCCACCCCTTCCCGTCACCCAGGACCAGGGCGTCGAAGTCTTCGAGGCCACGATCCCCGACCTCCAGGAGGCGATGACGGACGGGCGGGTCACGTCGGCCCAGCTCGTGGACGCCTACCTGGCCAGGATCAGCGCCTACGACCAGGCAGGTCCTGAGCTCAACAGCATGGTCTACTTGAACCCGAACGCCCGGGCGCAGGCGGCTGCACTCGACCAGGAGCGTGCCCTCCGCGGCACCAGGGGACCGCTTCACGGCATCCCCATCATCCTGAAAGACAACTACGACACGGCGGACCTGGCGACTTCAGGCGGATCCATCGCGCTTGCCGGTATGATCCCCCCGGACGACGCTTTCCAGGTCCGCAAGCTGCGGGAGGCCGGAGCGGTAATCATCGGAAAATCCAACATGCACGAGCTGGCGGCCGGCATCACCACCATCAGTTCGGTTGGGGGTCAGACCCGTAACCCGTACGACCCCTCCCGAAACCCGGGCGGCTCGAGCGGGGGAACCGGCGCCGCGATCGCAGCCAGCTTTGCAGCCATCGGCTGGGGCAGCGACACGTGCGGGTCCATTCGCATCCCGGCATCGCACAACAACCTGTTCGGTCTCCGTCCGACCAAGGGCCTCTCTAGCATCGACGGGATCATCCCCCTGTCACACACACAGGACGTCGGTGGCCCACTGGCTCGCACCGTGATGGATCTCGCTCTCGGGCTGGACGCGACCATAGGAGCCGACCCGGCCGACCCGGCCACGCGGATTCTGGCGAATCGGCCGCTCCCTGGATTCGTGGACGGGCTCGATGCCGAGGCCCTTCGGGGGGCTCGTCTCGGGGTGTTGACCATGCTGATGGGCGACGCTGTGGAAGATCGGGAGCACTCTCGGCTCGTTCGAGACGCTCTCGACCGCATGACGGAAGCCGGAGCGGAGATCATCGACATCGAGATTCCGGGTTTGGATTCGATCCTTTCCGGGTCGAGTCTGATAGGCCACGAATTCAAGTGGGACCTCATCGATTACTTGGCCGCCACCCCAGGCGCGCCGGTCGGCTCGCTCCAGGACATCCTCGATCGGGGTCTCTATCACGTTCAATTGGAAGCGAACTTTCGGCGCCGGGCTGAGACGGTGCAGAGAGACAGCGCGGCGTATCACCGGGCCGTAGCCAAACGTGCCGAGGCACGCGATACAGTGCTCGCGACCATGGACGAGCTAGCACTCGACGCGGTGGTCTACCCGACGATACGACGCCGAGCTGCCCGGATCGGGGATCCCCAGCGGGGCTCGAACTGCCAATTGAGCGCGACGACGGGGCTTCCCGCGCTGAGCGTCCCGGCCGGATTGACCGACGCGGGACTTCCCACCGGAATGGAGCTGCTCGGGAGACCGTTGGAGGACGCGCGGCTGGTGGCGCTCGGCTTCGCATTCGAGCAATCCGTCCAGCCCCGGCGTGCCCCCTCCCGCACCCCTCCGCTACGGGAGGGCCGGGCTCCCGAGCCCGCAGCATTCGAAGTCGCCGCCCAGGGGGGCCGTGCAACCGCTCGCGTTCTCTTTTCGTGGGACGCCGTCACGAGCGCGTTGTCCTACGAGGCCACCATCTCAGGAGTATTGATCGAACAAATTCGGGGAGTGGGCCTTCACCGAGCGCAAGCAGGCCGGGAGGGCGGAGTCATCTACCGGCTCTCAGGCCCGATCGACCAGGGAGCCGCCGGCACCATTACGCTGAACGCACAGGACAGGGAAGCATTGATCGGGGGTGACCTCTACCTACGCCTGTACACAACAGAGGCACCCTCAGGCGGGCCACCGGCTCCCCTTTCTGTTCCGTGATGCCTCGGGGTCGCGTCGGCCCTCAGTCGTCTGAGAGCGAGGAAATTCAGGGAACATCCACCCCGCCCAGGCGGGTGTACTTCTGGCAGCGGCCCGAGTATTTTATGTCGTTAACTGAAGCCAATAGATCGGCCAAGAGTGATAACAAGTCATGGCAAAGCCCCCCCTTCCGTTGATCGTCAAGTGGAGAGACCTCGCTCAAGAGGGTCGGTTTTACACCGACATAGCGAAGGATTTTTCTGAGTACACGGCGAGTCAGATCCGGCACTATTGTCTCGGAAACTCCGGCGCCAAGGCTCCGGGCCCTATACAAAAGCGCAGGCGCTGGTCCGACAACCCCTGGCTCCAGGGGGAGAAGTCGCCCCACGCCCTCCTGGACGAAAAACAGGTCCGGCAGGTTTTGGGAGACTGGGATGATGACAAGGGTTACTGGTGTAACGCCGCAGGACACTGGGCCAAGCTTCTCAAGGTCTCACCGAGTACGATTCTAGCGGTCCGTCGCGGCGACACGTGGAAACACCTTAAGCACCCCAACGCCGGCCGCAAGAAAAAGTAGGACTACTACCGACGACCGGTACGATCGGATCATGGTCGGCGACTCCGGTGAGTTTCACGTCCGACGGTCATGCACCTGGGGCACGGAGACCGCGGAAGCCGCGGATACTGCCGGAACTCCGGTGGCTGCGCAAGACCTCTCCACCGAAGCCAGGGAGCAACTCTACCTGGCGATGCGCCTGGCGATCATGAGTCATCTCGACAACGACCGCGAGCGACTTCCCGTGTTCATCGATGAGGCCCTCGTGAATTGGGACGCAGCGAGACGGGAGCGGGGCTTTCAACTGCTGCAGGAGCTCTCGCAGACGAGGCAGGTCTTTGTGTCATGACGTGCCACGAACCCTGGGCGGAGGAGTTGCTCGACGCGGGCGCGAACCGGGTGGACCTCCCGTGAACTCGGCCCCTGAGTCGGGCGGATACACGCTTCCGCTGCACGTCGAGGAGTACGGCGAAGGGGACCGGCAGATCATGCTGCTCCATGGCTTTGGTGCGACCTCATACACGTGGCGAGGTTGGATCGGGGGGCTGGCGAAGGAACACCGGGTGTGGTCCATAGAGCTGAAAGGACACGGTTCGGCGCCTGCGCCATCCGACGACCTCTACTCGATCCATGACCATGCCGACCTCGTGCGCCGCCTGATCCTGCAAAAGGACCTCCGGAAACTTACGCTTGTGGGTCATTCCATGGGTGGGGGCGTGGCGCTCCTCGTGGCACTTCGACTCCTCGAGGAGGAGCGCCTAGAGCGGTTGGTTCTCGTGTCGAGCGCGGCCTACCCACAGCGCCTTCCCCCATTCATCGCCCTGGCCGGGCGAGGGCGCTTGTCGGAGTGGGGGCTCCGGTTCTGCCCCAAGCGTTTTCTGATTCGTTGGGTCCTGCGCTCGATCGTCTTCGACCGGGAGGGTGTGACAGACGCTCAAGTCGAGGCCTACGCAGAACCACTTTTCAGCCCGGCCCACCGCACAGCCCTCATCAAGACCGCTGCGCGGATCATCCCTCCCGATTTCGCAAACGGCACACGGCGCATTCCCGAGATCGACTTGCCGACCCTCCTGCTCTGGGGAAAGCACGACTGGGTGGTCCCTTTGGACGTCGCGGAGCGGCTCAGCGCGGCCCTTCCAAGTGCACAGCTCGAAGTCATGGAAGAATGTGGGCACGTGCCTCCGGAGGAGTTGCCGAAGGAGTCGCTGGAGATCGTCCTGAAGTTTCTCAGGGGCGGGGAGGACCATCCGCCGCTACAAACCCCGGACACGTCAGAACCGGTAGAGGAGGATACTTAGGGTAACCGGCGTCTTGCTCCGAGCGACCGCACCGATAGAAGACCGATCCGCGCCGGTTCTCGACGCGCCGGGCGAACGTGCACGCACTGCACAGACCCACGTCCGCGCTGACGCCACTGACATCCTCAGGGTTCACGGTCGGATGCCCAGGAAAGCGACCTGCCGCTCTGACCGTCCTCCGCGATGAGAGAACAGGTTTCCGTCCCCACAGAGCGTACATAGGCCGGAGACGGTAATGCTCTCGGGCGGAACGCCGGCGGCCCTCGCTTGCTGCGCCAACACACCTCGCACATCCACTGGAGCTGAATGCGAGGGGACCTCCGCGCCCAGTGCACTGAACACCTCAGGGCCCACTTCATAGCACGCCCCGCAGATGGCCGGGCCCAGATGCACGAGAAGGCGCCTGGGATCCGTCCCCCACCTTGTTTCGAGGAGCGTGATCCCACGCGGAAGGATCCCCGCCGCGATCCCCCTCCACCCGCCGTGCAGAAGGGCCACCGCTCGCGCATCTACATCGAGAAGATAGATAGGCACACAGTCGGCAACAGTGACCGCGAGGAGAACACCCAAGTCGGCGGTGGCGTGGCCGTCCGCCGCTCCCTCCGCCTCTAGCACACCCGCGCCGGGCTGTTCGTGAACGACAATCCGGGTCTCATGGACTTGGCGGGCGTGCACGATGGTCTCGAACGCCGAAGCTCGGAGCAGATCTTTCCAGCGGGCGGGGGCCCGCGGCGACGTCGGTTCGTCGAACAGGCGGAGATCGAACGGGTCCGGGTCGGATCCAGCGTGGCTGATCCCGGCAAACAGCCACGGGAATGTGTCGCCCCACTCCGTAACGGTGTGAAACGGAACGCCGTGCTCAGCGATCTCCTCAGTCATGCGATCCAGGCCATCGTAGATCGAACTTAACGCACGCCCTCGACGCGGGAACCCGTCCCATTCCACCATGGCCAGGCCCTCGACTCGGGGACTGTATTGGACATGGTGACCCGCGCTGTCGCATCCATCCGTATCATGCCGGAAGAGGACCGCATCGAGATCACACTCCATCCCGGGTTCACGGGGGCGGAGTTCGACGTGGTGCGCGCCCTGCCGAGCCGGAATTACGACGTCGGGCGCCACATCTGGAGCGCCCCCAACGCGCGCGCGGCGATCGCGACTCTGACGGACACGTTCGGAGCACGTAGCGTGTTGGTGAGCGCCGGGCTCGAGATGGTGACGGGAAGGCAGCCCCAAGCCGTCCAACGATGTCCTGAAACGGGTACAGGTCGCGCTGACGGTGTGCAGATGCCCCGGAAACAGTCTAGCTTATACCGATGGACGAAAAGCCCTTCGACCGCCAAAACGCCGCCTACGCCCAGGCCCTTTACGAGGAGTTCGCGCGTAACCCGGAAGGCGTACCGGAAGTGTGGCAGAATTTCTTTGCCTTGGGCCCACAGGCCGCGGTCGAGGCAGGTCTGATCGTCCCGGAAGGCCTACCCGAGAACGGTGTCGGGGGCGCCGACTTGCAGGCAAGCGCGGCCTCGCCAATGGACGCCGCTGAGCTGAGCGCCGCACGCCAAGGGGCGCACTCGATGCGCCACCTTCTTCGTGTTGTCGCTCGCGCGACGTCGTTCATTCAGGCCTATCGAGACCACGGGCACCGGCTCTCGACCATCGATCCCTTGGGCTCAGAGCCTCCAGGCCACCCACAACTCAATGCGTCCTTCTTTGGCACGAGCTTGGAGGAGCTCCGAGAACTCCCCGCCTCGCTAGTGTTCGAGAACGCACGTGACGAGTCTCTGGCCGACATGCTCGAGCGGCTCCAGCGGGCCTATTGCGGCACGATTGGATACGAGTTCGAACACATCGAGGACCCCGACGTCGTCCGGTGGCTCTGGGATCGGGTCGAGTCCGGCACGCACCTGCGCATGCCCGAAGACGGCGACCGGGTGCGCCTTCTACAACGACTCACCGAAGTCGAGAGCTTGGAGCAATTTCTCCACCGGGCGTACGTCGGCCAAAAGCGCTTTTCGATCGAAGGAACGGACATGATGATCCCCATGTTGGATCTCGCACTCGAGGAGGCAGCCGCTGTCGGCGGGAAGCGGATTGTCTTGGGTATGTCCCATCGCGGCCGCCTGAACGTCCTGGCCCACTTCGTGGGGCTCGGATATGAGGAGATCACCCGCGAGTTCGAGGGGATCGAGGCGAAAGGAGCCTTCACGGTCGAGGGCACCGGGGACGTCAAATATCATCAGGGCGCCCAGGGAGAACGGAATCTGCCGGATGGCTCGACAGTTCATATCACGCTCGCTCCCAATCCCAGCCATCTCGAGTTCGTGAATCCGGTCGTGACGGGCATGACCCGGGCGCTTCAGAATACCGGATACGACCAGGAGGCGAAGCAAGATACGGCGGCGGTGGTTGCCATTCTCATCCACGGAGACGCAGCCTTCGCCGGAGAGGGCGTGGTCGCGGAGACCCTCAATCTCGGCAGACTGGACGGGTATACGACGGGCGGCACGGTCCACATCATCGTCAACAATCAGCTCGGATTCACGACGCTGCCTGTCCACGGTCGGTCGACCCAGTATTCCAGCGACCTCGCGAAGGGCTTCAGGTTCCCGATCATCCACGTCAACGCCGACGACCCTGAGGCGTGTCTCGCGGCCGTCCGGCTCGCCATGGCCTATCGAGCGGAATATCACGATGACGTCGTCATCGATCTCGTCGGATACCGACGGTACGGCCACAACGAGGGCGACGAGCCGGGCTACACCCAGCCGCTGACTACCGAGGCCATAAAAAAACACCCCACCATCCGGACGATGTACGGAGACTTGCTCGTCAGCCAAGATGTCCTCACCGCCGAGGACGCCGAGGCGATTCAGGAACGCGTCGCTGAATACCTCCGTGACGCACGCAAGAGAGTCCAGAGCCAGGGCCACTCCCGCACGGATCCTGGAGAAAATCTCGTTCTGGAGACGGTGGTGGTGGTTGCGCCGGACGTGCCGTTGGAGGCACTCGCCGAGATCAACACGGCGGCGCTCGCGACCCCCCCGGGCTTCACCGTTCACCCCAAGATAGAGCGCGTGCTCGCCCGACGCGAGGAGGACTTCGGACCTGAATTATCCGTGGACTGGGCCCATGCCGAGGCGTTGGCTTTCGGATCGTTACTCCGCGAAGGGATTCCGGCTCGCCTTACGGGCCAGGACACCCAACGAGGAACGTTCAGCCACAGACATATCGTTTTCCACGACGCGAAGACGGGACAGGAGCACACGCCCCTCGCCGACTTCGGGAGCGCCCGTTTCGAGGTCCACAACTCACCCCTGTCTGAGATGGCGGTCCTGGGGTTCGAGTACGGATTCAGTGTCGCGTCGCGGAGAGCCTTGGTGTTGTGGGAAGCCCAGTTCGGAGATTTCGCCAACGCCGCACAAGTCACGGTGGACCAGTTCGTCGCGTCTGGCTGGGAAAAGTGGGGACAGCTCGCGAGTCTCGTGATGCTTCTGCCGCACGGGTACGAGGGCCAAGGGCCGGAGCATTCTAGCGCCCGCCTCGAACGATTTCTCCAGCTCTGCGCCGAAGACAACATGCGGGTCGTATCCCCGAGCACGCCGGCGCAATACTACCATCTACTCCGGCGGCAAGCGCATCTTCGGCCACAGCGGCCACTCGTCGTAATGTCGCCGAAGAGCCTACTTCGTCATCCCGAAGCCACGTCTCGCGTGTCGGAACTGTTCACAGGGGAGTTTCTTCCCGTGCTCGACGACCCAGCCACCAGCCCGGCTACCCCGGCTACCCAGCCGGCCGACGACACCCCAGCTGCCGTACGCACCCCAGTCGATCGCTTGGAGGTGACCCGCCTGCTTCTCTGCTCCGGAAAGCTCTTTTATGACTTGGCCGGAAGCGAGTTGCGTGAGGGTGCTCGAACTGTTGCCATCGCCCGACTAGAGGAACTCTACCCGTTCCCCGCTAGCGAAACACAGCAACTCGTCGCTCGCTATCCCAACCTCAGAGAGGTCGTGTGGGTCCAGGAGGAGCCCAGAAACATGGGCGCTCTCTCCTTCGTCGGTCCTCGCCTGAGAACCGTGGTCCCGCGGGAGGTGAAGCTCGACTATGTGACGCGTCCGGAGCGCGCGAGTCCTGCGGAGGGAAAGTACATCGACCACCTGGTCGACCAAGATCGGATCATCGGCGAAGCGCTCAGAGAACGCGCGCCGTCGGAGCCGTAAGATCCCGAGGCCTGCTGAGAAGGTACAGTGGGTCACACAGAAGTCTTACGGAGTTCAGTCCCAGTTCAGAAGCAGCTTCCCGAAGTTCTCGTTGGCCACCATGACTTCGTGAGCCTCCGCTGCGTCTTCAGGAGCGAAGACCCGGTGGATCACGGGCTTCATCTCGCCGAACGAAAAGAATGAAAGAAGTCGGTCCTCGAACGCCTCGGTCAAAAGGGCTTTTTCTTCCACAGGGCGGGCCCGGAGCACAGTGCCCCGGAGCGTCACACGACGTAGCATAATCGCCCGTAAGTCGATCTGCGTGGAGGCGCCGCCGGGTACACCCACGACGATGTGCCGGCCCTGACGAGCGATGACTCTCTGGTTGCCCTCCATGTAAGGCCCGCCAACGAGGTCCAGAATCACGTCAGCTCCTCGCCCCCTTGTGATTTCGAGGATCTGGTCCGGCCAGTCGGGCTCCGCCAGGATCGCTTGATTCAGCCCGAGTCCCGAAGCCAATTCTAGTTTTTTGGCGTTACGCGAAGTTCCGATCGTTATGGCTCCGAGTCCCTTCCCGATTTGAACCGCGGCGGTCCCCACTCCACTGCCGACGGCGTGGATCAGCAAAACCTCTCCGGCGCTGAGCTCCATCTGAAGGACGACGGCGTCGAACGCCGTCATGAACACCTCAGGAATCGCGCCCGCATCATGCTCGCTCATGCCATCCGGTACTGGTACCACGTTCGAACCGTGCACCGTCACGTATTCGGCGTATCCACCTCCACCCAGGAGACCCATCACTCGATCCCCCACATTCCACCGGCTCGTATCGGGGCCCAAAGCCTCCACCACTCCCGAAAACTCCATCCCAAGGATGTCCTTCGGCCACCCCTCAGGCGCCGGGTGTTTCCCCTTCCGCTGCAGCAGGTCGGCACGATTTACGCCGGAGGTACAGACGCGGGCCAGGATTTCACCCGGGCCCGGGATCGGCTTCGGCACTTCCTTCAGCGCCAGAGTCCCGGCGTCGCGCTCGCCCTCTAAGACCACCGCCCGCATGCTGCCTGATTGGCTCATGGCAGCTATGATAGGGCTATGTACCCCTTCTCGCACCCGTTCTGATGCTCTTACCCATCGAGTTCGACCGGCCGCTCGTTTTTTTCGACTTGGAGACGACCGGATTGAGCACGCAGAAGGAC
>Ga0310124_10002725_pt1 | contig 12090 bp, 9 predicted proteins | sample CB11b_AW_Bot5_MG_FD_203507 | JGI IMG/M metagenome (GOLD analysis project Ga0310124, IMG submission 203507) | Marine microbial communities from Western Arctic Ocean, Canada - CB11b_AW_Bot5 | ecosystem: Environmental > Aquatic > Marine > Oceanic | place: Canada: Western Arctic Ocean | collected...
CATTGCGCCCAGACGATTCGCCTTCGCACGTCGAACGTAAGTCGGAAATGCTTCAGGATGCCATTGCCCACCCGACCGATCGCCACCCGTCGGCCCCGCGCCATGGGCTGTGGATCGAAGCTGACCTCCACACCGTTCAACTGGAGGCCGAAGATCTTCAGCGCCGAGGCCCATGTGCGGATGCCGTCGACCGTGCCGCCGACGCCTATGGACCGATTGTGTCCGGTCGAAGACACGGCGGCGATGTCCGGCCACCGGTCGAGGCACCAGCGTGGCAACGTCAGGTGAGACATATCACCCGTGTCAAGGATCAGCCGCACTTGATGATCGTTGCCGACCCGGGCGAGCACGCTGGGGATCCCGCCGTCGATCGAAAGCGGCTCCGCGTGGCCGTCACCGGGCGGACGAAACGAGTCGGGGGAAAACACGGTAAGCGTTGCGGTCTGCTGATCGATGGCGAAGGGAACGTACTGCAGCGCCGGGAATCCAATCACGCCGTTGATGGCAATCCCGACCGGACGTCGAAATCGGAACAGGCTCAGGCACGCCAGTCGCGATTCGGTGAGTGTCAGCTCGCCTATCGCGATGCTGTTGATATGGCGGTAAGAAAATTTCTCAGGTCCGCCGATTCCCATGGCCGTGCCACCGCCGGATTCAGGAAGTGACATGCGCTCGGCAGTTCCCTGGCCGATGACCGTCAGGGAACTGCCGGTGTCCAGCATGAACATCCCCGCACGGCGGCCGTTGACAGTGGTGGGAACGAACAGGTGACCGTCGTTGATCGTCGTTCGAATGGTTGTCGCCGGCGGGAGCGACCGCGGATGTGATAGTGAGATCGTGTCCGGGGCGCGCCGCGGCGCCTGGGGCTGTCCGCACGAGGTGATCAAAAGCGCCAGGGCGATCCGGACGTGCCGGCACCGTGGATGGCGAGTACGAGTGCGAGGGCGTGGATGCGTCAACTAGGGTTGAACCTCGAAATCAGCACGACGGGACAGGCGCCGCAGCAGCAGGCATCCCAGGATACAGCCGATCGGGTAGGCGGGTAGGTCCCACCACGTGAAGACGTTCCCAAGAATGCACTGGCCGATGAAGGTGGCCCGGATGGCCGTAAGCCACGGTGGCGTCCAGCGCTGAGCGAATTCCAGAAGACAGGTCACCAGGCAGACGGCGACGGCGATCGGAACGGCGGCGCTGCGCTTGCAAACGACGACGAACGCGAGCAGCATGAAAAAGATTTCATAAGCGAAACTCGAGCCCCAGTTGTTGATCCACCATTGGCTCGGCCCGCGGTAATACTTCGCCGAGAACCCTGCGGGGACCACGACCACCAGGGCCGCGACGGCGCGCAGTCGGGCTGCGTCGAGCCATCGACGCGGATCGGGAGTGACGGTCATGGTGCTTCGCCCGCCCCGGGAGTCCTTCGACCAGGCGATGACGAGGCTCCGCCATCGGAAATCTTCATCTTCATCGCCTTTTCTAATTCCAACCGGGCATCGGACATGTCGGGATTCAACTGCAGCGAGCGTCGCAACGCGCCGATCGCTTCGTCGATTCGCCCCAGTTCCATCAGGCAGACACCAACGTTCCGATGGGTCAAAGCGTGGTTGGGATCAACTTCCAGTGCCCGTCGATAGTGAGTCAGCGCCTCGTTGATCGCCGCATCGCTGTCGGCGCGATTGAACAGCAGGCCGCCCAGTTCCTGCTGTGCCCTGGCGTGACGGGGATCGATTTTGACGGCGCGCCGCAGGTTGCGGACCGCCTCGTCGAGCCGATCCAGACGTCGACAGGCGATGCCCAGGCCGGTGAACGCGTCGGCGTCGCCGGGATCGATTCGGATCGCCGCCTCGAAGTGTTCGACGGCCTCGTCGAGCCTGTTCATTTTGCCAAGCGCGCGGCCCAGTTCCCGGTGCGACACGGCGCTGTTCGGTAGGTGCCGTAGCGCTTGACGAAACCGGTTGCTCGCCTGCTCGGGTTCATTCTGTGCCATGAGGCCAGTGCCCCAGTACTGGTACGCCAGGCCGAAGTCCGGCACCAGTTCCACCGCGCGCGCGTAGTGTGTGTAGGCCTCGTCGTACCGGCCCGCGTATTGGTGGGCGAAACCGAGGTTCGTCCGCATGCGCGGGTCACCGGGATGGATCCTCACCGCGTTTTCGAAGAGGGTCACCGAGTCGCGCCAGACTCTGGCCTGGCGCCATGAGCCGATCGCGAGGGCGGCGAGAATCGCCACGGCGACCGTCGCGGCCACCGCGCGGAAGACTGGGGTCTTCAACGGGCACCGTTCGATCAGGTCGGCGGCAGCCCAGACCAGGAGGATATAGAACCCGACCATGGGCACGTAGGTGTAGCGATCGGCCATGGCCTGGCTGCCGACCTGGATCACGCCGATGATCGGCGCGAGCGTCCCCAGGTACCAGAACCACCCGACCGGGGCGTAGCGGTGACGTCGGGCGAGGAGCACCGCCAGCGTGACGACCGCCAGCAGCCCCGCAGCGCCGACGATCCCCGCGCCCGACCACGGCGCCGCGCCGGGCAGCGTCATGTGCGGGTAGTAGACCGTCAGGTCGGCGGGCCAGAACGCCTTGCCCAGGTACCGTACGTACGACAGCAGGGCGTTGGCGACGCGCAGATGCAATGGAATGAGATCGGAACCCGCGGCCGCGCCGATGTCTTTCTGCACCACATATGTGAAGACGCCGCACGCGGCGCTGAGTAGGAGCAGCGGGAGTTTCTCGACCAGAAGACGCAAGCCGGTCGGGATCGACCCGAGGCGTTCGAGCGGCCAGTAGTCCAGCAGCAGAAACACCAGCGGGAGCGTGACGACCATCGGCTTGGACATCAGCCCGAACGCGAACAGCACCGCCACGAGCACGTACCGCGCGATGGAAGGCCGCCGGGCGTACGCGACGTATGCCCGGATCGCCAGGAGGGAGAAAAACATGCTCAGAACGTCCTTGCGCTCGGTTACCCAGACCACCGATTCGACGCGCAGGGGGTGCAGGGCGAACAGGGCCGCGACCATGACGCTGCGCCACATGGCGCCCGTCATCGCGTGCAGCAGTCCGAACAGCAGCACTGTGTTGACCAGGTGGAACACCACGCTCGTCGCATGGTGCACGGCCGGATTGAGTTCCGGTGGGTGTTCGGGAGCACCGATGCCCGGCGCGGGCGCAAACATGCGCGAGAGGTCGCTGTCGAGCATGTGCGAAAGAAAGGAAATCGGTCGCCAGTAGTCCGCGCCCTGGCCCGAAAACGCCCCGGCGATTCCCTGGGCCGTCAGCCCGCCACGGACCAGGTCGCTCTTGGTGACGAACTGTGGGTCGTCGTACAGCACGAAATCGAAGCGCAGCACCTGGATATAGACCCCCAGGGTGGCCGCGATCAGCACAAGACAGAGGACCGCGCCGCGCCACCGGCGTTGATCCGTTGGGCGGTTAAGGCTCATAGCACCACGGCGGCCAGCAGAAAGAACAGCCCCCACGCGGCGCCCACGGCGCCCACCAGGTATTGCGTGAGCAAGCCGGTCAGAAATTTCTCGGCGAAGCGCGCGTGCTTCAGGGGCCACCAGCAGAGGATCAGGCTCTTGACGCAGATCAACCAGACAAGCAGCCGCGCCAGACCGGCGAGGTGGAAGCCGACGGTGGCGTCTTGCGACAGGACGAGGATCCCCATGATCAGGAAGGGCGCCGAGACAATGCGGACGATCGGGTCATTATTCTTCAGATCGAGAAACCACTTCGCCGCCTGCCGCGGTCTGACGAGCATGGGGAGCGCGAAGAGCAACTCCACGACGCCGAGCACCAGGCAGTATGTGGGAAGGGACATGGGCCGTGCGTCCAGTACGCTTCAGATGCGAGGTGCGTGATTGCCGTCCGGAATCATAGGAGTAACGCGAAAGCGACGGAGCGACGGAGCGACGAAGCGACGGAGGGTGGTGGATCGGGAGTGGGGCCGCTTCGGCTGCCGGTTGCTTTAGATCGAGTCACTATCCGCGTGTCGGCTGGATCGTCTTAGTCCGTTGGCCCGCCCCCCTTCGTCGCTCCGTCGCTCCGTCGCTTTTCCCGATCGTCGCTTGGTCGCTTCCCCTCTCACGGCAATTCATACCCATCCGGGTGGTTCTTGAACCAGCGCCATGCGCTTTCCACGATTTCGTCCAGGTCTGCAATCTTTGCCGTCCAGCCGAGTTCGTTCTTGATCCTGTCGGGGCTGGCGTAGAGGCTTGCGGGGTCGCCGGGTCGGCGCGGCCCGACATCGACCTTGATGGCTGCGGCGGTGATCCGCCGCGCCGATTCGACCACTTCGTGGACGCTGTGGCCACGACCGATTCCCAGGTTGTAGAAGCGCTGGTCGCCGGGCTGCAACGCTTCGGCCGCCACGACGTGGGCGTCGACAAGGTCTTCGACGTGAATGTAATCCCGGATGCACGTGCCGTCCGGCGTGGGGTAGTCGTCTCCGAAGAGCGTCGCGCCGTCGCGCTTGCCCAGGGCCGCGTGAATCAGCACGGGGATCAGATGGGTTTCCGGATCGTGATCCTCGCCGAGTGACCCGTCGGCAGCGCATCCCGCGACATTGAAATAGCGCAGGGCCGTGAACGCGAACTGCGGGTCCGATGCGACCGTGTCGCGCAGCATCCGCTCAACCACCAGCTTCGAGAAGCCGTATGGATTGAGCGGCACCTGCGGCGTGTCCTCGACGATGGGCATCGTCAGCGGCTGCCCGTACGTCGCCGCCGTGCTGCTGAAGACGATGCGCTTGACGCCGGCGGTCTGCATCGCCTGCAACAGGCTCAGCGACCCGGCGCAGTTGTTGTCGTAGTAGCGCAGCGGATGCTCGACCGATTCGCCCACGTAGGTCAGTGCCGCGAAGTGGCAGACCGTCTCGATCCGATGGTGCGTCAACGCGTTGCCGACGGCCTCGGTCTGTCTCAGGTCCAGCTGCTCGAACGGCACGTCGGCGGGCACCGCGGCGCGGTGGCCCCGGTCGAGGTTGTCCAGGACGACCACGCCGTGCCCCGCGGCACGAAACCGTTTGACCGCGTGCGATCCGATGTAGCCGGCGCCGCCGGTGACGAGGACATTCATGGGTGTGACTCCGGCGAACAATGGCCGCGGCATCAGGATCCGTGACCGTAACCTCGGCGCGCCATGCGCAGGAACTTTCGCGATTCCTCAACCACTTTGGCGGAGTTCCGGCGGGGGCACGCTCACCCTGTCGCTTCACGCTCCGCGCTGCCCGCGTCCCGATCCGAACCGGGCGATCGCCGCCGTGGCGGCGAATCCGATCATGACGAGTCCGATCGCACCGACGACCTGGCCCGAAGACGGCGCGAAAGTCTGCGTGGGGTACCGGTGCGGCTTCTCGCGGATCTTCTCAAGGTGGTCGGCGGTCACGACGCGCCCTCGAAACACCTCGCCGACTTGCGGCTCGTGTCCCTGCTGGTATGGCCAGAGACCGACAACGGCCCCGATCAACAAGCCCAGAAGTACGCCGAGCGTGGCCTTTTCGTAGCGAGCCAGCACCAATCGCAGGATGTTGCTGACGACCACGACACCTACCACGACGCCGATCCCCACGGGCAGGATGATCTCGATGACAGGCGACCAGTCCGCGTTCTGACCCGAGTTCTTCAACAGTTCCTTGAAGTGATCGATGGCGCTGAGAATGGGTACGTACGTGCCCAGGACAAGCAACAGGTACCCGCCGCTGACGCCCGGAAGGATCATCGCGCTGGCGCCCGCGGCGCCGGCGATCAGGAAGAGCACGAAGCCCTGCTGGTCGCCGGTGTCTTCGCCGAGCCCCGATGTCTGCACCCAGGCCAGGGCGGCCATGCAGCAGAAGCCGCACAGGGCGCCGATCCATGTGGCGCCGGTGCGCCTGCCGATCAGCGACCACACGACCGGCACGCCGCCGAGCGTCAGTCCGATGAACAGGCTGTACATCACCCACCGGTGGTGGACCACCAGATTCCTGATCGGTCCGGCAAAGGCGACGATGGCGACCAGGGCCGCACCGATTACGCACGAGAGGACCAGCAGCGAGCGCCGGTGGAAGCGCAGCGTTGTGACCTCGGCGATGCCCTCGATGATCTGCGGGTAGATGCCGGCAGCCAGCAGCATGGTGCCGCCGCTGATCCCCGGCACGAGATTGGCCAGCCCCATGAGCAAGCCGCCCACCAAGCTGCGTACGGCCAGCGGCAGACTCCCTTCGGTGGCGGCTTGGGTGTCATTCATTCCGCGTGCGTCTCACGACGTTTCGACCTTCGATTCCCGTTCTTCACGGAGTCAGGCGGATCAGTCGGTGTGAGTGATTCTCTATCGTGCGAGCGTGTCAATCATCTGGTGCTACCGATCAGGCCGCGGTGTCATCTGCCCCGACCGGTAACGCGACCAGTAATCCTTCAGATGCCTCCTGACCAGCGGTATCAGGATGATGCCGCCGACGATGTTGGGAAACGCCATGCAGAGAATCATGAGATCCGAGAAATCCAGCACACTGCCGAGATTCATGATCGAACCGAAGAAGACGAAGAAGACGAACAGGATTCGGAAGATCACCAGCGACCGGAATCCGAACAGATAGGACCAGGCGCGTTCGCCATAGTAGCACCAGGAGATCATCGTCGAATAGGCGAACAGCACGATACAGACGGTCAGAATCGCGGGGAACCACTCGGAAAGGGAGCGGAACGCGAAGGTTGTGACCGCGGCGCCCTCGAGCCCTTCCTCGAGATTCGCCTTCGTGATCAGGATCACCATGGAAGTCATGAAGCAGATGACGATGGTGTCGATAAACGGCTCGAGCAGCGCCACCAGCCCTTCGCGTACGGGTTCCTTGGTCTTAGCGGCAGAGTGGGCGATGGCGGCGCTGCCGAGGCCAGCTTCATTCGAAAACGCCGCCCGCTTGAAGCCCTGCACCATCACGCCCACGATGCCGCCGAACGCCGCTGAGGGGTTGAACGCTCCGGCGAAGATCGTGCCGATCATTTCGGGAACTCGGCCGAGGTTGAAGAAAATGATGCTCAGTGACGCGACCACATAAATGCCGCACATGGCCGGAACGATACGTGATGTGGCCGCTCCAATGCGGGTGATGCCGCCGAGAATCACCAGACCGACAAGAAACGCCAGCGCAATACCGAAGAGCGCACTGACGCGGAGTCGCGCCAGTCGCGCCTCGGTCAACACGGTCGGTGCGCCGGCCGGCGACTGCGCCCGCACCGAGGCGGCGTCGGTCGGCGCCTCGGTCGATACGGCGGTGGGCGGTTCGATGAACGTTGCGTGAAACGCCGAAAACGCCTGATTCGCCTGGAACATATTCCCGCCGCCGAGGGACCCGCCGATGATCATGACGCACGACATGATGGCCAGCACCTTGCCCAGTACCCCCCAGGCGGGACCCTTCTGTTTAAGTCCCTTGTCGAGATAGTGCATCGGACCGCCGGAAACCGACCCGTCGGGGTTGAACTGGCGGAACAGCTGCCCGAGCGTGCACTCGTGGAACTTCGAAGACATCCCGAACAGACCGAGAAACATCATCCAGAGCACCGCGCCCGGCCCACCGGCGGTGATGGCGATGGCCACGCCGGCGATGTTGCCCAGGCCCACCGTGGCCGACAGGGCGCTGGTCAGTGCGCGAAAATGTGACACGTCACCGGGATCGTCGGCCTCGGCGTACTTGCCGCGCACGAGCTGAATCCCGTGCCAGAACCCGCGGAAATTGATAAAGCCGTGGGCCACCGTAAAGACAATCGCGCCGACCACCAGCACGGCCACGACGAACGGAAAGGGATAGTTCGGGCCCAGCACACTGAAAAAAAGGAGCGTGGCAAGCACTCCGACGACGCCCTGAAACGCCGTGTCGAGCGTCTTTTCGAGCTTGTCAACGGTTGCGACGAAGCGGCTCGGTGCAACCGTTTCTTCGAGGTTCGCGGATTCCGGACTCCGGACCGCGACACTCGCCGACTCGTCTGCCTCGCTCTGTGCCCGCGAATGGCCGGCGCAGACTCCGCCCAGGACCAACATGCCGATCAGGAGAAGCGGCGATAGGGTGACATTCCTGCCAAAGCCCAACATGTGAATCCCAGGTGAACGGGTGAATTGTTTTACTGCGTCGCGTCACTCGATAGAAGGTCGACGGACGCCGGCGCCCGCACCATCCGCGGGTAGCCCAGGTTCTGTTGCACGAGCTGGTGCAGGCGGCGCAGGGCCTGCGTCGTCGCCATGTCGTCGCGGCGGGCCGTGAAGCTCCCCTGGATGATGGCCTGGCCGAGCAGATCGGAAAACCCCTCGGACTGGTCGCTCAGGCTGAGGTTAGCCTGCCAGAGGCCGGCGCTGAAGGTCGCGCTGCCGGGCGTCGAGTGGGTGAAGAGGTAGCCGGCCCCGCCGTAGACGCCCATCTGACCGGTGTCGGACATGATGACGTAGTGCACGGTCGCGTTGGTCGCGCTGGGGTCGATGGGCGTGCGCCCGGCCCGGGGTTGCCAGAGCATCCGGATCGCCATGGCCTGCGACGGAGCCTCGGGCGGTCCGTCGAACAGCAGTACCGTGACTTCGTTGGGGCCATCGAAACGGTAGAGTCCGGTCTCGAACCCGCCGCTCAGGATCGTCCCCTGGTCAAGCTGACTTTCGATGTGGAGCCTGCCGCCGGTGCGCCCGAGCCAGAACGTGCTGCAACCGCACGGCAGAACAAATGCAAGGACGAAAAGCGCGCAGACCATGCGCGTGGTCCGGCACTGCGTACGACATGCGATCGACGATGCGTTCAAGAATCGGGTCATGGCGAGACGGATCGGGTCATGGTTCGGGTGTCACCGTGGGTCGCCCGTGTCGACCTGCGACACGGCTTCGCGATCGGCCGCGGGCGCTGCCGGTCCCGGTTCGACCGCGGCGATCAGCCGCCCCGGCGTGAGTCCCAGACACGCCAGCGCATCGCGCTCGACGATGGCCCGCAGGTGTTCACGGGGCACACTGGGCAGGTTCGTGCCCTGCGTGAACGTGTTGATCGAATAGATGGTCGTGATCGCACGCTCCGGCGTGCAGAAGGGGAAATCACTCCCAATCAGGAGGCGGTCGATGACGCCCAACTGTTGTGCGGCGAGAAGCGTGTTGTAAAGGGACCATGGCCGCAGGACCAGGTCGGACACGTCGGCCCAGACGTTCGCGTGCTTTGCGATCAGCGCCAGTGTCGGATCGATCCAGGGGTGGCCGACCTGGGCGATGATCAGCCTCAGGTTCGGAAACTGACGGGCGACCTCGTCAAGGAGGTGCGGCTGGGCGAAGGACATCGTCGAATCGGCCGAAAACTGCGCGCCGGGGTGGACCATGATGGGAAAGCCCATCGCGGCGCAGCGTGCGTAAAGTGCTTCAGCGCTGGTGTGGCTTGGGTGATAACCCTGGGCGGCGGGGCTGATCGTGACCCCCACGAGGCCGGCGTCTGCGGCCCGGTCCAGGTCATCCAGGTAATCGGGCGCCATCGGATCGATCCCCGCGAAGCCCAGGACCGTGCCGTCGCCCGCGTCAACATGTCTGGCCACCTGTTCGATACCGATGTTCGCGCCCAGGCGCTGGCTGACAAAACCGTGGACAATGCAGGTGTCGACCCGTTCCATCGCCTGCCTGTGGGCATCGGGCGCCGCGTCGGGCCGATCCCACGGTTCGTAAGCGCCGCGGCGGATGCGCTCGGTCGCATCCGGGCCCAGTTGATCCGGAGAATCCCAGATGTGCGTGTGTACGTCGACGATCATCGGCTCGTTCTCTCCCGGTGCGGCCCTCGCGCCCTCATGCCTCGCCGATCTGTGCGTCGTACGCCGACGCATCGAGCAGCCGGCCGACCTGGGACTCGTCATCGGGCTTGAGCTTGACCAGCCAGCCCCGATCCCAGGGGTCCTGGTTGATGATCGAGGGATCTTCGACGACCTGCTCGTTCACCGCGGTCACGGTACCGTCGATGCCGCTGTACAACTCGCTGGTGGTCTTGACCGACTCGATCTCGCCGAAGCTCTCGCCCGCCTTGATCTGCCCTTCGTTGCGGCTGAATTCCAGAAAGGTGATGTCCGTCAGTTCATCCACGGCGAACCGGCTGATGCCGATGGTGACCTCGCCGCCCTCGAGCTTGTGCCACTCGTGTGTCTCGGTGTAGTGCCGATCGTCTGGTGAAGGCATGGTCGTCCGCGGCGCCCCGGGGGTGCTCGTGAAGACATCCATGATAGGGGTGGGCAGGGTGCTACACCAATCGCACCAGGACGCTGGGGCTGTCGATCCGGGCGGGAAAATCGGCCGGCCGACGCAAACGCAGGACCTCGCCGGCATCCCTGTAGAACAGCGACTTGATTTCGTGGGCGGCGGCGCGAAGCGGGATTTCGCCCGCGGCGGAGGAGGCGTCTGCGGCGACGATCGATCCGATCTGCCATGCCGCGAATTCGCTGTCGACCACCGCGGGTCCAGGGCCGCTGTGCCCGGTCACCTTCACGGAATCGATCGATGCGAGCGCGTCGAAGTCACCCGCCGTGGCGGGCAGGCCAATCACGCCATCGCGCACGCCGGCGTGGAGGCGGGTATAGCGCATCGCCCCGGCCCGGATCGCGCCCAGGTCGGCTCTGGAATAGACGGACACGTGATCCATCCACCGGCCGATCGTCATGCGGTCGAGGACCGGCGACGCGGCGCCGGGCGGCGCTGCGGCGCGTGTCAGTCTGACCAGCGCGTGCACCAGGTCTTCGCCGACGATCAGACTTCCGATCGACCATGCGGTGACCGCACCGCCGGCGCTTCCGGCGACGGTGAACGACTCGATCACGCCGTCAACCAGGGCGGACCAGATCGGGTTCTGCACGTCGTCGTGAAACAGAATCTCGCCGGCGTCCAGAGAATCCATGTCGCCGCGAATGTCCCACCAGCCGCCGGTGATGGCGCCGGCCACGGTGACGTCGCCAAGCGCCGTCGACCCGGGGCCTTCCCCCACCACGAATCCTGCCGCGAAGTCGCCGTCGAGATCGCGCCCGCGATGGCCCGTGATGTCCACCTTGTCGACCGCGGGCGCGACGATCATCGGCGCCGGACCGTTCTTGTTGATCCAGTCGAGAGCTTCGAGCGATCGGATCCTGATGTCGCTCTGGACGCTGAGGTTCTCGACGTGGCCGAAGGTGAGTTGGGTCGACTCACGCCGGCGGCCGCTGGAACCGACGACCACGCTGCTGCCGCCCACGGCGTCGTCCAAATGCAACTCGTTCATCGCCTCGCCGATTGTCACGTTGCCGCGAAGGACCGTCTGGCGGCCGATCAACTTGTTGATCGATCCGTCAACGTCGATGTGGCGGATGTGCCCGCGGCCTTGTCGCTGTGCCACTTTCATCGTGGCCGATGTATGGCGATCGGTACCGCTCAACTGTAAATCAAAGTCGTCGCCGTGACGCGTCACCTCGCCGGTTCCGGCACCGCGGAGACTGTAGGTGACCGTCGTCATCTGCGACGGATCGTCATGGTCGGGTTGTTCCAGTGTCAGTTTGGCCACTGACCGCGCCGGAAGGCGGCCAAATTGCCAGGCGACCTGATGAATCTCGGCACTCGAGGCGACGTTCTCATCCAGACCGCCTTCGTCGATCACGTTGGCGCCGTCGACCCGTATCAGGAACTGGTAATCGCCCGGCAGCACGTCGCCGGGAAGCGTCAAGGTGACTTTGCGTGCGCGCTGATCGCCAGTCTCGAGGTTGACCGGCACGTTCGGCGACACGTGGACCAGGCGATCGACGGCCGTGTCGAGCGTCGCGTCGTCGGAAAGATAGACCTCGACTGATGTTCGGCCCAGGGACGGGCCGGGCCCGCGGTTGGCCACGCGCACTGATGCGACGATCTTGTCGCCGGGGATCAGCGTCTGCGGCGCCCGGCGCGGCGACCACTCGGCGACGAGGTCGGGGAACAGCGGTTCGAGCAGGAACGCGCGTGTCGTGCCCACATCGTCGGCCGCCCGGCCGAATGCGACGATCTGTCCGACGTCGTTGATGGCGGTCGCTTCTTCGAGGATCCACGGCGAATTGCGACCGATAAGCTCGTTCAGGTCGGCCATGCCCCCTTTCGACCAGACAAAGGCGCGCCGCGC
>Ga0310124_10002726_pt1 | contig 12090 bp, 12 predicted proteins | sample CB11b_AW_Bot5_MG_FD_203507 | JGI IMG/M metagenome (GOLD analysis project Ga0310124, IMG submission 203507) | Marine microbial communities from Western Arctic Ocean, Canada - CB11b_AW_Bot5 | ecosystem: Environmental > Aquatic > Marine > Oceanic | place: Canada: Western Arctic Ocean | collected...
CTGGTTGCCATCAAGGGCCCGTCGGGCTCCGGAAAGTCGACCCTCATGAACATGCTGGGTTGCCTCGACGTCCCGACCTCCGGAATCTACGTCCTCGACGGTGAGGAGGTCGGCTCCCTCAGAGGCAACCGACTGGCCGAGATAAGAAACAGGAAGATCGGTTTCGTGTTCCAGACGTATAACCTGCTACCTCGGATCACGGCACAGGCAAACGTGGAGCTTCCATTGTTATATGGCAATGGCAAAGACCGCAAGCGGCGAGCCGCTGAGGCTCTCGGACGGGTGGGCCTTATGGACCGCACACACCATCGACCGACCGAGCTGTCCGGCGGCGAGCAGCAGAGGGTCGGAATCGCCCGCGCTCTGGTCAAGGAACCGGCTATTCTTCTCGCCGACGAGCCGACCGGGAACCTGGACAGCAAGTCGAGCCAGGAGATCATGGCGATCCTTCAGCGGCTGAACAGGGAAGAGGGGGTGACGGTGATCATCGTGACACACGAACCCGACGTAGCGGACCACACCGGGAGAATCATCTCGATGCTCGACGGTGTCGTGGTATCGGACGAGGTCGTCCAAAATCCTCGCTCGGCCACTTTTCCGGTCCACCGGGAGAACGGCTCATGAACCCTTTTACGATCCTCCTGACGGCCATGTCCTCTCTGGGGGCCAACAAGCTCCGGACCGTTCTCGCGTTGCTGGGAATAGTCATCGGCGTGGCTGCCGTAATATCCACGATGTCGGTGGGTCGAGGCGCGCAGCAGGCCATAACGTCCAACATCGAGGCCCTGGGCACCAACCTGCTCTTCGTGAGACCCGAGTCTACAGCCTACGGTAACGTGGGGACCCTCACCTTCGAAGACGCCTACGCGCTTCGCGACTCGGTTACCGCTCCGTCTGTCAGCGCCGTGGCGCCCGAGCTCAATACGAGTGCCCAGCTCGTCGCAGGCCGTGAAAACACGTTTGCGCAGGTACTCGGTGTGACCCCGGAGTACACGTCCGTCAGGAATCAGACCGTGGCATCCGGCGGCTTCATTACCGCGTTGCACGTGCAGAACGCCTCCGAGGTCGCCGTGCTGGGCTCGCAGGTGGCCGAGACTTTATATGGCTTCCGGGACCCGGTCGGACAGAACCTGAAGGTTAACGGACGCCAGTTCACTGTGGTCGGCATCCTAGACAGCCGTGGCGGCAGCCCGCTCGGCATCCTCGACAACCAGATCCTGGTCCCGGTAACGACAGTCTACTTCAGGCTCGCGTCGCAGAGGACCGTCCAGGGGGACATCACCGTTCAGACGGTAAACGTCCAGGTGAAGGACGGAGAGTCGATGGCTGACGCCATCCAGCAGATCGCCACGACTCTGCGCCTCCGGCACCGCATTACAGGGGATGACGACTTCTCCATCACCAGCCAGGAGGAGACGATCCAGACGCTGGAGGACACGCAGGAGACCTTCGTGATCTTCCTGGGTGCGATTGCCGGGATCTCGTTGCTGGTCGGCGGCATCGGCATCATGAACATCATGATGGTGTCCGTGACTGAGCGGACGCGTGAGATAGGCATCCGAAAGGCCATGGGGGCCAAGTGGCGCGACATCCTGTACCAGTTCGTGTCGGAGGCGACGTTGCTGAGTTTCGGCGGGGGCATCTTCGGCGCGATTGTGGGTGTGACTGTATCGCGTACACTGGACGGGCAGACCCTGGGCGGGCAGGCCTTTCAGACGGCGGTGACCGGCGATATCACGGTCCTCGCAATGGCGGTGGCGGCCGCCATTGGACTCTTCTTCGGGATATACCCGGCCGCCAAGGCGGCTAACCTGCATCCAATCGAGGCGCTGCGGTATGAGTAGAAACGCGGATTCTTATGGTATGGGACGCCCCTGTTGTCAGCGGGGCGTTCGATTGATCGACCGTACGGTGGGTACCGTATTCGGCACATGTTCGAAAGGAGACGGAGTTGAGTAGCAAGAATTTCATGCTGATGATAGTGGGGGTGTTGGTGTTGGGAGGCGCAATCGGCGGCTCGTTCGTCGGGGGGATGGTCGTCGGAGGCGGAGACTCGTCGGACGCGGAGGCAGCGACGAACGTCGTAACCCTGCCTTCCCCGGACGGCTCAACTGCCGCCGTCGCCGTTTTCCCTTCCGGCGACACACCGTCGTTGGCCGATCTTCGTCAGCAGTTCCAGTCAGGTGACCTCAGCCAGGAGGACGTGGCAGAGCTTCGCGAACAGCTTCAGGGCCAATTCGGCGCGGGCGGCGCAGGCAGAGAGTTCGCCTTGCGGCTCGGCGGAGCCGGCGCTGGACTGACCGGAACGGTTGAGGCCGTGGAAAGCGACAAGATTACGGTGAATACCGCCCAGGGGCCTTTGGAAGTCACTATCGGGACAAATACTGTCGTTCAGAAGACCGAAATCGTGGCCCTCACTCTCGACGACCTGACCGAGGGGCTCCGCATAACCGTGGGTGGCGAGCGCAACGATAGTGGGGTCCTAGAAGCCACCACAATCTTCGTAGTGCCGGAGGGAGAAGGAGGGTTTGGCGGGTTCGGTGGAGGAGCCACTGGAGGACGTGGTGGCTTCGGTGGTGGTGGGCGGTAGCACCGTGGGGACCACTGAGCCCTAGATAGACATATCCGTAGGCGCGCACCTTCTCAGACCGTGTATGCTTTCTGTTCGGCTCGCAAGATCGGGGAGCCGGTCGCCTGCATCAGATAGCAGAACCACAACTAACAAGGCGCACAAGAGCGTCAACATCAAGAGGGATGGATGATCCTAATCACCGGTGCAACTGGAAACGTCGCCAGCTTGCTGGTACCTGCACTGCTCAAGTCGTGGGAGAGTGTCCGCGCGCTCGTTCGGGACGAATCGAAGGCTCAGTCCCACAAGAAGCTTGGCGCAGAGATAGTCGTCGGGGACATGGAGCAAGCCGACACTTTGAGACCAGCGCTGGACGGCGTGAACAAAGTGTATCTGATCACCGACAACGGCCCGACCGGCGCAAAGCAGGCGGGTAATCCACACATCGTGAGACAGTCCGCGTACGGGACAAAGAGCCGGATCATCAACCAGCACGAAGAGGTCAAGCATGCGTTGACGGCATCGGGCCTGCCTGACGGGCCTGCCTGACACGTTTGTCGAACCGACCTTCTTCATGTAGAGCTCGATGGTAGGTGCCTCCACGATCGCTCCGGACGGCGTGATCTACTGGGACATGAACGCCGCCCGCCTGAGGATGGTGGACATCAGGGACGTGGCGGAGGTCGCAGCCAAAGTGCTGACTTCGAGTGGTCATGAGGGGGAAACCTATGTGCTGACCGGCCCGGCGTCAATATCCTTCAATGACGTGGCCTCGGCACTCGGTCGTGCCACCGGCCAAGATATCTCGTACGTGAGCGTGCCCTCGGAGGCATCCCGGGCCGCGATAGTGGGGATGGGCATGTAGGAGTGGATACCCGACGGCTTCGTAGAACTGTCCGGCGGGTTCAGGAAGGGCTTCGCGGACCTGACCACCGACAATGTCCAGCAGGTCACCGGACATGCGCCGATATCGATCGAGGCCTTTGCAGCAGACTTTGCGCAGACGTTCGGCTCAACCGGCTAGACCGATACCGCGTTGGATCGTACGCGTGGCACCATCAACCGCATGGCTACTCACACCAGGTGCGCTGGCCGTCCTTCTTCTATCAGCGTGCGGTAGCAACGAACCCGAAGCGACGGCCGAAGTCACGGAAGCTAACGTATCTGAGGCAAGGATCGAAGAGAGTTGGTTCGTACGGACCGTTGCGCCTCTGGACGACAATCGAGGACTGTGTATCTGATCTTCCGGGCTGGACCCCCACCAACATTAACTTCGACACTCCGGTCATCTCTCACACTTGTAAGCACGATTGGTGGAACTTCGATGGGAGGTTCGACAGGGCAGCGTTACTCGGAGGTCGCCTTGAAATGCCATTTTTCGAACGATGCCTCGAAACCGTTTCGACAGAGCTAGGGGCGACTTTTCTGGTAAACCCGTGTGACGAGGGCCCAAGGCAGTAGTTCAGGCATCTAGATGCGGGACAGATCGTTCTCGCAGGCAGCCCAGGGCTCTGCATAAGCGTCTCGGACCGGCCTCACAGGGACGCCGGGGAAGAGGGGGGGCGATTTCTGGATGAACGGCCGGGTGCTCGAAGCCTGCGCCAATGACATCGCCGACCGCCAGCGCTGGGTCTTTACGGGGCCGTTTTAGCTGGGCAGTGGCAGCCGCCTTACATTCTTGCTTGTCAGGCGGAAGCGCCCTTCCAGACCTTTCCGTCTTTGACGGTGGCCACCGGATTGAGTCGGTGGTCTACCTGGACCGTTTCGCCCTGGGAATCACCGTACTCGAATTCACCGGGTTCCAGTTCCAGCACGGCTGCGTCACCGACCGCTCCGACGCGCAGCGTCCCCAGCTCGTCCGATAGTCCCATGGCGGCGACCCCGTTTGCGGTCGCGGCCGCGACGACTTCAACCAGTGACATTCCCAGTCCCATGAACATGGTCATCAGCTCGGGCAGCGTGTTGATCACCGGCCTGGCCGGGCGCGGCTTTGTCATGTCGCTGCTGATCGTGTCCGGCAGGAATCCCTGAGCGATTGCAGCCCTTGATAGCTCCACGCCGAAGTTGGCGCTCGCGGCGCCTATGTCCATCAGTACGCCCTTAGACCTCGCCTCGTTTACCTCGGGACGTATGTTGCCCTTATCGTCCAGGATGTTGTTCTCGGCGCTTTGAAAGATGTGGGTGATAATGTCGCCGGGACGCAGACGATCGAGTATGTCGGCCAGGGAGATCGGGCTGCGCGCGACGTGCACCATCATGAACGACCCTGTGATGTCGGCAACCTCCCTGCCCCGCTCCAGGGCCGGTGCGGCGTTCTCCACGCCCGTTACTCCCGGGTCAATGCGGACCTTCACTCCGAGTGTCACGTTTGGGTTGTCCTGGATGCACCGGACCGCCTCCTCGACCTGGGCGTATCTGAGGTCCATCAGCTCGCCCACAGGCTCCTGAGAAACGTTGGTGAACGGGCCTCCACTGACAGATACTGACGGCCCATAGCCCCCGTCCCGGTACTGCTGGAGCATACCCAGCGCGGAGAGGTTGACGAGGGCGAACATGCGAGTCTTCTCCCGCCGGAGGATGAACTCCTTGAAGGCGTCGAACTGGACCCAGCCCGAGCTGCCCGCGTCGACCGTAGTGGTCACACCGTTGGGCAAGCAGACGGCGTCGGCCGAGATGCCCATCTGAGTGACATGTGGGAAGTAGTGGCCGTGTACGTCGATAAGGCCCGGGGTGACCAGTTTGCCGGAGGCGTCCACGACCTGCGACGTTTTGGACGCGTTCAGGTCCAGCCCAATCGCGGCCACTCGTCCATCCTTGAAGGCTACGTCCGTCACGGCCCGCAGGCCCTGGGCCGGGTCTATGACCTCGCCGCCCTTGATGAGTAGATCGTATTTCGCACCCACGGCTTCTGTATTGGACAATTTCGTCCCCTCCATCCGCTTGTCTGCGGCACTATACAACACTCGCCTGGGGCGTCAAGACTGAGGGACAGGCGGCCATCCAAGCGTGAGGGACCGTTCCGGCGGTCGTTGACACACCGGTGGGCCGACGCTATGTTTGACACTTCGTGGCCTGGGCCAGGAGTATTCCATATGGCAACGGCAAACAGAGCACCGGAAACCGCGCAGGCGGTCGCTTTGGCTTTCAAGTCGCTCGGCGTTAGGAACCTGTTTGGGATTCCCGGCGGCGGGAGCTCCGTCGACCTCATCGAGGCCTGCGCGGCCGAAGGCATCCCGTTCATCCTAGTCCAGCATGAGACCAGCGCGGCCATCATGGCCTTGGTCAGCGGGGAGCTGACGGACTCGTGTGGGGCGTGCATCTCGATAATGGGGCCCGGGGCGACCAACCTAGCCGCCGGGGCCACCTACGCTTACCTGGAGCGCCATCCCCTTCTCTGCATCACCGAGTGCTACGGGCCGGTCTCGGCACCACTCATGTCGATCCAGAAAATCGACCACCCCGGACTCTTCGCCCCTTTCAGCAAGGGGTCGGTCGCGATCGACCAGACGAACGCGGGGCGGCAGATCGAGGATGCGGTCCGTATGGCCGTCGCCGAGCGGCCGGGCCCCTTCCACATCGACCTGCCCAACGATCCGGCTATGGACGGCGAGTGGATTCCGATGCCGGAAGCCGGTCCGGCGCGCCAGATCGGCGACGTCGAGGCGATTGCGGAAGCGATAGACCGCGCAGAAAAGCCACTCCTGATCGTAGGGCCGGTGGTGGGCCGTCAGGGCGCCGGTGATCGAGTACTGTCCATCGCCGAAAAGCTCCAGATGGCTGTGATGGTCACGTCCAAGGCCCGCGGTGTTGTCCCCGAAGAGCACCCTCTATACACGGGAGTAATGTCAGGCGTCTACAAGGACGGCACCTTCGAGGAACGGATCGTCAACCAGAGCGATCTTGTCATCGCCGTGGGGCTGGACCGGATGGAACTGCTGTCTCCCTGGCTCTACGCACAACCGCTGATTGCCATCGACGCTATCGAGATCCCGGTGGAAGACAGGGTGGGCCGCCCGCTCTTGGAAGCCAGTGGGCCACTGAACAACCTCCTGAAGTCTCTTGAGATTGGGCTCAGGCCACGGACGACATGGGATACGGGCGCGATACGGCGGTTCTGGGACGAGGCTCTGGCTAGGCTCGGAGCCGGTTCAACCGACCTGAACGCTGCTTCCCTGCTCGTCAGGGCAAGGGAGCTGGCTCCGGCGGACACGATAGTTGCGTCGGAGGCCGGCGTCTACGGCCGGGTAGGCCTGTACGCGTGGAAAGTGCCGGACCCCTCGACGGCCCTGGACTCCAGCGGCGCGAACACGATGGGCTATTCAGTACCGGCGGTGATCGCGGCTGCGCTGACAAGGCCCGCCCAGAAGGCGGTCGGTCTCGTCGGCGACGGGGGATTCCTCATGCGGGCTTCGGAGCTGGAGACGGCCGCGCGCCTCGGCGTGGCCCCGATATTCATCGTATTCGACGACGCCACGCTGGGGATGATAAGAATCAAGCAGCAGTCCAAGGGCTACGAGAGGCTCGGGGTCGACTTAGCGCAGACCGACTTCGCTCGGCTTGCCGAGAGCTTCGGCGGTCGCGGCTGGGAGGTGCGAACGCTGGACGAGTTCGACACCGCGTTCAAGGCCGCTCTGTCCTCGGACCGGCTCGAAGTCATCGACGCCCGCCTCGACCCAGCTGTCTACGCCTCACACATCGCTCATATCCGCGGGTAGGTCTAGCATGCCGGAGCGCAACGACCCCAATCAATTCGCGGCCCTTCACAAGGAAGCGGCCGATATCTGGGATGGCAACGCGGCCTTCTGGGACGACTACATGGAGGAGGGCAGCGACTTCCACCTGGAGCTGATCTCTCCAGCCCAGGAGCGACTACTCGAGATAGAGAAGGGCGAGCGAATCCTGGAGATCGCGTGCGGCAATGGCAGCTTCGCCATGCGCCTGGCGCTACTGGGCGCGACCGTCGTCACCACGGACTAGTCCGTGGTTTTCGTAGAGCGTGCCTGCACGAGGACGACCGAGAACACGGACAGGATCGAGTTTTCCGTTCTGGACGCTACCGACAGCGACGCGCTGATGGCACTTGGCGAAAGACGCTTCGACGCGGCGGTCTGCACGATGGCGATCATGGACATGTCGAGCATCGAGCCGATGATCGGGGCCTTGAGCCGGCTGCTCCGGCCGGGAGGTCGGTCCGTTTTTTCGCTGATGCATCCCTGCTTCAATGCACCGACAGCGGTGCTTACGACTGAGACCGAAGACAGGGATGGAGAACTGGTCACAACCCACTCGGTAAAGATGTCCAGGTACATCACGCCGGAGGCGAGGTGTGGAGTCGGTGTGGCCGGCCAGCCCGAGCCGCACTACTACTTCACTCGACCGACCAGCCTGCTCTTCAATCTGTGCGTCCAGGCCGGATTCGTTCTGGACGGGATAGAGGAGCCTGTCTTCGACCCCGGATCCGTCAGCGGCTCCTGGGCCAGCCGGGCCGAGATTCCGCCGATTCTGGCGGCCAGGATGCGGTTGCCCGCGTAACGGGGTGCCAGAAGTGGGAGGATCTGACCCCCCCTCTACGTGGGCCGTGGCGTCTCTAATACCCTGCGCGTTTGTCGCAAACGTAGAGGAAGGGCTTATTCGCCAGGAAGCGGCGGAGGTTCTCTTTGAAAACCTCGCGGTGGCCGACCGGCATCTCCGGGGTCACGTGCGCGGTGTGCGGAGTTATCAATACGTTCTTCTGGTCCCAGAGAGGGCTGTCGGCCGGCAGCGGCTCCTGGGCGAATACGTCCAGCCCGGCACCGGCGATGTGGCCTGAGCGCAGAGCATCGACCAGCGCGTCCTCATCGACTATGCTGCCTCGGGAGATGACGAGCAGATGCGAGCCCCTCTTCATAAGTCCGAGCCTTCGGCTGTCGATCATACCTTTGGTCTCATGGGTCAGCGGCGGCGCGACCACGAACCAGTCCGAGACGCGCATCAGGTCGTCCAGCCTGTCGGGGCCCCAGACCTCTTTGACCCCTTCCGGCACCGGCGTCAGCTTCTTGTCGACCGCGTAGACATCCATCCCGAACCCGGGAGCTCGGCGGGCCACCGCAGACCCTATGGCACCGACGGCCAGGATTCCCATGGTACGGCCGCTTATCTCCAGGAAGGAGTCGCCGTATCCACCGGCACCCCACTTGCGGGCCCTCTGGTCCGCCATGATGTCAGGCCATCTATGTGCCAGGATCAGCATCATGCCGAAGACGTGGTCCGCCAGCGCATTGGCGTGCGGCTCGTGACCAGGCGCTCTGGCATTTGTGAGGACCACATCGCTGTCCACGATGTCGGGGCGGTGCATCAGATAATCGACCCCGACCGCCGGATTGGCCAACCAGCGCAGTTTTCCTGCGGCTTTGAAAGTCTCGGCGTCTGGGATACCGTATAGGACGTCAGCGTCTTTAACCTCCCTAACAATGTGGTCGGGCTCCGCCAAGACGAAGTCGACGTCCGGGAACTCGTCGAAAAGCTCGTCGATGAACTGAGGGTACCCGTCCAGCAACGCGCTCTGCAGAACGATCTTCATGACTACGTATTTTCCCAGCGCAGCATCTGTTTGCGCTGCACCTTGCTATCGTCTATCTCGACGCCCATCCCCGGTTTATCGGACAGCACAACGACGCCGTTTCGCGGCTCTATGGGTTCCTTGAAGAAGAACTGGTGGACGATGCTGTGGTTCATCAAGAACTCGAGCATCGGACACAGCGCGGCGGGCTGCGCGGCCAGTACCTGAACCGTGGCGACCGTGTGTGCGTGTGGTATGACCTGGACATCGTAGGTCGATGCCAGCGCGCAGATCTTCATGATCTCGGTAACTCCGCCCGCCCATAAGACGTCGGGCTGTAAAACATCGGCGGCCCCCGCATCCAAGAGCGCCTTGAAGCCCCACCGAGTGTACTCGTGCTCGCCGGTGGAGACGGGGAACGGCAGCGCCCGCCGAAGCGCGGCGTGAGCATCGATCTGGTCGGAGAATATGGGCTGCTCTAGCCAGCGTGGACGGTATTTGGCGATCCGCTCGCCCATCTCGATGGTGTACCGCACGTCCCACGACCGCCAGCAATCGAACATGATGTCGAAGTCGTCTCCGGCGGCCTCGCGGACCATTCGCACCAATTCGACGTTCGCCTCCATGCCCTCTCTGCCCGAGCCGGGCCCGTGGCGGAAGAACCATTTCGAAGCAAGGTATCCCTGCCCTATGATCTGACCCATCCGCTTGGTGATCGAGTCCTGGTCGAGGGTGAAGCCCAGCGCACTGGCGTAGGCAGGGACTTCGTCGCGGATAGGGCCACCGAGGAGCCGGTGTACGGGCTCACCAGCCAGCTTGCCCTTCAGGTCCCAGATCGCGCAGTCGACGGCGCTCAGGGCCTGCATCGGGGCGCCCTTACGACCATGGGATTCAATGCCTCGGTACATCCTGTCCCAGATTCGCTCATTGGCTCGAGGGTCCTCGCCGAGAACGTGGGGCCGGACCAACCGATCGATCAAAAAGGCCTGGACCTCGTCGATAGGTCCGGCAAAGCCAACAGTGCCGTCGTCGGCCTCGACCTCTGCGAAAATGCAGGAGATGGGAATGCGACCCAGCTGAGGGTCGCGCCCCATCCAGGTAGGCATCATCTCGTCGACACCTCGGGCGCGATAGTCAGCGTAGGTGTCCAGGGGCATGGCGATGCGCTCTTCCCAGATGGGATTTCTGCGCTCGATCTCTCCTTCGTACTTTACGGAGCGTACGTCGGTTATCTTCATCGGTCGCCACCTCTAGTCTGGCTCTGGGTTGGTCTCTTGCTCGGCTGCGGGTCTGGCCAGATCCCTTCCGAAGGGGAGGTACGGATCCCGTCAGCCTCGGTTGACCATCCATTCGTTGCTCAGGCGCGGATAGGCCGCCGACATTTGGGCAAGCGCGTCGTCCGGGACAGGTGCGAACGTGCCGGTCGCCTCCGCTGCCACCAAGCCGTCTGGGAGAAGGACCCATCCCTCCGCCTCGACGAATCCGCGCCGCTCGCTCAGCTGGTTCGCTACTGCCGTCACCGTCTGGCCCACGAGGACCTGACGCCTGAAGCGGACCTCTATTCGGGCGGTCTGGGTCCAACGGCCTTCGACCACCGAGACCCGGCTCATGACCTCGTCGAGTAGGGCCGTGATGACCCCGCCGTGAAGGACACCCGGAAAGCCCTGATGGTGGTCGGACGGAGTGTAGAAGGTCGTGACGGAGTCGCCGACGCGCTCGAACTGGAGACGCAGGCCGCACTCGTTCTTCGGGCCACAGACGAAGCAGAGCCCGTAGTCGGTGTCATCGTTCAGCGACAGGCCGGGTCCGGAGTCGACCACTTCGCCGCTATCTGAGGACCGACTTCCCAGTGGGCTCCATCCGCGTAACGACCGTCCTTTCCCTATCTATGTACTCAGGGACACGGGGCGCCATTTCGTCCTTCCAGTAGTCGCTCTCGTAGACCGCCTCGTACAGACGCTCTCTTTCCGACTCACTGTCGAAACGACGAAGCTCCCGACGACCACGACACCTTTGGATGTCTGGAAGGGGATCACCTCCTCTTCCATGACCTTGACCCAGGCCTCTCGCTTGCCTGGCCGTGTCCGGTACTGCCTCAGTTCAAATAGCAAAGTCCCCTCCCTCTATCCGGCCGAGGGCGGAGTGGGAAATCAAGCCACCCGACGTCAGGCCAGCGCGATGGTCTCTTGGACCGTCTCTACAAGATACCGCATGTCGAACGGCTTTGAAACCAGCCCCTCGACTCTCTACTCCCGTAGTTGCGCCCGAGTTATGCGGTTGGCTAAGACGACTATTACTGGAATCTTCTCATTCGGTCTGGCCTCACGGAGGTCGGCCAGGAGGTCCCAGCCCGTGCCATCCGGCAGTTCGATGTCAAGCAGGAATAGGCGGGGCAACCGGTCCAGCGCCGTCGCGAGCCCGGTTGCACGGTCGTTGGTGACCATGGAGCGGTGTCTCGCGGCCGACAAAATCTGCTGAAGGCGCTCTGCTAACAATGGGGTCGTCTTCGACGATGAGCATATAAGGGTCTTCCTTTTGCCCCGACCGTCGGCCCGTGTGATCTAGGAGTCAAGCTTGGCCTGCAGATCATGAAGAAGACATGAACGAATGCAAGACACTTGTGAGGAAACAGTGAGGAATTGGGGCTAGCCCGCTACTAGGCGATAGCCAAGGCCCGGCTGGGTGAGCAGATAGACGGGGCGGGACGGGTTAGGTTCCAGCTTACGGCGCAATTACTTGATGAAGGTCCTCAGGTACTCCGTCTCCTCGCCATTCTACGGACCCCAGACCTCCTGCAGGAGCTCGCGGTGGGTCATGATCTTGCCGGCGCTGGCCACCAGGCACCGTATCAGCTCGTACTCGTTCCGGGTCAAAGGCACCTTCTCGCTTGCGCGGACCAAGGGTACGCTTTGTAAGGTCGATCCGAACGCCTCCCATCTCCACGACGGCCTCTTGAGCGCGCTCGGGTGTGCTCAAACGTTGT
>Ga0310124_10002727_pt1 | contig 12087 bp, 8 predicted proteins | sample CB11b_AW_Bot5_MG_FD_203507 | JGI IMG/M metagenome (GOLD analysis project Ga0310124, IMG submission 203507) | Marine microbial communities from Western Arctic Ocean, Canada - CB11b_AW_Bot5 | ecosystem: Environmental > Aquatic > Marine > Oceanic | place: Canada: Western Arctic Ocean | collected...
CTTGTGGACGATCTGCAGGCGTCCGGTTCCACTGCGTTCTACACCGGCGATGCGGGGTCGATCAGCGTCTTCGAACCCATCAGAAAAACGCGTCTCCGCCTCACACGAGACCCGGAAGACCTCGATCTCAGCCACCTGAAACGCGAAGGTGGACTCATACGATCGAACGAAGGTGCGCATCTGATCGACATCGGTCAAGGTGTGGTCTGCCTTGAATTCAGAACAAAAATGAACATCATCGACGACTTCGTCGAGGCGATGCTCCAAGAATCCCTCGACGAAGTCGAACGAAACTTCTTCGGTCTGGTCATCGGCAATCACGCCGAGCACTTTTCGCTGGGCGCCAACCTCGTCTGGATGCTCGAAACAGCGAAGGACGAAGACTGGGATACCCTTGACGCGTTCCTCATCGCCCTGCAGGCCCCGTGCAGTCGCGCACGGACATTCACCAAACCAGTTGTTGCGGCCCCATCCGGTATGGCACTCGGAGGTGGGGCCGAAATCGTGCTGGGTGCAAGCGCTGCGTGCGCATTCGCCGAAACGTATATCGGGCTGGTGGAAGTCAACGTCGGCCTGATCCCCGCGGGCGGCGGCAGCCGCGAAATGGCCGCTCGATGCCTTGATGGTGTCCATGAGAGCAATCTCGGAGAGGGCCTGGACCGCCTCGAGACACAGTTCCGAACCATGGTCACTTCGCGAGTATCCGATAACGCCTATCACGCCCAATCGATAGGGTATCTTCGAAAGACAGATCGCATCGTGGCCAACCGAGATCGCCACCTCTATGAGGCCAGGCAGATGGTTCTGGATATCGGCAAAGGGTATCAGCCGCAAGAACCACGGGAGGTCTTCGCACCTGGAACACGTGGCATCGACCGCCTCAAAACCGTCGCTCGGGACATGCGGGAGGCTGGCACGCTGACCGACTACGACGTCTTCATCGCCGATGAACTCGCACACGTCCTTTGCGGCGGCACGCTATCCGATCCACAGCTGGTCAGCGAAGACCACCTTTTGAAACTCGAGCGGGAGGCCTTCCTCAAACTCTTCGCCGAAGAGAAGACGCACGAACGAATCGCCCATACCCTCAAAACCGGAAAGCCTCTGAAGAATTAGCCTCGAACCAGCAAACGTCGAGCAGGGAGAATCCCGCACGACGACTCATCGAGACCTGGGCGACGCGAAGATCGCCACAATCGTTTCTTCATCCCTCCGTGAATCTGAAATGAAGGGAGCCATCCCTTCTTGATTTCAACGCGAATCAGTCTTCAAATCACTCGGCATCGGATCGTCCCCGTAGATCATAGCATAGAAGCCGTGGCGGAGCGCCCGTGATCGCATCCGGCCGGTTCTGCACGATATAAAGCAGTCCTCTGCTGAGCACGGGTGGCGCCCACGTCTCTTGAGCTGAGAACAGCCAGGCACGCGCCTCGATCTCGTGTTTCTGGGGTGAGAGATCCATCCAAAGCAGGTGGCCGAGCTCCCCGAGCACAAGAAAATGGCCGTCTGCCCAAAGGAGCTGCCCGCGGAAGGTACTGTAGCTGACCTGGCGCGATTGAGCACCGCTGGTGACTCGCTCCTGCCACTCCGGTGCAAAGCGCCACATCTCCCGTCCACTTTCCATATCCAGACAGACAAGCGCCGCATCGCCCTGGTGGCGACCGTCGAAGCCGTAGAGAAAGCCGTCGCGATGGATGGCCGTACTGAAGTGTGTGCCCAGCTGGCTCGTCTTCCACACGAGCTCCTCTCTGAAGTCGGGCGTGATACGAATCAGGGCGCCACCAGTGCGGTAGCTGGCGGAGATAAAGACCCGTTCGCCAACGACCACCGGGCTGGCGGCGTTGACCGACTCATACTTTCTGCTGCGCCAGGGGAAACGGAAGTCGATACGGCCGTTCGCTGGATCGACACTCAGCAGGCCGCCCACCGGAGGCTTGCTCTCGCCGCCGGCAAAGACAAAACTCGACGCTGACCGTGAACCACAGCGGGCACAGGCGAGGCGTAGCTTGCACCCCACTCACCGCCTGCCTTCCACGCGGTCTTACCCGTATGCCTCTCAAAAGCAACGAGGTTGGGTCCCCCCGGTGCCCCGATGTTGACGATAAGCAGGTCACCCTCGACCAGGGGGGTGGTGACGAGGCCAAAGAAGCCCCGCTGCAGGTTGAATTCCGCTTCCAGATCGCGCTTCCACACGATGTCGCCCGATTCCAGGTCCAGACAGTGTAATTTGCCCTCTACGCCAAGCGTGTAAACCCGGTTTCCTTCGATGACCGGGCTGGCGCGCGGACCGTCGTTGTAGCCATACCGGTCCTCGTAGTCGGTAGGATAGTCGACCTGCCAATAGCGCGCACCAGTGGCCGCCTGCAGGCACTCGACCGTCTCTCTGTCTTTGAGGCGGTGGAAAAATACGAGTCGTTCACCGGCGACACTTGGTGAGCTGTAGCCACTCCCGATTCGCATTTCCCAGACCGGTCGGGGTCCCTCCTCGGGCCACGTCTCAAGCAGAAACGTCTCGCGCGAAACGCCGTCGTGCGTGGGGCCCAGAAAGGTGGGCCAGTCCTCGCTGACCGCCCCGGCAGCCAGCGGCCGAGGGGCGCCGTGGAAGATGACAGCGGGATGGTGCTCCTGTGCCGTGCTGCTCGAGACACCCAGTGCAAGGGCTCCACACAGCAAAAAAAGCGATGGCAGGGCGCGAACGCTGTCCCATCCGGTCCGCTCGCACGAATAGATCATTCGTGGCCGGTCCGATCGATCAGTTGCGTGATGGCCTCGAAATTGCGCCATCGACCGAAGACGATCGCCTAGCTGGAACGAAATGCATCGTGCAGCAAAGACCCGATAGTCGTTATTCACGAACCGTAGATTGCCAGGCCCCGACGAAGGCCGCATCATCTCACCCACTCCCATCTATTCCTCCAACACGTTGTAGAAAACCCCGCCACACAGAGCACTGCGTCTCGGGCTTGAACCAGGCTTTCGACGCAAACCACTCCGCATTTGCTATTTCCCGGATTCAATTTCACCTTTCCATCACGATGCTAAGAGCTGCCATCATCGGTTGCGGAGGTATGGCTCGCAACCACATTCGCGGTTATCTCGAGTCTGGCCGATTCGAAATCGTCGCGCTTGCCGATCTCCACGAATCCGCGATGGACGAGGTCGATCGGGACTTTTCGATCTCACCCACCCACTACACCGACGCCCGGAAAATGATGGAAGACGCGCACCCCGACGTCGTGTCCATCGGCACGTGGCACAGTGGGCACCCTGAGTGGACGATCGCCGCAGCCTCTTATCAGCCCAAAGCCATCCTGTGCGAAAAGCCCATGGCCGACACGCCAGGCCGCGCCGAACAGATGCTCATCGCGTGCAATCGGAACGACGTGAAACTCGCCATTGCCCATCAACGCCGTTTCCTCCCAGCCTACACACTCGCTCGCCAGATGATCGCGGAAGGCGCGATCGGCGACGTCCAATGGATGACCGCCGTCGGAGCTCAGGGCCTTCCCAATTACTGCACGCACCAGACCGACATGTTCAGGTACCTCCTCAGCGATGACACGTGCACCTGGGTGATGGGGAACATCGAGCGCAAAACCGATCGCTGGGAGCGCAACACCCGCATCGAAGACTCAGCCGAGGCTGTGTTTCAGTTTGCCGGCGGAGCCCGGGCGAACATCATCTGCGACCTTGGGGCGGAAGTCTACCAGGGGGCCAAGATCTATGGGTCCGACGGCCTGATCGACCTCACTGTGAAAAACCTCCAGATCCTGAATGCGTCCACATCGGGCAAGTGGGAAACCCATCAACCCGAAGGCCGGTGGGCCCAGCCCGACGAACCTCGGTTCGAATATCACGAGGCCGGTGTCGCGCAGGCCGAGGAACTCGCGAACTGGGTCGAAGACAAGATTGACGTCCACCGCGGTGAATCCCAGCACGGCTACCAGGCTCTGCAGATGATCCACGCCATCTACGAGTCCGCACGCTGTCACGAACGCGTCGTCCTGCCTCTTCAGACTCGACTCAACCCCCTCGACGTCATGATCGACTCCGGCCATCTGACGCCCGAGCGCCCCGGAAAATACGAAATCAGAGCAACGCGCCTCCGCGGCGAAGGCATGGACCAGGACAACGCCGTAACGTGACGGTCCACGCGCATTTTCTGTCTCTTTCCGCGAACCTCAGGACCGACGTGAGATCTTTTGATCCAACTTTCGTGTATTTCGTGTATTTCGTGGTAGGACTTTGAATTGAGGATGGCATCATGGCCAAAGTAAAATGGGCACAGGTCGGTACCAAGCACGGCCACGCAGCGGGGAAAATCACAGCATTGAAGGGTCACCCTAACGTCGAAGTCGGCGGCGTCTTTGAACCGGATGCCGATCGCCGAGCCGAGCTGTCAGCCGGCGACGGCCCCTTCTCCGATGCGACCTGGATCGACAACCTCGACGACATCCTGAACGACGATTCGATTGCGGCCGTCGCATCCGAGAGCCTCAACACGGAGAGTCTCGACCAGACCGAAGCCCTCGTCAACGCGGGTAAACACGTCTGGTTCGACAAGCCAGCTGGATGCAACTGGGAGCAGTGGCAACGGGTCGTCGCGGAAGCGGAGAAGAGCGAGCTCCTCGTCCAAATGGGCTACATGCTCCGATACCACCCTGGATTCAAGCAGGTCAACGACTGGATCAAGTCCGGTTTCCTCGGAGACGTCACCTCCATACGCGGCCACATGTCCACGAGCGTCGATCGAGCACGACGCGAGGAGCAGGGCAGAACCTTCAAGGGGGGTATCTTCTACGACCTCGGGTCCCACATGCTCGATCAAGTGGTCTGGATGATCGGCCGGCCCGACAAGATCACCTCGTTCCTCAGGAACGACAGCGATGCAGATGGCGTCGTCGACAACTCCCTCACCGTGTTCGAAACGGACAGTGCCATCGCCTTCCTCGACATCTCCTCATTCGAGACCCGGCCCACGGCCCGTCGGTTCGAAGTCTATGGCACAAGGGGCAGCGCCATCATCCTCGAACCCTTCGAACCCGGCAACAGAATCCGTCTCTGTCTCGACGAGGCGCGCGATGGCTATATAGCAGGCGAGCAGATCGTCGAAGTCGAAAGCCGGTCCCGTCAAGCACTCTACGAAATCGCGCTCCAGGCCTTCCTCGCCACCATCGCAGGCGCCCAGAAACGCGATCGCCCGCACACCCACGAGCTCGACGTCCAGGAAACATTGCTCCGGGCAACGGGGGACATTGCGGAAGGATAGCAGAAGGGAACGGGTGACGAGGTGAGCCCTTCGGGGCCTGCAACGCAAGGCTACCCATGACAGGCGGGAGAGCAGGCGTGGCTATTGCTTCCACCTACTTCTTCACTTTGGGTTCTCAGTGTCCTCGGTGATCTCGGTGGCGCTTATCTTTCGTGTTTTTCGTGGTATGCTTTTATCCCCAGGTTCTTATGAAAATCACTGACATCACGACCCAGCTCATCTAGTCCGATTGCGGTCGGAAGTGGACGCACGTCTTTGTCCACACGGATGAGGGTCTGACGGGGATTGGGGAAGGGACTTACAGCCGCAAGGAGACCGTCGTCGCCGAGATGGTGAGGGACATCAAGCAATACATCATCGGCCGCGACCCGCTCGATGCGGAATCGATCTACAACTTCCTCTACCACGGATCTCGCACAGGTTATTCAACGGGTGGCGTCATGTTCACCAGCGCCATCAGCGGCATTGACCAGGCGCTCTGGGATCTCAAGGGCAAGGCGCTGAATGCGCCTGTATGTGCGCTCCTGGGAGGTCCACGAACTGCGAAGGTCCCCGTCTACTCCCACTTTGGGGGCAGCGATCCACGGGCGCTCGCCGACAATGCGCAGAGGGTACTCGCCGAAGGGTTCAACGCGATCAAGTCCGGTATTTCGATCGCCGAGTGCAAGGGCCCCAGGATCACGCGAGAACAGCTCAAAACGATCGAGCGAAAATACGACGCCGTCCGAAAAGCCGTTGGCGACGACGTGCTCCTCATGGACGACCCCCACGCCCTGTTCGATCCCCCCACGGCACTCGAGGTCGCACGATTGCTCGAACCCTATCGCCTCCTGTTCTTCGAAGAACCGACCATCCCGGAGGATCCCGAAGGCTACGCGCGCGTCCGGCAGGGGACCTCGACACCCATCGCGGGATCAGAGCGCCTGACCAGCAAGAACCGATTCAACGAATTCTTCAGGGCCGGCTCTGTCGACATCGCCCAACCCGACATCGTCTACATCGGCGGAATCACCGAAATGAAGAAGGTCTGTGCTCTCGCCGAAACCTATCAGGTCGGCATCGCCCCACACAACACCAAGGGCCCCGTCGGAATCATGGCCGCCGCACACGTCATGGCCGCCTCACCGAATGCGCTGATCCAGGAATTCATCGCACCCAGCCGCATCCCCTGGCGAAACGACGTCCTCCAGAACCCGCTCGTAATCGAAGACAGTTGCCTCATCGTCCCCGACAGGCCGGGATTGGGCGTCGAATTCCACGAGGAGGCGCTGGCGCCGCATATCTTCGAGTGACAGCAAGTGGCCGAGCGGGAGACCTCGGTACGGCCCTGCGGGCCTACCCGGAGCAGGCGCGGCTATTGCCTCCACCTGCTGCTTCTCCGATTGGGTTCTCAGTGTCCTCGGTGATCTCGGTGATCTCGGTGGCGCTTATCTTTCGTGTTTTTCGAGGGTGACTTTTAGTTTTCTTCCGTGTATTCCGTGGTTCCCCGTTTCGATTGAGGACATCGCATGCCCAAGAAATTCACCATCATCGGGGCCGGATCGAAGTTCAGTTTCGGCATCGCAGCCGACCTCATCCGCGAACCCGCTTTTGCCGACAGTACCCTCGCACTTGTCGACCCCAGCGAGCAGGCGCTCGACACATCGACCCGGATCGTCAAGCGAATGGTCGAAACGGCCGGCTCGTCCCTCACCATCGAGTCCTCCTCGAACCGGCGCGATGTCATCGCCGACAGCGACTACGTCCTCAATTCCATCGCCGTCGGCGAACCCTTCGCGCGTGAACGCGACGTCGAGATTGGCGAGCGATACGGTATCTATCAGCCAACCTCGCAGACCGTCGGTCCTGCCGGCTATTGCCGCGGCCTTCGCGTCCTCCCCCACGCCGTCGACATCGCTCGCGACACGGCAGAGCGTGCTCCCAACGCGACGATCATCGATCTCGCCAACCCTCTCGCCGCGGTCTGTCGCAGCATGATCCGCGAGGGTGGGCTCCCCGTTATCGGCCTCTGCGAGCAATGGGCGTTCACCAAACGGTTCTTCGCTCGTGTCCTGAATGCCGACCCAGATTCCCTCGAACTACTTTCCGTCGGAACGAACCACCTGACGTGGGCGCTCGGCCTCGAGCACGAGGGGCGAGATGTACTTCCCGAATTGATCGACGCCTTCTACCAACCGGGCAATGAGGATCTCCTTGCCGAAGTGCCGGTTTCCGATCACGTCTACCGCGCTTTCGGTGTCTGGCCGACCGGGACCGAGGATCACATCGCGGAATTCTTCAACGACTTCCTCACCCCCGAAACGAACGGTGGGGCGGATTTCGGAATGAGCATTCGTCACACATCGGAGGCCCAATGGGAGGATCGTTGGAAGGAACGAGAGGCTCTGGCATCGGGCGATGCCCCGATCGACGATTTGCTCGGCCCCTCCGGTGAGAACGCTGTCGACATCATCGCCATGCTCGAGGGCATTCATCCACCAGGCTTCGAGATGGTCAACATTCCGAACAACGGACTGATCGACAATCTGCCCGATCACGCCATCGTCGAGCTGCCCGCGCACGTCGGCCCCCTCGGAGTCAGGGGCCTCAAGGTCGGCCCCCTGCCGGATGCCGTTCGCGAGATCCTTTCGGCCCGTATCACCCAGCAGGAACTGCACATCGACGCGGCCATTTCGGGTGATCGCAATCTCGCCGTTCGCGGCCTCTACTTCGACGCGCAGATTCCGTCCGTGGACACCGGCGCGAAGATCCTCGGGGAATCGCTGGCCGCCAACGCGGAGTTCTATCCGAAATTCGCCAACTGAACCTAGGAATGTCTCTCGATCTCTCAAACGCCACACGTCAACGGAGCTTATCTTGCCATGCCCACCGTAGCTCTGCGAAGGTGGGAGCGGTATCGAAAGGTTCGGTGTGACACCTCTTTGAGACTTTTCGGGTCCCGGCTAACGGACAACGATCACCCCATCATTGATGGGCCTGATACCGCGGCCTTCCACCCTCACCCATAGAAACCACCCAATGCCCAAACCAAATATCATCTTCATCCTTTGCGACGACCTCGGCTATCAGGACCTCGGATGTTACGGAGGCACCGTCATCCCGACACCGAACCTGGACCGCCTCGCCCAGCGCGGAACGCGCTTCACACAATGCTATACCGGCTCCTCCATCTGTGCACCTTCACGATGCGTCCTCAACACCGGTCTGCACAGCGGTCATTGCCGGGTTCGCGATAACTTCGCGATCGTTGGCGGCGTCGGCGATCAGAAACGCGTCCCGCTGGAACCCGATGACCTGACCATTGCGGAACTCCTTAAGAGCGCCGGATACCGAACCGGAATGACGGGCAAATGGGGCCTCGGTGAGCCGGACACGACCGGTGTCCCGAATCGAAAAGGGTTCGATGAGTGGTTCGGTTACCTCAACCAGAGACACGCCCATACCTACTATCCCGACTATCTGTGGCGAAACGAGGAGCGCGTCGGGTATCCGGACAACGAGGGTGAGGGAACGGGCACTTATGTCCACGACCTCATCTTCGACTTCGCTCTCGACTTCATCCGCAGCAGCAAAGACGGACCCTTCTATCTCCACGTCCCCTGGACCCTGCCTCACGGTGCGTATGAAATCCCTTCGGTCGGCGTGTTCGAAAGCAGAAGTTGGACAGACGACGAGAAAGTCTACGCAGCGATGGTCACCAAGATCGACACTCAGGTCGGCCAGATCGTCGACCTGCTGGCAGCGCTCGAAATCGACGACAACACCCTCATTTTCTTCGGTTCGGATCACGGATCGGCACGACGCTGGGAGGGCACGTTCGACAGCTGTGGACCGCTACGAGGCAACAAGGGCGACATGTACGAAGGCGGACTTCGGACCCCCATGATTGTCAGCTGGCCCGGCAAAGTGGCAGCAGGCAAGACCAACGACACGGCCGTCTGGTACTATGCCGACTTCATGGCCACCGTCGCCCAGATCATCGAAACGGACACGCCCGAGACGGATGGCGTCAGCATCCTGCCCACGCTGATGGGCGAGGAGCAAGACGATTTGGCCGACCGTTTTCTTTACTGGGAGCGACACGCTGGTGGCGGATTCAAGCAAGCCGTGCGGTGGCAAAACTGGAAGGCCGTCAGACCCCCGACCGATCAACTTCTCAACGAACCGCTCGAGTTGTACAACCTCGACAATGACCTCGGCGAAACTCGAAACGTCGCCGGCCAACAGCCAGAAGTCATCCGTCGTATCAGCGACTACCTGGCCGATGCCCGAAGCACGTCGAGGAACTATCCGATCGGGGTGAAGGGGAGTCACGCGTGACCGTGGCCTCGATCTGAGTTGTCAATCGTCAGGGTTCAGGAATCGAGACTCTTCTCACGCGGCACAGTGTGACGATGCTTTCGTTTCTGCCGACAACTGACGTCTGACAACTGTTGCGACCGGTCAGGTCGCACCCCCCGCCCCCCACTCTGGACTTCGATGACCGCGGACCCTACTCCACCCCAATCTTCGCTCTTCCAGACCTACCGACATCTCAACCGAGACGTTCGCCTCTACATGTTGGCCTCGGCCATCGTGGGCTTCACAATCTTTGGCGGTATTGAAACCGTCATCCTGAATCTGTATCTCCTCCGCCTCGGCTACGGATCGAAGTTCATCGGCTGGGTCAACGCGACCGGGGCCCTGACGAACACGCTCGTCGCTCTCCCGCTCGGCCTGCTCGGACTCCGCGTCAGCAGGCGACGGATGATGATGATCGGCATGCTCCTCATGGCATCCGGCATCGGCGCGCTGCCTTTCGCCGAGTATCTGCCCGAGCATATCGTTCGTCCGTGGCTGTTGGTGGCCCGGGGGATCAGCTACCTCGGTATGGGCGTCTTCCAGATCGGGGGCACACCCTTCCTAATCGGAGCCACCCGTCCTGAAGAGCGGAATCACGCCTACGCGTTTCACACTGCCATCGGTCCCCTCGCGGGTCTCGCCGGAGGGCTCGTCGGCGGTCTCCTTCCATCGATCTTTGCCGGGCTGTCTCACGCCTCACTCGCGAACACCGGTCCCTATCGCCTGACACTCTGGACAGCAGCGCTCTTCCTGCTCCCGGGTTTCTTCCTGGTCAGAGCCACATCAGAAGCGCTCCCGGCACAACAGCTGAGAACCGAAAGACGAAACAGCTCTGTACCAATGATCATCTTCGTACTCATCTTCCTCTCAGGCTTTCTGCAACTTGCAGGCGAGCGTGTCGCAAGGACCTACTTCAACGTCTATATGGATATGGACTTCCAGGCGTCGCCGTCCCTCATCGGCAGTTTCTGGTCAATGGGACACTGTCTGTCCGTCGCAGCCGCCCTCTTCAGTCCGTACCTCTGCAAGCGACTGGGCATCGTCAACGTCTCCGTCCTGGGTGCCTTCGGGATGGTCGGGAGTCTCCTGCTGATGACCTGGTTCTCACATCCTTACGTAGTGGGTCTCTCCTTCGTGAGCCTCATCATGTTTGCCGCCGTACGCAGACCAGCCTACACCGTCCATCATCAGGAACTCGTCTCCCCTGCCTGGCGTCCGACGATGGCCGGCACCACCTCGCTCTCTGCCGGCTCGAGCGAGTTCACGATGGCCCTGCTCGGCGGCTACACCATCGCCTCTGCCGGCTTCACCCGTCTCTTCGAAACCGGCGCCCTGATGACGGCCCTCGGGGCGGTGCTCTTCTGGCTTTACTTCCGTCATCCCCGTGGCGAACGTGGAAAGTCGTAGACAAGTACGGTAGCGACGCTAAGACCTAACGCCCCCAATCTTATTGTGTTTTTCGTGTGGTTCGTGGTTCGTTTCTGGTTTTTCTTCCGTGTATTCCGTGGTCCCTGTTTCTTGGGGGAGAAAAGATGCAGACGCGTAAGCTTGGTAGAACGGGCCTGGACGTCCCCAACATTGGCCTTGGCGCTATGTTCATAGGGGCGCCCGTTGCGGAGGGGCCGAGTCAAATGGATGAGGATCTCGCTGTCGCGACGGTCATCGCGGGGATTGCAGCCGGATCCACATTCGTCGACACCGCGCCAGGCTATGGTCGTCTCACGAGCGAGCACGTCATTGGACGCGTGCTTCGCGAGCGTCCTGATCTCGCAAAGATTGCCACTGTCGTCACCAAAACGGGTTCACCGCCCGGCGGCAAGGACTACAGCTACGACGGAGTCCTCCGCCAGGTCGAGGAAAGCCTCGGGCGACTCGGCCTCGACACCATCGACCTCATCTCGATCCACGACGCGATGGGGCAACCGATGGAGGACGTCCTCGGGGGCGCGCTGCGTGCCCTCCGCACGCTCCAGGATCAGGGTGTCGTACGCCACATCGGCACAGCGATGAACGACCCATCGACAAACGAACCGTATGTCGAGACGGGCGAGTTCGATGTCGCCGTCGTCCCCAACGCGTGGACCCTCATCAACCGCATCGCAGAAAATCGCATCTTCCCCGCCGCAAAAAAACACAACACCGGCGTGCTCCTCGCCACCCCGTTTGAGCGCGGTCTCCTGGCCAAGGGAGCGAAATCGGATGCCTACTTCCACCGCCGAAACTTCAGCGCCGAATGCCTCGCTCACGTCGCGGAGATCGAGACCCTCTGCGAGCAATACACCATCCCGCTCCACGCTGTCGCACTCCACTACGTCTTGCGTCACCCGCAAGTCAGCATCGTCATCCCCGGTGCACGGACGCCCGAAGAAGCCACCGGAAACGCGAAGGCCTCAGAGATCGAAATCCCCGAGGCCTTCTGGAATGAGCTGGAGCCACAGCTCCGTGATTGGAGCGCGAGCGAACACCGGCAGGTTGGA
>Ga0310124_10002728_pt1 | contig 12085 bp, 10 predicted proteins | sample CB11b_AW_Bot5_MG_FD_203507 | JGI IMG/M metagenome (GOLD analysis project Ga0310124, IMG submission 203507) | Marine microbial communities from Western Arctic Ocean, Canada - CB11b_AW_Bot5 | ecosystem: Environmental > Aquatic > Marine > Oceanic | place: Canada: Western Arctic Ocean | collected...
GCGACGGAAATGTGAATAGAAACTGACCAGGCCTTCCAGCCGATACAGAGGCACGTTCCGGCGACGGGCAAGCTCCCGTAGTGATTCGTCATCAACGTAGCCATGCCGGTGCTGCAGTGCGAGTAGTTCGGTGAGCAATTCCAAAGCGACTCCCGTTTCGAACAGCACAACGGTCGTGGTTCGCACCAGCGCTTAGCCTGGAATATTCATCGGTTTCGTCGCGAGGCAATGCAAGCCCATTCGTGGCAAGACATGTGAGGTTCGCGGACCGAAACATAACGCAGCCTCGAACGGACTTGCGCACCATAGCAGGAACCGATGAATAATCCAGGTTAGCTTAGACCCTCGTGGTCTGGCGAGTCAAGAAGGCGGCCGGTTCGATTGGTGGACTTCCCAAATACTCTTGTTGCTCTGCCAGCACGATGCACCAGCGGAGATTGTCACAATTCACCGACGAGAAAATTACTTCCTGCCCCTTGTGTTGGCTGCGGACTAATAGTATACATTAGTACAGTAATCGGAAATTGGATGGCAAGCGAGGAACGAGGAACGAAATGAATATCCCGCATCCAGCAACTTGCAACCCGAACACTAAGCCCTGAAGAAGGAGAGCAACGATGAGCGAGATCATGTTGAACGTACTGGACGCAGACCGCACTTGTCACGGCAGCGTACACGGATCGGTGGGCAATCGGATCGTAGCAGCGCTGGCTGCAGATCCGGCGACGATTGATGAACTGGGACGCGCGTTGGGCCGGTACATGCGGACCGATCGTTACCTGCAATCGGACGGCAGCCACGCCGTTTTCCACCATTGGAAGGATGGCATCTCACATGACCCGTGGGAGGCCGGCATCGTTTACATCGACCTGGTTGGCCGACTGGTCGTCGGCGAGTCGACGTACTCGTCGCACGGGCATCGCGGCACTGTCGATTGGCACGATGGCGACTCGGCGACCAAACACTGCTTGCCATTTTCGCTGGCGGCCGACTGGTTGTTTTCCGAACACGTTCACGGATTCCAGCCGTTGTCGGCCCAGCGGCGGGCGGAGTACGCTGGGATCGAGCGGATTGACGAGCGGAGTGTGCTGTTCGATGGGATCCCGGCGTTCATGGTCAGCGAGATGGCTTCCCGGCACGCCAGTCTGGCCGACATGGATAAGGTTCAAAGGTATCAGTTGGTGCGGAGCATCCACGCGCGTTGGATGATGACGGCGCGCGAAGATCTGTCGGGACGCTCTCCGCGCGATGTGGCGATTGATGACCGGCACGAGCATTTGAATTGGGATCTGCAGAACCAGGAGCATTACTGGTCGATCCTCCGACAGCCACCACCTGGCATCCCGCGGGCGTCGATCGCTTACCGGTTCGGCGGTTTTGGCACGCACGAGTTGGTGTTGTACTACAACATGGTGCGCACGCTGCTGGAGGAATGTTTTGACCAGCTGCGCGCGCGATCGGTGGGCGGGGTGGACGAGCCGGCCATTGTAGATCATCTGCAGCAGCGGCGCCAGGAATGGATGCACACTCCCAACTACGATGATAGCGGCGCGCAGACTCCAGCCGCGATGATCGACCGCGAACGCCGTCGCATACCTGAATGCGATGCGTTCGACGGGCATGTGCATGACGACCAGGATGACGCTCAGGATTGCCCGTTCTGCCAGCTGAGTGAGCAGGGGAGGTTTGGGCCGGGCTTCTGGCATCTCGACGGTTGCAACATGGACGAGGATTTTGCGTTCTCGTTCCACCGTAAGCGTGAGGAGTGGCAGCAGGACCAGATCGCGTTTGAAGAGTTCACTCACCGTTTCGAGGAGGAGCAACGGCGGAAGCGAGATTTGATCGGCGGTTGGCCGGCCGGGGGGGACGGCTTCGACGATGAAGTGCCGTATTAATCGTGTTGTGAAATTGTCGTCCCCATCGGATCGCATTGAAAACTTGCTGCCAGGCTCTTGATTCCGATCCGCGAGCCACGTAGATTGCGCCCGGTGCCACGTTGATTGCTCGGTGTGAGCTGTTGGTGTCGACGCACCGGTCCTCGCGTTGTCGTGGAAAGCTCGTGTTGTCGTGGAAAGGAAGTCGAGAATGATGGATTCGGAATCGTCCGCGGGGGAGGGTTCGCTGCCGCCTGCCTGGCAGCCGTTGTCCGCGATCGAACGCAGGATTGTAGGAGTGTTGGTCGAAAAGGCGAAAACCACGCCCGATCAATATCCGATGTCCTTGAATGCGCTGACGAATGGTTGCAACCAGAAGAGCAATCGTGCGCCGCTCATGAATCTCGAGCCGGATGATGTCGAGGAGGCGCTCAGCCGGCTACGGCAACTGGGGGCCGTCGCCGAGGTGACCGGCGGGGGACGAGTTATCAAGTACCGGCATTACATGAAGGATTGGCTGGGTGTCGATGGTAACGAATTGGCCGTGATGGCGGAGCTTTTGCTGCGAGGTCCGCAGACGGTGGGCCAGTTGCGCGGACGCGCGGCGCGCATGTCGCCCATTCCCGACCTGTCTGCGCTGCGCCCCGTGTTGCAGGATCTTGAAACCAGAGGTCTGATTGGATCACTCACGCCCGAGGGCCGCGGCCAGATCGTGACGCACCGCCTGTATTACGATCAGGAGTTCCAGAAGCTGCTCAGCGCACATGGGTCCTCGGCACTTGCGCGGCGCGATCCGCCACTACCCGATTCGTCGCCGCTGCAAGCAGCCCGATCACCCGCAGCGACAGAGTCACCCGCAGCGACAGAGTCATCCGCGACAGAGTTATTCGCCACAGAAGCGCCCGCAACATCATTGCCGTCCACTTGCCCGGTATCTGCCGCGGTAGGGGCATCCGCTGCGAGCGCAGCGCCGGTTCCAACGGCTGCATCCGCATTTTCCGTTTCCGACACGTCGCCACGAGCCGGTGTCGTACCGCCACACAACTCAGACGAAGTCATCGCCGAGTTGCGTGGCGAGATCGCCGAATTGCGGGGCGAGCTTTCGCGTTTACGGAAGGAAGTCGAGGACCTGTGGGCGAATTTCGATTAGGGATAAATCCCTGGCGGCGTGGCCGCAATCGTCAAGAGTCATGTGCACAGGGCTAGACCCTTAACCACCAGCTCTGCTGGTACTGTGGCCCCTTTTGAGGGGCCTTCCTCATATCACCGGCTCAGACGGTGGTAAATGATTCGGCGAAGCTCACGACGTGCGCGCACGGTCTGCTCGCCCTGCATTCATCTTGCTCCTGCCACGCGTTCGATGATCGTGCATGTCTGGGCGATGGCATCATTCCCGGCCAGGCGCCCAGCATACTCGCGGCATCTTTGCCGGACGTCGGCGCTGCATAGTAGCCGCTCCAGGCAGGCTTGCACGTGGGCCGGACGGAACTTGCTCGGCTTGAGCCATTCGCCGACGCCCATCTGTTCCAGGCGGGCGGCGTTGTCCGGCTGGTCGTGGCTCATCGGCATTACCAGCTGAGGCACGCCCGCCGCCAGGCCCTGGGCCGTCGTACCAATACCGCCGTGATGGACCACAGCGGCGGCACGAGGTAACACCTGACTGAACGGCACGTAACTGAAGTGCCGCACGCCCGCGGGCAACGTCTCGGGAAGCTGATCGGGAAACCTGGTCAACAGCAGAGCTCGGCGGTCCAACTGCTGGGACGCCTGGATCGCGGCCTCAAAGAACTGCCGACCATGGATCATCGCGGAACCGGGCGTGAAGACGATCGGCGGACCGCCGCCGCCCAGGAATTGCTCGAGCGATTCAGGCAGAGGTTCGACACCCCGTTCATCCCACAGCGGAAACCCGGTCACCTCCGTGTGCGGCGGCCAGTCGGGCTGGGGTGGTGCATACCAGTCGGGAAACAGACCGATGTTGCATTGCGGAGAATGCCACCAGCGGCTCGCCACTCGGCGCACGGGTGGCAGGTTAAGTTCTGCGCGGAACGCGTTGAGTTCACCGCAGACGATGCGATCGATCATCAGTGACTCGACCATCCGATACTGGATACGTTTTAGCCATCGCGGAATCCATTTTCCCATCGGCATTGGGGCTGGCATTTTCGGTGGTGCGCTGACGCTCCAGAACACTGCAGGTTGCAGGTGCAATGTCACGATCGGAATGTCCAGTTTGTCATGGGCGACGCGGGCGCCGAGCCCCAGGCAGGACCCAATGATCAAGGTGCGACCGGGCTCATTGTGGGCTGCCACAATCTCGTACTGCTCGCGCATCGAGGGCAGCACGCCCTTCCGGACAATGGATATGAAACCTTTGTACGGATCCCAAATGTTCGGGTCCTCGACAAACTCGATGAATTGTTCCCGCGTGCCCAGTTCCGCGAAATCCAATCCGATCTGCTCGATCAGTGAGCGAAAATAGCCGCTGGTGACGACGGTTACGTCGTGCCCGCGCCGGCGCAACTCAAGCCCGATTCCCAGCATTGGATGCACATCTCCCGCACTTCCCGTCGGGCATACGAGCATTCGCACGATATGGATGACCCCCGCGCGTGTGGAAAAGTGACCCTTGCTAATATGATGTTCACCGCTCAAAATGAAATCTCACCACAAAACACTGCCGCCGACAATGGACCGGGGGGGCCGATGACGGCAATCAACGTCGAGTTTTACGGGATTCCTCGCCAGCGGGCAGGGGTGGCGCAGGCGACGGTCGAGTTGGCCGGGGGCGACATCCGCCTGGGCGACGTGATTGAAGCGCTTGCCGAGCGTTTTCCGGAACTGGGCGCGGCTTGCTGCGATGGGCGCCGGCTGCAGGACGAATGCGTGGCGAATCTGGGCGGCGAACATTTCGTGCGCGATCCCACTACGCCCCTTTCGTCGGCAACAGTCTTGTTGATACTGTCGGCCGACGCGGGCGGATAAGCTGGACAGCGCAAACTTCGCGGCGGTCGGCGCCAGCGTAACGCCGTCCAGGCTTGGTTTTCGTCATTTGATGTTTTTTGACTTTAAAAAATAGTTCGGATTTCGGTAAGACTTTAGCCGTGTGCAGCCGCTCATATAAGAAAGGAACACTAATCAACACCAATCAGAAGATATATTGGGGCTTGTTGATGCAAAGATTGAGTCGTGTCATGCCCAGGGCTTAATTTATTAGCGTTGATTAGTGCGGATTAGTGATCCCAGTTTTTGTGGACTGCTGCATTTGGATAATGTGTTACGAGTTTTCGGAGTTTTCCATGAGCACCCATGCTAGATCCAGCACGGTCATTTACTAACAGCGGTTCACGATGGACACATCCACGGTGCGATCAACGGCGGGCGGTTACCACGGTCGCTACCTCCGCGTCGATCTGACGACCGCAGCGGGCGAATTCGTTGAAATCGAGGATCAGCAGCTGAGGCAGTTTCTGGGCGGGAGCGGGTTGGGAACCCATTTGCTGTTGCGTGAACAGTCGGCGAGTGTGGATCCGTTGGGGGCCGCATCAGCACTGGTCGTCGCGTTCAGTCCGTTAGTTGGCAGCCCGTTGACCACGTCAGCCAAATTCGCTGTTGTCTGCAAGAGTCCGCTGACGGATCGTATCAACGATTCGCTGGCAAGCAGTGGATTCGCGATTGCGGGCAAGCGAACCGGCTGTGACGCACTGGTCATCACCGGTTGTGCCCCGGAGCCCTCAGTATTGATTGTCGACGACGGCCGTGCGCGCATCGAGCCGGCTGGTGACCTGTGGGGACGCAGCTGTGCCGACGCTCAGCGGCTGTTGCGCGACCGCCTGGGCGACGGTTGGCAAGTCGCGTCGATCGGACCTGCCGGGGAAAGGCAAGTCCGCTTTGCGACAATATCGCACGACAATCGTCACGCGGGTCGAGGTGGCGCGGGTGCCGTGCTGGGAGCCAAACGAATCAAGGCGATCGCCGTGCGCGGGACGCAGACCACCCCCTGGGCGGAGCCGCAGCAGCTGACCCAGCTGGCACGACGGTTGTCGCAGAAATCATTCGGCCCGGCGACCGAAAAATATCGCGCGTTGGGCACCGCTACTAACCTGCTGGTATTCAATCGGTTGAATGCTCTACCCACGCGCAATTTTCAACAAGGTTCCTTTGAAGGTGTCGAAGCTCTTGCCCCGGAGACTCTGAACGCCACGCGGGAGAAGACGCGCGGCTATTGCGCCGCGTGTACGATTGGCTGCGAGCACATTTACGCCCTCCGCAATCCTGCCGGCGACACGGAGAGTCATGGCGTACGCCTGGAGTACGAAAATTTGTTCGCGCTGGGGCCACTGTGTGGAGTGGATGATGCTGACGCAGTGCTGCGCGCGTCGCGCACTTGTGACGAGCTCGGATTGGACACGATCAGCGCCGGTGGCACGATCGCCTTCGCCATGGAATGCGTCGAGCGTGGCCTGTGGGATGTGCCCTGGTTGCAATTTGGCAATGCGGACGCGCTGCAGCGAGCGATCGAGTTGATCGGGAGTGGCGCCGACGAGGGGGCGCTGCTGGCGCTCGGCAGTCGGCGGCTGGCCGAAGAAATCGGTGGTGGCTCACATAAATTCGCTCCGCACGTCAAAGGGCTGGAGATCCCTGGCTACGAACCCCGTGCGTTGCAGACCATGGCGCTCGGATTCGCGGTCGGAACTCGCGGGGCTGATCACAACCGATCGGGCGCCTACGAAGTCGACTTTTCTGACAAGGTGAATCGCCGCGACGTTCATACCGACGCGGTGGCGCATGCTATCGAGACGGAAGATCGGGCCACGTTGATGGACTCGTTGATCCTCTGCAAATTCCTTCGTGGGGTGTTCCAGGATTTCCTCATCGAGACGGCGGAGATGTTGCAATTGGTGACCGGTTGGGATGTGAGCGCCGACGAGCTGCGCGAGACCGCGCACCGGATCGTGACGGCGAAGAAACAGTTCAATGTCCTAGCCGGTTGGCGGCCGGATGAAGACACGCTGCCTGAGCGTTTCCTGACCAAACCGCTCAGTGACGATCCACAGGCAGTATTGTCGGCCGAACGACTCGGCGAACTGATCCGGGCTTACAACGTCCAACGAGGCTGGTCCGATGACGGACAGCCGGGACAGGAATTGCTCGATCGATATGGATTGGTGTAGAGAGCGGAACAGGGTTGGATGGCATGCAAGCCCCTGGACTCGGCAGCACCCTAAGTCAGATCCGCGCACGGTGCGTATACGCTTTCTCGAAAGACTCTCGTCACATACCCTAGCCCGCATGTTTCATCCGTTTCGTAGTAGTAACGGATGAAATATGCGGGCTAGCCGATCTCCTCCGTTGCTGCCAGAATAGAAGTTCACCCGGATGTTGCAGGGGGGGCTGTCGAGTCCACTCTCCAGACGGCCTCCACCAGCGGCAACAAAGGTATGTCGGAAACGTTTATTCTGATCCCGGGCCGGACGAGCCGACAGGGTGTTGGCATCAGCCAAGGGAAGTTCGGTGAGAGTTACCAGCAGGAAACTCACGCGCTGCAGGTCTCGCCCCAGGATATGGAACGGTTGGGATTGAGCCCTGGCGATCGGGTCCGGCTGACCAGCGATCATGGCCAGATCGAGGCGGACATTATCGCGTCCAAAGGAGATGAATTGCCGCCGGGACTGTTGTTCATTGCCTACGGAGATCTTTCCAGCCGGTTGATGGGGGGTGACACGCACGGATCAGGTATGCCGACCAGCAAGGGGATCGACGTGACGATGGAAGCGGTGCGGTGAGTGGATGTCGCTAGAGCGACGGGAGACCCTGATGAGGCGTAGCCTCGGAACAACGGGTGGAAACGAAATGGCCAATTAACGTCCGTGAACCACCAGCTCTGCTGGCGCGAACCAAAAAGGCTCCGCCGTTTTTTTGTTATACAAGCTCGACGCGCAAGCGAGTGAATTTTGAAATACCGATGATTCATTTGCTTGCGCGTCGAGCTGGTACCATTAACCATCGCCACTGGAATTCCTGATGGCCACTGTTGAACAAGAACCGAAGCAGACACCGGAACTGAAAATCGTCGAGGACGCAACCTGCACTTTTTGCGGGTGCGTTTGCGACGATATCGAGTTAACTGTCGAAGGGAACAAGATTACGAAGGCCAAGCGGGCCTGCGTGCTGGGCGACGGCTGGTTCCTGAATCATGAAATCGAGGATCGTCCTTCGTGCCTGATCGACGGCCAGCCGGCGACGGTGGAAGCCGGAGTCGAGCGGGCGGCACAAATCCTGGCCGGGGCACGCTATCCGCTGACGTACGGACTGAGTGATACGACCGTCGAATCGCAGCGGATCGCCGTGGGGATCAGTGATTGGATCGGGGGCAACGTGGATACGACGACCAGCGTCTGCCACGGTCCGTCCGGCATGGCATTTCAGAGTGTTGGCGAGGTGACCTGTTCGTTGGGTGAGGTTCGCAATCGCGGCGATCTGATCATTTTCTGGGGTTCGAATCCCGCCGAGAGTCACCCGCGGCACTTTACCAAGTACAGTTTGATGCCGAAGGGCATGTTCGTTCCCAACGGTCGTAAGGACCGCACGTGCGTAATCGTCGACGTGCGGAAGACGAAGAGTGCTAAAGCGGCCGATATCTTCATCCAGATTAAGCCGCGCAAGGATTTCGAGGCGTTGTGGACACTGCGGGCGTTGGCCCAGGGTATCGAGCTCGATCCGAAGGAGGTCGAACGCGAAACGGGGAATCCATTGTCGCTCTGGCAGGATCTGATGGAGCGGATGAAGCGTGCCCGGTTTGGTGTGATTTTCTTTGGGATGGGATTAACCATGACCCGTGGCAAGCACGCCAATAGCGAAGCGTTGCTGGCCCTGACCCGCGACATGAACAAGTTCACGCGGTTCGTTTGCAAGCCGAACCGAGGGCATGGTAACGTGACCGGCGCAGACAATGTTGTCGCTTGGCGCACCGGTTATCCGTTCGGTGTCAATTTAGCGCGAGGTTATCCTCGGTTCAATCCGGGCGAGTATACGGCGTCGGACGTTCTTGCGCGGGGCGAGGCGGATGCGGCGTTGATCATCGCCAGCGACCCGATGGCCAACTTCAGCCAGCCCGCCCGTGAGCATCTCGCGTCGATTCCCTACGTCGCGCTGGACCCCAAGGAGACGCCCACCACCCGTGGTGCAGCGGTAGCATTCACCGTGGCCACCTACGGAATCAACGTACCGGGAACCGTTTACCGGATGGACGATGTGCCCATCCCGCTCCGCCCGGCATTCGATTCGCCTCATCCCAGCGACGGCGATATTCTCAAGGGAATTGAGCGCCGTGTGCGACAACTTAAGGCAGATTCGCTGCCGACTCCGGTTCGCGGCCTGGATCGACAGCCGGGGTAGGCGGAAGGGCCTTCGCCCTCCGCCCCTACCGCAGAGGTTCCTTGCCCAGCAGCCTGCGCAGCAGTCCAATCTGGCCGGCGTGCAGGTATTCATGATCGGCGGAGAAGTTCAGCGCGCCCATCCTTGTGTCAAACATCGGGTGGGGTTGCGCTAACGGCTCGGCCAGCCGGACGGGATCCAGCGTAGGTAACTCTTCAAGGACCTGGTGATGCACTGCCGCGAACACCTGCCGGATTTCGTCATGCGGCGGATTGTTTTCCGGATCCGGGTCGGGGCTGGTCCCCTTGCCAAAGTGTTTGCGAAAATCACGCGAGATGATATTGCGATCACCTGGCTGTGAATCGCGGACCCGCATCAGGCACAAGGCGTATTGCGCCATCGCTATGTGGCCGATCTGCCAGCCAACGTGGGTTGCCGCTCCCGCCGGTTGCTCGAACCATTGGGCGTCATCGATGTCCTGGATCAAATCGAGCGTATATTGACGAGCCGAGGCAATGCGCTGGATGACGGTCTGCAGTAGTTGGTTTTCAATCATGGGGACTCAGTGGACAAAAAAACTTCGTGGACCTCGAGCGCGCCGGAGTCACGAAACATCTCCTTTGGCGGACGGTTGGCATGTGCTTCGGCGAACGCCTCACTACGTGTCCAGGCGACAAAGTCGTCCATCGAATGCCACCACGTCTTCACTTCGTAGCAGCCCTCAGCGTCCGGGTCGTCGACAAATGTCCCCGTATCGTGGTCGAATCGAACGGGGCGCGGGCGATGAACTTCGTTGCGGATGAATCCGGGGGACTTGTCGACCAGGTGCACCCGATTGCGGAATCGGTCCTCGAAATCGATCTCATGCCCCTTGGCGACTGGAAGGCGATTCGTCACGACAATCATTGCGTTATCCTTGGGACTGGATTGGTGGGGATGGACTCTGGCCGGCATCTTACCAGATCCAAAGCAGACACCGTGCCGGCACACACAGGTTACAGGAAAGAATTCAGGTAATCAGAGCGCTTTCGCCAACAATCGGGCGTGATCGCGGCAGACAAAGTACAGCCACCAAGTGCGCAAGAACGCCGTCCACTTGTCGCATGACCTGGACATGGTGCGCAAAACGATGGAAGGAGAAATGGAACCCCAGAATCGTATTATGGCGAGGCGAGCGAATCAAGTCACTGGGCATCCGCCGTCCGGTATGGATTCCACGAAAGATGCGCGCACCGCGCTCAGAGTGCCGCCATTCGAGACGCTCGGCGATATTGACGTTGGATGCGGTTCATCCCATCATGGGTGGACTGCTCGTACGCTCATGAGGGTAATTTGTGAATATTGGCATGCTGCTCACCAGGTCGGCCGCTTCCCATCCCGAGAATTCGGCGATCGTCCGCGGTTCGCATCGGGTGAACTATGAACAGTTCAACGCGCGCGTAAACCGCTTGTCGAACGCCCTGTGCCGACTCGGCGTGCGGCCGGGCGACAACGTGGCGATCTTGATGGTCAATTGTCCGCAGATGTTGGAGGCCATGTTCGCTGCCTTCAAAGTCGGCTGCGGAGCAGTCCCCATCAACTTTCGGCTTCATCCGAATGAGTTCGCGTACATTATCGACAACTCGGAATCTTCTATCCTGTTCACAACAGCCGACTTCGACGAGCAGGTCCGACAGATGCGAGGCGATCTTCCTCACGTACGTCAGATCGTCACGACGGGGCCTGCAACCGGCGAACGCCAGAATCACGATGCCGTGCTCGCCAACGAATCGGAGCAGTTTTCCGATGTCGAGGTTGACCCGGATGACGTCGCCTGGCTGTTTTACACGTCGGGGACGACGGGCGTGCCGAAAGGCGCGATGTTAACTCACCGCAACCTGTGGGGTATGACACAACGATTTTATGCGGATATTTGCCAGGATTTCGGCTACAACGAAGCCGTGCTGCACGCCGCGCCCTTGTCGCACGGCAGCGGACTCTACGCGCTGCCGAATATCGGTCGGGCAGCGGCGAACGTGTTTCTGGAATCAACCTCGTTCGATGCCGCAGCGGTCCTGCAGACGATTCAGTCACAACGTGTGACGAATCTGTTCGCGGCTCCCGCAATGATCAAACGCCTGCTCGAATGCCCGGCGATTGACCACGTCGATGTCAGTTCTCTCAAGGCCCTCATTTACGGCGGGGCACCCATGATGGTCGAGGACCTACAGCAGGCCATCGCCAGGTTCAGGAATATGGTTCAGATCTACGGACTCGGCGAAACCCCCATGACGATCACCTACCTTTCGCTCGAGGACCATATTCTGGGAGGGACCGAGGCACAAACGAAACGGCTCGCATCGGCCGGCATTCGACGAACGGAAGTCGAAGTCGCGATCGTCGACTCCAACGACAATTTTCTTCCGGACGGTGAAATGGGCGAAGTCGTTACCCGATCGGAGGTCATGACAAAGGGTTACTGGCGCGATCCGGGGGCTACCGCCGAAACATTGCGCCAAGGCTGGCTGCACACCGGCGACCTCGGTTATTTCGATGAAGACGGCTACCTCTTTTTGATGGACCGCTCCAAAGACCTGATCATTAGCGGTGGCGAGAACATCTACCCCCGTGAGATCGAAGAGGTGCTGGCTCAGCATCCGTCCGTGCGTGAAGTCGCGGTGATCGGCGTGCCCGACAGGCAGTGGGGTGAAGCCATCAAGGCGGTCGTCGCGCTGGTAGTTCGAGAAGAGGCGACGGAAGAGGAGCTGATCGCGTTCTGCAAGTCACGCATCGCGAGCTACAAGAAGCCGAAGTCCGTTGACTTTGTCACTGAGCTGCCCAAGAACAACTATGGG
>Ga0310124_10002729_pt1 | contig 12085 bp, 9 predicted proteins | sample CB11b_AW_Bot5_MG_FD_203507 | JGI IMG/M metagenome (GOLD analysis project Ga0310124, IMG submission 203507) | Marine microbial communities from Western Arctic Ocean, Canada - CB11b_AW_Bot5 | ecosystem: Environmental > Aquatic > Marine > Oceanic | place: Canada: Western Arctic Ocean | collected...
TCTCCGGTCACCACAAGTGGATTGATCTCGAGCAGAGAGCAGTCGTTGCTCTCGAATATGGTGTATAGATTGGCCATCATGGCGGTGGCAGGCCTGATCTGCTCCGGACCCAGGTTGAGTCCGTAGGCGATCTTGCGGCCTTGATAGGGCTGCAACCCGAGAACCGGATCGACCTCCACACGCAAGAGCCTCTCAGGGGTCTTCTCTGCGACCTCCTCGATATCCATGCCGCCGGATTCGCTGGCCATCACGACAACGGCCTCAGCGGCGCCGTCGATGACCATACCTACGTAGAGCTCGCGCCCGACATCCAGAGCCTCCTCGACCAGGACGCTGCGAACAGGGACGCCCTCCGGGCCTGTCTGGAAGGTCACGAGGCTGGTTCCGAGCAGGGACGCGGCCGCGAGCTCGGCTTCCCGGGCCGACGATACCATCTTTATCCCCCCGGCCTTGCCCCGTCCTCCGGCGTGGACCTGGGCCTTGACCGCCGTCGTGCCGCCCAGGGCCGCGGCGATCTCCCGCGCCTCCTGGGGCGTCGTGGCGACGCCGCCCTTCGGGACCGGCACCCCGCCCTCAGCCAGAATGCTCTTGGCCTGATATTCGTGAATCTTCAATACGGCGTACCTCTCCTCGCATTTGTTCGGGTGGCGGAGGGAGTGGGATTCGAACCCACGTTCCCTTTCGGAAAACCTGTTTTCAAGACAGGCGCCTTAAGCCGCTCGGCCATCCCTCCACTCTCGTCTTAACGGGCTGCACACGCCGATTCTCCGTATCCATTGTAACCCAGGGAAACCGATGAAGATAAAGAGATTCGCAGCGGGCCGCTGGAATAAGCGGGGCCAGGCCCTCCGGCAGCCAGGTTATTGTAGTCATTGTGTCTGTTTTCATCAACCACGCAGGGCCGGGAGCCTCTGCCGTGGCCGGCGCCGTCAACGCAAAGGATAGGTGGGCCCACGCACGCCTATGCGTGCCGCTCACAGTCAAAGTGGAGGTCTTCCCACTTACGCCCCCACAGTGCGGGCATTATTCTAGTAGGCAGGCGGGTTGCCAGTCCCGGCGGCGGACCGATGCCGGTGGCTGGATAGCTACGCCGCGCCCGCAGCGTCCCCATGCACAGGGCTAGAGCCTCGAACGTCCGGCGGGCGTTGGTATCAAACCGAGGGACCGAGCCCGTGTGTGGAGGTGGATATGGTTTCTATTGGGGGGCAGGTGGGGACAGAGCGCAGCCAGACCGTCGCAAAGGTCGCCGCGTTGATCAGTGCCTCGGAGAGTGATGTGGAGCAGCTCGTTGAAGAGGGGAGTCTCGAGCGCGCGGTGCTGACCGCCCTGCGGGCAGGGGGGTCAAGCTGACTCCCAGCGTCAAGAACTCCGTTCAAGCCACGGTCCGGTCGCTGAAGCCCGGGGCCGCGATGCCGGAGGCCAGCCAGTCACCGGAACCTCCCAGCGGGTCGGGCGCCACAGCCACCATCATGTTCACCGACATCGTCGGCTCAACCGGCATCATGGAGCGACTGGGCGACAGGGAAGGTCGCAAGCTGATGAGCCTGCACGACGAGATCGTCAGGCACGAGCTAGTAGCCCACGATGGCGTCGAGGTCAAGGCTCTCGGCGACGGGTTCATGCTCACGTTTCGGAGCGTCGCCCGCGGCCTTGCATGTGCTGTGGCGATACAGCGGGACATCGCACTCTACAACAGCAGAAACACCGGCGCCCAAATAGCGGTGCGCATCGGGCTTTCGGTAGGCGAGCCCATACAGGACAGCGAGGACCTGTTTGGGATGTCCGTTATCATGGCGGCCAGAATATCGGCAAGCGCGAAGGGAGGCCAGATCATCGCATCCCAGATCGCTTACGCGCTGGCCTCTAGCAGCGGAGACTTCCAGTTCAAGTCCCTGGGTTCGGCGGAGCTCAAAGGGGTTCCTGGGCGCATCGAACTTTACGAAGTCCAATGGGACATGGGCTAGGGCGATCGGCGATAGTCACATCATCCGGAGGTGGCAATTTCAGTGAGAACTCAAGCCGCATGGGCGAAACTAGACCGTGCCCAGGAGACGCTGCAAAAGTGTGAGCTGTTTCGCGATCTGCAGATGCGTCAGATAGTGGAGGTCGCGACGCTGGCCGAGGAGGTCATGCTCAAGCCCAACCAGATGTTGCTGGAAGAGGCCCAGCCCGCTCGATACATATTCATCATCCTGGAAGGCCGGGCCGTCGCCCAGCTCGAGACACCCCAGGGATTCCTATCCCTGGGGCTGGTGGGACCGGCGGACGCGGCTGGATGGTCGTCGCTTGTCGGGGACCAGGTATACCCGGCGTCGGTCAAGGCGCTAACACCGTTGCGAGCAGCGCGCATCGACACGTCCCGCCTCGCACGGCTGATGGATATCGATCCCTCTATGGGCTACACGATCGGGAAACGTCTGAGCAGCCTGTTCTGCCGCCAGTACAAGTCCGCTCTCGAGGCGTTCAAGACCAGCTTCTAGAGAGATGAGGTATGGGGTACGCGCAGGGGCGTACGCTCGAGCGCCAGGAGCTAGCGAAACATTTTCGTCATGTTTTGAAGGCCCTTGCCGGAGGCCATCTGGCGCATTAGCTTTCGCGTCTGGCGAAACTGGTTCAGGAGCTGGTTGACGTCTTGGGCCGTCGTGCCGCTTCCCCTGGCGATGCGACGCTTGCGGCTGCCGCCGATGATCTCGGGGCGGCGGCGCTCCTGCGGTGTCATCGAATGTATGACCGCTTCTACCTTCTTGATCTGGTCTTCGCCCAGCTCGCCCGTGGGCAGGCGGTTCTTGAGCGAGGACATTCCGGGGATCATCTCCATCAACTGGCTGAGAGAGCCCATGTTCTTGATCTGCTGAAGCTGGCCGAGGAAGTCCTCCAGATCGAAGGTGGCCTCGCGCATCTTCTTTTCCAGCCGCTGGGCTTCCTCTTCGTCGAAGCTCGACTCGGCCTTCTCGATGAGGGTCAGCATGTCGCCCATGCCGAGGATGCGGGAGGCCAGCCTGTCCGGGTGAAACTCCTCCAGGGCATCGACCCTCTCGCCGGTCCCGAGGAACTTTATCGGGACGCCGGTCACCGAGACGATCGAGAGCGCCGCGCCCCCCCGCGCGTCCCCATCGAGCTTCGTGAGCACCAGCCCGGTAAGCCCGATGCGCTCGTTGAACTCTTGTGCGGCGTTGACGGCGTCCTGGCCCGTCATCGCGTCCACGACCAGCAGCGTCTCGGCCGGGGACACGGCGGCCTTGACCTCCTCAAGCTCGGACATCAGCTCGTCGTCGATCTGGAAACGCCCCGCCGTGTCCACGATCGCCCACGCAGCCCGCGCTTCCTCCGCGCGCTTCACGCCGTCCCTGGCGACCGCCACCGTGCCCGTGGACGGGTCGTCGGCGTACACTTCGACGCCGATCTGCTTGCCCAGCGTCTCTAACTGCTGGATGGCCGCGGGCCGCTGCAAATCGGCCGCCACCAGGACCGGCACCTGTCCAGCCTCCTTCAGGTGCTTCCCCAGTTTCGCCGCCGTGGTGGTCTTGCCCGAGCCGTTGAGGCCGATCATGAGTATCGCGGACGGAGGCCGGGGGCCGGGCTTCACACGCTGGATGCCGCCTCCAAGGATCTCGGTGAGCACATCGTTGGTGATCTTGACGACCTGCTGGCCCGGGCTGAGGCTTTTGAGCACGTCTTGTTCCAGGGCCCGCTCGCGAATCTGGGAGACGAACGTGCGGGCCACCTTGAAGTTGACGTCGGCCTCCAGCAGCGCCAGCCGTACCACGCGCAAGGCCTCGTCCACGTCCTTCTCGGTCAGCCGTCCCTTGTTGCCGAGACCGCGAAAGACGCTGTTCAGCTTTTCCGATAGGGTTTCAAACATTCTATTTTACCTGCCGCCCCCGTCACGGGTCTGGTGGGATGTCCAGGCATCCACGATGTCTGGAATTCGAACAAGTACCCTCCGATTGTATGTGTGGCGCCATCGACGGGTCAAGCAGGTGGGATCCAGGCCTTCGCGCAGTGAGCGCGGGTGAACCCGTCAGTGCCGCCGGGCCTATTGCTCCGGCGCCAGCGCGTCCAGGAGGCCGAGACCCACCGCCGCCGCCGCGCCCATGAGCTCCGGCTTCACGAACTCGATGTCGTCGGCGGGCGAGTTGATGCGCGACAGGTCGTCGGCCAGAAAGAACAGGTACGGTATGTCTGCGCTGTCGAACGGTTGGTGGTCGCTGCCGGCGCCCTCCAATGGCGAGCCCCGCATGACGTCGATGCCGCTGGCGGCGGCGTAGGCGAGCGCCTTGTTGGCGAGGTCGAAGCTGCCGATCACCTGGACGATCTCGCCGCTGCCCGGGACGTCGAAGTTCAGCATCGCGACGATGTCCTCAACCTCGTCGGGAGAAAGGGTGTCGACATAGTGCCGGCTTCCGAACAGTCCCACTTCCTCGGACCCGAAGGCGATGAACCGGAGGGTGAAGGGGAACGAGGCGCCGGCGACCTCGCGGGCGATGGCCATCATCACAGTCACGCCCGAGCCGTTGTCGTTGGCGCCCTGCGTATCGGGGACTGTGTCGTAGTGCGCCCCGAGGACGACCACGCGGCCGTCGCCTGCCGTCCCCGGCTTTTCGGCTATAACATTCCGCGAGGCATAGCTTGCAAAAGACAGGGCGACGGTGGCCACCACGTCTCCGCTCGCCATTAGGGTCAGGAGGGACTCGCCGTCTTGCTCGGAGACGGACACGGCGGGTATATCGGCCTGGCTCCCGAGATCGCCTCTGAACAGGTCGGGCACGTTGTTGTAGACCACGGCGGCCAGAGCGCCGGCGTCCTGGATCCGCCGTACCTTTTCCTCGAAGGTGATCTCCCCTCTGTGTACGAGCGCTATCTTGCCGCTCAGCCCCGTTTCGGGCAGATCGCCCTCCCGCGCCAGCCCCACGTGGACCAGCAATCCCGTGGCCGTCGTCTCGGCGCCGAACCGCATGGGCAGGGCCTCAAAGTCACGAACTTCGGGGAGCGTCAGGGTGAGGAACGGCCTCTCGGCGGCCAGACGCTCGAAGGTGAACGGCTGAAGCTGCGCCTCGTATCCGATGTCCTCGAACAGCCCGAGCAGGTAGTCCGCAGCCGCCTTCTCCTCGCCGGTCGCGGTCTCCCTCGGGCTGAAGTCTTCGGTGAGTTTGACCAGGAACTCCCAGGTCTCGTCCGCCAATCTGGCGACCTGGTTAACGGGGGCGGCCTGGCCTCCCGAGTCGGTATTGGCCGTCACTGAAGCGGCCGGCTGAGGTGTCGGAACGGCGCCGGTCGTGGGCGACGGCACGGGCGCGACAGTCGGCTCCGGCGTCGCCGTGGGATCAGGTGTCGCCGTGGGAGCGGGCGGCGGCTCGGGCGTGGGGCTAGGCTGAGGCGAGGGGGTCGGCGTGAGAGCCGCCGCCGTCGCTGCGGGGACCGGGGTCGGGGACGTCGTCGACCCGCATGCCGCAAGGATCAGCCCCGCGGTGGCGAGCAGCAAGCCCGTAAGCAGTATGCGTTTAGCTTGACTCAATTCGTCTCCCTTTGATGGTCTGTACAACGTACCGGGACCGCTAAAAGTAAGCGAAGCCGCTCTGTCTCTTTGATTGCAGCCCGGGCGATCAGTTGTGCGACCCTATGGGCGCGGTCTCAGGAACCTGGGCGCCCACCAGTTGGCGTCTCCGAAAACCCTCATCAGAGCCGGCGCCAGCAGCGCCCTGACGACGCTGGAATCGATGAGGATCGCCAGGGCGGTGCCGAACCCCAGCGCCTTGACTATCAGTATATCGCCGGTCGCAAAGCCCGCGGAGACGAGCACCATCACCAGGGCCGCGCTGGTGATGACCCTTCCCGAGCGCTCCATGCCCGTAGCGACGGCTGCCGTGTTGCCGGCGCCGGCGTCGTACTCCTCCTTGACCCGGCTCAGGAGGAACACCTCGTAGTCCATGCTCAAGCCGAACACGATGCAAAAGAGCAGGATCGGCACCGTCGCCTCCGTGAAACCCTCCGAGCTGAAGCCCAGGACGCTCTGGAAGTGGCCCTGCTGGAACACAAACACCAACGCTCCAAAACTGGCCAGGATGCTCATGACGTTCAGGATGACCGCTTTCAGCGGCAGCAGCACCGACCGGAAGAGCATGAACAGGGCCGCGTAGGTGGCGACGAGAACGTAGACGATGACCTTCGGGAAGTCGGAGTACATCTGCTCCGTGGTGTCCATCAGGTCCGCCGTCGCCCCGGTGACGAAGGTCTCCAGGCCGCCCCCGGGCCATTAGGCCCGAATGCCGCGAACCAGCTCTTTGGCCGCCTCGGCGGTGGGAGGCAGCGAGGTCGTGACATACATGATGCTCGTGTCGGCCGCGTCGTTTGTGTATGCGTCCACGGCCCTCGCGATGCCGGGCGGGGCCTGCGATGGACCGGCGTACATGAGGTTGTACTGCTCCGGCGTTATCTCAGGGCTAACGGTCACGATGCTGGACACGCGGGCGACACCCTCTTCGCTTTGGAGGCGACGGGCGAACTCGTAGGCGGCGTCGATGTTCCGTGACGTCAACACCCCTTCGGCGGAGGTGGAGATGACGATGATGGGCGCGAGCTCGCCGGGGCCGAAGTCGCGCTCGACCACGTCCCAACCCGCCCGTGACTCCGCGCCCTCCGGCAGGATGGAGGCCCAAGGCGTCCCCGGCCGGACGTCCAGGAACGGAACGCCGAGCAGCAAGAGCCCAGCGCCCACGGGGATGATAACCGCCATCGGCCGGCGCATTACCCAGCCCGCCAGTGTCGCCCAGAACCGTCCCCGGGCCCGGCGGCGGGGCAGGACCGGGAGCGAGTCCACCCTGTGGCCCAGCGCCGAGAGCAGGGCGGGTACCAGACTCAGCGCCAGCAGCATGGAGAACAGGATGACGGTGACGCCCCCTACCCCCAGAGAGCGCAGCATCATGAATTTGAAAAACAGCAGGCCGGAGAGAGCGATCACCGTGGTGGCGCCGGAGAACAAGATGGCCTTGCCCGCCGTGGCGCATGTTACCGCCACCGCGTCCGCCACCTCCCGGCGTTCCAGCTCCTCTCGAAAGCGGCTGACCATGAGGAGCGAGTAGTCGACCGCCATCCCGAGGCCCAGGAAAGAGGCGATGTTGAGCACGAATATGGACATGTCCATGCGCTGCCCGAGCAGGTACACCAGAGCCAGGGTCATCACGACGCTGACGACGCCCATGGCCACCGGCAGGCCGGCGGCCACCACGCCTCCGAAGATGATCACCAGTGCGATCAGCACCAGGGGGAGAGTCACGATTTCAGCCCGCCGAAGATCGTTTTCACTGGCGTCGTTCAGGTCGGAGAATATCGCGATGCCGCCAGTGACCCAGATGTCGAGCACGTCGCTTCGGATGCGGTCCCTGAGCCTGGGGAAGAGGTCCACGGCGGAGTCGATGTCCGTATTGAGCCGGACCAGCGCGTAGGTGGTGCGCAGATCGGGCGAGACCATGAAGGGGTCCTGGTCTTCGTAGAAGGTGGTGATGCGCCCAACCTCCGGGAAGGCGTCGAGGGGGGCCAGCGCAGCGGTGACGGCGTCTGCGTAGGCGGTATCGGCCACCACCAGGCTATCGCTGGAGAATACGACGGTGATCGATGACTCAGGGATGCCGAGTCTGTCCGTCATCAGCTCAAGGGCGACGCGTGACTCGGTGTCGACGTCGCCGAACCCGGACTTCAGCACGGAGAGGACGTTGGGCGCCAGGGTGAGGCTGGCCAGAAGCCCGACGGCCCACGCGCCCATCAGCCACCAGCGCAGCCTGGCCATCTGAAGGCCCCACCTGGCTAGCATGGGCGAATGGCGTCTCTATTTTCTGGCACATGTGTGGCAATGATAGGTAGCAACACTTCGGCGAAATAAGCCCTGGACAGGTCTAAGCCCTTCATCGTGCTGGGCTACCCCATTTCTGGATTATCGCGGCGCTCCGCGCCGAGGGCGCCAGGTGAATCAGAGCGCAGCCCCTAGCCGGCCCCCACGCCCAGCGACGCCGCCAGGTCGGTGAGGGATTTCCAGACCACTTCAGGTATCGGGATGCCGTTTCGCCGCCGCTCGGCCCGCGCGCGCCCCTCCAGGTCGCCGGGCACCATCACGCGATCGAACCCGGGGGCCGGCGGGATCGCCCTGACCTGGCGTCCAAACGCATCGGCGCCGGCGTTGAAATCGGCCATCGACTGGAAGAGATCGGCCCTGAAGACGATGAAGGTAACGCCCTGGTGGCGCATGGCGGTCCCGCCGCGGTCGCCCTCAAGGTAGGCGTCGGCCCCGCTGAAGAGCCTTCCCAGGTACTCGCTTGCCAGCATGATGGCATAGCCCTTGTGGCCGCCGAAGGGCAGATGTACCCCGCCGTCGAAGAAGTCCGCAGGCTCGGTCGTCGCCTTGCCGGCCTTGTCCACGATGGAGCCGTGCGGAAGCTGTTTGCCGTCCCGGTGGGCTACCAGCACTTTGGAGTTGGCCACCGCCGTGGTGGCGTAGTCGACGATCATGGAGGGCTCGTCGCCGGCCGGCACGCCGATGGATATGGGGTTGGAGGAGAGCAGCGGCTCGCTGCCGCCGAACGGGACCGCCACCGGCTGTTCAACGCCATAGCCGCCCGCCCACATCAGGCACACCATGCCCTGGGACGCAGCCAGCTCAGCGTACTCGCCGAGCCGTCCGATGTGGTTTGCCTGGACGACGCTGACTATGGCCACGCCGTGTCCCCTGGCCTTCTCGATGGCCAGCTCCGCGGCGAACATCGACGACACGAAACCGAATGTCCAATTGCCCTTGACCAGGGCGGACGTGGGCGTCTGTTTGACCACCTCGGGCCTGGCCGTGGGTACGATCTCGCCGGCCCGGATGGAGCCTACGTAGCCGGGGAGGTGCATGACGCCGTGGGTCACCACGCCGCTGAGGTCGGAGAGCACGAGCGCATCGGCGACGCGGGCGGCGTTGGAGTCGTCGGCGCCCGCGGCCACCAGTATCGTCTCGACCAGGCTGTGGAGCTCTATTTCGGTCTTGACAGGCATGGACAGCGGTCCTCCATGACGAAATTCACGCTTACGCGCTCGAAGGGGCTGCCGATCAGTTATCGAATGGCCCGGCCTACGCTCCCGTTATGTTGCCGTTAGGCGTGCCGCCGTTGTCCTGGCCGGTGGCCGAGGGGATCAGATCACTCGTGGCGTCCTCCGTCTCGTCAAAGTCCTTGACACATGCTATCGACGTCACGGAGTCGCCCGGCTCCATCTTGAAGATGGTGACGCCCTGGGTCGCCCTGCCGGTGCTGCGTATCTCGGACAGGCTGGTCCTGAGCACCTGGGCCCGCGTGGAGACCAGGTACACCTGATCGCTGTCGGCGATGACCTCCGCCGCGGCCACGGTGCCGGTCCTCCTGGTCACGTTGAGGGTCTTGATGCCCGAGCCGCCTCTGCCCTGGAGCCGATAGCTCTTGAGATAGGTGAGCTTGCCGAACCCCTTTTTCGAGATCACCAGCAGCTTGCTGTCCGGATCGACTATGTCCATCGCCACGATCCTGTCCTTGCCACGCAGCAGTATGCCTCTGACGCCGCCGGCGGCCCGCTGACGCGCTGTCACGTCCGCCGAGCGGAACCTGATCGACATCCCCTGCTCCGTGACCATCATGATGTCGTCCTCTTCCGTGGCGAGGCGGGCGGTCACCAGCTCGTCGTCCGAGCGCAGGTTCATGATGATGAGGCCTGCTCTACGTATGTTTGCGATCGAGTCCAGCTCGACGCGCTTGACGCTGCCGCCGCGCGTCGCCATCACCAGGTACAGGGCCTCCCTCTTGAGGCTGCTGACGCCGATTATCGCGTTGACGCGCTCCTTGTCAGTGAGCGGGATGACGTTCACGACGGGGACGCCACGGGTGTTTCTGGAGGTGTCCGCCCGGAGCTCGAAGGACCTGAGCGGCAGCACGCGGCCCGTGTTCGTGAAGAAGAGCAGGGTATCGTGCGTATCCCCCACGAGTATATGGCGGACCGGGTCGTCGTCCTTGGTCCTCATGCTGCTGACACCCTTGCCGCCCCTGTGCTGGTTCCTATAGGTGCTCGCGAGGATGCGCTTGATGTAGCCACCCTTGCTGAGGGTTACGACTACCTGTTCGTGGGCCTCGAGGTCCTCACGTTTGAAGTCGCGCAGGTCCTCGCCGATGATGGTGCGGCGCTCATCCCCGTGTTTCTTCTTGATCGCCACGGTCTCGCTCTTGATCTCGGCGTCGATCTTGTCGGGATTGGCGAGCAACTCCTCCAGATCGCGGATCGTCTTCTGGAGCTCTTTGTACTCGGTCTCGATCCGCTCACGCTCCAGTGCGGCGATACGGCGCAACTGCATGTCCAGAATGGCCTGGGCCTGAAGATCGGACAGGTCGTACCACGTCATAAGGCCGGTCTTGGCGGCCTCGGCGTCCGCCGCGCCTCGAATCAATGCAATGATGGAGTCGAGGTTCGCCAGGGCTATGCGCAGGCCATCCAGGATGTGAGAGCGTGCCTGGGCCCGCTTCAGCTCGAACTCCGACCTCCGGGTGATGACCTGGCGGCGGAACTTGATGAATTCCAGCAGGGCGGTTCTCAGGGTGACAACCTGCGGAGTGCCGTCCACGATGGCCAGCATGTTGGCGGAGAAAGAGCTCTGCATCGTGGTGAATTTGTAGAGGTTGTTGAGGATCACGAGGCCCTGGACGCCGGAGCGTAGCTCCATGACGATCCGCATGCCGCGCCGGTCGGACTCGTCGCGCAGCTCGCTGATGCCGTCCAGGCGCTTGTTCTTGATCAGGCCGGCTATCTTCTCGATCAGCGTCGCCTTGTTGACCTGGTAGGGGAGCTCGGTGACGATGATCTGCATGCGGTTCGAGCGTTTCATCGGCTCGATACCCGCGGTGGCGCGCACCACTATCTGGCCCCGGCCGGTCTCGTAGGCGTTCCTGATACCTTCAGTGCCCATGATCGTCGAGCCCGTCGGAAAGTCCGGACCCAGAACACGCTTCATGAGCTGGTCGGCAGTCGCATCCGGGTTCTTGAGCAGGAGATAGATGCCGTCGCATAGTTCCGAGAGATTGTGGGGAGGGATGTTCGTGGCCATGCCCACCGCGATGCCGGACGCCCCGTTGAGGAGAAGGTTCGGAAGTCTCGCGGGCAGGACGACCGGCTCCTGCAAAGTGCTATCGAAGTTGTCGCTGAAGTCGACGGTCTCCTGGTCCAGGTTGACCAGCAGTTCTTCGGCGGCGGAGCTGAGTCTGGCCTCGGTGTACCGCATGGCTGCGGGAGGGTCGTTGTCGACGCTGCCGAAGTTGCCCTGTCCGTCGACCAGCGGGATACGCAAGGAGAACGGCTGGGCCATGCGGACCATTGCGTCGTAGACCGAGCTATCTCCGTGGGGGTGGTACTTGCCCAGCACCTCACCGACCAGGCGCGCGCTCTTCTTATACGAGGAGTTGGACCTCATACCCAGCCCGTGCATGGCATACAGGATTCGCCGCTGCACGGGCTTGAGGCCGTCGCGCACGTCGGGCAGCGCCCGAGAGACGATGACGCTCATCGCGTAGGTCAGGTAGGAGCTACGCATCTCCTCTTCGAGTTGCTTTGGCTTGATGTACCCGAATTGCGTCTTCGTGGTCATCGACGACTCCTGCGCGCTATTGGGCTGCGGCGGGGCGGCGGCACAGGCTCGTTGCACGTACCGGCGCCATGTGACTGCGGTCTATGCCACTGCCGGGGCCTCGGATGCTGGCGAGTAGCGTTCGCGGGGCCGCGTGGGATGCCGGCCCTGCGGGCGATACGCCACCCACCGGCCAAGACCGTGGTGGGAAAACGCGCCTCGGCACCCGCCGATTCCAGCCGACTACATTATATCATCTTTATTAGCTTTTTCCGAAATTCGTTCAGGGCCGCAAGGCGCCCGAAATCGTGCGCGGGGAGGTCTTGATAAGGAGGGTCAGATCGTACGGGGGCATCACGGCGCACTACCAGATGTGAGCGTGCCGATTGGTATGGCTTCGGTTCGACTGCCGCCCGTCGATTTCACAAGGGGTTTGCCGTCCTGCGAGTGTCTGGAGCGGTCTCCAGAGGGGGCCGG
>Ga0310124_10002730_pt1 | contig 12083 bp, 10 predicted proteins | sample CB11b_AW_Bot5_MG_FD_203507 | JGI IMG/M metagenome (GOLD analysis project Ga0310124, IMG submission 203507) | Marine microbial communities from Western Arctic Ocean, Canada - CB11b_AW_Bot5 | ecosystem: Environmental > Aquatic > Marine > Oceanic | place: Canada: Western Arctic Ocean | collected...
GCAGTCAAACTTATACTAGCCGGAGCCGAACAGGTTGCCAGTCAGTACACCACCAATGAGCTCATGGCCCTGATAGGCATTAGCAGTCAACTGGAAGGAAATGTGCTTTACGGATTCACTCAGGAATCTGACAAGAGTATCGCCAGCAAGATGATCAGTCAGGAGATCGTCGAGATGGATGAGGTGGCTCTCTCCGCAATCGGTGAAATCGCCAATATGATCACGGGCAACGCGGCTAACCTGCTGGCGAATCTGGGTGCCGTGTAGGAAATAACTCTTCCCGTGATCATAGAGCCCAGCGGTTCCAGCTTCACGACCTTTGGAGGCTAGCAGGCCCTTGTGAAGTTCGCCAGCGACCGCAGGCCGCTTCACATTCGGGTCAGCATGGAACAAAATCATAAGACCGCTTAGGCGGTCTCATTTTCCTTCCCGCACCCAGCGGTCTATCTCTCTAGCTAAGTCATCTACTGCGCGTCTGATGTCTCCGGACGTGTCCACCACTAGGTGCTCCCTCCCTATGGGCTCCCATGCCGCGAGTAACCTTCGGTACACCGGCCAGCCTGCGTCTGAGCTGTCGTCGCGCGTGCTCTCATTCATTCTTCGCTCCAAGCGCTGGCGTACCGTCGCCTCCGGCGCGTCCAGCAGTACAGGCATAGCTCTGGCACCATGCCAGCGGGCTATCTCATATAGATTCTCCCGATGGCTTTCCCTTGTGTTGGTGGCGTCCAGCAGAACAGGCACGTCCCACGCCAGCAGCAGCTCTATCATTTCGTGGAGCGCTCGGAACAGGCGTGTGCTTTCCCTGGCCGTGTAGCTCGGCGAGGGAACCAGCACCTTCCTCAGCGCGTCGCTCTCCAGCATCGCCAGAGGCACCCGTTTCGCAATCTGCCGGGCGAAGTAGGACTTTCCTGTACCGGGCAGGCCGTTGAGCACTACCAGCACCGGATACGTGACGGGAGCAGGTAACTCATCAACCAGGCTGCTCAGAAGCCGTCTGGTGTCACTGGAGGCACTTTCGTCTATCTCGTGCGTGCTCACCCTTGGTCCGTTCATATCCGCTACGGTTCTAATATTAGGCCCCTTATACGACCAGGTGGGGCAGTTGGGGCTGGCGTATTATTGTGGATAATGAGTCTCGGGCAATGCCCGTCAATGAAGGTGGGTGCCATTGAAGCCATATATCTGAGGCGCACTTAGTGCTGCGCGTTCAACCAGGTAGTCGGCCTTACGTATGACGGTGTCTTGCGTGCGAGAGTCGCCGCACCCGCACCCGCACCCGCACCCGACGGCAGGGCTAACCTTGCGCTTGTTGATTTTATGGCTGGTCTGTTGCTGGTTCCCAAGAGTCGCATCACAATCGTCCATGGCCTCGGATCGTGCAACAAGGTGGTCGTGGCGGAAGGTCTGGGCCTGGAGCCCGGCTGAGTCCGCCCTACCTCAAGGCTGCAAGCAATATTCTCTGGATGATGATGACCAGGAATATGGCTATCATGGGCGCGAAGTCGATCATCGGACCACGTGGTATGAAGCGTCGTATGGGTCTCAGGATCGGCTCAGTCACGGCATAAATGATCTGTACCACTGGATTCTCGCGCCTGACCTGTGGGAACCAGGTGAGAATTACTCGGGCCAGTATGATCATATAGAAGAAGGTGCCGATCAGTTCAATGAGACCTGCGATGCTCATTTCTGCTCCCCCAGGCTTTTCGATTTTTCGTACGCCGCCACTATTGCCTCCATCACGACGGCGCGGAAGCGGCCCGTCTCCAGCACCTTCAACGCCTCGGCCGTCGTACCCCCGGGCGATGTGACCATGTCCCTGAGCTCCGCGGGGTGCCTACCTGTCTCCTGCGCCAGCATGGCGCTGCCAAGCACCGTCTGCACCACCAGCGTGTGTGCCATCTCCCTTGACATACCCATGTACACGCCGGCGTCTATCAGGCTTTCTATGAACAGGAATACGTAGGCGGGACCGCTGGCTGAAAGCGCCGTCGCCATGTCCAGGTACTTCTCGTCCGTGACCTGCATCTCTTTGCCCAGTGTGGACAGTATGGAGCGAGTTGTCTCCCTGTACGGCTCGGCCACGCCCTCGGAAGCCAGCCACAGGCTCATGCCGGCGCCTATCTGGGCGGGTGTGTTGGGCATCACGCGTATCACACTCTGGTGTCCCAGGCCGGACGCGATGGTGTCCACCCGTGCCCCTGCGATGATGGATAGCGCCACCTGGTCCTTCCCCAGGGAGCCGCGGAGCTCCGCCAGCACGTCGGTCAGGCTTTGGGGTTTGACTGCTAGCACCACCAGGTCGCCCTGCCCCGCCGCCTCCCTGTTGTCGGACGTGGTGGACAGTCCGTGCCGTTGCTCCAGTTCCTTGCGCCGCGACCCCACTGGCTCACCCACGCACACCTCCTGGGCCGCGCATATTCCGTGGCTCAGGATTCCTTTTATGATGGCCTCCGCCATCACGCCGCCGCCTATAAAAGCTATCTTCATTACTCTTTGCCCTTGCGACTCAGTGACTGGCTACAGCCTGCGACCGGTAACGCTTCCCAAGCTGTGCTGGCTATAGCACCAAAGCAAACCGCATTATACACCTGTGCTGAATCGTCTACAGATGTCAGATGATCCCAAGGAGGGTTCAGGGAACCTGGGTTCCATGCCAGAGGGTTCTAGGCCCGATGATGCTTCGCTCATCGCGACTTGCGACAAAGTCGGAGGAGGTGTCCTCCACATCTCAATCTCATAAACATTCGAGGGCGGGAAGGTGGGAAGAAAGACACTTGCCACAATCCTTCCCACAAGCAAGCCGTACGTACGCGCGCCCTGACTAACGGGGCAGCCCCCGGCCGGATGCCAGCGCTGCCGCCAGCTTCACCGCCTCCACCATGCTCGTTGCCTGGGCAACACCCTTCCCTGCGATGTCGAACGCCGTGCCGTGGTCCACGGACGTCCTCACAAGCGGTAGGCCCAAGTTTACGCTGACGCTCTCCTCGAACCCGTAAACCTTGACCGGTATGTGTCCCTGGTCGTGGTACATGCAAAGCACAGCGTCGTACATACCGTCGATAGCCTGTGTGAACACAGTGTCCGCGGGCACAGGACCAGTGGCCTCGATCCCCAACGCTCTGGCATCGGCTACCGCTGGTTCTATGGCGGTGGCCTCCTCATCGCCTACCAGACCACCATCAGAGGCGTGCGGGTTCAGCGCTGCTACGCCTATGCGCGGCTGCGGGAACCCCCACTCAACGAAATAGTCGTGTGTAATTTTCACCTTGGCCAGCACATTTTCCCTGGTCACGGCATTGCAGGCCTCACGTAAAGAACGGTGCGTTGTCAGGTGCACCACGCGCAGCGTGCCTGACATGAGCATGGTGGCTACCTGTGGCGCCTGCGTCAGCGACTGTAGCAGCTCCGAGTGACCTATCTCCTCGTAGCCAGCCAGCGCCGCTGCCGCTTTGTTCAGCGGGGCCGTCGCCATGCCCTGAGCGTCTCCGGAAAGGCATAGCCGGGCCGCTAGCTCCACCCACTCCATGCTTGCCCTGCCCGCCGCCGCTGATGCCTCGCCCGTCACTATGTCCTCCGGGTTCAGGTTGTGCGGGTCCAGTACTGAAATCACCTCCGGCGATGAAGCGATATCACCTGGCCCCTGTACCTCGCGAACCTCGAATGTACGGTCCCGCGCACCAAGGGAGTCGAACGCATCCCGCATCACCTGCACATTGCCCACAACCAGTGGCCGGCACATCTCCCGCACCTCAGGCATAACCAGCGCCTTTGCCACCACCTCCGGCCCGATGCCACATGGGTCGCCTATGGTAATCGCTATGATCGGCTGCTGCTGAACCATCCGTCACCTCTTTTTCTTTCCCTTGGGGAGAATCTGTTCGGCTGCCATGATTATAGCTCAGGGAGAGCGTGGTATCGTCTCTGTCCCTGGTCGCCACGCATAGCAAAGTTGTCCGTGGCACCGTAATCCTGTATGATGTCGGCCCTTGTGATGTGTCATGAGGTGCCCTTCCGAAAGGATAGGCAGTCCGCGCGGGAGTCGAAGGCATTTGGCTAATCGCTGCGCTTGGGGCAGCGGGGGACAAATAAGAGCGGCCCGCAGGAGGCGCGGACCGCTCTAGCGAGTGCCCCGGGATGGTGCCGGGGACACCCAGGAGGAGGGGATATCCAGACCCGGTGGCCCGGATCAATTCGGCCCCCGATCTCACCGGGGGACAGTGGGAACCGAGGACGCCCCAGCAACTATGAGTGATAAAGAATCACGCCAGGGCTGTCCCAATGCAAGTGCCCCGATGGTCAGATCGAGGCACCCCAGGCCAGGACAGCCTTCACGCTGGGCACCTTCCAGTCCTCTAGCTCCTCAAACCCTCCTTCCGGAATAATCCGGTATATGGATCTGTCCAGGTCAACCAGGAACCGCTGCCCGCTCAGGCGGCGGTTTTTTCTGTCTTGCTGAAACCTGAACTCGAAGTGGAGCAGGTTGCGCCGCAACCCCTCCGCCGTGCACAGACCACCATCCAGTATCACGATGGGTGGGCAGTCGAACGGTATGGTGCGCGACTCCAGGAAGTTGTGGTTCCGCGTGACCACCCATCTGTTATCCCTCAGCGCCTCGGTTACTATGTCCCGCTTGCACCGGGTGATGGGTAGCGTATCAGGCCCCCGCCCTTCTATTTGAGGCAGGTCCCTGTCTATCAACCAGCGTACCTCTTGGCTCCTGCTGAGCATAAATCCCTCCCGCTCTGCAGATATGTCTTACGGCTATGGCTGGACTATCATTTCCAGTTCGCTGATATCTATTGCTCTCTCCGCTCCCTAACTCCCGCACTGGTTCCAGCTGCACGCCTGGCACGTAACACATCCCTCTTGGAACATCACCGCACTGCCGCACTCAGGGCACGCAGGGCGCGTCGAATGGCCATTCCCATTCCCATTGCCGTTACCGTTACCGTTGCCATTTGTCTGCATGAGCATGCCAAGTTGAGCCCCGTACGCGTCCTGTAGTTCTGGAGCACCCGTGCCCGTAGGCGTCGCATGTCTCTTCAGAGCTATAGCAACTGCGTCCGGCGCCGACCGTACCTGTATCCCCTGGTCCCATACCGGGTGGCAGGTGATCCCCTGTAGCTGCTCCACAACCTCCTCTGCCGGTATCCCGGAACGCAGCGCCAGCGACACCAGTCTGCTAACCGCCTCCATGTTGGCTGAGTCACACCCTCCGGCCTTGCCCAGGTTGGTGAATACCTCAAATGGCATGTTGGACTCGTCCAGGTTGATTGTGATGTATGTGTTGCCGTGGCCCGTGCGCAGGCGCTCCGTCACGCCTAGCATGGCTACCGGCCTGGGCGCCTTGATCAGTTCGGCCTCATCCTCTCCAGCATCCCCCTCACCCTTGGCTCCCTGAATCTCCAGCACCTGCATCGGCTTGGACCCGTCCCGGTATACCGTGATTCCCTTACATCCGTTCTCGTAGGCCATCCAGTAGGCTTGTGCCACATCCTCAACTCTGGCGTCGTTGCGCATGTTGATCGTCTTGCTTACCGCCAGGTCCGTGTGCGCCTGGAACGCCGCCTGCATCCGCACGTGGGCACGGTAGTCTATCTCCATGGCAGTCTTGAACAGCCGTTTCACATCATCTGGCACATCGTCGATGCCCTGGCACGACCCTGTCCTGGCCACCTCGTCCATCAGGTTCTCGGAGTAGAATCCCCGCTCCTGGGCGATACGTAGGAACAGCGGGTTCACCTCTCGCAGATGTTTGCCGTCCAGCACATTCTTCACGAATGCCAGGGCAAAGATGGGCTCGACGCCACTTGCCGCCCCTGCGATGGCGCTGATGGTCCCAGTGGGCGCTATGCATGTCCGCGTAGCGTTGCGTATGGGTGTAGCCTCAGCTTCCGTTGCACGCCACGCGGGGTAAGGGCCACGCTCCTTGGCTAGCTCTATGGATACCTCTCTGGCCACGTCTGTAATTGTGCCCATCACCTTCCCAGCGAGCCCCACCGCTTCGTCGGACTCGTACTCAATCCCAAGCTGTATTAGCGCGTCGTGCCAGCCCATGACGCCAAGGCCTGTCTTCCGCGTCCTGGCAACCGCGTCCGTCACCTCCTGGGTCGGGAACGTGTTCACAGTCACTACGTCGTCCAAGAAGCGTGCCGTTATCCGTGTCAAATCTGCCAGCGCTTCGAAATCGAACTCTGCGTCGCCGTGCTGGCCCGTTATGACGAACCTGCCCAGGTCAATGGAGCCCAGGTTGCACGCCTCGTTGGCTAGCAGTGGCACCTCGCCGCAGGGGTTGGTGCTGTCTAAGTCGCCCAGGTGCGGCGTCGGATTGGTGCGGTTCGCCTCATCTATGAAGTACAGGCCCGGGTCTCCCGTGGACCATGCCGACCTTACGATTTCGTTCCAGAGGTGCCGCGCGGGCATCGTCTCCACAACTTCGCCGGCGTTCTTCGCGCCGCTCTTCGCCGGTACGATCAGCTGCCACTCCTCGTCATTCTCTACTGCCTTCATGAAGGCGTCAGTCACAGCTACCGAGACATTGAAGTTCTGGGCCGTGGCGTTGTCGTCCTTCATGTGGATGAAGTCCATGATCTCCGGGTGGGATACGTGCAGGATGCCCATGTTGGCCCCGTGGCGCTTCCCTCCCTGGGTGATCATGTCCGATAGCGAACTGAGCATCTTGAGCACTGCGATGGGGCCGCATGCCTTGCCCTGCGTTGTCTTGATAGCTGTTCCCCTTGGACGCAGGTTGCTGAAGGCGTAGCCCAAGCCGCCGCCGAACTTCTGTATCATTGCCGACGCGGTAGCCGCCGACATGATGCTTTCCATTGTGTCGTTCACAGGCAGCACAAAGCAGGCGGAAAGCGTCCCTTGGCCGGTACCAGCGTTGAACAGGGTAGGGGAGTTGGGCAGGAACCTCATGGATGCCATAGCATCGTAGAATGCCTCCTCCCATCTGGCCTGCTCCTCTGGAGCCTCTGCAGACGCTATAGCCTTCGCCACGCGGCGGAACAGGTCTGTGGGCGTCTCGTCCCCTATCAGGTAGCGCGCCTCCAGTATGGTCATAGCGTTCTCGGACAACTGTGGGACTATTTCGGACGTTGTCATGGTCTTCTCCTGGGTATTAGGGCCCCTTCCACGGGGACTCCTTTTTATCTACCTTGGTCGATAGCAGCGGTTTTCAGTCCCGCTAGAGTTATTCATACCCGCCCACCGTGGATCTGCTAAACGAGTGAGCGGGTCCGGACAACCCATCAGCCGATAGCCTACCCGTTTCCTTTTCTCCAATGTCTTGTTTAGCCAGTGCATTTTCTTGCGATTCGCTACTGCACGTTCTCCCGCCTCGGAGGACGACCTCGACGCCTCTGTCGTGGCATCGGTATCTCGTCATCCAGCGCAAACAGCGTTGGCTGGTTCTCCGGCCCCTCTTTCGCCGCCGTCTCCCGCGGCGTGAGCATAGCCTCGACCTCCTCCTTGAACGTCTCTAGGTCAGGGAAGTCTCGGTAGATGCTGGCGAACCGGATGTATGCCACCCTGTCCAGTTTCTTAAGCCGCTGGATCACCATCTCCCCGATGGTGCCGCTGGGTATTTCGGCCCGACCCAGACCCTGTAGGGTGGACTCTATATCAGACACCACCCGCTCAAGTGCGCCGGTTGGCAACGGCCGCTTGGCACATGCCAAACGCAGGCTGTTCATCAGCTTGTCCCGATTGAACTCCTCCCGCCTGGCGTCACGCTTCACCACCATTAGCGCCGTGGTCTGCACCCGCTCATATGTGGTGTAACGTAGGCCGCACTGACGACACTCCCGCCTGCGCCGTATGTCATCCCCGGCGTTGCGAGAGTCGATAACTCGGGAGTCGTCGTTTCCGCAGTATGGGCACCGCAATGTTTTAGCCTGCTCCTCTAATTACCACAATTTGTTGGTGCACTGACAGGCGGCATCACCACAAGTGGTAGTTTTCAAAGCCATACAGATATACACCCTGCGCCTAGCCTTGTCAAGGGGCAACCCCATTATCTTGTGTGTGGTATTCGGCTTACCCCAAGATAGCGGGTTGGTGGTTATGGGAGTCCTGCCATCAATAATCGGTGGTGGGTAGAAAGAGCAACAAGAGGGTAGGTGTGGGAAAGTTGGCACTGCGCAGAGTGGTACTCCGATAGTCGCGCGTATGCGCGGGAGTCTTCAACACCTCGCTTGGTGAGCCTGGGAGTGGGACAGGGGGCAATAAAAATGCCCGAGGGCGGTGAGCCCTCGGGCTATCGATTGGCAGCCCTGGGGGGAGGGGCCCCGGGCTGCCCAGGCCGTTCTCCGGCCGCCGTTGGGTTCCCTTGGAATAGCTTGTAATAAGTACGGCGGGGCTGGAGAAAGACTGGCGGGGTTAGAAAGTCTGCCTGTTGCGGCGCCTCAATGAGGGATGCCGGCGCAGGAAGGGTGGAACGTCCAGGTCTTCGGACCCGTTCACGGATGCCATCTCCAACTGGGAGAATAGGTACTCCTCCGCTGGGATCAGCGCATCGGCGGCCGGGAACCCGGTGGCGATGATGGTGACCTTCACCTCATCCTCTATCTTCAGGTCCTGGACCATTCCGAATATGATGTTGGCGTTGGGGTCCACGACCCGCTCAATAACCGCCGCTGCCTCGTGGACCTCGTGCAGTGTGAGGTCGGCGCCGCCGGTCACGTTTATCAGGACGCCCTTGGCTCCTTCTATGGACACGTCCAGCATGGGGCTGGATATGGCGGCATTGGCCGCCTCCACTGCCCGGTTCTCGCCCTTGGCGCTGCCGATGGCCATCCATGCCGGGCCCGCGCCGCTCATGATGCTTTTCACGTCAGCGAAGTCCAGGTTGATGATACCGGACACAGTCACCAGTTCGGCAATCGCCTGCACTCCCTGACGGAGGACATCGTCGGCCATCTTGAATGCCTGGTCGGTGGTTACGTCCTCTTCGCACATGTCCAGAAGTCGGTCATTTGGTATGACAATGAGCGAATCCACCTGGTCCCTGAGCAGCTGAATGCCGTCCTCAGCCTGCCGTCGTCGCTTGTGCCCTTCAAAGGCGAATGGCTTGGTGACGACTGCGATGGTTAGCGCACCCGTCTCACGGGCGATTTCTGCTACCACGGGGCAGGCGCCGGTGCCTGTGCCGCCACCCATGCCTGCGGCCACGAATACCATGTCAGCCTCGCGTACGGCCTCGTACAACTCGTCGCGGCTCTCCTCAGCGGCCTCTCGCCCGATCTCCGGGCTGCCACCCACGCCCAGGCCACGTGTCAGCTTGTCGCCGATGCGCACCTTGGTGGGTATTTCCATCTGGATCAGATGCTGAGCATCGGTGTTCACCGCTAGATACTCCACGCCCATTATCCGCTCGTGGTACATCCTGGCAATGGCGTTGCAGCCACCGCCGCCTACGCCTATGACCTTTACAGTGGCCATCCCTATTCGCTCCTCTATTATGGGTTCCTTGTACACCTTGGGTTCTAATCCATTTTCCATGGACATGACTCCCTCCTTTTCAGGCTGCCCTGGTCTGTTTCGGGTCTATGAACTGTGTCAGCCAGCGAAGCCATCGCCGGCCTTTCAGCCAAGATCCTTTGCCACTTCTCTGGCGATATGCCATCTGCTCAGCGGGGTGATGGATTCCCCAGAGCAGAATTCCTACACTTGTTGAGTAGGTGGGACTCTTCAACTCGTCTGGAAGCCCCAGGATGTCCTTGGGCGGTGCGATGCGCACCGGGCCAGGCATAATATCTCTGGCCAGCTCCTCCCAACCGGGAAGGTTTGCCCCGCCACCGGTGAACACCAGTCCTGCCGGAGGCATAACTCTCAGGCCGCTTTCTCTTACCTTGAGTATGATCAGTCGCAACAGCTCCGTGCTCCGGTCATTCAGCGTGCGGCATATGTCCCTTCGCCTCACCTGACGGGGGGCCTCTTCGTCATAGCCCGCCACCTCAACCATCTCCGCCGCCTCTACGCTATCTGGAAAGACGTGGCCGTACTGGAGCTTGGCCTGTTCTGCAGACTCGTACGGAACACCCAGGGCTATCACCAGGTCGTTAGTGAACTGGTAGCCTCCAACTGGAATCACAGCCGTATGGACCATCGCTCCGTCGTAGAAGATCGCGACGTCGCTGGTCCCTCCGCCTATGTCTACCAGAACCACACCGGTCTCCTTCTCCTCTGCGCTCAGCACCGCCTCGGCGCTGGCAAGGGGTTCCAGGACCATGCTGCTCACCGTCAACCCTGCGCCCTCTACGGCCCGGACAACATTGTCCAGAGAGGCGGCCTCGCCAACAACGGCGTGTGCCTCCACCTCCAGTTGGTGTCCCTTCAGGCCCACGGGGCTTCGGACACCCTCTATGGTGTCCACTGTGAACGACTGGGGGATGACGTGTAGAAGCTCCTGGTGCTGCGCCACCTTGGGGTACGACTGTTTCACCGCCAGTTCCATCTCCCGGTGGGATATGGTCCTGTTGACGTCCCCGTTTAGGTTGTCGACTATACCTGTGGTGTGTACGCTATAGATATGGCTGCCCGTGACGCCTATACAGGCCCCCGGTAGATCTCTGTCCAGGCTGGCCGACGCTCGGATCATCGAACGCTGGATTGCACCCCGCATCTCTTGCATCTCCACCACCAACCCTTTGTGCATCCCCTTCGATGGCTCCACGCCGGTGCCTACTATCTCCAGCTCTCCGTTGGCTCCCACCTGTGCTACCAGGGTGCACACCTTGGTGGTCCCAACGTCTATAGCCATGTACAGGTTCCCATTGAGCATAAGTCCCTCCCGCGTGCCTTCATCGGCACCCAATGTTGCTCTTTCTTCCTGTTCTATCATGGTTTCGTTGCTCATTTGAATTAAAGGTTGAGGAATGTCGGCCTAGTTAGGCGGGTTTGACCTATTATTGCTTTCAGCTCGTGCCCCTCTGCTAAGATTGTTCTTATGGAGGCGTCGTCCGTGCACGACCGACTCCCTCAACCAATTAGTTGACGCTCACCCCAAGGGCCTCACATGCCCTGAGCCGAGCACTCCTTATGCGGGGATTGCCCTGGACCTCCTCATCGGATGGTCTGACAACCTTCCTGGTCAGCACCTTCACCGTCGCCCGGTGCCCGCAGGCGCATTCGATCTGCTGAGGAGGGCACACGCAGTTGCGTGACTCCCTCCCCATGAACCTTTTGACTATCCGGTCCTCCAGCGAGTGGTATGCGATTACCGCCAGCCGGCCACCGTGCTCCAGTACTCGCACCGCCTGGTGCAGCGCCGACTCCAGGTTTTCCAGCTCCCAGTTCACCGCGATCCGGATGGCCATGAATGTGCGGGTGGCGGGGTGGACCCTCCGGCCTCGCCGGGGAATGATTGCTTCAACGACGCTAGCCAACTGCTGGGCGGTGTCGATAGGCCGCCGACGGACGATGCCCTGCGCTATACGCCTGGCTCGCGGCTCCTCGCCGAATTCGAAAAGGATCTGGGTTAGATCCACCTCTGAGGAGGTGTTGACTATGTCGGAGGCCGTGACGGCCTGTGTCGGACCCAGGCGCATGTCGAGAGGAGTAACGTCTCGGAAGCTGAACCCGCGTTCAGCGGACTCCAGCTGCCAGGAGGAAAGCCCCAGGTCCATTACTACCGATGAGACGGGGCGGAACCTGTGGGCCTCCAGGACGGTTTCCAGGTTTGAGAAGTTGTCGTTGACCAGCGTGACCCTGTCGCCAAGGGGCTCCAGGCGGAGCGCCGCCCGTTCCAGCGCTTGCGGATCCGCGTCAATACCCAGGAGCATGCCGTCTGGGGCTGTTGCCTCCAGCAGGGCTGCGGCGTGTCCGCCGTCCCCAAGGGTGGCATCCACGCAGCGGTCTCCTGCATTGAGGGACAGCAGTTCCACGACCTCCGAAAGGAGGGCCGGGCTGTGCGTGGTATGTGTTATATGAGTGCTCATGGCAGTGTGGTAAGGGAATGCAGTAGCAACCCCTCCGCCGATTTAGAATATATCCTAATTTACTAATTCCGCTGATTTTTACCATATATACCAGAATATGTCAACCCTTGAAGCAGGAAATTAGCAAAAATTCTTCTT
>Ga0310124_10002735_pt1 | contig 12068 bp, 10 predicted proteins | sample CB11b_AW_Bot5_MG_FD_203507 | JGI IMG/M metagenome (GOLD analysis project Ga0310124, IMG submission 203507) | Marine microbial communities from Western Arctic Ocean, Canada - CB11b_AW_Bot5 | ecosystem: Environmental > Aquatic > Marine > Oceanic | place: Canada: Western Arctic Ocean | collected...
AGCAGAGCGGCTACGGATACGGTTGGGTTGCGAACAGACATAGAGCACCTCAACGCACTTTGAGTGGACCTACCTCCACCAGGGTCGCTAACGTATAACTCTCCGGGTTCACCAGGCAAGGAGTCGGGCACAACGGGGGCACCGCGGCCCTTTGCTGGTCCGCTCCTCTAGCGTCTCCCCGTTGGGTGTCGGTTGCCTGCCGGACCTGGCCGAGCCTGGTGCCGGGCCGAAGCTCGTGGCTGACCCACGGTTCCTGAGCGCTGATCTAAAACCGAAAAAGTCGGTTTACCTTGATGATGAACGCACGGTTCACGACGTCTGGCAGTCGGCGCGTGAACGTGTCGCGCTGCTCGTTGTAGACGACGAACAGCTCGCTGCCAGGCCGGTACTCCCAGCGCAGGCGCGCGTTTGTCGATACCCTGTTGCTATTCGAGTTGTACTGCACGAGCGCGCTCATGAACGCTCGGGACGACATCGCATAGGTGACCCGCGTGTTCAGCAAGTGGGTGGTGAAGTTGCCTTCGGCCAGATCCACGCGGTTCAGCGAGTAGCTGGGCTGGAGTGAGAAGTGGCTGCTCACACGCACCGCCCCGCCTGAGGCGCCGACCGTCGTCTTGTGACCGTTGTAAAAGCTACCCCGGCTGACCGCAAAATTCACCCGGACCCGCCGCTGCTGCGCCATGTTGTAGGACACCTGCACGTCGTCGAAGCTGTAGTCGCCCACCGGCAGCGTGACGTCACGGGCGATCTCGAAGGGCTCCGGCAGGAACTCGTAGCTGCGCGTGTAGGTCACCGAGGTCGTGTCGTCGTTGGCCAGCTCCGCCTCGAACGAGCCTGTCTGCTCACGAGTCTCGAGGATGCCGGCGCCGTTCTCGATGTAGTTGATTGACGCGGCATAGTTAAACTGCCGGACGAGGGCAATCCCGGCCGGCCTCGGGCTGAAGCGAAACTGGCCGAAGTTGCGGCGCAGGTCACGCCTGCGGGTGAAACCGACCTCGGGATTGAAGTTGGCCCCCACGGCCAGACGCTCGAGCTGGACACCATAGCGATCGGCGTTGTAGTCGACCTGAGCACGGTAACTCACGTCGTCGTCCGACAGTCCTTCGCTCTGTGTGCGCGCCCAGTAGGTGTTCATCGTCAGGTTGTCGTAGAACCCGAACGTGCTGTCGAGGCCGTAGGCGTAGTTGGCACCACCACCCCGGCTGTCGACCGAGCGCCCCGTGGCCATCACGCCGATCGCACTCCGTCGCAGGATGTCGCGCTTGAGCCGCACCACCGAAAAGTTGGTTGCCGCAACACCCGGGTCTTCCACCTCGTCGGCCTGAATGTTGATCAGCCCAAGGCTGAATCGCCCTACGCGGCCCGTGACGCGCCCACCGGCACGGAGCGGCACCTCCCCCCCGCCCTCGAGGCCGATGCGCCTGCTGTAGAAGAGGATGGGAGCCTCCCCGCCGCCGCCGAAGCCGCCCACGGACACGCCACCGAACGAAAAAGTGCCAGCGTTCTCGAGAAAAAACTCCCGCTTCTCCGGAAAGAAGAGGCTGAATCGTGTGAGATTGACCTGATGCTCGTCCGCCTCCACCTGCGCGAAGTCGGTGTTGAGGGTGAAGTCAGCGGTGAGCCCGTCAGTGATGCCGACCTTCGCGTCGAGGCCGACGTCGCCCGACACGTCTTCGACGCCACTGGGCACGTCCATTGTGGCGCTCGAGGTGAGATACGGCTTGAGCTCGACAAATCGAGAGCTCGGTGGCGCTTCGATGCCCACGAGTGTCGCCGCGAGTGAGACCAACTGGCTTGCGCCCTGGCCCCGCGCGGGTGGCAGTTCGGTGAGGAACGAGATCTCGTTGATCGACCGGCTGGGTCGCAGCACCTGGAGCCCCCATGTCTGCTGCCTGCCGGGTCCGTAGCGGAGCGACTTGAACGGGATGACGGCCTCCAGCGTCCACCCGCCGTCGAAGCGCCCCGTGACCACCTCCCAGATGGGGTTCAAGTCGCCGTTCCACTGGCTCTCGTTGGTCGTCTGGCCATCGTGTCGCGCGCCCAGCGCGTTGGCGTTGAACGACAGCGAGTTGCGCCGATCGAGGAAGGTGTCGAAACTGAACCCGATGATGTCGTTGCCGTTCCAGAGGTTGTCGCGACGCATCTCGGTCGTGACGATCTCCATGTCCGAGTCCCACGCGCGCGCGGCCGCGTACACGTTCTCGTCGTCGAACATGATCCAGATCTCAGTCTGGTCGCGCGCCTGGGCTCCCGGATTCGGCTCGACCTGAATGAATCCTGATGCCGGCCGCACCCGCTGATAGACGGCCTCGTCGAGCTCGCCGTCGAGTCCGAGCGGCTCGTCGATCCTGACCGCTCGGACCGTGACATTGCCGTCCGGGCCCCTCGTGATTGTTTCCGGCAGTACGGGTCCGGCCACCTGTGACGGCGTCTGTGCGGCCAACGGCAACGAGAGAAGAACCAGTGAGAGAACCGCGACAGAAACGGTGCGACACATCTGGCGAGTATGACGGTCAAAGGTGCTCACAACGTCCGAGCATCCATTCAGCGAACGCCGAGATCGAGCGCCACGATCTTCTCGCGGTCCCGCGCGTAGAGGGTCGTCCCGACCAGGGCCGGCACGGTCCAGGAGGTCGTGTCGAAGATGTGGGTCTGGGCCAGGATCTCCATTCCCTCTGGCGACAGCCGCAGTAACGACAGGTCGCCGTCTTCGTCGAGGATGATGGTCTTCCCGTCCGCATGGAGCAGGCTGGAGCGCCCAAACCCCCGACTTTCCCAAACGCTCTCACCGGTTCGTACGTCGAGGGCGGTCAGAAACCCCGGCCCGGAGTTCCCATCGGTGCCGTAGACGAGGTCGCCCAAGCGAATGGCGTTCGAGAACATCAAGCCCAGGCGATTCGTAAACCAGAGTTCCTCGACAACGGTGGCGCTCCCTGCTCGCGAGAGCCGCAATCCCCGACTGCCCATGTTGTACGCGGAAGAAATAAATAGGATGTTGTCAGCGCCCCATATCGGCATGCTGTTGTTCATGTCCGATGACGTGTCGTGCCCATGCGACCATAGGATCTCGCCGGTCGAGGGATGCAGCCCGCTGACGGTCTGGCCTCCGAAGATGACGACCTGAGCCTCGCCATCGACGTCGATGACAAGGGGCGAAGCCTGCGCGACCAAAAAGTCGCCGCTCGACCAGACGGGTTCGCCGTCACTCTGTCGGAACGCCATCACCGACTGGCCCGGCCCGCCGACCTGCAGGATGATCGTGTCCTCCCACGCGACGGGGCTTCCAGCATAGCCAGCCTTCACCGGGGGCCGCCGGAGTGTCGGCGGCGCGTCGAATTCCGCCACGAGATCGTGTGACCACACGACCTCCCCAGACTTTTTGTCGAAAGCGAAGAGCTGCTTGTTGGTTCCGGCGGCAAAGACGAGATCCCCAACGACCAGAGGCGTGGCATGGGGCCCTGCCCCCCTGCCGAAGTTGAGCGGCTCGGCTACGTACTCGTACTCCCAAAGCGTCTCGCCCGTCTCTGCGTCCAGCGCAACGACGAACTCGCGGCTCTCCCAGTTTCGGGAATTGGCCGCACCCCGCCGATACAGCGTATACAACCAACCATCGTCCACGGCAATGGATGAATGACCCAACCCGAGGGGCCGGCTCCAGAGGACCGGCGGACCGCTATCACTCCACGAATCGGCCAATCCGGTTGAATCGGACACAAAATTCCTATCGGGGCCGCCCCATTGCCGCCAGTCAGAGTCCTGGGCGCTCACCTCGGAGGGGTTGGCCCCAATCATTACTACCGCCACCGCGAACGAAAAGGCGCATGCAGATCGCGAAAGCCTTTGAGTCATTGATTTTGTTCTCGGTTAACTTTCGTCACTCGACTTCTTTGTCGCCGCTCGTCGCAGAAGCAAGTGCACAACTCGTGCGATTGCCCGTGGGGACGCCATCCCTTTACCGCAAACTCTTTCGAGTAGTAGACCATAGTCGGAATCGAACGGGTCCTCCCGCCGAAGAACGGGTCTGGGCCCATCAGGCCTGTCCAAGTGAGACCGCGCTCAGAGCCCCGCCAGGAATTCTAGAATCGCCACGTTCGTGTCCTCGGGCAACTCGTGCTGTACCCAATGGCCGGCGGCGGGGAGTAAAACGACACCCCGCAGATCCGGCACCACGCGCCCCATTGACTCGGTCAGCATGTCTGCATTCGCCCCGGCAATCACCACGTCTCGCTCGCCGGCAATAAAGCGAGTGGGTACAGCTACCTGCACGCCAGCGAGCTGCGGCGTGATCTCCCAGTTGCGGTGGAAATTGCGGTAGTAGTTGACCCCGCCCCGGAACCCGGCCTCCTCGAACTGCGCGACGTCATAGTCGAGGTCCGCGCCAGTCAGCCACTCTGGAGCCTCCACGGGCGCGCCAAGTCGCGGAATACAGCCGCCCGCCGACCGCAGCGGGTCGGTCACCTCCGGCGGGTGCCGGGGCGCGTCGGGTGATAGATACAACCGGCTCAAGAGACCGCGGGGGTCGGCGTCGCATTCGGCGTCGGCAACCCCCGGCTCTTGGTGATAGAGGATGTAATAGAAATTGTCGCCGAATGCCGCCTGCCATCCCTCGAGGGGCGACTGCGGAGCACGTCCGCCGTAGGGCACGCTCATCGCCACCAACCCCGAGAAACGAGAGGGGTGCAGCAGGACGCTGTTCCATGCGACCAGCGCGCCCCAATCGTGCCCGATGCTGACCGCCTGTTCCTCACCCAGCGCGTCGAGCACCCCGACCATGTCATCGGATCACTCCTCCTCAGGACCGTCTCTCACGCGATGAGGCCGAGCGTTTGCGGAGGACATCCTACCGCTGGCCGCCCAGCTCGTAGTAGACGATTGGCACGAAGTCTTCCGCGGTCCATCCCTCTTCCTGGCCCCACGCTGCGTCATACATCTCTGCGCTGAAGGAGTTTGCGCAAGCGGGTGCGACTCCGCCAGTGACATAATCACCGCGAATCTCCAATGCAGAGGAGGGCTCATGCTCGCATTCGACCGGCCGTCGTTTCGGTTCCGCCTGGCATGTATCGCGTCCGGCCTCCTTGCCGTTGCCTTCGCGGTGGTGGCCGCGCCGGCTCTCGCGCAGGAGGACCGCATCCGGCCGGTCACCGACGCGGAGCTGGAGACCCCGAGTCCCGACGACTGGCTGATGTGGCGCCGAACGCTGGACGGCTGGGGCTACAGCCCGCTGGATCAGATCAACCGCGAGAACGTCGGCGACCTCCGGATGGTCTGGTCACGTGGGCTCCGGCCGGGCCGCCAGCAGGGCACGCCGCTGGTTCGCGACGGCGTGATGTTCATGCCCAACCCGCGCGACATCATTCAGGCCATCGACGCGGAGACCGGCGACCTGCTCTGGGAGCACCGGCGGGACCGCCCTGATGATCTCGGCGACTACATGATCGGCACCCTCACCGACACCAACCGCAACATCGCCATCCACGGCGAGCTGATCATCGACACCAGCATGGACGACCACATCTTCGCGCTCCACGCGGAGACGGGCGAGATGGTCTGGGACACGGAGATTCTCGATTACCGGGTGAACCCGGCCAACCAGACTTCCGGGCCGATCGTCGCCGGTGGGAAGGCGTTCTCGGGGCGGAGTTGCGACCCGCGAGGGGGACCCACCGGCTGTGTCGTTACCGCGCACGACGCCGCAACCGGCGAGGAGCTGTGGCGACGGCGGCTCATCCCCGCCCCCGGCGAACCGGGTGACGAAACCTGGGGCGACGTCCCGTTCGACGAGCGGGCGCACGTCGGCTCGTGGATGGTGCCCAGCTACGATCCGGCGCTGAACTTGGTCTACGTCGGCACGTCGGTCACGTCACCAGCGCCGAAGTACATGCTCGGCGGCACCGACAAGACGCACCTTTATCACAACTCGACGCTCGCCCTGAATGGGGACACGGGTGAGATCGTCTGGTACTACCAGCACCTGAACGACAGTTGGGACCTCGACCACCCGTTCGAACGCCTGTTGGTGGACACAGCGGTGCGGCCGGACCCATCCGCGGTGAGCTGGATCAATCCGCGGCTGAACCCGGGCGAAGAGCGTCGAGTGGTGACCGGCATCCCGGGCAAGACCGGCATCGTCTACACCCTGGACCGGGAGACCGGCGAGTTCCTGTGGGCCACCCCGACCATTGTCCAGAACGTGATCAGCGGTATCGATGGCGCGACGGGGGCGGTGTCCGAGAACGCGGAGCTGGTCTTCACCGCGGCGGGGCAGACGGTGCTGGCCTGTCCGCACGCCAGTGGCGGGAAGGACTGGGAGGCGGGCGCCTACAGTCCTCTGACCAACACGATGTACATGCCGCTGCGCAATGTCTGCGCGCGGATGCGTGCCATGGCCGAGCCCGACGAGCAGGACGAGGCGCGCCGGCTCTATGCCATCGCCTGGCGTCCTGAAATCGCGCCGGGGACCGACAACGTGGGGAGCGTGCAGGCGATCTCAGCCGAGACTGGCCAGGTGGTCTGGAACTACCAGCAGCGAGCCGCCACCATGGCGCTGGCCGCGACCGGCGGCGGGCTCGTCTTCGGCGGTGACGTGAACGGACGGTTTCGGGCCTTCGACGATCGGACGGGAGAGATTCTCTGGGAGATCAACCTCGGCTCGCCGGTCTCCGGCTTCCCGATCACCTACGCGGTCGACGGCCGCCAGTACGTGGCGATCAGCACCGGCTTCGGCCGCTTTCTGGACCTGACGCCGGAGCTTCGCCCGAGCGCCAACAACAACCTGTTCATCTTCGCCCTTCCTGAATAGCAAGCCGGGCAAGCAGGATGACCGCCGAACAGATCGCTGAGGCTCAGCGCCGGGCGCGGGAGTGGAATGAAGCGCACCCGCGTGACCCGTAATCCCTCACATTGAACAGCCTGCCAGCGGTAGGATGGGGTCCGACATCACATCGTCTTGAACCGAGAGACCCGCATGACGCACGCCACCCGGTTCGTCCCCGCCGTCGCCGTCTTGGTCGCGCTCGTCGGTGCGCCGGTGCAGGCGCAGACGCCGGAGATCGACGCGCTGCGGGTGCGTGCGGAGCAGGCTGACGCCAACGCGCAGTACAACCTCGGGGTCATGTACTCCAGCGGCCAGGGCGTCCCGCAGGACGACGCGGAGCCAGTGCGCTGGTACCGGCTCGCAGCCGACCAAGGAGTCGCCAACGCGCAGGTCGACCTCCGGCTCGTGTACGCCATGGGCGCAGGCGTGCCGAAGGACGACGCCGAGGCGGTGCGGTGGTTTCGGCTGGCGGCGGACCAGGGAGAAGCCGACGCGCAGTTCAGCCTCGGGCGAAGGTACGACAGCGGTCGAGGCGTTGCGCAGGACTACGTCGAAGCGGTGCGCTGGTATCGGCAGGCGGCGGACCAGGGCTACGCCAGCGCGCAGTACAACCTCGGGATCCTGTACGCCAACGGTCGCGGCGTCCCGCAGGACGACGTGCAGGCGCACATGTGGTACAACCTCGCGGCGTCACGACTGACCGGCAAACTGCGCGACGACGCTATCGGAGGTCGCGACGCCGTTGCAGGCCTGATGACCTCCACCCAGATTGCTGAAGCCCAACGCCTCGCCCGCGAGTGGGACACCGCGCACCCGCGTGACCCGTAAGCCTCGTCTCCGCTGAACCCAGTGAGCGACTGCTGTTGACCCAAAGCAGCTGGTCGCAACGACAACTAAAAGGAGAGTCGTTCATGAGCAACATTCTCGGACCAGCGAAACAGTTTTTTGAAGCATGTGAAACCGGAAAGGGGTGGGAAGCTTGCAAAGCATTTTGTAATCCCGACGCAACATTTTCCTCACAAACAGGTGCCTTGTCTGAAATATCCACTCTAGAAGGTTACTGCGAGTGGATGAAGAACCTTTTTACGCCGATTCCTGATGGACACTATGAGTTGAAGTTTTTCGCCGCCGATGATGCAGATAAATCTGTGGCAGCGTTTGCTATCTTTCATGGCACGCAAACCGGGCCGGGCGGTCCAGTGCCACCGACAGAAAAGAAAATTGCTGCAGACTACGTTTACCATATGGATTTCGACGGTGAACACATAAAGCACATGACAAAAATATGGAATGACTCTGTCAGCATGCAGCAACTTGGTTGGGCTTGAAGTGACTCACACAAGCGTCTCTATTTTGGTCGAAAGCAGACAGTCGCATCAGTGAATTTCTGACGCTCTGAACGACCGCTTTGGGTGAAAGCAGACATTCACGGCCGTTCAAATCGTAGCCCAGCAAGAATCGGCTTCGGAGTGGCCGGACTCGAGAAAGGCTTGGCTTGGGGGTCTGGGAGGCGCTAATGTTTCCTATCGTCCCAACAGGACAACGCTTGGGTGCCGCTCTGGACGCGGTAAGCAATGCCTCTTGGAGCCGCTTCGCTCAAGGAGCATTCAATGACTTTAGGACAATCGTACGAAGTATGTTCTTGGATTGTTCTCTGTACGCCTCCAATTGGTAGGCGGGCTCGCATGTGAGAATCCGCTTTCGTGTTGCTCAAGTAGACAAAAGTCCGAGGAGACCACAATGACTACTAATGATTCTTCTTTCACTGACGAAGACGTTGCTGCAATACGAGCCCTGAGAGATCCGTGGATCCAGGCATGTTTAGACCGCGACTGGGACAGCTTGCTTGGTATCTGCACGTCGAATGTAACCTTGTTACCGCCTGACGCCACGATAGCCGAAGGTGCCAGTGCCTCACGTGCGTTTCTCGAGGCATTTCCAAAAATTATTTCGTTCGCGGTTGAATTTTTGAACATAGACGGACGTGGGGACCTGGCGACAGCACGGGGCGCTTTCTCCATGACGGCAGAGATTGAGGATCGCGAAGTCTCGATGAACGGAAAGTTTGTCGATACATTTTGTAAGCAAGAGGATGGCACTTGGCGCTATCACGAAGTTTGCTGGAATACTGATGCTCCGACGGCGTAGGCATTGCGCGTGAACAATCGCGAACCGCGAGGCAGATCGTCAGAGCTCATGCCTTAACGCGTTGCGGGCGGACCGGCGGGACGATGACAGTTGGCGTGTCACAGAAACCGTGGTGAAGCGACAGATCCGCAGAATTGGCGCCATCGGCTGCACCATCGCCGCCATCGGGCTGGTCACCGCCCTGTATCTGATCACGCGCCCGTTCCCACCGATACCCGAAGGGCGTGATGTGTTCGGCTTTGCGTCAGACACCGGGACACGAACCCCGACAGGCTCGGTGCCGGCGATCGACCGCTACCCCGCCCGGGACGGCGAACAACTGGCCTTCCAGTTCTACGACTCTACCGGCGAGGTCATTCTGGTGTTCGTCCACGGGTCCTCCTACCACGGTGCCGCCTATCACACGCTCGCTCGCGAGCTGAGCGACGCGGGCGTGGCCAAGGTCTATCTCCCCAATGTGCGCGGCCACTACCTCTCGGGACAGCGGCGCGGCGATGTCGACTACATCGGTCAATTGGAAGACGACCTGGCCGACCTCGTTGCCTGCATTCGAGATCGCGGCCAGCGCGGACCCCTGGTCCTAGGCGGGCATTCGAGTGGTGGGGGCCTGGCAATTCGTGTTGCGGGCGGCGAGCATGGGGACCTGGCGTCCGCGTATCTCCTGCTGAGCCCTGTCATTCCACTAGCGCCGACCACGAGAAGTGGCGACGCGGGCGGGTGGGCGCACCTGCATCGGAGCCGGCTGTTCGGGCTCTTGGTGCTCAACGCGGTCGGTGTCACCGGTCTGAACGGTCTGCCAATCATCCAATTCAACAAACCAGAAGCGTTCCGGGACGGCACCGAGACCCTCGGCTACAGCTACCGCCTCAACACCTCATTTCATCCGCGCTACGACTACGCGGCCGATATCGAGGCCATGGGTGACCGGTTTCTGTTGCTCATCGGCGATGACGACCAAGCCAATGACCCGGTCGCCTACGAGGAAATGTTCCCGCAGAGCGGAGCGGAAGCCCGCGTCATGCGTCTACCGGGAGTCGATCACCTTGGTGTCTTCTCGGCGCCGTCCGCCCTGAGCGCCGTGCAGGACTGGTTCCGAGCCTTGCCGTGACCGCTGGTTGAAGAACCGCGACATCAACGCCGCCAAGATGACCGCCGAACAGATCGCTGAGGCTCAACGCCGGGCGCGGGAGTGGAACGCCGCGCACCCGAGGTAACCGGAAGGCTCCCTATGTTGCGTGACTGCTGTTCGGACAACGTCAAGGCTGCGGCCATCATCGGCGGCGCGATCATTTCGAGGTCGCGGTTCACGTTCCCACGATGTGTCGCCCGATCCTTCAGGAACCAAGGCCAAGCCGGATCCGACAATGAGCGCAGATCGCCTGACCTCTTTCGTGGCTGAGAACGTGATTCTCGACGCCGACGAGGAAGTGCTGTGACCGGGCTCAGCCTGCTGGAGCAGGTTGCTGCTGCCGGGGTCCAGATCCGTGTTGTCGGTGCCGACCTCGCCATCAGGCCCAAGGGCACCCTGCCCTGCGAACTGCGGGCGCAATTGGCCGCTAACAAGTCTCAGGTGCGGGCACTGCTTGACCCGGAGATCCACTAGCGGGTGGAGATGATGAACCCACAGGTGCAGCCCTGGCCGGCCCCAGTGCTCAGCCTCCTGGCTCGGACTGACATCGACCCCGGAGTTGACGACTGCTTCTCCTGTGGTGACCCGTTGGAGCCGATGGGCCTGTAACCGGTCCCGAGGCGATGTCGACCGTGTTGCCGCGCCGCGTGGCTGGTGCTGCTGGACTGGCCGGCACTTGGTCGAGGATGAGCCGAACCCGACGGTGATAGCGGGACACATGACAGCGACCCAAAGAAAGAGAGCCATGACGACCCCGAGAGAACGGAACGCCCGTTCTTGGACCGTGCCCCCCGTGAGCCGAGATGTCTTCCATGCCCGGACAAGCCGGGACCAATGGCCTGTGGGCTTCGGTGACCTCGGATACATCCGGCTTGAAATTCATGAAAAAAAACAGAAATCACTTTTCTGACGGGGACGCCCTTGCGGAACACACGGCTCCTCAAACATACGAAGCAAGGAATTCGGATGCGGCCTCGTAGCCGTCGTCGCGAGACGAGCTCCCGTCGTCGTCATACCCCCCAGCGTCGACTTCGAGTTCACCCGCCCCCTCCCCGAGTCAGGGTCACGCGGTGAACGCGAGCTACAGCAACAGGTCGCGAAGGTGCGTGCGCGGGACGCCGCCGCAGCTGTCCAGAACCCCTCGGTGACGACGAACCCCCTTATTCAGGAGGTTCGCAACGTGTACGAGAAGGGCGGGCTTGCCGCGATACAGGAGTTGGCGACGACGCGTGGTCTCCCGCTGGCGGCGGTGCTGGCGGCACTGGGTGTCGGCGCTCAGTCTCCATCATCAGACGACGGTCCCCGCCGTAGGTCTTGAGGCGTCGAAAGTAGTCCGCAATCTCTTGGCCTCTGGGGCCATTAATGTAGCGGGCGGTGATGTCGTCGGTGTAATCGACATCGATAATCTTATTCTGATGCGGCCAGCAGCGGCCGTACTCGTCGTGGACATGGTGCGTGGGGTGTGGATCGGTGTCGGGTCCAGAGTGCTCGATGAGCGCGTCATTAACGGCCTCATCAATGGAGCGGGAAGGGCGGCGTGAAGAAGACATGGGCACCTCATCGTGCGCTGGACAACCACCCACCTGGCGTGGGTTGGTGACCGTCATCGGGCTGCGCCCCTCGGGTCGTCTGGATGAAGTTGCGGGTGGGGTCAGGACGTCGGGGTGATTAATATCCCCGAAGAAACGACGTTTCTTCCACGTGGTAGCCCCGCAGACGAAGGGCTTCAGCGAGACCCTCCGCATTCTCATGAGGGACCAACCAGAACGGCCCATTTGGGGAGCACTCGCTCTTCCCGAATGCTTCCAGTTCGCTCCGATAACGGTCCGGAGTTCACGGCGGAGCTCATTCGGCTCTGGCTCCAGGGCCTGCAGGTCCAGACGCTCTTCATCGCGTCTGGGAGTCCGTGGGAGAACGGCTATGTGGAATCGTTCCACGGCAAACTGCGTGATGAACTGCTCGACCGGGAGATTTTCT
>Ga0310124_10002736_pt1 | contig 12067 bp, 11 predicted proteins | sample CB11b_AW_Bot5_MG_FD_203507 | JGI IMG/M metagenome (GOLD analysis project Ga0310124, IMG submission 203507) | Marine microbial communities from Western Arctic Ocean, Canada - CB11b_AW_Bot5 | ecosystem: Environmental > Aquatic > Marine > Oceanic | place: Canada: Western Arctic Ocean | collected...
CGACCGCTGACACGGTCGACCGGCTGGGCCGAGAGAACGGCCATCCCGACCACCACGGCCAGAGCGCAACACGCTAGAAGGCGATTTTTCATGATGATTCGAGTATATCCCGGGGTCCGGCGCCTAGGCGGACGGGCCTACGACCGTGTGGCGGGCTCGGACGAACGCCGATCGATCACCTCACCGTAGAACGCTTCGTACTGAGGCACGATGGCGTTGGCGCAGAACCGTTGTAACACCGCGGCGAGCGCGGCTTCCGAAACCCGTTGATGCAGCGCCGAGTCCGTCAGCAGCGTTACCGCACTGTCGGCCATGGCCTCGGTCGCATCGACCGGGTGCAAGTAGCCGGTGACCCCGTGGTCAATCACCTCGGGCAGGCCGCCCACTTTGGACGCCACGACCGGCACCTGACAGGCCATCGCCTCGAGCGCCGCCAGACCGAAACTCTCCTGCGCCGACGGCAGGAGAAACAGGTCGGCCAGTGAGAGGAGCGGCACCACCTGCTCCTGTTCACCAAGCTGCTCCACTGCGTCGGCCACCCCCAGTTCACGCGCGCGGCGGCCGGCCTTGTCGAGGTCGGGCCCGTCCCCGACGAGCAGCAACCGCGACGGTACCCGTTCGTGGATGCGCGCGAAGACGTCGACCACCGCGTCAGTCCGCTTCACGGGTCTGAAATTCGAGACGTGAATGACAAGCCGGACCCGGCCGTCGCCTCCGGTGAATCGCGCCCGCAGCGCGGGATCAGACGAACGGCGATGAATGCCGCAGTCCAGGAAATTCGGAATGACGTGAATGTCGGCGCGCACGGACAGCTGACGATACGTGTCGTCGCGCAGACTGCGGGACACGGCCGTCACGCCGTCGGACTGATCGATGCAGAACGCCGCCGTCTCGGAATATGAACTATCGCTGCCGATCAAGGTGACGTCGGTGCCATGCAGCGTCGTGATGACGCGAGGCACCTTGACACCAGGGGAATTCGCAAGAATCTGGCGGGCCAGATACGCGGCGGCGGCGTGCGGAATCGCGTAGTGAGCGTGAATGATGTCCAGCTCGTGTGCACGACTCACCTGGACGATCTTGTTTGCCAGCGACAGCAGGTACTGCGGTTCGCGAAACAGCGGATACCCGGGCGTTTGCACCGCATGAAAGGCCAGCCCGACCTGGTACTCGGGCCCCCGGAACGGCATCTCCGTGCTGATCAACCGGACTTGATGTCCGCGGTCGGCCAACGCTTTGGCGAGCTCGGTCGCCACGATCCCGCTTCCACCCACTGACGCGTAACAGACGATGCCGACGTTCATAACGATACGAGCCCCCCCCCAAAGGAGCCTTATTTCATCACACCCGACCGCAGGATCGGCTCCTTGACAATGAACCCTTCCGCGAACGCCACCCCGACCGAGACCCCGAACCCGGCGTCGCGGGTCTCGATCAACTGCCGAAATCTGGATGTGGTGAGCCGCGTCGAGACGGCACCAGTTCCCTCCGGGGAGAACTGGCTGCGATGGCAGTCGAGCGCCCGGCGTTTGGTCTCGTAGTCATCCGACACGTCGACCACAAACGACGGCGCGGCCGTCCCATTGATGAAGTAGTAGCACACCCAATCCGGCCGCCACGAATCGCCCGCGCCGATGTATTTCCTCAACCCGCTCGTGAAGACCGCCCGCGTGAGCAGCTGGCTGGCGGCCACGTGGTCCGGATGGCGGTCAGCCCAGTGAGGAATGAGCACGGTGGCGGGACGGGTGCGCCGCAGGAACTCGACCGCGCTTCGTATCTGATCCGACCCCCCGATCTCGCCATCGGGCCACTCGAGGTTCTCGCGCCACGCGGCGCCCAACACCTCGGCACCGGCCTCCGCTTCAGACCGCCGTTCGTCTACGGTGCCGTTGCTGCCGAGTTCGCCTCGAGTCAGGTCGCACAAGCCAACGCGATGACCGCAGCGGGCCTGTTTGGAGACGGTACCACCGATGCCGATTTCTATATCGTCCGGGTGCGGGCCGAACGCGAGAAGGTCGACCGACGTATCCATGCTCTTGTCCTTCCGCGTGTGCCCCGAAATGGGTCAATCCGGTGAGCCACGAGCGAACGCGATGCGACAACGGTGAACAACGATGGAACACTGCGCCGACGTCACGTACACATCCGTAACTTTATGCGGTCCCAGGAACGACCGCTTGGCCATGATTGACGAACAAACTATGGCGTCAAACCATGTATTTACAACGTCTTACGACTTCAGATCCTCAGTTGACCTATCCTTGGCAACGCTCTTGCTTTGATAGCTGGTCGATGGCAACGCAACAACATACACTTGGAACCGGCGGTCGCGAGCAAGGTTTCTCCCTCATGGAGCTCATGATGTCGGTCCTCTTTAATGGGCACGATGTTCGCGATTGCCCTCCCCGCGGGCAAAGCCGCACTCGACTCTCTCGAGCTCGGCAACGCCACCCGTGAGGTGGAACGCGAGCTCCAGACGGCCCGCATGCGAGCCGTGTCGGCCAACCGACCGATGCGGGTCAAGCTGAACTGCCCGGCAGATGGGCAGTATCGCCTCGTCGAGGTCACCGGGGTCGTGGCGACAGACGGAGGAGCCGGCAGCCGGTGCGACGAAGCCCTGTATGGGTTCCCGGGACCCAGAGACAACGACCGGGCCACCCAGAGCATGGTGGTCCCCTCCGGTGTCTCGGCCCCGGTATCGATGCGCTGCTCGGTCCAGAGTTTGAGTTTTCACCCGACGGAACGACCCGATTGGTCATCAATGGCAACGTCCAGACCATGACCACGGACGGGGTCGTGCAAGTCGAACGCAACGGTGCAACCCAGGAGATTACGGTCAATGCCCTCGGAAAAATCACGCTGGTCCGATGAGCGGGGCTTCGGATTCGTTGAGACGCTGATCTCGATCGACGTGCTCACCGCCGTGTCCGTCGGCGTCGCTCGACCCGGCAGGCCAGCCTCACCGATCGACGACGTCGAGGCGGTGCCAACGGAGGCCGTCGGTCCGACAGTACTTGACCGATGAACAACGCAGATCGGCGGGATTCAGCGCTCGTTGAATGCAGCGGCACTTTCACCACGGGCGGCTAGGGCATCTGCTTCCCGGAGTACTCCAGCATCTGGGCGGTGAAGTCCTGCGGGTAGGAGATGCGCACGTCCGTGATCACGCCGTCAGCGTCAACGACCGGCTCCAGACGGGGTTGTACGAACCCGCTGTAGGACGGCAGGCCGACCAACTCCACGCGTTCGACCACTTCATCTCGCAACGCGCCGTCGAAGTGAATGCCGTATGACTCGAACAACGTCCGCGCGGCCTCGTAATCGCCTTCCGACTTGATTCGCTGGACCTCAGCCAGCAAGGTGCCGACACCTTCCCGGAACGCTCGCCAGTCGGTCATCACGTAGAAGGTCTTGCCGTCGCGGGTTCGCGCCTCGATGGCGGTCGTATTGTCCATCAGCCAGCGGACGATCATCTGGCGGTTCCGCATGTGGTCTTGCTCGATCTGGGTCCCCTCGCGAATGCGACGCAGCTGGAGCAACGCGTTTCGGCTATAGCCCTCATACTCCGCTCGAACAATCTCCTCTTGCGCGTCGGCCGGCAACACGCCCAGTTCGACCAGCTTGGGGTCCGGCAGAAAATACAGCCCGACCAGGTCGGCCCGCGCCTCTTCCAGTGCCGAGTATTGCTCCTTCAAATCCGGTTGGGCCGAACCGCCGAGCCGCTCCGCCAGCTTGCCCGATGCGTGGCCGATGACCTCGTGCATGTTCGTCGTCATCTCACCGGCGAGTCCTCCCCACCGGCGCGAGCGCTCCGCCTCTTCAGGACTCCAGGCGAACTCCTGGCGGTAGTTCGCCGGGCTTGACTGATCGTAGGCGTCGTTCACGTTGGAGAGCGACACCGACTTACTGCCGTACTGCTCACGCACGGCCTGGCTGTTGGGTAAATTGATGCCAATCGGCGTGATCGGTCCCGAGTCACCGGTCTCAACCACGACGTCGATGGCGTTGGCCGTGATACCGGTCACGCTCTCTTTGCGGTACTTGGGGTCCCACGGCATCCGGTCCTCGAACCACTGGGCGTTAGCGGCCAGCGTCTTGAGGGCGCCGGTCTTTTCCGGATTGACATAGAACACCAGGGCCTCCCAGGAGCCCTTCGCCCCGCGCGCGTCCATGTACACCTCGGTGAAGCCGTTGATGGTGTCGACGCTCGACTCCTGATCCTCGACCCAAGCGATATCGTAGGCGCGCTGGTCCACCGGGGCACCGGTGCGGTAGTACGCGGCGTTCGCGCGTAGCGCTCTTGCCATCGGCTCCGTGGCGAACGGCGCCGCGGCCTCGAGATGGCGGACAATCTCCGTGATCTGTTCGCTGTACTTGCCCCCGACCTTGTACACCTCCTCCACCAACCGGCCGTCGACCTTGACGAGCCTGGACGTCAAGGGGTACTGCTCCTCGAAGCTGTCGAGATCGGCCGTCGAGACATCTTTGTAGAGATTGTTCGCACTGGACAGCAGGAGGTCGTCGCCCGGCCCCGGAGCCTTATTGGTCACGATCGGGTCGACGTCGGGGTCGAAGAACAGGGGCTGCATCCGCGTGACCATCTGCGCCACCGTTTCGCCCGCGTGAGTCGGCAAGGTCGCCCCGGCTTCGGCCGCGACGGCGACGGCGGCCGCGAACGCGGCCGGAGGGGTGTTGAGGACGAACTTGCGGGCGGTCAGATTGTTGAACGGCCCCGTATTCAACCAGAACAGCTTGGTGTACTGCTGGATGGCGTCCAACGTCGCGGGATCGACACCGGCCGGATGGGTGATGATCTCCTCGAGCACCTCACGCATCTCGAGATTGTGCTCGTACCGCTGGTCGTAATAGATGTCGCGGCCGGCCAGCGCGGCCTGGTAGAGATGCCAGATCAAGGTCTTCTCGCGCAGGGACAGCGACGAGAACCCATCGGCGTAGAGCTGCACGATGGCGGCATCGTCGACGCGCTCCAGTAAGTAGGGTCGATCGCCAGACTCTTGCGCCGCCGCTGGGGCCGGGGCCCCGCCCGACAGTGCCGCACCGACCGCTGCGGCCAGCATTACCGCTCCTCGATGTCGCATCGATCCTCCCCGCGGACCCTCAATACCGCCCGGCCAATTTTTGCTAAGCTGTTCATGTTAACCCGGCCGGCAGAAGCTCGTCCGGCCAAGGGAGATCCCTCATGACCCGTCCTCGTGTGCTACCCGCCACCCTCGTCGCGATAGCGACGCTGCTGTTGTCCGAGGTCGCGCCGGCGCAACAGCGCATGCTCACGATTGACGACATCTACGCGCCGGAGGCTCGGGTCGACTTCTCGGGACGCGTACCGACCGGTCTCCGGTGGCTCAGCGACACACACTATCTACTGCGCGAGCGCGGCCGCGATAGTGGCGGGACGGGTCTGTTGCGGGTAAACGCCGTCACCGGCGACAGCGAGCCGTATGTCGACCTCGGCGAGTTCGAGCGCAGTCTGGCCGACATGCCGGGCATGAGCCTCGACGCGGCTCGTCGGGCCGTGCGCTCGGGACGATATGTCTGGGACAATGACCACGATGCTCTGGTCCTGAGCATTTCACACGATCTGTACTACTTCACCCGCTCGCCGCTCGACGGTGGTCGGGTGGAGCGACTGACCCGAGACGCGGCGCTTGAAACCATGCCGACGTTCAGCCCTGATGGCGCCATGGTCGCGTTCGTGCGTGACCACGATCTCGTTGTGGTCGACGTGATGCATCACCGCGAATGGCCTTTGACTCGTGGCGGCGGCCCGGATCTGCTCAACGCCGAACTCGACTGGGTCTACCAGGAAGAGATCTATGGTCGGGGTGACTTCAAGGGCTTCTGGTGGAGTCCGGACTCGACACGATTGGCCTACCTGCAGACCGACGAGAGTCCCGTGCAGGAGTTCACGGTTGTCGACCATCTGCCGTATCGGCTGGATCTCGAAGTCACCGACTATCCGAAAGCCGGCGACGCGAACCCGCTGGTACGCCTCGGGGTCGTAGCGGCCGTGGGCGGCGAGACGACCTGGCTCGATCTGGACCGCTACACTCCAACCGACGCGCTGGTGGTGTCGGTAGGATGGTCTCGGTACGGAGACAACGTGGTGTTTCAGGTGCAGAACCGGGAGCAGACCTGGCTCGACCTCAACCTGGGCGACCCCGCGAACGGAACGACCACACGACTATTCCAGGAGACCACGCCCGCCTGGGTGGACGTCCACGGCCCCCCGACGTGGCTCGAAGACGGTACTTTTGTCTGGCTCAGCGAGCGATCGGGCTGGAAGCACCTGTATCACTACGAGGCGGATGGCACGCTGATCACCCAGGTCACCGACGGCGAATGGGAGCTGCGCACGCTGCACGGCGTGAACGAGGACGAGGAGAACAACCCTGTCTACTTCTCAGGCACGCAACGGAGCCCGATCGGGAGTGATGTCTATCGGGTGAACCTGGACGGAAGCGCGCTGACCCGTCTGTCGGAGTCGCCGGGCACGCACCGGGCCAGCTTCAGCCCCGGATACGCGCGTTACCTCGATACGTGGAGCGACATCGACACCCCACCACAGCTTCGGGTGCATGCGGCCGACGGCACCGAGACGCGCGTCGTCGACGAGAACATCGTCGAGACGCTGGACGACTACCGCCTGGCGGTGCCCAAGTTCCTGCAGGTCCCCACGCGCGACGGCTTCGTCATGGAAGCGATGATGATCAAGCCGCCGGACTTCGACCCCTCGCTCCGGTACCCGGTGTTCCAGCACACCTACGCCGGCCCCCATGCCCAACAGGTGCAGAACAGATGGGGCGGCAGCGCCCAGATGTTCTACCAGTTGCTGGCACAGCAGGGCATCATCGTGTGGGTCATGGACAACCGCACGGCGAGCGGGAAAGGCGCGGTGTCGACCTGGCCGGTCTACCAGAACTTTGGTGAGCTGGAACTCCGAGACATCGAAGACGGGCTCGCCTGGCTGAAGACGCAATCCTACGTCGACGGAAGCCGTATCGGGATCGAAGGCTGGAGCTATGGCGGGTTCATGACGAGCTATGCGCTCACCCACAGTGAGAGCTTTGCCATGGGCATCGCCGGTGGAACCGTCAGCGACTGGCGCGACTACGACACCATCTACACCGAGCGATTCATGCGGACGCCGCAGAACAACCCGGAGGGCTACCGCAAGAGTTCGCCGCGCTTCAACGCCGCCGACCTCCACGGAGCGCTGCTACTGCTGCACGGCACGATGGACGACAATGTTCATCTGCAGAACACACTCCAGTTCACGTACGAGTTGCAGAAGGCAGGGAAGTCGTTCGAACTGATGCTGTATCCCAAGTCGCGCCATAGTGTGACCGACCCCGACCTGAACACCCATCTCCGTCGAGGCATGCTCGACTTCATCCTCGAACACCTGCGACCGGCCGGCACCGCACCGACCAAGCCAACAGGACAGTAGAGACCCAGGCGGGTCCCCGCATCGCGCCTCACCAGCCGCCGTCTCGCATCGCGATGCGCCGCCTGGGCGCTCAAGGAGGGCAGAGAGCTGGTGACCAGGTTGGTCGACAAAGGTGGGTTCGACATTCGTGGGGCAAGGCTTCAGCCTTGCCTTGCAGGCCTGAAGGCCCGCGCCACAGAACCAACCCAAGTGAGTTCTAGGATGGTGCTGAAGGACGACGTGGAGGGGGTTTCCGAGCGAGGCGGTCGTCTGGCCAGGCAGCAGCCAGGCGAGCTATGACCCCGGTGAGCCGATGCCGCGACGTCCGCCGTCTACGGGCGCCTCGCTCGGAAAGCTAGACTAGGTAATTGAATCGCGGCGATCGCGGCGCAGGCGCGCCCGGCCGGCCGCTTCCAGCTCGGCCATCCGACGTCGGGCGCGATCAAACGACAGGCGACCGGCGCCGGTCGCCACCAAGCACAGGAGCGCCCCCACCAGGACGAGATCGAACTCCACGCCGTGGCCCGCACCAGGCTCCAGCGACCAGTTCAAGAACAGCCCATTCGGAAGATGGAGCTTCCAGCTCGTGACCCCCGTCGTCAGCAACAGCGCGATGGCGGTCCAGCCGGTGTGGGCGCCAAGCATGAGCGCGATGCCGCCCCCGAGCTCGACCGCGCCAAGCGCCGCGGCCACCAGATGCGGCACCTTGAAGTCGAGCAAGGCCAGCATCGCGGTCGTCTCTGGCAGGCCGTCAAAGGCCGGCGAGACCTTCATCACGCCGTGAGCCAGAAACACTGCGCCTACGACGAGCCGCAACACGGTCGGGCCAAATCCACTCATAGAATCGCGATGCCTGCCACAGCGGCCCGCTCTTCCGGTTCGGCGGGAGCGCCGAACGCCGCCGGACTGGGCCACGCTGCCCCAAACGGGCACATTGTGACACCTTGTGGCCGAGCCGTGAAGCACTCGGGCATTCGCCCACCGCGGCTCAGCCGGTGAGCTTGAGCCAGAGCGTAAGCAGCCGTTTCACGAGTGGCGTGACACGCGTGACGCTGTATTGGAACGCCGCCCGACGGACGGCATCGGCCTGTGTCGGGTAGGGATGGATGACGTTCGCGAGGGTACCGAGCCCCAGGCCTCCAACCATGGCCACGGTAATCTCGCTAATCATCTCGCCAGCGTGCCGGGCCACGATGGTGGCGCCGAGAATCTCGTCGCTGCCGGTCCGGGTGTGGATCCGCACGAACCCCTCATCGTCGCCGTCGGTGATGGCCCGGTCGACCTCACCCCAACGCTGAGTGTAGGTGGTCACCGGCACTCCCTGTTCCGCCGCCTGATGCTCGTAGAGCCCCACATGCGCGACCTCCGGGTCCGTATACGTACACCAAGGCATTGTGAGCGCGCTCAGTCGACGACGCCCGGGGAACAGCGCGTTCTGTACGGCGATGCGCGCCGCGTCCTCGGCCGCGTGGGTGAACTTCCACGCCATACAGACGTCGCCCGCGGCATAGATCCGTGGATTGGAGGTCTGCAGCGCGTCATCTACGGTGACACCCTTCGCATCGTGGTTGACCCCGGCCGCCTCGAGGCCCAGTCCTTCGATGTTCGGCGTGCGCCCTACCCCCACCAGCACCTCGTCGACCACCAATGGGTCGACGCCGTCCCCGGAGAGGTGCACGACCTTCTGGTCACCCTGGCGTTCGACCCGCTCGATCTGACAGGCGAGACGGAGCCGGACCCCGTCTCGTGCGAGGGCCGCCTGGACGATGGCCGCGGCGTCTGGATCCTCCCGTCCGAGAATGTGATCCATGACCTCGAGCAGCGTGACCTCACACCCCAGGCGACAAAACGCCTGCGCCAGTTCGGCTCCGATCGGCCCGCCGCCGATGACCGCCAGCCGACGCGGCCGCGTCGTCAGATTGAAGACCGATTCGTTGGTGAGTGCGCCGGCCTCGGCCAGCCCGGCGATCGGCAGTGGTGCGGCGCGTGCCCCCGTCGCGATCACCGCTTTCTTGAACCGCAACGCCGTCCCGTCGACGTCGAGCCTGGACTCGCCGGTAAATCGAGCCGAGCCGAGGAAGACGTCGATCCCCTTCTCATCCCGATAGCGTGCGGCTGAATCGTGAGGGCTGATTCGCGCGCGAATGCGACGCATCCGTTCCATGACGGCGCCGAAGTTCGCTTCCGCGCCCGGCGGCATGCCCCACCCCAGCGAGGCGGCGTCCCGCAACTCGGCAAACACTCGTGACGAGCGAATGATGCTCTTCGAAGGGACGCAGCCCACGTTGAGACAGTCGCCACCCATGAGGTGCCGCTCCACCAACGCCACTTTGGCGCCGGCGCCGGCCGCGAACGAGGCGGCGATCAACCCGGCCGTCCCGGCGCCGACGACAACGAGGTGATAGCGGTCCGCTGGGGTGGGATTCATCCAGTCCGGTGGATGGACGTGGCTGAGCAGGTCCGCGTTGAACGACTCCGTCGGGTCGAGTTCCGCGTTCCGAGCCGGCGCCTCGAATGCAGATGAATCAATCGGCGGCATGCTGGTCCCCCGGCAAATGCGGCCCCCGGCCTTGGGCGAACCGGACAACCGGCCCAATCGCCGGAGTTGCCGAGACGGTCGCTCTTGGAACCGAGCGGACGGGCCGCCGCACTACGACTTGGACGTGGCGTCCGGGGGCGGGGCTTTGCGGTCGGCCAGCGCCGCGGCGGGGATCGCCTCGGAGGCTCGTGGCCGCAAGATCTCGTCGACGAGAAACAGGTCAGTCAGCACGGCGCGCAGGTGGATCGAGCCGTTCAGATTGTCGATCACCTGGCTGCTGATGCCGGGCTGGGCCAGTACGAGGCGCAAGGCCTTACAGGCACGTGCGGCGTCGCCGTCAATGACCTCGAAGAACGCATCGTAGGGCGCCAGCGGCTCCAGTTTGCGCGCCCGGACGAGACTGGACAGGAACGCCCCCAAACCATCGAGCGCCGAGTCCATCTCCTCGATACACCGGCGCAACTCGCCGCCGGTCTGGGGATCGCCTCGTTGTCCCTTGGCCGCGTAGCTCAGAAACAGCTCGTAGCCGCCCTCGATGGTGTCGATCCGTTTCTTGAGATCTGCTGTGGCTGTGTCAGACACGCTTCCGCCTTGGTTCGGGCCAGGCCCCTCTGGGCTCGTCAGCCGCCATGCCGTCGCCCCGGCCCGCAGGCGGGGCCATCCTGCCCACTGCGCCGTGAGAGCTGGATCGGCTGAAGTGGCCCTACTTGGACTCGATCTTCCACCTCTCCGGGTCGTGGTGCGACAGGTAGTCGGATTTGCTCACCCACCCAAAGATCATCGCCTTGGTCATCCACAGCTTGTCCGGCCGGATGGCAAAGTAAATGTGGGTGATGGTCAACGCGACGAACAGCACCGCGGCAAAGCCGTGCAACGTGTAGATGACGCCCCAGTTGTTCTCCGTGAAGAACTGGTCGTTGCGCGAAACGATGGGCGTGTCGATTCGCAGCATCATCAGCAGGCCAGTGGCGGACACGAGCAAGCCGAAAACCGAGACGGCCAGATGGTAGAGCTTGTGATCGAGGGGGTACTTCCCGTGTTTGCCGAGGGTGACTTGCTGACCAAGCTGACGCTTGGTTCGCTGGACCGCCTCACCGAAGTCTGCCGGCAGGATCCAGATGGACCAAAAATCCAGAAAGAAGGAGGCGTGCACGATGTGATACAGGATGCACAGGATCAGGATGAGGCCGGCAATCCAGTGAATATTCAGCCAGGAGAACTCGAGGCCGATGATCGGCAGAAAGCCGGTTCCCAGGAGCACGAGCATCGAGGTCGCCATAACCCAGTGGAACATTCTGGCCGCCCCGGTGTGCCGGACCACCTTGTCCGGAATGCCGGCCGGCGGATCGACCGTCGGTTCATCGCCGTGAGCAACCTTCGGCTTCCACACAATCACGTAGATGGCGTGAAAGAGGATAAAGGCGATGCCCGCCCAGAATGCCGCCGTCAGCAGAGTCCAGGAGAGACGAATAAGAATCTCCTGGCCCCATGGGTCAGTGCCTACTTGAAACAGTTCCATTTACGCCCCCGTACCTCGATGAGTCGCCTGACCAGGATGTGCCCAGGAACAACCTCACCCGTTCGCATGTCGATGCCTGCGGACTCGCGGCCAGCCACAGACTCACGCTGTCCCAACCCCAGCCGCCACAGGCGGTCTGTCCGCCCTTGCGCGTCGGTTGACATACGGGCAGCGCAAATGCGCCGTTTTCCGCGCCGCACCGCCGGCGGGTACTGAACCACAGGCGGGAAGGATACCGGGGACGCCTCTAGGATACAACTCATTCTTCGCCAAGCCTGCCACCTCAGAGTTGAACTTTACTGGCTCTCGAACGTATGATTTAAATGAACGTTTGATTTAATTTGAACAACCAGGGGAACGAGTCATGGCAGCAGACACCAAGGAACGGATTCTCGATACGGCCGAACGTTTATTCGCCGACCACGGGTTTCCGGCCACCTCGTTGCGAGACATCACACAGGAAGCTGGGGTCAATCTGGCCGCCGTCAATTACCACTTCGGCGGCAAAGAGGGGCTCTTAATCGAAGTGCTGGAGCGGAAAATCGCGCCAGTGAATCGGTCC
>Ga0310124_10002740_pt1 | contig 12057 bp, 9 predicted proteins | sample CB11b_AW_Bot5_MG_FD_203507 | JGI IMG/M metagenome (GOLD analysis project Ga0310124, IMG submission 203507) | Marine microbial communities from Western Arctic Ocean, Canada - CB11b_AW_Bot5 | ecosystem: Environmental > Aquatic > Marine > Oceanic | place: Canada: Western Arctic Ocean | collected...
TCCCGCCGCGTCGCTGATGCGGGTGGTGGTCCAGTTGCCCGAGGTGGGCGAGCCGTTGTAGCTCATCCAGCTGACGGCTCGCTTCTTCGGGTCGCCGCGGTTGGTCATCACCACGTCGGGTTGCCGGTCGCCGTTGATGTCGCCGATCGCCACACCCTTGCCGTAGCGGTACTTGTCGGGCAGTGGAATCGAGTGTTCGGACCATCCCTTGCGGGTGCGGCGGCAGTACAAGAGCCGGCCCTGGCGGGCGGCGGACAACACGTCGGACTGGCCGTCGCCGTCCAGGTCGCCGACGGCCAGGAACAGCACCTCGACGCCGGTGGCCCCGATCTCGTGCCGCGGCCAGCTGCGGCCGGATCGCGAGGAATCGGCTCCGGGGTTCTCGAGCCAGTAGACGCCCCGGTGAGGGCCCCGGCGGTCGGAGACCACGACGTCGGTGTCTCCATCACCGTCGACGTCGTGAGGTTCCAGCGACATGATCCAGCCGGCATCGACTAGCCGGTGGTATTTCCAGCCGGCCAGGTCACGGGGATCGGCGGGTGATTCGAGCCAGCCGACTCCGGCGGCTTTGCCCTTGGAGCCGACCAGCAGGTCGATGCCGTGTCGCCGGTCGATGTCCAGTGGCAGGGCGTACATCCAGGCCTGCTTGCCGGCCGCCGCGGGGATCGCCCCGGTGCTCCAGGCCCCCGGGTCCCGCAACCGGCTGCGGTCTTTCGGAGCCCAGTGGACGAAGATCGAGCGGGTCTTGCCCTCGCATGAGCTGACGACGTCGAGTCGGCCGTCCCCGTCGAGGTCGGCGAAAACGGCATCCTCGGGTGATCGGACCGTGCCGACGGTCACCGCCGGCCAGGGCTTGCGGGCGGCGGCCGGCCCGGGGTTCACGCAGACGCGGATGGCGCCACCCTGTTCCCAGCCGGTGGTCACGTCGAGTCGACCGTCGCCGTTGACGTCGGCCAGCCGGACACCATCGGCTCCCCGCTTGCCGGCGGCCCGGTCGGCGGCGTCGATCGTGTGACGGCGCCAGGGGGGATCGGCGGCAAAGGACAGGGTCGGCCAGGTCGACCACACCAGCAGCGCCAGACAACAACCCAGTCGCGTGGGCGGCGAGACGGGCATCAGATGTCGAACTTGAAGCCCTGGCGACTTCGCTTTTCGTACTCCGCGTCGTTGAAGCGGTAGAGCCGTGCGGCGCGGTGACGAACGTTCGACTCGGTTTCGCCGGTGTCCTCCAGCAGTCCCATCTCCAGCAGCTTCTTGCGGAAGTTCCGCTTGTCGACCTCCTGGCCCAGGGCGGTCTCGTAGAGATGCTGAACCTCGCGGAGACGGAATTTGCGAGGGAGCAGCTTGAAGGCGATGGGGTCGTGGCGGAGTTTTTCGAAGAGCCTGTCGATGGCGTCGGAGAGGATCTTCTCGTGGTCGAAGGCCAGCTCGAGGATCCGGGCCGTCTCGATCGGATACCAGTCTGCGGTGTCGGCGTCGGTGCCTCCGCGAGGTGCGTGGTCGATCCGGCGGACCAGGGCGAAGTAGGCGACCGAGATCACGTGGTTGCCCCGGTCGTCGCGCTCGGGATCGCCGTAAGCGTGGAATTGCTCAAGATGAGCGTTGCAGACACCGGTCTCCTCTTCGAGTTCGCGGCGGGCGGCGGTTTCGAGGCTCTCCTGCTTGGCGCGAACGAATCCGCCCGGCAGCGCGAACCCGAATGGTGGCTCGCCCCGTTCGATCAGCAGCACGTGCAGCCCGTCGTCGATGTCCCAGCCGAAAACCACACAGTCGACCGCCACCGATACCATCGGATGTTCGTAGTGGTGGGGCAGGTCCGCCCCCTTCTCAGCCCGCGCCATGATCGCTCCCGGTTGGTTGTCTCAGCCTGTTAGTGTAATTGGAACACTGCAGGTCGGGCCCGGTCAACCTCGCCCGCGTTCCACCGCCAGTCTTCCCGAAAATCATCATAGTGTTTACTTGACACTATTATAGGTGTTGTTATAACACTAAGAATCCCTGCTGCGGTAGTGGGGTGGAAATCGGGAAACCTGTCGGGATGGAGAAGGGTGACATGACGAACCAAGCAGGGCGGAAGAGGCCGAAGCGGGCTCCCAGGCTGCGGCAGGCCAACGCGTTCACGGGTCCCGCGGGCGGGGGTTGGTCGAGACAGCTGCCGGACCACCGCCCGTTGGCGACACCGGCTGTCTCCGACGGGCGGGTGTTCGTCGGCGGGGGTTTCGGCAGCTACGAGTTCTACTCGTTCGACCTGGCCGACGGTCGGCACGACTGGACCTACCGCACGGCCGACGACGGACCGACCGCGGCGGCGGTGTCCGAGGGGTTCGTGGCGTTCAACACCGAGAGCTGCGAACTGGAGGTGTTGACCGTCGAGGGCGTGCCGGCGTGGAAACGGTGGCTGGGTGACCCGTTGATGAGCATGCCGGCGATTGCCGACGGAAGCGTCTTCATGGTCTATCCCGACAGCCGGGGCAACCGGGAACACCACCTGGCGGGTTTCCGCCTGCGGGACGGGAAGCCGCTGTGGCGGGTGCAGATTTCGGGCGAGGTGATCACGGCACCGGTGGTGGACCGGGGCAAGGTCTACGCCACCACGCTCGACGGGCGAATCTGGTGCGTCGATGCCGGCAGCGGAAACCTCGACTGGCAGGCCGACCGGCAGGCGACATCGGCACCGGTGGTGCACGGTGGCGAATGTCACTTCAGCCAGAAAGACGACATCGACAAGGCGAATGCGGCCGCCCGGACTGCCCCGCCGCAACAGCAGTCCGAGGATCCGGAGGCCTGGATGGATTCGTCGGAGGTTCAGGCGTACCTGGGCACCGCGGGCCTGGATCATGGCACCCACGAGGCGACTCGGCAGAAGGCCGAGTACCTCGACATGAAGCACCGCCGCCGCCGGTCGAAACGGCACCGGACCGACAGCGAGCGGGACGCCGGGGTCGGCTTCGCCTCGTCGAAGGGTCACTCGAAGATGCACCAGGCCCAGCGGTTGCTGGGCCGGTCGACGGTCGCCGGGGTCTGGAGTTACCAGGGGTCGAAGCCCTTCATAGCAGCTGGCCGCAAGTTCTCGTCGATGGGCAGCGTGCTGAAGTGCATCGACCTGGCCACCGGCGAAACGGGATGGGAACGCCGACTGGTGTCGGATGACACGCCGGTCGACAGCCTGGTGACCCCGCCCTCGCTGGCCGGTGGCAAGGTCTTCGTCGGCACCGACACCGGTGAGGTCCACTGCCTGTCCCAGGACACCGGGGAGGAACTCTGGAAAATCCGTGTCGGCAGCGGCATCGTGTTTCCTCCGGCGATCGCCGCCGGATGGTGCATCACCGGGACCGTCAGCGGGCAACTGGTGGCCTTCGAAACCGGGGATCCAGCCGATGACGGGTGGCACATGTGGGGTGCCACGTCGGCCCACAACGGCCCGGCCGAAAATGCCGATCCGGCCCGGCAGCCGCCGCAAAAGACGGTCGGAAAACAACTCCAGGAGGCCCACTCCGTCTAGGGGTGGCCGGGTCTTCCCGAGCGTGTCTCGTCCGTCGCGGTGTCGTCCACACCGAGGCGGGCGAGGCCGTCGGGCCGGTCAGGGCACCGAGGTTTCGTCGGTGAACCATTCGGGGAACCGTCCCGAGACGGTGATCTTCTTGCCGTTGCGCAACACGGTCAGCCTGACCTTGTCCCCCGGGCGGTGCCGTCTCAGCAAGTGGCCCAGGAACGTGTCGAAGATGCGGACCCGCCCGATCGGTTCGGGAATGCCCACCACCACGTCCCGTTTCTGCAGGCCCAGGTTGCGGCCGAAGCCGTCCGAGTAGACGCTCGAGATCTTCACCCCGAGGGTCGTCTCCGAAATCCCCAGGTCCTTTCTCTGCGAGGGCGCCAGGCTGTAACCTCTCATCCCCGTCCGGAACGGGGCACTCCGCAGGGACATTTTCCAGCCGATGTCGTAGACCCACCAGCCGTTTTTCGGGGCCAGCGACAGGGTCAGGGTCCGGGGATCACCGGTCGTGACGGGTCGCTGGACCGTCCAGGTGATCGGCCGTCCGGCGCGGCTCTTTTCGGTCGTGCGGTCGAGTCCGAAACGGATGTCGTACTCGGAGTGCACCGGCACGTCCCCGACCCGGGTGATCACGTCCCCGGGCCTGATCCCGGCCGCCGCGGCCGCCGATTTCGGATCGACCGATTCGACCTGGTGCCCGTGTTTGCGTCGGATCCGTACGCCCAGTGCCTCGGGTGGCGGAAAGCGGAACAGTTCACGGCGGGTGAAGGTCTTGTCGTGGAACGACTGCAGCAACTGGTACTCGCGGGCGATGTGGCAGCGGATGCATCCGCGGTGGTTGGCTTTCAGCAGTGGGATGTCTCGAGGGACCTGGCGGCCTGCCCGGACCGGTTGAAATCGTCTGCTGGCAGTCGCCCGACCGTGCTCGGCCAGCACCTCGTCCATCGTCCTCAGCAGCGATGCGACGCTCATCCGCGCGTCGGGCTCACCCCCGTCCCGTCCCCCGTAACGGCTGTAGATGTTCAACTCGGCGTCGGTGAAGAACGCGTTCCAGGTCACGTCCATGTCGAAGGCGAACCGGTTCAGGTTGATTCCGGCGAGCCGGGTGATCCGGACACAGACGAAACGACGACGCTTCGCCGCGATGTGTTTGTCCTCATGAGCAACCTGCTCATCCCAGATCCAACATTCGGGTCAGGTTTCGCATCGGAACAGCACGAACAGCGGCCGGCCCGAGTCGCGGGACACCTTGCGGGCCTCCGCGAGGCTCCGGTACCAGCCGTCCGACGGAGCCGCCGCCAGTAGGGGCGAAGACAGCAGCGTGGCGGTGAGCAGGGTCAGAACGAGGCGATGCATGAGGTACTGCGGTGTGGCTGCGGTGTGGCTGCGGTGTGGCTGCGGTGTACGAAGGACAGAATAGCTGGATCGGTGGTGCAGTGTCATCCCGAGTCGGTTTCCACGACACCCCGTCCGATGTGCTAGACTCGCCACCAATGGCTCGTTCGACCCTCGTCTTGTTCGTGCTGCTGGCCACGTCGACATCGGCTGCGACTCCTGCTGCGCGGGTCCGTCGGCCGGTCGACATCGTTGTCTCGCCGACGGGCGGGCAGGTGCTGGTGGCCAATCGTCGCAGCGGGTCGGTGTCGGTCATCGACCGTCGCTCCCACCGGGTCCTGTCCGAGACGTCCATCGGCAAGCGACTCTCGGCGCTGTCTCGAGTGCCGGGCCGCGACTGGGTGTTGGCGACCGATGAAGCCGGGGGCGAGTTGATCGGTATCGGTTGTGGGGAGCGGCTCGAGGTGGCCTGGCGAGTTCCGGTGGCCGGGTACCCGGTCGCGGTGGCCGCGGCGGCCGATGGACGGCGGGCCGTGGTGGCGTCGCTGTGGTCGCGTCGATTGACATTGGTCGACTGGCCTGATGATGGAGTGGCCCGCCGGGTGCGAACACTCGATCTGCCGTTTGCCCCCGGCCGGTTGATCGAGCTTCCCGACGGTCGCTGGCTGGTCGCGGCCACTTTCGGCGGCCGGTTGGCCCTGTGCGATTCGCGTCTCGAGAAGCCCCCGGTTCTGAGAAACCTGTTGGGCCACAACATCGGCCGGATGACCATCACCGGCGACCGACGTCACGTGCTGATTCCTCACCAACTGCTCGATGCGAAAGCCGAGACGACCCGTGGGGGCATCCACTGGGGCGGCGTGATGCTGAACGTGATCCGCACGATCCCGATCGCCGCCATTGACACCGGTTCGGACCGGCTCGAGTCCCGGCTGGGCCTGGACTACGTGGGCATCCCCGACCGGGCCGCTGGCGATCCGGTGGCCATCACTCTGGCCGACGACAATCTCCGAGTGGTCCTGCTGGCCGGTGTTCACGAACTGGTGACCAGTACCGACGGGATCCAGTACTACGGTCGCCAGGCCGTCGGCCTGGGCCCATCGGCGATGGCGCTGGATGAGGGCCGCACCCGGGCCTGGGTCGCCGGTCGATTCTCCGACTCGGTTTCGCTGGTCCGGCTTTCGCCCCTGGAGGTCCTGGCCGAGGTGAAGCTGGGTCCGCCGGTAAAGCCGACCGCCGTCGACCGTGGCGAGCAGTTGTTCAACGACTCGCGACTCTCCAGCGACGGCTGGATCAGCTGCCGCAGTTGCCACACCAGGGGCCACACCAACGAGGGTCTCAGCGATACGTTGGGCGACGGGGGTTTTGGCGCTCCCAAGAAGGTGTTGTCGCTGTTGGGCAGTGGCCAGACCGGTCCGTGGGCATGGAACGGCCAGGTCAAGTCGCTGGCCGAGCAGGTGAGCAAGTCGGTGAAGCTGACCATGCGGGGTGCGGCGATCCAATCGCGGCAGGCCTCCGACATCGCCGCCTACCTGGTATCGCTGCCGGTGGCCCCGGCTCTGGCCCGGGCCCGCGGCGTGTCGGACAAGTCGGTGGTCAGGCGAGGCGAGGTGGTCTTTCGGCGTGCCGGCTGTGTCGAGTGCCACGCACCGCCGCTGTACACCTCGCCGCGGACGTTTGACGTTGGATTCCAGGACGAACTGGGCCGGCGACGGTTCAACCCTCCGTCGCTGCGAGGCGTCAGCCAGCGGGACCGGTTGTTTCACGACAATCGAGCGGGCAGCCTGGGCGAGGTGATCGAGCGGTTCGGCCACGGGTTGGACAAGCCGCTGGACGCCGGCGACCGGGTCGACCTGCTGCGTTTTCTCGAGAGTCTCTGACCGGTGGCCGATCGGCGAGACCTGCTGCTGCTGGATGCCGAGCTCCAGGACGCCTGGGGGATCGACCTGGGCTCGATGGAGGATCCGGGTTGGTGGGCGAGCCTGGAACGGGACTGCCCGTCCGAACTGGTCGCGCGATTCGGTGAAGTGCACGAGTCGTACGTGCGGGCCGAGGCCGATGGCGGCCCGGAGAGTGGACGTGCCGAGCGAGCGTTCTTCGACCTGGTGGCTGACGAGCGGTTGCTGGGCCGGGTTCACTCGCAGCGTCGCCCGGTGATCATCGACTGCGCCGCGCTGGTCGACGACCTGGTGGTCGGGCGGGGGATCGCCGGATCGGTCCTCGATGCCGGATGCCACGCCGGTTACCTGTCCGCGTGGTGGGCTCGTCATGAGTCGCTGGAGGTGGTCGGCTGCGATCTCAGCCGGCCGGCCCTGGACCTGGGGCGGCGTCGGTGTGAGCGGTTGGGGCGGCCGGTGGAACTGGTCGAGGCCGACCTGTTGCCCGACGGATGTGACGGGCGGTTCGAGTTGATCGTGGCGGTCGACGTGTTGCCCGAGGAGATCGGGGGTGGATTGAGGGGGCTGGAGCGACTGGTGTCGGGGCTGTCCGAGAGCGGTTGGCTCGTGCTCTCGACCGGTCACCGGCTGGACGTGGCGTGGAGTCCGCTGGAGACGGCAAGGTGGAGATTGACCGAACTGGGGCTGGGGTTCGTGGAGGCGGGGTGCCTGGGCGGAGTGGTCTCGTCCGAGCAGGAACCGCTGGGGCAGAACGTGTTCGTTTTTCGACGGGGCGAGGCTGCGGGATTGCCCGAGGACTGTGTCGAGCAGGCCCGGCACGACTGGCCGAGATTCCTCGAAGACGCCGGAAATCCGGACGTACCGGACCGTGAGAAGAGCGTGGCGTGGTTCCGGGCTCGCCGCCGCTAGAGCAGTTCGCGGATCGGTGCCGATCCGTCGGCGACCAGGTAGTGGGGCCGACCCTGGAAGTCGTCGACCGTGGCGGTCGAGACGTCGAGTCCCAGGTGGTTGTAGAGCGTGGCGAAGAGTTCCGAGAACTTCACGGGGCGGGCGACCGGTTCGCCTGCCAGGCGGTCGGTGGCTCCGATGACCTGGCCGTGGTTGCTCGAGCCGCCGCCGAGCAGGGCGAAGGAGACCCGCGGCCAGTGGTCGCGTCCGACACCCTTGTTGATCTTCGGCGTCCGACCGAATTCGCCCCAGACACCCACCAGGGTGTCTTCGAGCAGTCCGCGCTGCTCGAGGTCTTCCATCAGTGCGGACAGGGCCTTGTCGAGCACCGGGTGGTCCTCGCGCTGCCGGTTGAAGATCGTTCCGTACGAAGCGCCGTGCCAGTCCCACTTGCTGTAGTTGACCGTCACGATCCGGGCACCGGCTTCGATCAGTCTCCGTGCCGACAGGAAACTCTGGGGCACCCGCGGTGCTCCGTTTCCGTCGATCATCACCTTGGTGTTGCCCTTGCCGTAGCGGGCCCGGGTGGCGTCGCTTTCCTGCGAGATGTCCAGAGCGTTGGCCAGTCGGGAGGACGTCAGGACTCCCAGGGCCTGTCGAGTGAAGAAGTCGTGTCCGGCCATCATCCCGGTCGTGTCGGCTTCGCGGCGGAAGCGATCGAGGCTCTTGCGGAGCAGGGCCCGGTCGCCGAGCCGGTCGTGGGTGATGCCGTTGAGCACCAGGTCGGCCCGTCCGGGGCCCAGCGGGCGAAACGGCGAGTGGGGCACGCCCAGGAAACCAGGGCTCGGCTCGTTGTAGGGACCGTGTGTGCAGGTGTAGCAGAGACTGACGTAGGGCGGGACGCTGGGGTGCAGCGGACCCAGCAGCTTGCTGGCCACGGCACCGGGGGTCGGCCATCCACCCACCGGCATCGGCAGCCGCTGGTTGCGGCCGGTGTAACTCTGGAACGCGTTGTGTTCGGGTTGGGCGTCGCAGATCGAGCGAATGATGGTGAACTTGTCCATCATCTGCGCCAGCCGTGGCAGGTGCTCGCCGATCTCGATCCCCGGGACGTTGGTCGCGATCGGGTTGAACTCGCCCCGGATCCCGGCCGGAGCCTCGGGCTTGAGATCGAACATGTCCTGGTGGGGCGGGCCACCGACCAGGTAGATGAAGATCACGGACTTGGCCGAGGGCCGCTTGCGTTGGGCGGCTTCGGCGGCCATCAGACCGGCCAGGCTCAACCCGGTTCCCAGGCCACCGATCTGAAGGAAGTTGCGGCGAGACAGCCCGTCACAGAACGTGTCGGAGCCGTTGGCTGGTCCGAGGATCTTCAACATGGGAAGCTGTCCGATCGGTTTCCTTTGGAGTCCTGATTATATCCATCGGCACTTACGGGGCCAACGGGACTCGGGAATTCTGTCCAATGTATCCGCTTTTTTCCGGCCCAGCTCGTTTTCTTGCCCATGAGTGATGCCACCGTCCTTGCTGCTTCGGTTCTCGAGTCGTTCTCGCGCGATCTGCTGATCTCCGCCGGTGCGACCGATCAGGAGGCGGAGATCGTGGCCGATCACCTGGTCGAGAGCAGCCTGATGGGCCACGACTCTCACGGCATCCTGCGGCTGCCCGAGTATCTGGGTTTCGTGGCCGAGGGTTCAATCGTCGTGGGAGCCGAGATCAGCGTCGACCAGCGTTCTCCCGGTTTGGCCGTGGTCGATTGCGGCCTGGGTTTCGGGCCGGTGGGTGCGGTGCGGGCAATCGAGACGGCGATCCGAATGGCCTCCGAATCGGGCACCGGGTGCGTGGTGACCCGTCGGTGCAATCACGTGGCGAGGCTGGGGGCGTACGTGCAGTTGGCCGCTGACGGGGGGCTGGTGGCGTTGGCCACGTGCAACTCGCCGATCCACGGTCACTTCGTGCTGCCGGCCGGAGGTCGCGAGGGCCGGCTGGCGACCAACCCGATCGCTTATGCCTTTCCGACCGACGGCGATCCGATCCTGGCCGACTTTTCGACGTCGGTGACACCCGAGGGGAAGATCCGGGTCTACCGGAACCGTGGCGAGAGCCTTCCGGAGGGCTGGGTGCAGGATGCCGAGGGTCAACCGACCACCGATCCCGATCGGTTCTACGGGCCCCCACGGGGCGGCATCCTGCCGTTGGGGGGTGTGGCGTCCCACAAGGGCTACGCCTTGGGATTGCTCGTCGAGTTGCTCGGCAGCACGCTGGCCGGATTGCGGTGTGACGACCCCGAAACCGGCGGCAACGGTGTCTGCTTCCTGGTGATCGACCCGGGTCGGTTCGTCGACTCCGAGTCGTACCGGCAACTGGTTGCCGGGACGCGGGATTACATGAAGAGTGCCGCCCCGGCTGCGGGAGTGGACGAGGTGCTGGTGCCAGGCGATTTGGAGTTCCGCATCAGGCGGCAGCGGCAGGCCGAGGGTGTGCCGATCGACCCGGTGGCGTGGGAGCAGATCGTCGGGCACGCCGAGCGGCTGGGCGTGGAGTTGCCCTAGTAGAGCCTCAGGCCGAGGCTCGCCGGTCGTCCTCGCGGTGCACCACGGGTTCGAACCGCGTCAACCTCTTGACCATCACCTCGATCGCCTCGGGATTCTCGTCGACCAGCACGGCGTTGCGATCGTGTTTCAGCGCCGCTTCACCGGTCGTTCCGCTGCCGGCAAAGAAATCGAGCACGGTGTCGCCGGGATGGCTGTGGACACGGATGATCCGTTCGAGGATTCCCAGCGGCTTCTGCGTGGGGTAGCCGGTCCGTTCCTTGCCGGTGGGGCTGACGATGGTGTGCCACCAGCAGTCGGTGGGTGTCTTACCGCGGGCGGCCTTTTCGGGTCCGACCAGCCCGGGAGCCATGTAGGGGATGCGGTCGATGTCGTCGTAGCGGTACGTGTAGTCATCGGGCGTGCGGGCGTACCACAGGATGTTGTCGTGCTTGGGCGACCAGCGCTTCTTCGACCGGCCCCCGTAGTCGTAGGACCAGATGATCTCGTTGACGAACGACTCGCGGCCGAAGATCCCGTCCAGCAGCACCTTGGCGTAGTGCACCTCACGGTAGTCGAGGTGCAGCATCAGGCTGCCGGTGGGCGTCAGCAGCCGGCGGGCTTCATCGAGCCGTGGTTTGAGGAACGCGAGGTAGTCGTCGAAGGCGTCGGTGAACGCCTGTCGGCCGAGTTCCTCGGTCCGGTACCGCCGGCCTCCGAACCCGGTGCGGTCGCCGTCGTCGTCCTGGACCGTCTTCAGGCGTCTTCGGGATTGATCGCGACCGGTATTGAACGGCGGGTCGATGTAGATCAACTCGAACGACGCGTCGGGCCAGCGTTGGATCAGCGTGAGGTTGTCGGCGTGGTGGATGTTGAGGGTGGGCATCGTGGACCGGTTGTCCTGGCCAAGACGTGGCGGGATTCTATCACGAGCTTATCCCGCGGCACGTCGAGAAAACCCGTGGTCGACGGGTGAATCGCATTTCTGTCCCGGCCCGGTGCGTGGGGGCAACATCGGGACACCGAGCGGGGATTGCGTTTCGGCAGGAACCGTCGTCTGAAAAGAAACACCCGCCATCGCGAAGCGATGGCGGGTTTCGAGAAGCGAGGCCGACGGGACTTGAACCCGCAACCCCCGGATCGACAGTCCGGTACTCTAACCAATTGAGCTACGGCCCCTACCAGCCGATCCGGCCGAGGCCCGATCGGCAGCCACGATTCTAGCCAGACCGGATTGGTGGTCAAGAGATGCGGCGGGCGCAATGCCGCGGGGGTCGAGTTAGACTGGCCGGCGAATTGATATCGACCGGAGGTTCCCGATGCGTCGCCCCACGATTCTCGCCATCGCCCTGCTGGGGTGGTGTGTCTCGACGGCACCGGCCGCCGAACCCATCACCCGGCCCGCCGCCCGGGTCGCCCTGCACAAGGCGGTCAATTTCTTTCGCAAGACCGTCTCGGCCGACGGCGGGTACCTGTGGCGATACAGCCACGACCTGAAGCGGCGCGAGGGCGAGGGGAAAGCCGAGCCGGGGACGTCGTGGGTGCAGCCGCCCGGAACACCGACCGTCGGTGAAGGGTTGCTGGGTGCCTGGCTGACCTGTGGTGACCCCGTGCTCCGCGACGCCGCGGTGCACGCAGGGCATCACCTGGTCCGTGGCCAACTGCGTTCGGGCGGATGGGATTACCGGATCGAGACCGAACCGGCTCGTCGCAGGAATTACGCGTACCGGATCGACGGCAATGCCGAGGGCCGGAACCGGACCACGCTGGACGACAACACCACCCAGTCGGCACTCCGGTTCCTGATGCACCTGGACCGGGCCCTCGACTACAAGGACCAGCCGGTTCACTCGGCGGTCGAGTACGCCCTGGACGCTCTGATCAAGGCGCAGTTCCCCAACGGGGCCTGGTC
>Ga0310124_10002741_pt1 | contig 12054 bp, 7 predicted proteins | sample CB11b_AW_Bot5_MG_FD_203507 | JGI IMG/M metagenome (GOLD analysis project Ga0310124, IMG submission 203507) | Marine microbial communities from Western Arctic Ocean, Canada - CB11b_AW_Bot5 | ecosystem: Environmental > Aquatic > Marine > Oceanic | place: Canada: Western Arctic Ocean | collected...
TACAGGATTCGTTTTTCCCGTTGCCCATCTCTTGTCCAGCACCGGTGCGCTCGCTGCCGTAATCCTCACGCTCGGGATCCGAGCCCGACCCCGCACCACTTCGATCCTGCTGCTGGTCGCGGTCTTTTTTGCCGCTTGGTTCAGGTGCGGACTGGCATTGGATCCTCCCGGACGGCTTTCGCTGCCGCATAAAATGGATCGGGATTCGGAGGCGCTCATGGTTGTGGGCACGGTCGCCGATGATCCCTATTTTGTGATGGACGCCGGCGATCCGGTCAGGGGCACGTGGAAATTTCGCCTCAACCTGGAGGGCGTGAACAGGGTTGGTGAGGTCGAGCGTATAGCCGGTTCGGCGACCTGCCGCTGGGACGATGCACGCCGGGATGCGGAGGTCTCGTACGGCGACCGCCTTGAAGTTGACGGCGTCGTTCGCCGAAGCTCAATCCTTGGTATTGGAGCTGCTTCGCGGATTTCTGTCCGAGCATCCGGAGATGATGCGAGGCTTCTTGATCAGGGCGTAGGCTCCTGGCTGGTCCGGGTTTGCTATGAGGGCAGAAATCACTTTGCCCGGATTCTTTCACGGGGAGTGCATGATTTCCCGGATCATCTTGCGATTCTTCACGCACTGCTGCTCGGATATCTCGGTGGGATGCCGGACGAATTGCAGGAGTCTTTCTCGCTGACCGGTACGCTTCACATATTCGCAATCAGCGGTCTTCACGTTGGCGTGGTTGCGGGGCTGATCTGCGCGTTGCTGCGAGTTTTCATGATTCCACGACACCGTTGGATACTTGTCCTCGCACCGCTTCTGATTTTGTACGCGCTCGCAACCGGGGTCCGCCCCAGCGCGGTTCGGGCGTGCGTGATGGCACTTGCATTCTGGTCCGCCGGGTTGGTGTCGCGTAAACCCGACGCTCCAACAGCGCTCGCAGTGTCAGCGGTTCTCATCCTCGCATATGATCCACTCCAACTTGCATCGATGGGATTTATTCTGAGTTTTTCCGTCGTCACCGGGATTCTCCTTCTTTTTCCGATTTTTTATCAGCCCCGGATCGAAGTTCTTGCCACCGATCCGTATCTCCCTCCGGTACGGTCCCATGTTCGAGAATACGCACGTGCTGCCCTACGGTGGATCTGGGCTTTGGCCGCGGTCTCCCTTGCTTGCTGGCTGGTTTCTTTCCCGCTTACCGCTCGCTTCTTCAACGTTTTCTCACCGGTTGCGTTGGGCGGAAATCTTTTCGTTGTACCGCTCACTTTCGTCGTCGTGGTAACCGGGTTTCTCTCCATGGTGACCGGATTGCTGAGCGGATGGGTTTCGGAAGTGTTCAATCATGCGAACGTTGTTTTCGTCGAAATTCTCCTTCGCATCGTCGGCGTAATGGCGGACGCGCGCGGTGGGCACCTCTTTGTGCGGTCGCCTCCGTGGATCTGGATCATATGCTTCTATGCTCTCGTCGTCGGATTCGCCGTCTTACGAGATCGTCGAAGGTGGCTGGTTGCAATGCTGGCCTTCACGCTGCTGGGTGGCTGGCTGGGCTTGGGCGCGATGGGCGATGTCGAAGGCGTCGGAGTCTTGAACAGAAATGGGGCCTTGTCCGTGGACCTAAGTCGGGGCAGGGGAATGCCTTTGCTGTTTGATCCCGGATCCCGAAAACGCAGCCACAATCTCCTTTCCGCCCTTCGAGAACAGGGGGTCAATCGGATTGGCGTCATCGTGCTGTCAAAAGTCACATTCTCCCGCGCCGGTATCGTGCCGGAGTTGTTGGATCGGTGCCGGGTCGACGAGATCATGTTCGCCCGCCTGGACGGGAATGCCGAGCTTCTAGAGGAAATCTTGACGACTGCGGAGATCAATCGAGTGAAAGTCAGCCAGCTCCTGAGGGGAGCCGGTGCCCAGGTGACGTCCACGGCCCGTTGGGAGGTTTTGTCCCCGGGGGTCCACGACGATGTCGGTGACGTACCCTGTGTACTGCGGATTCATTGCAAGGATGTGCCACTTCTGGTGGTTGCGGATCTCTCCCCCAGCGGCGCATACCATTTTCAACAGATGTTCTCGGATTTGCACGCGTTGGCCGTAGTCGAAGGGGCTGCATCCTATCGAGGAGTTCATACCGAATTCTTTCTCGAATCCGTAGGACCTTCGATTCTCCTCTCCCCGGGGCGATTCATGGCCCGGGCTACCTCCGGGATGGCGCGATTCCAGGACGTGGCAGTCGTAGACATCATTGAGGGCGAAAGCGTGATGCTGACGCCGGTTACCTGCGGGCGGTCCGCTTACACAATAAGCGAAGAAGCTACAAAGAAAATGCGGTGATTCGACTCGCGAAGAACACCCAGCCTACTGCTCGTTCAGATCCCAATTGTAATCGAGCCATTTGAGCTTGAAGCTCTCGTCGCGCAGGAAGTCGGCGTCCGCCTCTGCGGCATGGGGCATCAGGAAATTGACGACAGCGTTTTCGCTTTCATCCAGTTTCTCGCGCTTTTTCACGGTCGCGTATTTCAGGACAAAATCTTCACCGAACCATTTGAAAACCGGTGAAAGGTGAACACGTTTACTCTTCTTGTCTATTCGGAATTTTGAATTGTCCGAAACGAATGCGATCGTGTTTTTTTTGAACTGCTCCTCCAGATCGGAGGCCGTGAATGGTTCGCTCAACAGGGGCGGGCATCCGATAGACGCGCAGTTGATGGCCATGTGAATTCTTGGCTCCGAGAATTCGACACGGAGGATGGAGTGCTCGATTTCGGTCAGGGTGATCGTCCTTCCCATCACGTTGAATTTAAGTTTGTCCCAGACCTTGACCACCACATTTCCGATGTCTCGAATGCTCTCCACCGGATAATGATCAATAATGGCCTTGAGCGTGAGCGCGTTGTAGGTATTGATCCAGAACGCCATTTGCTCGAGTTTGCCCCATTTATGGAACAGCTCTTGGTCAAGTACCGATGCGCGGGCCACATACCGGTCAAGATCGGCGCGATTTTTCACCAACCCCCGGTAGTCAACGAAACCTGCCTCGTTGACGTAGGTCTCCAGCACATGCGCGTACTCATCATAGGTAAAGGTGCCCGGTGGCGCATCTGCTTCGGCGGCTGTGCGGGAGCACGCGAATCCGATAATTATCAGGACAATGAGAGCAAGTCTCGTGAAAAGTTTCGCTACTTCGGTGAGCATCAGATTGGTTCCTTGCGCTGCGATATTCAACCGTGAAGGTGGTCGTATGATCGCCAGGGATCTTACAGGACCATTCCCTGAAGCGCACGATCAACCGCCCCATGGGGCTCCCAATCGTACGGAGAAAACCGGGTTGTCATAACGGCAAAATTAGGTATATTCTGATCCGTTATGGCACAGACGCTATTCGAAAAAATTTGGAATCGCCACGTCGTTCAGGAATTCGACGACGGGACAACACTGCTTTACGTTGACCGTCATCTTGTCCACGAAGTGACAAGTCCCCAGGCGTTCGAAGGGCTCCGACTGTCCGGCAGATCGGCCCGCAAGCCCGAATTGACCTTCGCGACAATGGACCACAATGTCCCCACGACGGAGGATCGAGGGACCATTCTGGACCCCGTGTCGAAGGCACAGATGGACGCGTTGTCGACCAATTGCGAGGAGTTTGGGGTTCAACTTTACGGGCTGGGCCACGACCGGCAGGGGATCGTTCACATTATTGGCCCGGAACTCGGGATCACGCTGCCGGGACTTACCATGGTTTGTGGGGATTCGCACACTTCAACCCACGGTGCGTTTGGTACGCTCGCGTTCGGCATCGGAACGTCGGAAGTGGAGCATGTACTTGCTACGCAGACTCTCCGCCAGAAGAAGCCTCAAACATTTCGGGTCACCTTCACTGGTTCCCTGCGCGAAGGGGCAACCGCGAAAGACATGGTCTTGAAATTGATCGGAACGATCGGAGTCGCGGGCGGCACCGGGTATGTCATCGAATACGCGGGCGATGCGATTCGCGATCTATCGATGGAAGGCCGAATGACGGTTTGCAATATGACGATCGAGGCGGGTGCCCGCGCCGGCATGATCGCGCCCGACGAGAAAACATTCGATTTCATAGCACGAATCGACCGGCCGTTCGCACCCAAGGGCGAGGCATTGGAACGAGCAGTGGCGAATTGGCAGACGCTCCCAACCGAGGATGGCGCGGAATTTCACCGGGAACTCGAAGTCGACGCGTCGCAGATTGCACCCCAGGTTACGTGGGGAACCAACCCGGGAATGGTCACCGATGTGACCGGAAAGATTCCGGATCCCCAGGACGTGCCTGGTTGCAATCCGAATGATGTTCAAAAGGCACTGGAGTACATGGGCCTGGAAGTTGGAAAAGCGATTACTGACTTATCGGTTGACACCGTCTTTATTGGAAGCTGCACCAACGCGCGAATGGAGGACTTGCGAAGAGCGGCGAAAGTCCTTGATGGCCGGAAGGTCTCGGATTCCGTGCGATTGCTGGTGGTGCCCGGCTCCGCTGATATCAGGAGGGAAGCGGAGGATGAAGGATTGGACAAAATTTTTACCGACGCAGGCGGCGAGTGGCGATTCGCAGGTTGCAGCATGTGCCTGGGAATGAATCCGGATCAACTCAAGCCGGGCGAGCGGTGCGCGTCCACGTCCAACCGGAATTTCGAAGGCCGACAGGGGAAGGGAGGCCGTACTCATCTGGTCAGCCCGGAGATGGCTGCCGCCGCTGCGGTCGAGGGGCACTTTGTTGATATTCGCGACTGGATGAAGGAGTAGGCAGGTGGACCCTTTTCAAGATTTTCGAGGTGTGATTGCGCCATTGGACCGTTCGAATATCGACACGGATCAGATTATCCCCAAGCAATTTCTGAAGTCGGTGAAAAGGACCGGCTTCGGAGAAAGTCTTTTTTTTGACTGGCGATATCTCGCCGACTCGAATCCTGATCCCGATTTTGTCCTGTGCCATGACCCATTTCAGCATGCGGAGATTCTCCTTGTGGGCAACAATTTCGGGTGTGGCTCCAGCCGGGAGCACGCAGTCTGGTCGGTATTGCAGTTCGGTTTCAAATGCGTGATTGCTCCGGCACGCGGTAACGGCCATGACCGGGTACCCGGTTTCGCCGACATCTTCAGTAACAACTCGGTGAAGAACGGGTTGCTGACGATCGAGCTGTCCGAGGCGGAAGTAAATTCGATTTTTGAAACCGTTGCGGGGTCTCCCGGGGCTGAAGCCAGCGTGGACCTCGCGTCGCAGACGGTGACTATTCACGGTACTTCCGACCGTGTCCTGTCTTTCGAAATCGACGGGGCGTCAAAAGAGACTCTGCTCAAGGGCCTGGATGAAATTGCTCTGACTCTCCAGAGTGAAGCCGAGATCGCTGCGTTCGAGCAAAATCACGAGACGTATCTGCCGTAGCACGGATATCCGATCCGTGTTTGAACAAGGACGGAGGAAGAATTGAGCACGGTCGTGCATGTTCTTTCCGGCTATGTCGCGGGGGAGGCTCGCGCACTCTTTGCCGCGCCGATCCATCCGGGACAAAAGACGATTTCCTAAATATCAGTATTCAATGCCACTTTTGAGTGGAAAAGTCACCCGATTGCCGTACTCTCCAAGGTTCCTATGAGCAGGACACGAACCCTTTTGCTGTTTTGGATGCTGGCTGTGCCCGCATTTTCTTCGCCTGAGCCGATTCACCAGGAGGAGATCAAGCTTCGTGCCTATGGCGTGCCCAGCAGCGCCGGTAACTCCATGGCCTCGCTGATCGGTCTTGAGGTCATGGATGCGTTTCGCACCAAGTTCCCGCATATCGATCCGATCAGTTCGGAGGGGCTTATGATTCCGGGTCGGACCATGGATGTCCTGCCCCTCATGCAGATAGCAGGGGACATTGCTCCGGACACAATCTACGTGAACTTCAGGCAGTCGGATACCTATATCCGGAGCAAGTTCTTGTATCCATTAGACAAGTATATCGAACGGCTTGCGGGGACCGATATTCCCGGCGGGCACCTACTGAGTCTCGAAGAGTATCTCGGCCGGCTGCGGGAAGGAGCGCTGTATGACGAAGAGTTGAAGGATCGGGTTCCTGAGCAGTGTTGGAAGGTCATTAGAAGAAGGTGCCCTTACAAGAGTGAATGTCACCATCTAGACAAGTGGGGTGAAACGGCGGCCGAGACGCACTATCACACGTGGAGTTACCCTATCGGCGCGCTCGTGATGGGGCTTTTCTACCGGTGGGATTATTTTGCGGAAGCCGATATGCCCCAGCGCGCGCCGGAGACCATGGACGAGCTTCTCGAGTGGAGCCGGAAACTTCACAATCCTGCCGCCAACCGGTACGGACTGATGTTGAACGGGTCTGAGCTGAGTTGGACGACCCTGAGTTTCCTCTACTCCATGGGCGGGCTGCTGGTCGACCAGAATGAGAATGGCGAATGGCACAATGTTTTCGACAGCGATGAGGCGGTGGAAGCCTATTTCTATGTGGCACGCCTCTTTCATGAGCCTTTTGAGAATGAATACGGAAAGTTCACGACATCGATCTACTTGAAGTCGGCGGGCTCGAAAAATGACAACGACTATTTCAGCATGTTCTTCAGTTATCTCGACCTTCGATTTTTTGGCCAGAACGATCCGAACAAGTGGGCTTTTGGCCCGGTTCCCCTGGGTCCAACGGGAAAGAGGGGGAGCGAGTTCAATTCGAGGATGCTTGGAATCTACGCGGGACTTGAAGACGACGAACCACGCCGGGAAGCGGCATGGGAATACATTCGGTTCAACGACGGGAAAGAGGCCAGGAACATTACGACCCGCTTCATGGTGGAGAATGGATTCGGTCACTATGTCCGCCCGCCCCTTCTTGAGGCAGCCGGATTTCCGGAGTACATACGCCGCGTTCCGGAAGGATGGGAAGAGTCCTTCCAGATCGCTCTCAAGAACGGTGTTCCGGAGCCATACGGGAAGAATTGCCAGCAGGTATACACATACGCATCGAAGGCGATCGACCAGATCCGGACCGACAACGAGGTTCGCGATGCCATCACGGAAGGGAACGAACAGCGGGCAAAAGAGAGAGTTCGGGAGATTCTTATCGGCGGCGTCGAGCGAAGCGACCGGAAAATGTTGAATATCCTGTCTCCAGAGGAGACTCGATTTCGAAGCCGGGTCTCCGCCGTCGTCGCGGGATCCATTGTAATCATATTTGTGCTCGTGTTTCGCCGGGTTTTCAAGACGTTCGCCGCGGCCCAGCAGCATGTCACCCTTTTCCAGGACGAAAAGCGCAAGGGTGAGTGGCAATTCGTCCGATTCTGGAAAGCGTACCTGATCATGCTTCCCGCCATTGGCCTGGTTGCCATCTGGGCGTATTACCCCCTGGGTCGCGGAAGCATCATGGCGTTCCAGGAGTACAACGTACGCGGATTTACCGAGTGGGTCGGCATGTCCAACTTCGCGAATATTCTCTTCGATATGGAATTCTGGTATTCCATGTGGATCTCCTTTAAATATTCGCTCTTATTCATGCTCTTCGGATTCGTGACCCCCATCGTGCTCGCGTTTCTATTGACCGAAGTCCCGCGTGGAAAGGTTATATTCCGGACGATCTATTACCTGCCGGCCGTCCTTTCCGGGGTCGTTGTAATTTTTCTATGGAAAGGATTCTACGGATCGCATGGTCTGATATCCACGATCGTCAACTTCGTCATCGGGGTTATGAATTATCTGCCGGGCGTGGCGATGGATCCCGTGAGTCACGCGTGGTTGGATCAGCCGCAATGGGCGCTGATCTTTTGTCTTCTTCCTTCCATCTGGGCGGGTATGGGGCCGGGTTGCCTCATTTACCTCGCGGCATTAAAAACCGTTCCGGACGACTTGTACGAAGCCGCAGACGTTGATGGCGCCGGATTTCTCGGCAAGGTGTTTCACGTGGCCATTCCCAGCATCAAGGCGTTGATTTTCATCAACTTCATCGGTGTCATGATTGCCACGATGAAAAGTGGCGGGGAGTTCATGTTGGCCATGACGGGAGGCGGGCCGTACACGCCGTACGGCGAAACGGAAGTCGTCGGTCTCCATATTTTCTGGGAAGCCTTCACTTTCCTGCGTTTCGGAACCGCGGTGTCAATGGCCTGGATTCTTGGATCGTTCCTGATTGGTTTCACCGTTCTGCAACTGCAGCGATTGAGCCGAATGGAATTCAGAACCGCGGACAGCGCAAAGAATGACTGACGTATGAATGCAGGATTCTCAATAATCTAGATCCTCATGCCTATCATATCCAAGGTGAATGCCCGGTCCTGGAAAGGGAAAACCCTTTTCGCGACGATCTTTGTCGTATTGATTGCGGGCGCGGCAACCATGATCTATCCGTTTCTTCTCATGCTTTCGGGCTCGATACGAAGTGATGTGGACGGCAACGAGTTGACGATCATTCCGCGATTCTGGTCGGACGACGGCATCCTCTATCAGAAGTACGTCGAATCGAAGTACGCGAATGCGGCAATTCTTCAACGGGCCTGGGGCGACCGACCGGGAGGATGGCGGAAAATAAAACCTCAGGAAAACCTCGAATCCCGCTATCTCGAGGAGTTTTTGGCATGGCGGCCGGAGGCTCCCCACTGGGAATTGGGACACCACCTATCGGGCCAACTGTTGTCAATCAATGCAAGGCTCTACCGTTCGGACCTCTATGATCGATTTGACGGAGACCTGGACCGATACAAGGAAACCATCAAGATTCCCGTAAAGGACTGGAACCAGGTCCAGCCGCCGGGGCCCAGCATCGTCCGGTTTCTTCGCGCGGATACCGAGTATTATCGCGATTGGTTCGAGTTCGCGAAGTCGCGTCCTGTCGAAGACCGATACATTGTCGATGCGGATGCCGAGTATGTCGGCGATTATCTCATGGGGGTTTATACGCCGAGCATCGAAAAATACAACGAACTACATGGATCCAGCTACGAGAGTTATGACGATGTCGTGCTGGCGGACCGGGTGCCCGAGACTGCCGGCCTGGAGCGCGATGACTGGGAATACTACGTGCGTTCGGAACTTCGGCTGGGGTTCATTCGGCTTGATCCTACCTTGACGGATAGTTTCCGATCGTTCCTGAACAACGAACTCTATGCCACGATCGATGAATTCAATTTGAGATTTGAAACCGACTATACCGCCTTCAGTGAGATTCCCTTCGCTGAAAGGGCGCCGATAAACCGCATTTTACAGGCAGACTGGGAAAAGTTTTTGAAAAATGCGCAAGCATGTCCGCCGGAAATGATAACCATTCAAGGTTCCAGGCAACTCTTTGAAGACTTCATTGCCAAGCGAAAAGGCGTTTCCCGGGCACAGATTTCACCCGTCAGGATTCCTTCGCAGTTGGCGGATTATCATGATCTTATTGCCAAGAGAAAATTTTGGCGCAGTGAACTGACCAAGAAAAACTATAAGCAAGTTTTTGAGTACATTCTCAGCCATGGTAACGGGATCAAAAACACGATCATCTATTGTTTCCTGGCAATCGCCACAGCCTTGTTTGTCAATCCGCTCGCGGCGTACGCCTTGAGTCGCTACAAGCCGCCCAGCATGTACAAGATCCTGCTGTTCTGCATGGCGACCATGGCATTTCCGGGCGAGGTTACGATGATCCCCGCGTTCCTGCTATTAAAGCGATTTCCTGCCATGCCTCTAATTGCGGGTCTCGTCGTTTTTCTCGTCGCGATCTGGATTCTGAACCGGGCGGCACGTCAATGGCCGGAAATGCTGCGGCTGACCTTTGCGCTGGTTCTGGCAATTCTTGCCGGAGCATGGGCGATCCCTGCCCTGACCGGTAATTCGCACGTAAGCCTTCTGAATACATTCTGGGCACTCGTATTGCCGGGCGCGGCCAACGGCTTCTTCATTTTTCTCTTGAAAGGATTTTTCGACAGTTTGCCGCAGGAACTGTTTGAACAGGCCGAAATCGATGGGGCGGGGGAGTGGACAAAATTCTGGAGCATTACCATGAACCTTTCTCAACCGATTTTGGCGGTGATTGCATTGAATGCTTTTGTGGGAGCGTACAGTGCATTCATGATGGCGCTGATCATCATTCCCGATCAGGACATGTGGACACTCATGGTGTGGATTTTTCAGCTCCAGAGCTCAGCGCATGGTTCGGTTCTCTACGCCTCCCTGGTGATCACGGCGATCCCCACTTTTCTCGTGTTCGCGTTCTGCCAGAATATTATTATCCGCGGGATCGTCGTGCCGGTGGAGAAGTGAATTAACTACCGAATTCTCTACACTCTTCGGTTTTCATCATGAAAATTGCATTACTTGGATATACCCAGTCTGGAAAAAAGACCCTCTTCGAACTGTTGACGGGCCGGGTTGTCCCGGAATCGAGAAAACCGGGTGAAGTGGTAGAAGGCATTTCCTCGATTCAGGATACAAGAGTGGCTGGATTGAGCCGGCTCTGTGATCCGAAAAAGACGACGTACGCCGAAAACCAGTATGTCCTTTGCCCGGACGTTACCGAAAGTGGTACAGACCGCGCCTGGCTGGACGCGGCCCGCCAGTGCGATCTCTTGTGTCTTGTGGTTCGCGCGTTCGTTTCGGAGGAAGTCTACCATCCACAGGGCGCAGTGGACGCGCCGCGCGACTTGGAAAATCTTCGCACCGAGCTGATCTTTGCCGATATGGAACTTATCGAACGGAGACTTCGACGGATGGATAAGGAAAAACGAACGGGGAAATCACCCGGTCGCCCCGGTGAGGAAGATGTATTGCGTCGCGGCATGGCCGCGCTGGAGGAGGGCACTCCGCTATCGGCCCTCGAGGTGGAGGATCACGAGTACGAGGCGGTAAAGAGCCTCGATCTTTTGACATTTAAACCGACTCTGGCGGTGCATAATGTCTCAGAGGAAGATGTTGCCTCCGACGCGGGGAGCCGGGCCGTAAACGTTTCCTGCCTGCTGGAGCGGGAAATTATGGCCATCGATGATCCCGCGGAACGAACGGAGTATCTCTCGACGTACGGTCTTGCAGAATCAGGTCTGGATCGCGTAAACGCCGCGGCGTACGAAGCACTCGGCCTCATGTCATTTTATACTGTGGGTCCGGATGAAGTGCGGGCCTGGACGATCAGGAAGGGCTCCGTCGCACCGGTCTCGGGTGGCAAAATACACACCGACATAGAGCGCGGCTTTATCCGGGTGGAAATCATGAAGTACGATGATTTTGTACAATTGGGTTCAGAGAAAGCCGTTAAGGATGCAGGCAAAACCGAAACACGCGGCCGCGACTACGTGATAGAAGACGGCGACATCTGTCACTTCCTCTTCAATGTGTAGACGAGAACCGGCATATCTCATGTCTTCCTCGAAGCAAAATCTCAGGCATCAACTACTCGAGCACGGCTACGTGGTAGTCAACAACCTCATCGACGACGCGACGATCGGGCGCGTGCGGGACGAGATTCGCGGGGTGGTGGACGGAATTGCGCGCGGAATGCATGCCGAGGGGCTGATCCCGAAGAGCTGGACCGAAAAGGGTTTTGACCGCCAGTTGGCCTGCATCGTCGAACACGACGTCGCCATGGCCACGGAGCTGGTGAAGCGGCTCCACGGGACACGCGGGGAAGGCGGGCACATCGGGCCTGCGATCTTCGATCTCGTCAGCTACGCTACCCTGCTCGACTCCATTGAAACGATCGTGGGACCCGAGATCATTGGGTCGAGCGTCTATCGAATCCGCCCCAAGGCCCCGGGCCTGGTACGAGGCGTGGTGCCGTGGCATCAGGACAGTGGTTATCTGCTGAAACATTGCGACCGGGAATTGATCGTTACCTGCTGGATTCCCCTTGTGGACTCCAGCGAGGCCAACGGCTGCCTGCACGTTCTCCCCGACGCGCATCGCCAGGGGATTCTCACCCACAACACCGGCGGCTCCGGCAACTACCTCGAGATCAAGGATCAAAACCTTCCCGGAAAATGCAAACCGGTTCCGGTACCGGTGCAGCGCGGGAGCGTACTTTTTATGACCAACCTCACGCCGCATTCTTCGTACGCCAACAATACGGACGCCGTACGGTGGA
>Ga0310124_10002743_pt1 | contig 12052 bp, 11 predicted proteins | sample CB11b_AW_Bot5_MG_FD_203507 | JGI IMG/M metagenome (GOLD analysis project Ga0310124, IMG submission 203507) | Marine microbial communities from Western Arctic Ocean, Canada - CB11b_AW_Bot5 | ecosystem: Environmental > Aquatic > Marine > Oceanic | place: Canada: Western Arctic Ocean | collected...
AGTATTTCTTCGGGGACTACTTGGACGACGGCTACCGTCCTCGGGCCCCCCGTGAGGTCAAAGAGCTTCCGCCGATCGAGAACACGCTCTCCACGCAGACCTCTCTGGCGGACCACATGATGTGGCAGTTGTCGCTCCAGACCGGCGACGACGACCCGTTGGTCCGTGAGATCGGTTCAGCCATCATCGGTAATCTCGACGACGATGGGTATCTCGTGGCCTCGGTCGACGAGATTGCAGCGATGAGCAGCTGGCCGCTGCCGGACGTGGAGCGGGTCCTGCGCGTCTTGCAGGACTTCGACCCGATCGGGGTGGCGGCGCGGGACCTGCAGGAGTGCCTGCTGTTGCAGATCGATCGGATTGGACTCCAGGGCACCGCCAGCGAAACCATTGTCCGCGATCATCTGAAGCTCCTGCAGAATCATCAGGGGCACAAGCTGGCCCGACAGCTCGACATCTCGATCGATGAGCTGAAACATCACATCGAGGTCATCCGGCAACTCGACCCGAAGCCAGGCAGCCGTTTCAATCCAAGCTCGTCGCAATACGTCATTCCCGACGTGTATATCCTCAAGACCGAGGACGGCTACGTCGCGGCGTTGAACGAGGATGGCATGCCGCAGCTCCGCATCAGCCCGGTCTACCGGCGCCTGCTCGACAAGAAGAAGGAGAACAACGACGAGACACGCGCCTACGTGAAGGAGAAATTTCGCTCGGCGCTCTGGCTCATCAAGTCGGTCGACCAGCGGCAAAAAACGATTCGCAAGGTCGCCACGAGCATCATCACCTTCCAGACCGACTTTCTCGACCGCGGCATCGAGTATCTTCGTCCGCTTGTCCTGCGCGACGTCGCCACCGACATTGGGATGCATGAATCCACGGTGAGCCGCGTCGTCAATAACAAGTACATGCACACCCCGCAAGGGGTGTTCGAGATGAAGTACTTTTTTCACAGCGGGATCAGCAGCGCGTACGGCGAAAACGTCTCGTCGGTCACCATCAAGCAGCGCATTCGCAAGATCATTGAGGAAGAGAATCCGAAAAATCCACTCAGTGACTCTCGTATCGTGCGTCTCCTGCAGGATGGGGGATTGGTGCTGGCGCGTCGCACGATCGCCAAATACCGTGAGGAGCTCAAAATCCCCACCTCGAGTCAGCGCAAGGTGTTGTTCTGATGGGCTGCAGGTTGACCGGGCGACACGCCAAGGTGACCGACGAGTTGCGAGACCTCGTCGCGCGACGGATGGCTCCATTGGAGCGCCTCTTGGGCGGCACGGTCGTGTCGGCCGACATGGTGCTGAGTTCGGAGCGGAACCACTACCAGACTGAGTTCGTGGTCCACGCGCGGGGCGACCACCGACTGCACGGTGTCGGCGACGGCAACAGCTGGCAGATCGCCGTGGGCGCCGCCGTGGACAAGGTGATGCATCAGGCCCAGACCCTGAAAGGGAAGTGGCAGGCCCGCCGCCGCCATTCAGACTCGGTGCCGGGCGAGGGTTCGGACCTGGCGGCCGCACCGGACGAGACGACACACGGAGACTGACCCGGGGTCACGCGTGCCTGTGTGTGGCGCACCCCGCTGACCGCCGCGCTCGAAACCGATGACCGCCAGCCGCGTCGCCCCGCCGCCCACGGACCACGCGGCGAAGTTTGTCATAGTCACCGGGCTGTCCGGCGCCGGCAAGTCGGCTGCGATTCACGCCCTGGAAGACCTCGGCTACCTCTGCGTCGACAATCTGCCCACGGTCCTGATTCCCACCTTGGCTGACCTCACGCTCGGCAAGGGCGGCACCCATGAGTCCGTGGCGGTGGTCGTTGATGCGCGAGACCGATCGTTCCTGGACCGCTTTCCGACCGTGTTCGATGCGCTTCGCGCCCGCCGTGACCTCGCGGTGTGGCTGATTTTTCTCGAAGCATCGGACGAAGCATTGCTGCGTCGGTTCAGCGAAACGCGTCGCCCGCATCCACTCGCCCCGACGGGCTCCGTCATCGAGGGTATTCTGGCTGAACGCGGGCGTCTGGGTCCGATCAAGAAGATGTCTGACCGGGTGCTGGACACCTCGGACCTCACGGTGCACGAACTGCGTCGAGCGTTTCGCGAATTATCGGAAGGCGAGGGCACCCAGACTCGATTGACGGTGACGCTGGTGAGTTTTGGCTACAAGTACGGAGTACCGGTCGAGTCGGATCTGTTGTTCGATGTCCGCTTCCTCCCCAATCCCTATTTCGTCACCGGCCTCCGTGACCTCACCGGCCAGGAGCGCCCGGTGCAGGACTACATCGCCGCGGCGGAGACCGCACAGCCGTTTCTGGACAAGACGTCCGATCTGCTCACGTTCCTGATTCCGCACTACACGGCGGAAGGCAAGACCTATCTGACGATCGGTGTCGGCTGTACAGGCGGGCGGCATCGCTCGGTGGCGGTGGTGGAACGGCTGAAAGTCATGTTGGGCGGCATCACAGGAGCGCGGTGGCGCATGCGCCATCGCGACGTCGCAGTCGTTTGAGGAGTCGCCACGTCGAGGGATAGGGACAGGACACGAGATGCGAGTAGACAAACCCTGGGGATACGAACTGCGCTGGGCCACCACGGACCGGTATGTCGGCAAGGTCATCCACGTCGACTCCGGACACGCACTGAGCCTGCAGTATCACAACGTCAAGGACGAAACGATTCTGCTCTGGACCGGAAGAATTCAGTTCGAGATCGAAGAGAACGGTAAGCGCGTGACGCGTGAGATGACGCCGGGCGACCGTGTCCACATCACACCAGGCACGGTGCACCGGATGACGGCCGTCGAAGACAGCGATATCTTCGAAGTATCGACACCGGAACTCGACGATGTCGTCCGACTCGAGGATCGGTATGGCCGCGCGAAACCCGACTAACCAGCGCCCGTTTCTGGCGGCCCCTGCGGCTTCCAGGCGAGACGTTCCAGCTCTGGGTAGGGGCGTCAGTGCGTCCCGGCGGTGGGAGCGGGCATCTCGGTCCGCGAACCGGTCGACGGCCCAACCCTCCTCACCTTGGCCCGCAGAGCGCTTGGCGCGGGCTAACGGGTACCTGGTCCCGACACCGAGGGAGAAGTGAACGCGAAGCTGGTCCCAAACCCGGCGCTAAAACTCCGCGCCCGCGTACGGTCCTCGCCGGCGGCACCGCCGGGCCCCACGGCTCGTCTCCCTTTTCAGCCGGGGCTTCGCCCCGAACCCCACGCGAACGCTCCGCGGGGACCCCGAGTGCCCCACTCCGCGTCCGCGAGACGCGCACGTGCGCGTCTTTGCGCGTGATCGAGGAAGCGACGCCGAAGCGGACGCTGCCTCGCCACGCACGGGGTTGCCTGGCGAGATATTCGTCTCCTGAAGAAACGTCTGGGGTTCGGGGGCGCAGCCCCGGCTGAAGACGACGAAGCACCATCGCCAGACCCGGCCACCGCGCAGAACCGGTGTCTGACGAGGCGTTCGTGTGGTAAGGCGGGAAGAGGGAGCATGCAGACGGCATGTGACGGACGAAGCAACGCCGCCACACGGACGCCTCGTCAGAAACCTAGAAGGGGATATCGTCTTCGGTTAGATCGGGTGGTCCCGGGGGGCCGCCGGCAGTTGACGACGGCGAGGACGAGCCACTACTGCGGGGGCTGCCATAGTCGCCGCCTCCGCCGCCACCATCTCCGGTCCCACCGCCGCGCCCGCCGAGCAGCACGATGCGGTCTGACCGAATCTCGGTGGTGTATCGCTTGTTCCCGTCCTTGTCATCCCATTGTCGGGTCTGCAAACGGCCCTCAACGTAGATCTGGCGCCCTTTCATCAGGTAATCCTTCAACGTCTCAGCCTGCTTGCCCCACACCACGACGCGGTGCCACTCCGTCTTCTCCTGACGCTGCCCCGCCTTGTCGTTCCAGACGTCGGTCGTGGCCAGGCTGAGCGTGGACACCGCCGCCCCCCCGGGTGTGTACCGGATTTCAGCGTCCCGACCCAAGTTGCCGACAATGATGACCTTGTTGACCGTTCCCATACTTCTCCCCAAGAACCCTGATCGAACTAACTCACGACAACCAACCGACGCACGCTCGATGCCCGGGTAGCCAGCCCGGCTATGGCTGGTCTTGATCGAGCCGGACGAGGGCCTGTTGGGCCAGATTCGCCATGTTGTTGTCGGGGTGATTACTCACAACCTGCTCGAACGCCTGGCGGGCCAGCTCCGGCTCAGCGAGCCGGCCAAGCGTGAGCCCACGCTTGTAGAGGGACTCGGCCACTTTGTCGCCATCGGGATAACTGGTAATCACCTGCTCATAAGCGTCAAGCGCCTCCCGAAACTGCCCGTTGGCGTAGTGGTTGTCCCCGATCCAGAACTGCGCGTCGTCCGACCGCTCCGAGCGCGGGAAGGCGCTGAGATACGCTTCGAAACCCTGAATCGACAAGGCCCACTGCCCGGTCGCGTAGTCGCCCCAGGCTGTCTCGAACATACGCTGTGGTGAGACGCCAGGATCAACCGGGGCGACCCCGCCAGGCCTCTGAATCGCCACCGCTGATACCGTCGGCAACCCTGTCTCGGGATCTACGGCCAGTTGAGTCAGCCGCGGCGCGCGCAACTTTGCCATGCTAAGTCGAATTGCCTCCACCTCCTGCGACAACGACGAGACCCGCACGTTCGTCTCGTCCACTTTCTCGCGAACAATCCTGACCCCGCCGGCCACGTTGTCGACCAGCAGCTTCTGGTCCGCGAAGGCGCGGCGCGAGGTCTCATCCTGCGAATCGAGCCGCGTCGACAATGTCTGGAGCAATGTCTGGAGCGTGGTATCCAGCGTGCCCAGCATCACGTTCAGACGCATTGCCTGTTCTTGGAGCATGCGGATGTCCGCCATCATCTGCTGATGTTCACGGTCGGCGCCCGACACTGGCGAAACGACCGTCAGGATACAGACCCAACTGAACAGGAGCGAGGGGAGCAGCCGTCTCATGACAAACCTCTTCTGGGGGCGTGATTTCACGCATCTATTCTATCGCGATCCACACGTGCTGGACGCGGCGCCGGCTATTTCGACGTGATCACGAAGTGAGCGCGCCGATTCGCCGCCCACGCCGCGTCGTCGTGTCCCGGCTCGAACGGAAATTCCTTCCCGTAACTCACCGTACGAACCCGGCTCGCTTCCACTCCGAGTTGGACCATGTACTGCTGGGCGGCCAACGCGCGCCGCTCCCCGAGTCCTAGGTTGTATTCGGGCGTCCCCCGCTCATCGCAGTGCCCCTCGATGGTCACGACCCAGGTCGGGTATCGCATGAGTAGGTCCGCGTTCGCATCAGCCGCTGTCCGGCCCTGATCGTCGAGTTCGGAGCTATCCAGCCCGAAGAACACCGCCTCGAGCGGCGATTCCCGGTTCAACTCCTCGAGCGTTCGTCTCGCGAACTCGTCTTCCGGGGGCAACTCTAACGGCACGACCGGGGGCGGCGCCGGCGGCGGGGGCACCGGGCGCGGAGCCGGCGTGCGCTCCTCTGCCGCAGGCGGCGGTGGGGGAGACGTCTCCGGCGCTACCGGCGGCGGTCGTCGGCCACACGATTGCAGCGCTAGCGTTGCTACGACACAGGCCGCAGCGGCGGTCCATGAAAGAGTTCCTCGCACTTGCATCCCCAGTCCCTTTCCAGATAGTCGACCCGTATGGGGACGGCCCTCATGCCCTATCGCGACCAACTCGGCGTCTCGTTGTTCCCGGTCGACGTCAGGCGACGCAGGTTCTTTCCGTCCCGGCCGACAGTGTAAATCTGCTTCCGTCCACTTCCGCGGCTCGACGTAAACGCGATATGCCGCCCGTTAGGCGAGTAGCTCGGACTCTCGTTCGACCCGAGTCCGAAGGTCACCTGGCGCACCTCGCTCGTCGACAGGTCCAGCACCTTGATGTCATGCCCGGGCCCGGTCTTGGACGAATACGCGATCTCGTTGAAGGGGGCCGGCGACCAGGTGGGCCGATCGCTGTAGGTGTCATACGTCAACCGACGCGTGCCGGTCCCATCGACGCTCATGACGTAAATCTGCGGCTGCCCGGCCCGGTCGGACGTAAACGCGATCTGCTGGCCGTTGGGAGACCACGTCGGGCTGGTGTCGATGGCGGGGTTGAATGTCAACCGCTGCACGTTGGTACCATCCACATTGGCCACATAGATATCGCTACTGTTGTCTCGGTTCGAGTTGAACGCCACCCGGAGGCCATCTGGTGAAAACGCGGACAGCGAATTGTGGACCTGCATCGTACCGTTCGCCGGGGTCGTCATCCGCCCTTCGAACAGATGAGACACGACGATATCCGGGAAGCCGGAAAGATATGAGGTGTAGCCAATGGAGCGACCGTCTGGAGACCACGCCGGAAAGAGGTTGAGAATCCGCGTCACCGTCAACCGCTGGATGTTGGCCCCATCGTAGTCGGCGAAGTACACCTCCTTGACCGGGCGGTCCTCCACAAGCCCGAGGACTGACTCACCATCCCGATCGCTGACAAACGCGATCCGCGTCCGTGCCACACCCGCGACCCCACGTTGCTGCCGGTGAATTTCGTCTGAGAGCTGATGCGCATATCGCCGCAGGTTCGTGTTCGTCCCCGTGTATTGCACGCTGAACGCATTGTCGAAAGACCGTACTGAAAACAATCTGGCGGTGATCTCCAACTGGCTGTCGCTCAACGCCCGGACCGTGCAACTCACGACACCGTCGGCGTCCAACTCCGCCCACCGGTCAAACGAGAGGTCGCCAATCGAGCGGGCGGGGGGAATCGTGCGGTAGACGTCACGCGGGATCATCCTGAATTCACGCTCGAACTCCAAATCGGCCCAGAGCACCTCCGCGATGGTGCGAGCGGCCTCTGCCGTCGCCGCGTCTGGCGTCAGCGCCAGACAGTCCGGCACGGCGAAGTTCGGCGGCCGTCCGACATCGCCACCGATCACCAAGTCGACCCCGTCCTGTTGCCGCGCCTGCCCGCTCGCCACGAGCAGGAGAGCCACCGCGATCACGCAGGAGGGCCACGAGACCCGACGGAGGATGCTGTTCATCATCATCAGCGGTACTCGAACGTGAGGTTCACCGGCAGTCGGTCTCCGGTGAACTTGGACGGGAGCGGCGGGACCTGACCGGTCGTGAGCAACGCGCGCTCGGCACTCATGTCCAGAGCCAGATAGCCGCTGCCGTTCTGGCGCACGATGTCGGTGAGGGTGCCGTCACGCTGCACCGTGAACTTCATGACCACCGCGCCAGGTTGCTGCTGCTGGTCGTTCCAGCGCTGACGGATCAGATTCGACATCACGCTCAGGTATTCAGGGCAGCAGAAATCGCCGACGTCGAGCTCCCCGCCGAATCCGAGCCCACCGGCCGACAACCCCGTGCCCAAGCCGCGCGCCCCGGTATCGGCCAGCGCGGTGCCTTGGCGTAACTCGGGCCCCTTGGTCGGGGTCCGCCCACGAGCTTCCTCCGGCGCTGACTCCACCGGAATGTCTCGCTCCGGCAGACGAGGCGCGTCCCGAACGGTAATCGTCTCCTCGGGCGGCGCCGGCGCCGGCGGCTGGACCCACACATCTTGGTCCGCCTCTTCAACCGGTATCAAATCTTGCACCGGCTGCGCCGCCAGCGCGGTCTCTCCCCCCTGACTCGGGCCCATCGAACCGCCGAGGCTGACGGTCATGACGTCGGCCATGATTTCAGTCTCCGTGCCCGAGAAGAACCCGGTCGGGAAGAAAAGGAGGACACCGACCAGCAGGACATGTCCCCCAAGAGAGACGAGATACGTTCGCGCCAGGCTCTCGTGCACCGCGGCACGCGCCCGGAGAACATCGGTCGTCGACTCCATGCTTGGCAACCCTAGAGTTCCGCCGCGAAGTCAGTGACAAGCAGGACGTTCACGACCCCGGCCTCCAGCAGCTCGTCCATGACTGTTACCAGTTCTTGATACGTGACCTCCTGGTCGCCACGCAAGAAGACGTTCTGATCCGACCGCCCCGTGAGCTCCTGACGCATCCGTTCGTCCAGCACTTCCACCCGGACCGCCTCGCCATTCACATGCACAATCTGATCCGTACGAAACGAGATTGGCACGGTCACCACGAGGCGGTCCTCCGATACCGGGTTGCCGCGTCGAGCCACCGGTAGGCTGACATCCAGACCGCGCTGCATCAACGGCGCCGCCACCATGAACACGATGAGCAGGACGAGCATGACGTCGACCAGCGGTACGACGTTGATCTCGGACAGCGACGTCACCACGCGGCGTCGTCCGCGGCGGCCTCGGACACCCGCCCCCCCGGCCGCACCCTGTTCTTCAAGCCTGGGCATATCACGACCTTCCCTAGACGTTGATGTTTCTAGGTGAAGTTCCGCTCGGCGATGTTGAGAAACTCCAGCGAGAAGTCCTCCATGGTCGACAGGTGAATCTTTATCCTATTCGTTAGGTGATTGTAGAAGTAGACGGCCGGAATCGCGGCGAAGAGCCCAGCCGCGGTCGCGATCAGCGATTCACCGATCGGCGTGGCGATCACTGACAGTTCAGTCGACCCGGTGGTGCCGATTGCTTGGAACGCGCCGACGATCCCCATGACCGTGCCAAACAGACCGATGAACGGCGTGAGGCTGGCTGTTGTCGCCAGCAGATAGACTCGGTGCTCGAGCTTGTTGGCCTCGACCGACGACGCGCGGAGCAGTGCTCGGTCGAGCGCCTCGAAGCTCCGAAGCGTCGGGCGCACCGACCCGGTCGCCGGCTCGGCGCCCTCCGTGCCGTGGCGGAGCTGTGCATTGAGTTCCGCGTATCCCGCCTGAAACACCCCCACCAACGGACTGTGGACGAGCGATCGGCACACGGACTGCACTTCAGAAAACTTCTTACTCCGTCTGAACACGTCGAGAAAGCTCGATGTCTGGCGTTCCAGACGCCGGTATTCCCACAATTTATGGAGGGCGATGCCCCAAGACGCGACTGAGAAGAGTAATAGAATGAGGAGAACGGTTTTGGACAGCGGTGTCGAACGAGCGACCCATTCGACAACGCTTCCACCCGTACCTGTCTCCGACGCGCCAACCGCCTGTGTTTGCAAGGCAATGGCGTAGTAACCAAGGGTACGCACTGGCCCTCCGTTTACTACAAAGCGCGCCGCTGGGAAAGCGCCGACACCGAAGGGTAGCACGCACCATGAGTGCTGTCAAATGTATGATACGATGGCACTTCTCAGTTCTGCCGGTCCATGATCCGCTTCCTTAGTATTCACGACCTGGCCGTCATCGACAGCCTCGAACTTGAGTTCGGGACCGGTCTCAACGTCCTTACGGGCGAGACGGGTGCCGGCAAGTCGATCGTCGTTGGCGCACTCGCCCTGCTCCGCGGCGGCCGTGCGTCCGCCGACCTGGTGCGCACCGGCGCCGACAAAGCGGTCATTGCGGCGGTCATAGAAACGCCGGACGGCACCGAGCAAATCCTGCGCCGCGAAGTCTCGGCCCACGGGCGTAGCCGCGCGTTTGTCGACGATCAGGTCGTGTCGACCACCGCGCTACGCGAGATCGGCGCACGGCTGATTGACCTTCACGGACAACACGAACACCACGTCTTGCTCGACCCGGCCACGCACCTCGATCTACTCGACCGCTACGCCGATCTGGGCGTGAGCCGGGACGCGGTCCGTACCGCCTACGACGCGTGGCGCACCGCAGCGGCGGCGCTGGCCGATCTGCAGCAGCGGGCGGCCAGTCAGTCCGAACGGGTCGAGATGGTGGCGTTTCAGCTCCGAGAGCTCGACGAGACCGATCCTGAGGAGGACGAAGACGTCCGCCTGACCGCCGAGCAGCAGATTCTCGCGAATGCGGATCACATACACCGGCTGGCGTCAGAGAGCTATGCCGAGCTCTACGAGGGCGACGAGGCCGCCCTGGGAGCCTTGGAACGGATCTGGAAACGTGTTGCCGAGCTCTCCACGCTCGATCCATCATTCGCGCCGCACCTCGACACCAAGGACGCGGTGGTCTCCCAACTCGAAGAACTCGCGTTTGCCCTCCGCCCGCACGCCAGCGGGGTCGAGGCGTCCCCCGAACGGCTCCAGACGGTGGAGGACCGGCTGGCCCGACTCGAACGGATCAAACGACGGTATGGTCCGACGCTGGCCGATGTCGTACGCCGACGTGCCGAACTCTGCGAGGAATCCAGCCAACTCAACACCGGCGCGGAGCAATCGACGGCGCTGGTTCACCGGGTGACCGCGACACGCGCGGCCTATGTCTCCGCGGCGACGACGCTGTCCGAGCGGCGTCGCCATCATGCCATCGCGCTCGCCACCGGGCTTGAGGCGGGCCTGGCTGATCTGGCCATGTCCCATTGTCGATTCGAGGTCACCTTCGACGAGTCGGCCACCAACGAGAGCGACTGGACCGACCGCGGTACCGACCGAGCCGAGTTCTACTTCTCGGCGAACCCTGGCGAGACCGTGAAGCCGCTAGCGCGCATCGCGTCTGGCGGAGAACTGTCCCGCGTGATGTTGGCTCTCCGCACCGTCACCGCGACAGAGGCACGGGGGAAAACGCTCGTGTTCGATGAGATTGATGCCGGGATTGGCGGGGAGGCGGCCGACCGGGTCGGGGCCAAACTGCGGGGACTGTCAAGTCAAGCCCAAGTCCTGTGTGTGACCCATTTGCCTCAAATAGCCACATATGGCACCACCCATTACCGAGTAAATAAAGTGGTTGTGAATGGCCGTACCACGGCGACAGTCAGACGGCTCGATAACGAAGCGCGTACGGCAGAGGTCGCCCGGATGATGACCGGAACACGGGTGTCTGATGCCGTGTTACAAACCGCACGGGAGCTACTGGAAGGCGAACATCACTAGATCACTGATGCTGGACGCGTGGGCGATTCGGTCGGAATCGCCCGGTCAGTTTGATCCAGCGGCAAGGTAAAACGGTGCCCAGGAAGTACTTCATCGAAACGTTCGGTTGCCAGATGAACGTCCACGACTCCGAGCGTCTGGCCGGCCTCCTCGACCAGGCGGGATATGAGGCGGCGGTGGCACCGAACGAAGCCGATCTCGTGGTTATCAACACCTGCAGCGTCAGAGATCGGGCCGAGGATCGACTGTACACGGAGTTGGGCCAGGTACCCGAGAACACGTCCGGGAGACGGCCAATTGTCGCCGTGACCGGGTGCGTGGCTCAACAGGAGGGGAGTGCGCTGCTCCAGCGCGGGCGCCGCGTGGATCTGGTTGTAGGAACACAAGCGCTGACGCGGCTGCCGGAGATGGTGGACGAGCTCGAGCAGAGTCGGCCAGAACGGGTTGACATCAACCCCTACGACAATGTGTCGTTCCCGTTCGGCATCACGAAACGTACGGACCCCGTCAAGGCATCCGTCACGATCATTGAGGGGTGCAACGACTTCTGTGCGTTCTGCGTTGTCCCCTACACGCGGGGCCACGAACGCATGCGCCCCTCACGCGAGATTGTCGAGGAGGTGCGCCTCGCGGCGTCCCAGGGGCATCGCGAGATCCAGTTGCTCGGGCAGATCGTCAATCACTACGCGGCCCCGGATCGACCGGGCTGCGACTTCGCGGCGCTGCTGGAGCTGGTCCACGAGGTGCCTGGCGTCGATCGCATCCGGTTCGCGAGCCCCCACCCACGACACGTCACGGCGCGTATGATCGGCGTCATGCAGAGGCTGCCGAAAGTCTGCCGCCATCTGCATCTGCCGGTGCAGTCCGGCTCGACTGAAGTACTGACACGGATGCGCCGCCGCCATTCTCGCGAAGACTATCTGGCGCTGGTGGAGCGCATACGGACTGCCATACCGGACATCGCCCTGTCGACCGACATGATCGTAGGGTTTCCTGGCGAGACGGCACGAGACTTCGAGGAGACGCTGAGTCTGGTGAGGACGGTGGGATACCACAGCATGTTCTCGTTCAAGTATTCGGAACGCCCCAACACCCTCGCCACCCAGCGGCTCCCGGACGATGTCTCGGCCGCTGACAAGACGAGCCGGATCGTCGAGCTGCAGGACGTACAAAAAGGCATCCAGGAGAAGCTCCACCGGCGGCAGGTCGGTCG
>Ga0310124_10002744_pt1 | contig 12051 bp, 3 predicted proteins | sample CB11b_AW_Bot5_MG_FD_203507 | JGI IMG/M metagenome (GOLD analysis project Ga0310124, IMG submission 203507) | Marine microbial communities from Western Arctic Ocean, Canada - CB11b_AW_Bot5 | ecosystem: Environmental > Aquatic > Marine > Oceanic | place: Canada: Western Arctic Ocean | collected...
TCACATTATGCTTGCCCATGGTAGTCCCTCAACGTGTGCGCCCCGCCGACCCGCCCTCCTGTTATGAACCCACCGTGGACACTGAGGGCCCTATAGGGCCCGAAGCGCACGAATGGACCTTGAGATGCGTAGTATGAACGAGAGCCAACCACCACGACCACCGAGACGGTTACGACCTGAGGTTCGGGAAATCCTTGATACCGGCGCGCAGACTGGCCGCTTCGGAACCATGGCTGACTGGCGAGAACTCATCGATGAGGCATTGAAGTTAGACGACCGCGACAGCCTCGAGGCGCACCGGCTGTTCACTGCCGCGACAGAGGCGGCGATCTCCGAGGCGCAGGGGCGCTTGAACGACTCATGGACCGAACCGTCGCACATGATGGAAACGGTCTACGGGGCGATGTCCGCCTATTCCAATCAGGTTCTCGCCCGCATGCGCGCTGAGGGTGCCGAGGCCGGCTCGGTGGATCACGCCTTCCGCACCGGTCAGGCCTACGGAGTCTCATGCGTGCTCAACCACATCATCGACCGCCTGCGCGACCCGAGTTCGGTGTCGCAACTTTCGGAACTCGACAAGTTCAGCGACGAAATGCATGAGCAGATCCTCGCTGATGCCAAGGAGATCGGACTCACCGTGGAACTTCTCGATGCCAAGGGTGAACTCCTCGACGACTGAGCCTGCCGGCCAACTCATTCCTGCCCATCTCTGGGCGCTTGTCTCAGGTCTCAGTAATCAGAGACTGAAGTTGAGTTCCTCGGCATCCTCGTCGAGACCCGCCTGACGCATCTCACCCTCGGCAGTGACGAACTGACCCGCCTTCACCATCGTGGTGTGGATGGCCGCATCGTGTTCCGCGGTGCGGGTGAACATCTGGTCACCGAGCGCCATGTCGATGCTGGTCGTGATTGCCTGCAGCGTGTGGATGGCACCGTCGCGGTGGGTCACCGTGATCGTGTGGTCAGAGTAGCGCGCCTCCTCGAAGATAGAGAGGAAGGAATCAAGCTGATCTGTCGTGGCGATGCCTGTCAGCGCTTCGCGGACCGCCCACTCGAACTCGCGGGTGGTCTCATACACCTTCTTCATGAATCCGTGGGAACGGAAGAAGCGTACCAGATCCTTGTAGCAGTTGAAGATGACCTGGATGTACTCGTTGGCCGCCTGTAACTGCATCATCGTATCCATCAGGATGCCGCGCAAAATCTCGATGCGCCGCCTCTCAGCGTAGCGCTTGTACATCACCGCGCTGATGATCATCGCGAACAGTAACGCGATGATGAGTGGCAGCACCACGTTCGGTTGAGTCCACCAGGCCGCGGCATTCAGATCCCCCGGAGGCTGTCCGAGAACAACCATTCCTACGATGTCCTCGCCACCGGCGAACAGAGATGTTTCTGGGAAATGAGCGATTACCCTCCAGGTACCGTCGCATGTCTCGTCGCCACACTGAGTACCGGTGTATTGGTAGCTGAAGTTGGCGATCCCGCGGTCGTTGGTGGTGGCGATGTCCAGAGACTCATTGACCCAGACCGTGCCGTTCCAGTATTGGCGCAGGAAATGCACCTGCTGCCCTGCGACTGCAGCCTCGATGCGGTTGCGGATGACAGCGACTCCTCCAGTCACCTCCTCGCCCGGCTGGTAGCCGAGTGGCTTCTCCCAGCCGTCGTCGATGGACAGGTCGACCTTGCTGCGCACCAGCACGATTAGATCCATGTACGAACCGTTGACTACAGCCGAAGTCTCCTGATCGCATCCCTTGGACACCTCGCGCGCCGGCTCGTAAGCGACTCGTAGGGTTCTGAAACCCTCGAGCTCGTTGCCGATCGGCTCCACGCCCTTACGGCTGGGGTTCTGCTCCGGATCTCCTGAGAACCAATGGATCGAGCCGTCCTCGTCACTCGTCCATGCGGTGGCGATCGGGCGGGTGTTCTCCAGCGGGTTGAGGTAGATGTTGACGCACTTGCCGCCCAGCGGCTGACCGTTGCTCTGCTTCAGCATCGCCTCGATGTGGAACGATTCCTTCAGGTAGAGCACCGAGAAGCTGGTCCCGTTGGCGAACGTGAAGCGGTCCACGTCGGTCTTGAACGGACCGGCCTCAGTGATCTCCAGTGTTGAGTTGGAGAACACTGGGAACAGGTGAGTGACACTGGCATTCTTGTAGCGGAAGCGGTCATTGTTCTCCCACGCGTTGTACTCCACAGTGACGCGCGCCTGACCGGCGAGCACACCTGAAAGTGGACAGACGATGGAGAAGTTACCATCGACGTCCGAGGTGCCCGGATCGCACGACACAGGTCCCTGACTGGATCCCTGCATCTCGTAGAACACGCGAATCTGCCGGTTGAAGAGGATGTTGTCAAGCTCATCAAGCAGTTGTCCGGTAATCACCATCGGCTTCTCGATGACAGCCCCGGTGGCTGGATCGATCTCCGATGTGTAGACTATCTGCTCGTTGACGAGCAGAGACGTGCGCCCGATGAGGCTGAAGCCGTCCACATTGTGGTTGAGCACGCGGCGGAAGTGGTCGTTGGCCGGTTGGGCGATGCACGGGTCCCAAGCCCCTTGCAGCGCGAGCTGGAAGTCCTCGAGGACGGGACAACCATCGTGAGGTAGGTTCTCCTCGAACCTGAGAATGATGTTCACCGGTCCGAATCCGTCTGGCAGGAAGGAGGCGGGGTCATCGATCAGCAACTGCGGATTGAGCACACGTTCGTAGTGGATGATGCCGGCGTTGGGGTTGAGTTCAGCCACCACCTGACGATGGTAGACGTTGTCGAAGTCGATACCCTCGAAGATGACCTGTACCTTGCCGCCATTCTCTCCCGCTCCGTCGAGCGCGGCCCCGATGTCCTTAATCGATGGAGTCCGATTGTCGTCGGTCACCTGTGCGGTGAACTCCCAAAGATCTCCACTCTCACACACGTTCACCTCAGTGCACTCCGCGTGAACGAGGTTGATGTGCGTGCGCGATACCACCCAGAAATCCTGGACGACGCGGCTCCCCTCGAGCAGTGGTGAACCAGGGAACTCGAAGGTCATCGTGAAGTTACCCAGTTCATGGTCTGCGGTGATGTTCAGTGGAATCTTGAACACGCCATTGGTGTCGGTCGTCGATGCGTTCTGCATTCCCGAGGCCGACCATGACCAATTCACCGCCACTCCGGATACCGGCTGCAGCGCGTTGTCGACCAACCTGGCCTCGACTGTGGCGTTCATGTTGCGATACAGGCGTGGCACGGAGTTCAACTGGAAGTCCGTGGTTCCAACCACGGTCAGGTTGACGTACGCGCCTGTAGGCGCCAGCACGGTCGTCTGATTTCCAGTGAAGTAGTAGTTCGAATTGGTGAAATCGACGCGCACACCGTAGGTGCCTGAGGCGTACTGACTGTACCATGACCAGTTGTAATCGAACACCGCCTCATTGGCGATCATCACCGGCTTGCGAGCGAAACCGGTCTCCTGCGCACCTTGGAAGATGCCGTTGTGATCGAGGTCGACCTGCAACGCCATCGGGTCGTGCGGCCACGGTGTCAATGTGCGATTGGTGACGTTGCCTATGATACGGAACGATTCGCCAGTGTTCATCTCGGGGATGATCTCACAGCGCACGTCCGCTCCCGGGTTATCCGGGTCGACAGGGCCGCACGGCGGCACATCGAAGTCACCGCCGTTCTGCATGGCGATGTACCAATGCGTTCCATTGTGGCGCAGGAACGGCCTCAGGCGCGCTGCCTCACCGAGCAGTGAGGACGGGTTGCCGTCCCAACTGTGTGCCCAGGGCTTGCCCATACTCGCCTCGGAGTACGAGAGATTCGCCGCCGCGAGACCAGGCTCGAGGAACAGCGCCCTCCATGCACCGAAGGTTGTCGAGCCGGTGAACTGCGTGGAATCCCAGTAATAGACGGCATTCTTCCCTGATACGATGATGTCCGCTTCAACGTACATGCGGTGCATCGCTCGGATCATGAACGGATCTGTCTGATCGCCAACGAGGTACGGGAACGGCCATTCAGAGGCCAGCGGCGGGTCAACTCTCCCTACGAATTCGTAATCCCCAACAGGTAACGACGTGGTGGTGTAGTTGTAGCGGCCAATCACATTGTGTGACTTGCTGGCGTTGTCCCAGATGATCTCCTCATATCCACCCTGCAGCATACCCGCTCCATTGTCCATCGTCGAATTCCAGCGAACCTGCATCCAGTTACCCTGGATACCACCGGCCTGCACGAACGTGAGCGAACACCAGCCCTCGGAGTCAGCGCGGAAGCCGAAGCCGAAGCCAGTGAAGTTGGTGGGAGTGGAGCGGTTGCCGAATGGGCCACCGGATACTGAGAAGGTCATCGGCGCATTCACGATGCGCGCGCCGAAGATACCGCGGTCCCAATCGGCAGCGTAGTGTGCCTTGAAGTCAAGCCACAGTGGCTGCTCGTCCGAGCGGAAGTAAGTCCACGATACGTAGTCCAGCGTCAGGTTGGCGTGCACCGCCACCTGATGATGCATCGATTCGCTGCTGTCATGGATGAACATCTCAGTGACCTCAGCATACACTGTGTAGGTGCTGTTGTCACCCACATGGATTGATTCTGGGTAGAGGAACTGCCCGACAGTGTAGCCCCCCCAAGCGTCGGTCAACACATCGATCGTCTCGATGGCCGTGGTGCCGTTCTGCGTCCATTCGATGTGCACCTGCACAGGAAGGTTTGGCGCCGGCTCGAAGGCGAGCGAAGACATGTTCAGCCATTCGACGTAGCCGTGGAAGATCGCCGGACTCTTGGCGTCTATCCACAGCACCTGCGGCACTGTGATGTTGATGTGCGTGGGTATCTTGTCATCCTTGTCCGGGATGCAGTCGTTGTCATGGTCCCAATCGCTCGAAGTGCTGCCGTTGTAGCATGGGTCGCTCGTGTGGCCCTCCTCGAGGATGTCATAGTCGAGGTCCAGGCGCGTATCGTTGTCATCATCGTTGTCAAGCACGTCCGGGCCGGTGGAGGCGTCCATCGAGTTGTACAGGCCCTCGCCGTTTCCGTAGTCGTCGTGGTCCCACGGATTGGTCGAGTTGCGACCATAGCGAGTAGGCCAGAGCATAATCTCGTCCTCGTCATTCATCCCATCCTCGTCATCGTCAAGATCCTCGTCATCACGGATACCGTCATTGTCGTGGTCCCACGGTGAAACAAACGGGGTGGCGGTGGTCAGCTCAGCAGCATTCAACCTGCCATCAGCGTCCCAGTCATCGTCCATCCAGTCCACGAGCCCATCGTCGTCATGATCCCAGATCGACTGTTCCTCACCCCAGAAACAGCCTGCCACCGTCTCCTGCAGGACATCCGAAATGCCGTCGTTGTCATCGTCCCAGTCCTCTCCGTCGGGCACGCCGTCGTTGTCGTTATCCACGTCGTAAAAGCGCGGAAACAGCAATCCCTGTCCAAGCCTGCCCTGATCCCAGACCGCCTGGTACCAGCCGTCCGCATCTGGGTCGGTGTCGGTTCCATCGTCATCACCGTCCACGCAGTTGATGCCCAGGAAGAAATTGCCCGGCGGCTCCGTGCCGGCATCGTCGTCCCAGTCGCTGTTGGTGTCGACCTCGAAGAAGTCCCACAGCCCGTCGTTGTCGTCATCGGCGTCGAAGTGGTCGTAGACCGAATCGAAATCGTCATCGAGGTCTGCTGTGTCGTTGAACATGCAGGTTGGGTCGGTGAACGGCTGGCCGGTCTGGCTGTTGATGCCGGCCAACTTGGCGGCACAGTCATCGTCGGGGTCGACGTCGTTGGACAGATGGTCGGCGAACTCGTCGGGGAAGTAATTCCCGTTGAGGTCGAAGTTCCACGACCATCCCGGGTACTGGATTTTCATGCCAACCCAAGCGATGTACAGATCGCGGTTGTCAATCAGCGCGCTGTAGTTCGACGAGGACCACACCTGGCCCCCGAACTCGAAGTGGTAACATTGTGAGCTGCATTGCCAGTTCTGGGCGGAGTTGGCGCCATCGTACGCGCCATCGGAGTAGGATGAATCAGGCCTGCTCGCGAACGGAAGACCCCACCCGTTCGAGAACCCGTTCAACGGGTATCCATATTGCATCGCGTAGGCGAGACCACAAACCAATCCAGTGGGAGCCTGGCCGTTGGCGTTTGAGGGCTGCGCGACATAGCCGCAGGTATTGGAGTCAAATGTGCCGCCCATCTTCGGATCGTCCACGTCGAGGATGCCGTCGTTGCCCTCGTCCTGATCCCACCAATCGGGCATTCCGTCACCGTCCTGATCGACGTCGAGGCCGTTCTGCAAGGCATCGCCGTCGCTGTCGATGTCCCACTTGTTGTCTCCATTCCAAGCACTCCAACGAGATAGGTAGATCCACCAGAACTCCGGCACTGTTCCGCTCGTAGGTGGGTTGGTGGTGGCGTCGTATCCGTTGTAGTCGAGCACGATGTTGCTCGCCACGAACGGGTTCACGAGGAAGGTGATGTTCCAATGGTCTGACGAGTTGTCAGTGTAGCGCTGGCTGTCAGTGCTGCCGTCGAGGTCGTCAGTGTCATCGAGAGGGTACCACGGCCGATAGAAGGAGTCAGACGGATCGGAATCCACCTTTCCGCAGTTCCCGTCATCCGGGTCGTACAGGTCTGGGATGCCGTCGTTGTCGTCGTCCCAGTCCTCATCGTTCGGCAATCCATCACCGTCGATGTCGCTGTCGATGTCATTGGGACCGTCATCTCGGTAGCGCGAGCCGTTCAACTGATGGATGTCATTGTCATTGTCCAGATCGCAGTCCCAGTCGATGTCGAGGTAGTCGGGAATGCCGTCGTTGTCGTCGTCGATATCATCCCAGTTGCTCACACCATCGCCATCCCAGTCATTGTTGCCAGTGTACGAGGAGCGCTCGGTGAGGCACTTCGAGTCCGAGGGGTTGCTTGGATTGTAGTTCGAGTTCCACTCGCAGTTCCAGCCGTTTACCACGGTCTGGTGAATCATCGGGTAGGAGTCGTTCTCGTTGACGATGTTGTCGTTGTCGAGGTCCCACGCCCTGTCGCTGGTGTTCCACGAAGGGTCGCCCAGGGGGTTGTCGGGCACGGGGGTGCCACCGAGGTCAACATCGAACCAGTCCCACACATGGTCATAGTCGAGGTCGAACGGGCGCCAACGGTCGTTGTCCAAATCCCAGTCGTAGTCGAGCTCGCAGTCGATTCCGGGAATTCCGTCGGTGTCCGCACCCGGAGTCTGGTAGGGGGCGGTGTTCGTTTGGGTGTAGTCGTTCAGACCATCTCCATTGACATCGATATCCCAGCAGACGTCACGGATGCCGTCGTTGTCGTCGTCGGGATCCCACATGTCGAGCAGGCCGTCGTTATCGTCATCGGCATCGATGTTGTTCGGGTTATCGTCGTTGTCTCCGTCAGCATCGAGGAAGTTGGGAATGCCGTCACCATCCAGATCACCATCCCAGATGGTGGTGAATGCGGGGTTTCCCGGGTGGAAGCTAGCTTCGAGGGTGACGAAGTTGAGGCCAGCGCTGTACTGCTGGTACTGGTTGAACTGCCACTGCACGGCCGAGTCAAACATCGCGCCTGAGGAAGACATCTGATCCGCGATGGAAGCGTTGTACGGGTTGGCGTCTTCCCAGTCGAGCACACCGTCGCCGTCGTCATCATCATCGAAGTAATCCTGTGCGCCGTCACCGTCGTTGTCGCACGGCCAAGTGAACTGGTCGATGCGGGCGTCGTTGTCGTCGTCCTCATCGTAGCTCACGCGGCCAGAGCCATCCATGTCCTCGTCGGGAACTCCGTCGTTGTCGTGGTCCCACAGGTTCTGGTCGATCTTGTAGCCCACTCCCACTGCCGTGCCAGTCCAAGGGTGGACAGTGCCAGGCTCTACGTAGCGGTCTCCCGATACATTGGTCGGGTCGTTGCCCTGGGTGTAGTCGATCGGCCCTTCGAGGATGCCATCGTTGTCATCATCCCAGTCGACGTGATCGAGCACGCCGTCGTTGTCGTGGTCGAACGGGTCGGTGGAGAAGCAGCCATCGAAGCGCTCGATGAGGTCGTAGATGCCGTCGTTGTCGTCATCGAGGTCATCCAGGTCGTTGAGCCCGTCGTTGTCGTGATCCTCGGTGTTCGTCTCTTCCAGCATGAATCCAGGTCCGTGCAGTTGAAGCAGGCTCACGTCCGCGACCTTCCCGTACATCACCGCTGGATCTCCATACTGTGGATCCAGCAACGCTGGATGCGGCATGCGGCCCGGCATCGAACCGCGACCATCATTGACATGATTCCCACGCCAGTTCTGGTCGGTCGTCTGGATCGGTGTCCTCTCTCCTACCGAACCCGGCGCTTCCTCCTCCAGTTCACTCTCGCCCACGCCCGCGTAAGCCGCGCTGCTTGAGATGCTCATCAAGAGCATCAGGGCGACCATCCAGAGAGCTGGTAATCGCCGCTGGGTCATCTGTCGTTCTGCATTAATTTCATTCAAGAAACTCATTCTTTCACCTGCCGAAGCGCCCCGCCACTCTCGGCCGATATATCAACGACTCGGCGTGGATGCACCGCGCGGTATCACGTAGTGATAGGCGTATCATCTCGGCCAGTCGTTAGACGCGATGCGCCTCCTATGCTCTCTGTTCGTATCACGTGTCCAGACCGCGAGGTTAGCCAACGCCAGCAAGAACACCAGTCCCAGGCCGATGTATAACGCGCCTGAATCCTGTCTTGACTTCTCGATTTCAGCGTGCCGTCGTGCAGCCTCCGAAGTCCATTCAGGAGGTGCAGCCGCGAGGTCGATATCGTCTGCATCCACGGATGTTTCGCCATTGGATTCCAGTAATGATTCGGGTTCGGCTTCATCTGCCGGTTCCTTCGCTTCTGAGATGTTCTCGAGCGATTCGGATGCTTCATCGGTGATCACTCCCCCCCCGCAGATCGGGTCGAGCGGCTCAGGCTCGGGCTCGGGTGTCTCCTCTGATTCCTCTGCCTGTTCCTCGACTGGTTCCTCGGACTCTTCTGGTGATGGCTCCGCGGTTGCGAAGGTAGTGTCGTGACAGCCGTTGCCATCGTGGTCCTCAGCGAGGTTGGTCACCCAGCCGGTCGTCGCTCGCGGGCAATCGTCAAGAACGTCGGGGACATTGTCGCCGTCGTCGTCGTCACAGGCTCGGAATTCGCTGCTCTGGTTCTCCGAAGAGAATTCAGAGATCGAGTCCATGCAGCCGTTGAGGTCGATTCCATCGACGAGGTCGAGGTCATCCAGATCGCTGACCGTGATCGCGCCGGGCCCGATTGCATAGACGTAGTCGCCCATGAAGATCGAGCGGCGAATCTCGGTGGCGCCCCACCACCAGCGGTAGCCGTCGTTGTCGTTGTAGTAGTCTGAATGGTCGACTTCCCCCCGGATGGAGAGGGTGTCGTTCTCGGCCAACTCGACGAGCACCAGCTTGCTGGCGTACTCGTATTCGCAGTCGTATTGGTGGTAGTAAGCCCAGGAACAGGTCACCTTGTAGGTCGTCAGCGGAATCGCCAACACCTGATCGCGCGCCCACCACTGGAACGCCTTGTGCTCCCAGGTCGCTTCTGAGAACGTCCATGTCCATCCCGACCCGTTCCAGCCTTGGCTGAGCGGGGATACCGGAAGTGCGTCAGCGAGTGTCGGGTCAGACATGTTCGAGACATCGAACAGCGATATCTGAGTCCTCCAGTCGAGCCCCCAGCCATCTCCGGAAAAGCCGATGGTCAGCAGACGGTCGTTGGCCAGCGGATGGATGTATGTCGACACCCCTGGAATCTCCAACTCGCCGATGACCTGCGGGTCCGTCGGGTCCGAGAGGTCGATTGTCCACAGGGGATCGATGTTGCGGAAGGTCACCAGATACGCCTTCTCACCAACGAAGCGGGCTGACCACAGCCTCTCCCCGGGTGCTATGCCCTCTAGGCTCCCAATCTGCTCGAGAGTCGATTCTCCAGTGACGGATGTACCTTCATCCAGCACGTAGACCGCGTTCGTGGTCGGATGGATCTGCCCCGTCCCGTTCGCATCCTGGTACCAGAAGCGCCAGATGGTCGTCGCGAGGCGGATGTAGCCATCGTATTCTGAGATTGAGAACTGGTTGCGCACATACCCCGGCACACTCGTCGCGGCGATGTATTCGGTCTCGCTCGCATCCGAGATGTCCCAACTGTGCACCTTGGTTGCACCGATGTTGCGCTCGAAGAACTGGCCGGCTATGTTGAACTGTGCAGTCATGTAGGTTCGCTCGACGAGCACCAGCCTGTCCTCGCTCGCATACACCAATGGGTGGTAGCGGTAGGTCATCATGTGTGCCGCATCGAGAGCTAGCCTTGTGCTGTCGAGGTCGAGTGTCCAGATGGAGGTGGTGTAGCGGTAGTTGCGGTAGTAGCGGTAATTGGAGGATCCAGCCTGGGCATCGAGCACGATGTCCTCGCAATCGCGGGCGGTCATGTTGGAGGTGCCGACCAAGCCCGAAGGCAGCATCACATGCACACCGGGGAACATGTCATCCACAGTGTAGTTGGAGATCGTGCGAGCGTTCTCTAGGATTGTGCGGTCGATGCTCTCGTTCCACACGATGTCCCGTACTATTGGGTCGGTTATCTTCGACCATCCGTCCGGCCGTAGCGGATACCACTGGAGCGCCAGGTTGTAGCGATAGTCCTGTGACACCATCCGAATGCTTGAACCGACGCCTCGCGCGGTGTTGTACGAACCTTCGAGCGCGTACTCTGCCTCTATCTCAGGGGAGAGCGTGTCGGAGACGTTCACGACCGTGATCACCACGGCCGTCTTCCAGTATCTGTAGTAGTTGTAGTAGCCTGAATACTCATCCTCTTCATCTCCCCACATCGCTTGGATGAACGGGTCAGAATCATCTCGATCCCAACTGCTCAGCCGGGAGAACACCACCAGGCGGTCACCGTCGAGGAGCATCGAAATCGGGTCTCCACGCACATCGATCAGCACTGCGGGAGAGAGGTCGCCGAAGCGGTAGGTGCTGAACACCATCACCCTCCCATGGGAGATCAGGAAGATGCGATCACCGTCGGTCTTGACCATGTCCGCTTCCTCCACCCCCTCCTCCTGATTGTTGGTGCCAGAATATTCGCCACCCTCGTCTGCATCACTCGAATCCGAGTCGGCAGAGATGCGATCACCATCGCCGACGTTCTCATTCGGTCCATTCTGGCCCTGTTGACCTGATTGGCCTTGCTGGCCGGATTGTCCCTGACCTTGCCCTTGCCCTTGCCCTTGGCCGTAGTACCACCAGTATCGGTAGTTGCGCAGTGATTCCAGGTAGTCGCGCATCGGCACCAGCATCTTAGCGTGCATCTCCGCTTCCAGCAGCCTGCAGGCGTCGGCTTCGTCCGACCATGGGTCGATTGGGTACACATCTGATCCGTCACCCAGACCATCGCCGTCGGTGTCGTTCGAGAACGGGTCGGTCCCCAGTTCGCATTCGTCCGCGACCGTCAGCAGGTCACCATCCACATCCGTTGAGATGTCCGAGATGATCTTCGGCTCGAATCCGATTCTGACCTCGCATCCATCAGAGATGCCATCTGCATCCGTGTCGCGAGAGAGCGGGTCAGTGCCCAGTATCTCTTCTTCTTCGTTCGTTAGTCCGTCGCCGTCCCAGTCCTCGTCCGCATCGCTGACTGCGAGCGGGTCATCTGAGTCGTCGGAGTTCTCTGCCATCGCCACAGGCGAGAGCATAACTGCCAACACGGCTAGGACCGCGATCTGTTTCATTCTGTTTCTGTCTGTTCTTTTTCTTGTTTCTTCTTGTGTCATTCATTGTTCAGCTCGTTGTTTCAGGGTACCCGCTGTTCCCTCTTTCCGATAGAGCCCAGGCTGGCCCGGGTATTCTGTCGGGAGGTCCCCTCGAGCGAGGGATTCCTGCGGTGTCGGCCTTTGATCGGCCTGGCTATCCGTCGGCTGCGGCCTATTGGCGGCCCCCCGGGGGCAGCGCCCCCGGGGGTGCCTGGCACCACCCGCAAGCGGGTGGGATCTGTAGCAGATTATCTTGACAGACTTCAGTTCTCGAATTCGTCCAG
>Ga0310124_10002746_pt1 | contig 12046 bp, 12 predicted proteins | sample CB11b_AW_Bot5_MG_FD_203507 | JGI IMG/M metagenome (GOLD analysis project Ga0310124, IMG submission 203507) | Marine microbial communities from Western Arctic Ocean, Canada - CB11b_AW_Bot5 | ecosystem: Environmental > Aquatic > Marine > Oceanic | place: Canada: Western Arctic Ocean | collected...
CAGTTGCTTGGAACTGCGCAGTCGTTTCACCGCCGACGCAACTTCTGAAAAAACCCACTAAGCACCGCGGCGCATTGGTCGGCAAGCACGCCCTCGATCACTTCCAGACGATGGTTGAAACGAATATCGGTCGGTAATTGGTAAAGGGAGTCGACACACCCCATCTTCGGATCGCGCACGGCATAGATCAGTCTCTGGACCCTGGCATTTATCAGGGCCCCAGCGCACATGGGGCAGGGCTCAAGCGTCACGGCCAGCGAACAGCCCTCCAGTCGCCACGTGCCCAACTGCCGAGCCGCCAGACGTAGTGCGAGAATCTCAGCGTGACCAGTCGGATCATGATTGATTTCACGGTGGTTGTGCGCTTCGCCCAGCACTTGTTGGCCACGATAAACCACGGCACCAACGGGTACTTCACCGATCTGTGCCCCCGCGTTGGCCTGGGCCAGGGCACGGCGCATCATGGCGATATCAACAGGCATCTCCATCATCAACAGGCTACACTGATCGGCCATGAAGATCATCTGTGCTCCGGATAGTTTCAAGGAATCACTAACCGCCACCGAGGCCGCAAATGCGATGGCCAGTGGAATCGCACTTGCCGAGCCAAAAGCCGACGTTGATCTTTGCCCGATCGCCGATGGCGGAGAGGGTACGGTCGACGCGATGCTCTCGGCTACGGACGGCACCGCCAAGACAACAACCGTGGCTGGGCCGCTAGGTGAGCCTGTTGCCGCCGCATGGGGGCTGCTGGGCAGCAGAAACAATGAACCATTGACCGCAATCATCGAGATGGCCGCTGCCTCGGGCCTTTCACTGGTGGCGCCAGCACAACGTGACGCGACTAAAACAACCACGTTCGGCACCGGCCAACTTATCCAGGCTGCACTGACAGCCGGCGCCCGGCGGATCATCATGGGTATTGGCGGCAGCGCCACCAACGACGGGGGTTGCGGCATGGCCACCGCCCTGGGTGCCGTGTTTCGCGACCTCAACGGCCAACCTGTACCAAGACCGGCCGGCTGTGACCTGGCCGACATTGGCAGCATTGGCCTGAACGGGATTGATCCAAGAATCAGCCAAACACAGATCATCGTGGCCTGCGACGTGACCAACCCGTTGACCGGACCCAACGGCGCTGCCCATATTTATGGCCCGCAAAAAGGCGCCTCACACCAGCAGGTCGAGCACCTGGACCGCGGATTGGCTCACCTTGCCCGGCTTATTTTTAAACAACTGGGTAAGGACATTGAAACCCTACCCGGCGCCGGGGCGGCAGGGGGGTTGGGCGGAGGATTGCTGTCGTTTCTGGGCGCCCGACTGCAGCCGGGGATCGAGTTGGTGCTAGACGCACTGGATTTTGACCAGCGAGTCAACGGGTGTGATTTGTGCTTGACAGGCGAAGGCCGACTTGATGGCCAAAGCGTTTCAGGCAAGGCGTGCCTGGGCGTGGCTCAGGCGGCGCGGCGGGCAGGCGTTGACACCGTGGCCCTGGTCGGCTCCATCGGTCCACTCGCCCAACGCACCATCGACGCCGGCTTGAAAGCCTACCACGTGATAGGGCCGGGCCTGTCCGCCGAGCAGTCAATGCGCCGCGCCGCAGAGTTACTCGAAAGTGCAACAGCCAAACTGCTGCAATTGCCATGAAGCAGTGGTGGCCGCTAATCCTGACCGTTACCTTGCTCGCCGTGATCGTTGCCGTGCCAGTGGTGCTTAGCCCCACTGGTAAAAGAATATCGATCGGCGGTGGGGACCAATCTCAGCAAAAGCTGGTCATCCTGACACCGCACAACGAGCAAATCCGCTACGAGTTTGCCCACGCCTTTAACTTATGGCGCAGCGATCAAGACATGTCGCCGATCGCTTTTGACTGGCGCACGTCCGGAGGTACCAGCGACCTGCGAAAGAGCGTGTTTGACCAGTTCCAAGCCCGCATCAGCCAGGACAGAGCCGACGATGGCATCGGTTGCGATCTTTTTTTCGGAGGCGGCGACTATGAGCACAGTGTTCTGGCTCATGGAATCGACGGTGTTAGCCTAACGCTACCGGTGAAGTTTCCGCCGGGCATGCTTGAACAGGTATATCCCCAGCCGACCATCGGCGGCGAACCTCTCTATCATCCGCAGTTGCGCTGGGTAGGCGTGGCCCTAGCCAGTTTCGGGATCGTATACAACCGTGATGTGCTACAGCAGGTGTTGAACTTGCCCGAACCCGTGCAGTGGCAAGACCTGGCCGATCCACGCTATCGCAACTGGATCGCACTGGCTGACCCGGCCCATTCCGGCTCGATCGCCGCGACATACAACGCCATCCTGCGTCGACGGGGCTGGGACCAAGGCTGGAAAGTATTGCGGCGCATATTCGCCAATGCTCGCTATTTTTCCGCCAGTGCATCGAAGGTGCCGGTCGACGTTTCGGCCGGACAGACCGCGGCGGGCATGTGCATCGATTTCTACGGTCGATTCCAGGCTGGCGCCGTCGGCGGCGGGCGCGTAGGCTACATTGATCCGAAATACACCACCGCCATCAATGCCGATCCAGTCAGCATCCTGCGCGGGGCGCCGCAGCGTGAACTGGCCAATCAGTTTATCGTCTGGATGCTGTCACGCTCCGCTCAGCACCTGTGGCAACTGCGACGTGACGCACCGGGTGGACCTGAAAAGTTTGAACTGCGTCGCCAACCCATTCGCCGTGATGTTTACAAAGCCCCGCAGACAGATGATTGGACCGATCACATAGATCCCTATGAATATGCCCGGCCTTTCTGTGGCAACGTACCTAACTACTATGCTGCCATTGCGCCCATCGCCCACGCCATGGCCATCGACATACATGATGACCTGAAAATGGCCTGGGACACACTGGCCAACCAGGATGATCCAATCAGACGAAAAAAGATGCTTGCATTATTCGATCGGTTGCCGCAAGAGTTGCTAGCCGGTTCACAACCCGATTTTATGGCCGAGTTCCACTTGCGGCGTAAGGATAACAAGCAGTTTCTCCAGGACCGTCTGGGCTGGACGATGTTTTTCCGTGACAACTACCGGCGGATAATACACATGGCGGACCAATGACCTGATGACTGCGGCTCCATCATGCTTCATTCGCCGTCATCGCTGATTGCAGCGAGGTTGGCGACAGGTTCTGGGGCATGTGTCACGGCCACATGGGCTAACACAGTCAGGCCGCCACGCACGGCATCACCTTGTTCGACCGTGACCCTGGGACTCAAACTCTCGGGTATGTACAACTCCGTGGTTGAACCCAGTTTGATCATGCCGTAGCGTTGGCCGCGCTGTAGGATGCGGCCTTCGGCAGTATGGCAGACCACGCTGCGGGCCAGCATGCCTGACACCTGACGCACCGCCGCCATGCGACTGCCACGCACCGGGTGGGTCAGCACTATCAAAGATGATTCGTTGACCTGGGCCGACTGCGGTTTCAGGGCGTTTTGGTGCCGACCGGGTTCATGACATACCGACTCAACGCAGCCATGACAGGGCGAACGGTTGACATGCACGTTGAACACGCTCAAAAAGATACGAATGCAGGTCACGGGTTCACCCAGCGGCTCGAAATGGTCCAACTGGTGTACTGACGTGATCCGACCATCGGCGGGGCTGACCATCACGCCTCGTTGCATGGGGGTGTGTCTTTCCGGGTCGCGGAAGAAACTGAGCAGTGCCCCGGTAGCCACGACGACGAGGAGGATCAGCCAATAACTGTGGGCGAAGGCCAAAGCGAAGCTGAGCATTAGGCCGATGGCCAGAATTGTCAGCAACTCGCGTTTGGCGTATGGACTAAACATGTAAGGCGATAAAAGTCACTTTATGAACAGGCAACGGCCTTGGCGGCTACCTATCCCTTATCTTGCCAATGACAAAACCCACCACACCCAGCACACCGCTGACGCCAAGGCCGACAGCAGTGTATATCAGTAGGTTGTCACCGATGGTGTTGGTGAGCCTCATGCTGACACCGGCGATAGCGTAAAAAGCAACGAACATGGTGATAATCAGCCACGCCATGGCGGCTATCAGTAAGCCTATTACCAAGCCGCTGCTGGCCGGGTTGACCAGCTCGGCCACCGAAGATTCGCCGCTGGACAGGCCTGCAGGCAGGCCACTGGCTTCTACGTCTAAGGCGTTGTCCAATACTCCCGATGAGCCGGGCATAGGGCCAATCTTGGTCTCCGCACCACTGTCACCGAGGCTGATTTCATCTAGCAGGTCTCCCCCAACGCTTGTATCATCGTCGTCCTCGCTAGTTAAATCCAACAGACCGCTGCCCGAGCCGATGCTCTCCAGCAACAACTCATCACCGGACCCCTCTGGACCGGCCATCTGTGTCTGGGCACCGGAATCGTCTGATGCAAGGTCTTCGCCTTCTAAAATATTAATACCGCTGCCTTCGCCCGAACCGGCCAGCACACCGGATTCCTCCTTGACGTCATCCTCCATGGCAATCCCCGAACCGCTCAGCACGCTGGATTCGCTAAGGCCTGCCAAACCTTCAGAGCCACCGTCGTCGCCACTGCCACCGGTATCTTCCAGGGGAATCGCCGTACCCGAAGCGCCCGACGCTGTCTGCGGATCACCGCGTTCCTCGGCAAGGCTGTCGACCTGATCGCGCTTGAACATTATCTTGTCGCGATCGCGGAATACCTGGAGATCACCATCGGAACCCCAGCTCTTGACCTGGTCGATACTTATCCCCAGTTGCTGGGCCGTTTCTTCCAACGAGTAAAACATCTTGGCCATCGGGCGTCTCCTTTGACAAAGACAATCGCGCCGGACGCCGGCAATTGTAATCCGTCCAGCGTAGGCCGTCTGCTGATCCACGGCCATGGGCGAGCAAATCACCTGATTAAACCCTAGGATAACACTTGTCAATGATCAAGCAATAATCGTCAGTGGCCACGCCCGCGACCGACTAACCGGCCAGGAGCAAAAATAGTGACCGCTACAACGCGCCTAGTTCAACCAGTAGACCTCTGTCTGCCGAGCCTGCCAGTTGAACTGGAGGGGCTGCGCATCGCCCACTTGAGCGATTTGCACATCCGCGGCCCACGCCGCCGTTTCACACACTTGCGAGCCCTGATGGGCAATCTGCGTGTTGATCTTGTGGTGCTGACCGGCGACTACATGACCAAGAATGGAGACGAACAGGTGGCTACCGCCATGATGCACCAATTATGCCTTGCCATGAAACCGCAACTGGGCGTCTACGGCGTATTCGGCAACCACGACACCCCGCAACTGCGACACCAGTGCAGTGATCTGCCCATCCACTGGCTCAACAACCAATCCCATCTGTTTGATGGCCTGCCCTTGTGTATCATGGGCTTCGAGGCCGACAGCACTGCCAAGCCCGATAGCGTGGCCACGATCATCAACCTTGACAATAACGGCCCCGACCCTGTTGACGACAAGGGACCAAAGCCATTTAGCCTGCTGCTGTGCCATTATCCCAACTACCTGCCCATCGTGGCGGACATGGGCGTCAACGTCATGATCGCTGGCCACACGCACGGCGGCCAGTGGCGTTTCCCCGGCCGGCGACCGTTTACCAATTCGTGTGATCTGCCCTTGAGGTTAACCGCGGGGATTATGCGCCACCGTAATACGTTGGCTGTGGTAACGCGAGGTCTGGGCGAATCCCGGCTGCCACTACGCCTATTCTGCCCACCCCAGTTACCGATCTATACCCTGCGAGAAGGCCCCATGCGTGGCCAAGAAACCGATCACATTGACTGCATTGAACGCTGGTAGCTTTAAGTTTTCAGCAGAAATAGCGTTGATTGCAACTTAGAATGTTTGTAGGTTCTATACTTTTGCCGGGGACACCTGTAACCTCGATGGACCAGCCATGAACCAGATTGATGAAAAGACTTGTGTCGGATCACAGGACATGCAGCTACCACAAGACCTGCGTAAACCACTCATGCAACACCTCGAGCACCTGCGAGAACGCTTTAAAAGCCTCGACTGGGGCGGGCGTGTCGGATTTGGCAAGCGCCCAGCTGTCGTGGTAATTGATCTTGCACTGTTCTGGACAGAGCCTCAGCACCAAATGGGCAGCAACGTCGATTCGGTGGTGGAGGCGACCTGCTCCATCCTAAATGCTGCCCGAAATACCGGCGTGCCCATCTTCTTTACAACCTATGACCATGACCCTGCCGATCCGCCCAGCCCAAAAGCGGATAAATGCACACTGCAAGTAATGCCCAGTGACACAACCGTCTTCCAGATTGATCCACGGTTGGGTCATCAACCGGCCGAGAAGATCTTCCGCAAGAAATACGCCTCGGCCTTCAAGGGTACCAATTTTCACGAAACCCTTGCCTCTCTAGGCGTAGACACGCTTATTGTCACCGGCGTGAGCACCAGCCATTGTGTGTACGCCACCTGCCGAGACGCCTGCGCAAGCTATCGCGTCATTGTCCCTCGTCAAGCCGTCGGTGAGCGATGCGAACTGCTGCACGAGGTCAACCTGTTCGATATCGACTTGGACCTAGGCGACGTAATGCCTTGCGACGAAGTGGTCCAGTTCCTAGAAAACACCCCATCCGACGCACACATCAACCCCTAAAACACGAATAGGTGAACATCGGCGGTAGGGGGGCAAGGGGGTAATGTGCATAAAAGCAAGAAGGGCCGCTACCCCGACGGCTAACAACAATTTCGGGAACGCAAGACTAGGTCATCGCCGAGAAACTGCTTTGGGGCACCGACAGTCCCTACGGGACACTAAGTTGTGGTAAACCTATCGCCAAGCCCTGGATTTCATCCACCTACACTGTGACTTCCTGTCGCAGAACAAAAAGGACCTGGCCCTCGGTGATAACGCAGCCAAACTGTTTGGCCTAGAATAAAATCAACAGGCAAGATAATGATTTTGTCCAATACAACGGGTAGGTGTGAAACATGAATTTACGGCTGATCCTGATGTCCTTGCTTTGCCTTGGCGCCGGGTCCTGCGGACCGATCACCCTTGTTGTTGGCCAAGCGCCCGGGGAGCAGCGACTGACTTCTACCGTTGTCGAAAAAGACACGCACCGCACCACCAACAGGGTAGCGATCATCGACATCTCGGGGCTTATCTATAATTACAACAAACCCGGCCTGTTGCGGCAGGGGGAGAACCCCGTCAGCTTGTTGCACGAAAAGCTGGAGAAAGCACGACACAACCGCAGGGTCAAGGCGGTGATCCTGCGGATCAACAGCCCCGGGGGCACGGTTACCGCATCAGACGCTGCTTACCGACTAATTCTGCGTTTTAAAGAGAAATCAAAGAAACCAGTAGTGGCGATCTTGATGGACGTAGCCGCTAGTGGGGGGTATTACACGGCCTGCGCAGCCGACCATATTGTGGCCTATCCCACGGCCATTACTGGTAGCATCGGCGTGATCGTCCAGACGGTCAGCCTGCAGCCGGCACTGGCTAAATTTGGCATCACTGCCGAAGCAATTACCAGCGGGCAAAACAAGGACGCAGGCTCACTTTTCAGCACACTCACACCACAGCAGCGAAAAGTCATCCAAAAGCTGGTAGATGACTTTTATGACAGGTTCGTACAAGTAGTGAGGCAAGCAAGACCCAGCATTATGGCCAGGCATTTCACCGAGGTGACAGACGGGCGAATACTCAGCGGAGACGAGGCACTGAAGGTAGGGTTGGTAGACCAGGTTGGTGACCTGTACGACGCATTAACACATGCTAAGCGGCTTTCAGGCATTTCAGCAGCAGACTTGCTGCTATACCATCGTCCGCTGGCTTACGCCGGATCACCGTATGCCACCACGCCTGGCGCCAACAGCGGACCGGTCACAACCCAGATCAACCTGGCTCAATTTAATATCACAGACACATTTGCCGGTTCATCATTGGGCTTTTTCTACCTGTTACCCGGCTACGCGCCCTAAACGGCCAAGGCTCACTAAACTGCAGACACAGGCTCTTGAGGTCACTGGCCAATTGAACATAATATGCATTACCGGACGTTTAGCAGGGGCTTAATCCAACTACAGCAGGAACCACTCAGGAAGTCAGGCCTTGTGTAACCTTGGCAATCGCCTGCGGATAAGCCTCACATTCGAGGGCAAAAACCCGTTCGGATAGTGTTTGGGCCGTGTCGCCGGCTTCAACTGGGCAGGACCGCTGGACAACAATCGGGCCTGTGTCGTACATCTGGTCAGCAAAGTGAACTGTGCAACCGGTAACATTGCATCCTGCGGCAAGTACAGCCTCATGCACGCGTTGACCATACATCCCTTTGCCGCCGAAGTTAGGCAGTAATGCCGGGTGGATGTTGAGCACGCGACCGGCAAAATCATCAGGTATTTTCAGCAATGACAACCAACCGCCCAGGCAGACCAACTGGGCTTGCACCTGGCGGACATGGTCGAATATTGCCTGGGAAAACTGGCTGGCGTCGCCATAGGACTTGCGTTCGACGACATGGGTTTCCAAGCCGAGCCGGCGGGCTCGTTCGAGGCCGACAACCTCTGGCCGAGAGCTGATCACGACGTTGATGCGTGCGTCTAGCTTACCCTGGTCGATATGCTGGGCGATATTCTGCATGGTCCGGCCGCCACCACTGATCAGAATGGCCAGCCGGAGCCTTTTGCGTAGTTGTACGCTGATACCCTCTTGCACGCCGCTAAGATACTTGAGCAGTGACCATCACTCAAAACACGTCCGGCGCCCGCATGCGTACTACACGCTTGGCGCCATCGCCCACGGGAGCTTTGCACCTAGGCAACGTCCGGACGTTCCTGGTCAATTGGACCATGGCGCGGCAGAACGGATGGCGGATTGTACTGAGAATTGATGACCTAGACGGACCACGGGTCAAGGAAGGTGCCGACCGCGGCGCTATCGAGGACTTGGCTTGGCTGGGGCTGGACTGGGACGAAGGGCCTGTCTACCAGTTGGCCGACATTTCCGCTTATCGCGATGCTATCAACAATCTTCAAGAGCGCAACTTGCTTTATGCCTGCACGTGTACTCGCAAAGACATTGTCGCCGCCCAGTCAGCCCCGCACGACAATGAACACGAACTGCGTTATCCAGGCACCTGTCGGCCCAAAGATTGGCCGGATAATTGCTCAAAAACAATTGCGAACAAAACGCGGCCCGCGGCCCTCCGCGTCATCGTGCCTGATGAACCGCTCACCTTTGACGACCAATTCTGCGGGGCACAAAGCATCCATGTTCAAGCACAGGTAGGCGATTTCGTAGTAGCCACCAAGAAGGCGATGGCGGCTTATCAACTGGCGGTGGTCGTCGATGATGCTAGGCAAGGCATCACCGAGGTGATCCGCGGAGATGACCTGCTGCGGTCCACGGGGCGACAACTGCTCCTCTACCAATTGCTCAAACTGACCCCCCTGCCACGTTATTGGCACCTGCCGTTGGTCATTGGCCCCGACGGGCGCCGCTTGGCCAAGCGGCATGGTGACACACGCGTCGGCTTCTACCGCGACCAAGGCATCAATCCACAGCGAATCATCGGCCTGATGGCTTGCTATTGCGGCCTGACGCAGCAGCCGACACCTATGGACACCGCCGAATTCCGTGCTGGGCTGAACCTCAAAAATCTGCCCAAACAGCCCGTAACCTTTACCCCACAGGACCACGCGTGGCTTTTGCAACAGAAATAAGCACGCATATCGTGATTTCATAGCGGCCCCCTCAAGCACCAGCCAAACTGACCCGAAACAGTATCTGGGCCCTTTAATTATCGATTCTCGGACGGTGAGAGATGATGACCGACAAATTTCTGATGTTGATCAGCCCTGCCCCCCCTACCGCCGGCGCAGGCCTAGTTAATCAAGTATTACGGCAGTGGACCGCGTTACAAAGGCCCCCTATCAGGTCACTGACCATCGAACAGGTACTCAACGATCAGTCGCTGCTGGGCCAGTGCGCCGTAGCCTGGCTGGTCATGGACCAGCCTCAGCATAAGCGCCTATATGAGTTGACGACCGTCCTCCAGGATCACCATGTGACCGGACTGTTGACTAGACCAGGCGACAATGAACCGCTGGGCACGACCTTTCTCGAGGGCGTGATAACCGCCGCACCCAATGGGGACCCGGCGTCAATCGCGGTGGTGCTGCGAACCTTGTGGAACCAGGCTGATGTGATAAAGACACTCAAAACCGAGCTTTCAATCCTCCACATGCACAGTAAAGGCGTGGTGGACATGTTCGGTAAGATCGACGGAGAGATGCGGTTGGCCGCTCAATTGCAGCGCGACTTATTGCCCAAGACGCTGCCCCAGACGGATATGGTGTTTTGCGACGTATTGTTTCGCCCGGCCAGTTACGTTAGCGGTGACATTTACGACGTGGCCCAGCTCGACGACAGCCATATTGGATTCTTCCTCGCTGACGCAGTCGGCCACGGCGTGCCTGCCGCCTTGATGACGATATACATCAAAAGCGCCATGGCTGTGCTTGGGTTGAAAAAAGATGGTGATGATCTCCGCATTATTGCGCCCAACGAAGCGATGTCGAGGCTCAACCTCGCCATCGTGGGATACGAAACCGACCAAGCCTGCACCGCCACTGCTGTGTACGGCATCCTCAACACGGACACGTACGAACTGTTGATCGCTCGTGCTGGCCACCCATACCCCATTCTGCTTGCAGCCGACGGTGCAACTACAATTATCACAGCACAAGGCCCCATGCTGGGAGTGTTCAATAATGCGCAATTTGACTTGCAACGAATACAACTGGAACCGGACGACCGCTTGATTATCTTCAGCGACGGGCTGGAAACAGCATTTTCCAAGCCTGAGCACGGTGGTACTGCAGGGCAAACAGCCATCAGCGACCAATACCTCACAGAGTTTAAGGATTTAGCTTACGGTCCTGTCAATACGGCATTGCAGCGGCTAGGCAATAAACTCGATCAGCAAAAAGGTTCGCTCAACCAGCTCGATGACCTGACGGTGTTGCTGATCGCGGCCGAACCGTCAGCCGTGGCAGTCGGCTGCCGTGTCAATACGCGACACACTTCGGATCCAAGTTTGGTCTCAATCACCTCCCACGCGGCAGCGATGCGATGACCGGCGGCGCCCCTACCGCACAAATCCAGCCTCGCGGAGCATTTCGAAGCTAACCAGTTGGCCTCCTGCCGCCGGCAACTGTATCTGTTTCAGTGCATGCACCACAGTGCGGCTGATCACGTCCGTTTCAATGTTGACGGCGGAGCCCGGCCGGACCTTGCCCAGCGTAGTAACCTGCAGCGTGGTGGGAATCAGGGCAACCTGAAAATCACTGTGGCCGACAGCGGCAACGGTCATGCTCACGCCATCAAGGGTGATCGACCCCTTGGGCACGATATACGACATCAAATCAATCGGTGGCTGCAGCGTTAAACGCACGCCGTCTGAGCCCTGCTCGACGGCCATGACGACGGCCGTGGCCTCGACGTGCCCCTGCACAAAGTGACCGCTGATCGGTGCCGAGGCGGCCAATGACAACTCTACGTTGATCGGGTCGCCCACTGACAGCGACCCCAGCGTGGTCCGGTTCAATGTCTCGACGATGACGTCAAAACTCATCAACTTGTCAGATACTTCTACAGCAGTCAGGCAAACACCGTTGATACAGACTGAATCGCCCGGACACAAAGTCATACCGACCGGCTGCCACTTCCTGCGGCCAACGACTAGCCGTTTGCCGGCCGGCTGATCCTTGACCGCTTCAACGCAACACATGGCCTGCACAATACCCGTAAACATGTCAGTATTTTAACAGCGAAACACAACTATGGGATAAAAGCATCGACCCGCTAAAACTCGGACCCCTTGCCGTTGGCAACGGGCGGAATCTGCTTCACCGCCAAGTTAACAATAGTGCGGCTCTGATCAAGCAACACCTCGGAACGGCGCATCATGTCATCTATACGCTGTTGCGACTGGGACCACTGCTCCTGAAGTGCATCGATACGGCCTTGCAGGCCTTTGAGCGCGCTGGTGAAGTCCTCATCGATCTTACCCACCCACTGGTCATAGGCGTGCAGACTGCGG
>Ga0310124_10002747_pt1 | contig 12040 bp, 9 predicted proteins | sample CB11b_AW_Bot5_MG_FD_203507 | JGI IMG/M metagenome (GOLD analysis project Ga0310124, IMG submission 203507) | Marine microbial communities from Western Arctic Ocean, Canada - CB11b_AW_Bot5 | ecosystem: Environmental > Aquatic > Marine > Oceanic | place: Canada: Western Arctic Ocean | collected...
CGAGTAATGGAGTAATGAATGAATGAAGGAGAGAGAGGTGGCGGAGGGAGTGGGATTCGAACCCACGAGGGGGCTCATCACCCCCAACCCGCTTAGCAGGCGGGCGCACTAGGCCACTATGCGATCCCTCCTATCCGCTCAAACTATATCAGAGGGGTAGTACAGCGGCAAGGAAGGGCGTTATGGCAAACGTTTTCTTCCCACCCTTCTGCCCTGTGGTCCCGACTGGTCTGGACACCCACGTTCTCCCCTGTTGGTGAGGGCTTGCGCCTTGAGCCACAGCGGGAAGTCACGAGACTAGACGCTGAGCCGAGAGGTTCGAGGCCATTCCCGGTTGATAGCGCGCCCAAGATGGCCCAGTCTCGTGGCGTCCTGTTCTGGAACACACACCGCTACTAAAGAGCTTAGGGTTTCGAAGAGACCTGTCAGGTCAGCATCCTTCATTTCCGATGCCGGAGGCAGGAATTCCCTCAAGTTCAGGACCAGCGTATCGCCGCGCTTCCTTGGCCCGGCGAACAGGACAAGGCACGGGAGTTGATGTGGTTGTACACCTAGGTGGTGACCAATATCGAAGACATCATCCGGTGAGAAGAGCTCTATATCACCAGCCCCCCACACGCGCTCCATAGCCATCACCAGGAAGTTCGGGCCCGTAATGTGGTCCAGCCTGTCCCAGCGGTCAACGACAGACTCATGAACGGCTTGCTGGAGGCCGTTGGTGTGAGTGTAAAGCAGGACACCGCAGAACGGGTATTCGGATATCGCCTCATCGTGGATGGTCTCGAGAAACTTGCGATAGTGGTATACCGGTAGCATCACCATCTCTTCGGCCTCTCTTTATCAGTTTGATGCTCGGCTAGTGCAGGTTTCAGATACACAATGTGGGTGCATGGCAGGCTCTGCCTACTCCAGGTCACCCCAGGTGGGACCGACCTTCAGTTCCACCTTCAGGGGCACGTCCAGCTCCATTGCCGCGGGCATAAGTTCCAGTACCATTGCCCTCATGGGCTCCATCTCCTTGGACGGCACCTCGAAGATGAGCTCGTCGTGGACCTGCAGGAGCATTCTACTGGCCACGCCCTGCTCCAGCATGCGCTGGTGGATGCGGATCATGGCGATTTTGATAATGTCCGCCGCTGTGCCCTGCACCGGCATGTTGATTGCCATGCGCTCGGCGGCCTGGCGGTGGTTGTGGTTGGTGCTGGCTATCTCCGGCAGGTAGCGACGCCGTCCCAGCAGCGTTTCCACGTACAGGCTTTCTCTGGTCTGCTGCTTAATCGCCTCCACATAGTCGCGGATGCCTGGGTACTTGGCAAAGTAACCTTCGATGAACTCGGCGCTCTGGTGCACGTCAAGGTCGGTTTGCTGGGCCATGCCATGGGCGGACAGGCCGTAGATGATGCCGAAGTTCATTACCTTCGCCAGCCGACGCATGTCAGGCGTCACGGCTCCAATCTCCACACCGTACACCTGGGACGCGGTGGCAGAATGGATGTCTTCGTCGCGATGAAAGGCCTCCAGCAGCGCCGGGTCTTTGGACAGGTGCGCCAGGATGCGCAGCTCCACCTGCGAGTAGTCCGCGGCCAGCAGGCTCCAGCCTGGTTGAGCCAGGAAGGCGCGCCGCACCTGTCTGCCCAGTTCGGTGCGTATAGGTATGTTCTGTAGATTTGGGTCGCTGGACGAGAACCGGCCCGTAGCCGAGCCCACCTGGTTGTAGCTGGTATGTATACGGCCGGTGTCAGGGTTCACCAGGTCCGGCAGTGCGTCTAGGTAGGTAGACTTGAGCTTGGTAAGCTCCCGGTACCGCATCACTTTGTCCACTATCGGGTGGGCGCCACGGAGCTCATCCAGCACGGATGCGTCGGTGGAGTAGCCTGTTTTAGTGCGCTTGGGTGGCGGGAGCCCCTGCTCCTTGAGCCACGCTGCGGGCAGCAGCTTTTCGAACAGCACTGTACTCAACTGCTGCGGCGACCCTATGTTGAACGGCTGGCCGGCGTCTGCGTATATCTCCTCCCGCAGCGCGTAGACCTGTTCCGTAAGGTCGCCGGACATGTTCCGCAACATATCCGGGTCCACGATGATGCCGTTGCGCTGCATCTGCACCAGAACCGGCACCAGCGGGATTTCCACGTCCGTCATAATCCTGTCGGTGCCCCTCTGCTTGAGTACCGGCTCCAGCGCCTCGCGAAGCTGTCCTGTCATATCAGCATCGGCGGCGGCGTAGGGTGCGGCCAGCTCTATCAGCACCTGGTCGAATGTGATCTGCTTGCGACCCGTGCCGATGAGATCGGTGATAGGCGTCATCTCCTCCTGGAGGACGTTGAACGCCAGCCCCTTCAGGCCCGTGCCGATGCGACTGGCCAGGTGTGCAGCGACCATCGTGTCGAAATCGAGGCCGCGTACCTGGATGTCGTAGTTGGCGAGCACCATCATGTCGTAGTTGGCATTGTGGGCGACCTTGCCCAGAGACGGGTCCTCCAGCAGCGGTTTCAGGGATTCAAGCACCTCTCCAAGGGAGAGCTGGCTGCCCTGTGTGTGGCCTACGGGCACGTAGAATGACTTGCCCGCTGACGGCGAGAAGGAGAGGCCCACCAGGTTGGCGTGCATGGCGTCCAGACTGGTGGTCTCGGTGTCGAAGGCGAAGGAACCTGCGGTGTGCAGATCCTCGACCATGGCCGACAGCGCCGCTGTCGTCTCCACCGTCTGATAGTCGGGCTGGTCGTTGGAGTTGGCGGCTCGTTGGGCAGGCTCGCTGTCGCTGTCGCTGACCCCGTCCAGGAGCAACCCTTGCACCGCCGCCTGGCCGGGTATGCGTCTCACCAGGCTGGAGAACTCCAGGTCACGCAGGACAGCCAGCACATCTTCGCGATCGAAGTCGCCAAAGCGGGCGGTTTCCCGGTCCAGTTCGATGGGCATATCCTTGACAATGGTGCCCAGCCACTTGCCCTGAAACGCCTGCTCCTTGTGCTCCCGCAGAAGGCTCTGAATGCGGGGTGGCGTCACGTCGTCCAGTTTGTCGTATACGCCCTCAAGGCTACCGAACTCCAGAATCAGTTTCACTGCTGTCTTGACGCCGATGCCTGGCACGCCGGGAATGTTGTCCGAAGCGTCTCCCTGCAGGCCCTTGATGTCCGGCTGCTGCGCCGGCTCCAGGCCGCCGTACCGTTCCCGCACCGCTGCCTCGTCATACAGCTTGCGCTCCCGGACGCTGTAGTTGAGTGCCACCTTCACCGCAGGTGTTACCAGTTGCAGCGTATCGGTGTCGCCGGTAAGGATTATGGTGTCCAGCCCCTGCTCCTCAGCCTTGCGACACAGCGTGCCCAGTATGTCGTCGCCCTCATACCCTTCCATCTCGAAGATGGGTACACCGAATGCCTCCATCAACCTTTGCACCTTGGGAAACTGAGATTCCAGGTCAGGGGGTGTTGAGGGTCGTTGGGCCTTGTAGTCCGCGAACTCCTTGTGCCGGAATGTGGGGCCGCGCATGTCGAACGCGATGGCGCAGTGGCTGGGGTTCCAATCGTTCACTGCCCTGAAGAATGTATTGACGAACCCGTAGGTGCCGCCAACCTCCTCGCCCGTGGCGCGGGTGGTCATGGGCTGCTGGATGGCATGGAAGGCCCGGTGGACCATGGCGTGGCCGTCCATGAGCAACAGCAGCGGCTTGCGCTCCGACTCAAGGAGCGACGCCTGCCTGCCTGCCTGGGCTGTGTGATCTATATCGCCCTTGCTCTGAATAGCCAATTCACACCTTGGATGAGTCTGGGGGACGAAGCTGCCGATATTATAACCCCAGCCAGCCTTGCCCAACAGCTAAGTTGAAATGTTTTGGCCGTACGTCTTCTTCCCAGCCGCTCCGCCCTCGAATGTTCTTGATTTGAGGGGACACCCTCCGACTTGTCACGAGTCGCACGATAACAGTATCGTAAGGACGTACTTAGTTGAAGGAGGAGACCATGACGACTTCAAATGCGGATGAGATCAAAGCGGTGGTAAGGGAGCAGTACGCTGCCAGGGCCACAGGAGCGATTGCGTGTTGCGCGCCGGATGCTCAGGCTCAGCAGCCCGTACTCCTGGATATCAAGGGAATCTACGCTGGCACCAATCTGGCAGATCTCCCCATAGAGACAATTGCCGCCTCCGCCGGGTGCGGCAATCCAACAGCACTGGCGGCCCTGAAACCGGGCGAGATGGTGCTGGACCTTGGCAGCGGTGGCGGCATCGACTGCTTCCTAGCATCGCGTGCGGTGGGCCTTGAAGGCAAGGTGTTCGGCGTAGACATGACACCTGAGATGATTGCTCTGGCCCGCGCCAACGCCGATAAGGTGGGAGCCACCAACGTGGAGTTCCGCCTGGGTGAAATGGAGGCCCTGCCTATGGAGACAGCCAGTGTCGATGTCGTCATATCAAACTGTGTCGTCTGCCTATCACCGGACAAGGCGGCCGTTTTCCAGGAGGCGTACCGGGTGCTCAGGCCCGGCGGGCGCATCCACCTGTCCGACATGATGCTGGTGGGTGAGCTGCCCCAGGCCATTCGTGATGACCCACAGTTATGGGCCTCATGCGTCTCAGGCGCCGACCAGCAGGATGACTACCTGGCACGGCTTGATGCCGCCGGGTTCCGCGACGTCACGATAGAGAACGAAGAGGTGTACGGGACGGAGCCGGGATTTGACAACCTGCGCAGCGTACGCGTCCGGGCGACGAAGCCGGAGTAGGGGCGGTTTACGGGACTTCAGCCTTGTCAAAAGGCCTGGCTCTCACGTGGGATATTTTGTCAGGGGTCTTTTCCCCACCCACTCCGCACTCGTTACCTTTTGGGGGAATGGGAATGCCTCTCCGACGTTGCCGCGGGTCGCGATGAGCGAAGCATCATCGAATCTTAAGCCCCCGATCCCGACGGGTCCGGACACCTTCCCGTCTCTGAGCCAAATATCAGGTAAAGCCGAAGGCTTCTTTATGGAGAGGCCCGCTCCTCATGGAGCCGTGCAAGCTCCTTGACAGCAAGATAGGCGTAGGCCAGGTATTCGGCGGGCTCCAGTTCAAGCTCGCGCATCTCCTCCACCTGGTCGACGTAGTTCATCTCAGGCGTGCCTGGGATCATGCGCAGTATCATCTCGCACAGTTCGCCTTCAGGGACAACCACCACGCAGCCGCGGTCTGGGTCTGTGGATACGCCAGGGTCTATCTCTATGGCGCGCACCGTCTCCAAGCCCTCGAATCCGGGGAATGGGTCAAGAGATGTGGCCAGTGCCTTCACTATATCTCGCAGCTCACTGGCCGTACGTTGCATGGCAGCATCGGCGATGGTGCGGGCGCGCCACGGGTCGGCCAGGTAGTCGCTTGTCAACGTTTTGTCCCCTGGGATGCCAATATGTGGGCGATGCAGGGCTCGAACCTGCGACCTCCTGCGTGTAAAGCAGGCGCTCTAACCAACTGAGCTAATCGCCCATGAATCGTGGCTAAATACAGTGCAGAGTAGCTCGAAGTTTAGTGCCTCGCGGCCTGCAATGCCTCTAGCACCTTACTCGGCGACATGGGCAACTGGGTCATGCGGACGCCTGTGGCGTCGTAGATAGCGTTGGCTATGGCCGCCATCGGGGGAACTATGGACACCTCACCCACACCACGTACACCAAAGGGGTGCCCAGGGTTGGCCACCTCGACGATCACCGTATCGATCATGGGTAGATCCAGCGCGGTCGGCATCCGATAGTCCAGATAGCTCGGGTTCATCATCTGACCCTGATCATTAAAGGCATACTCTTCATTCAGTGCCCAGCCAATGCCTTGTACGGCGCCGCCCTGCATCTGCCCCTCCACATACGTCGGATGCACAGCCTTTCCAGCATCCTGTACCGCCGTGTAGCGGAGGATGGTTACCTTGCCCGTGTCTGGATCCACCTCAAGGTCTACGATATTGACGGCGAACGCGTTGCCAACATTACGCGGTGCCACGGTGGCGCTCCCAATGATGGGACCGCCAGTACCGTTCAATCTGCCCGCCAGGTCCTTGAACGACATGCTCAATCCTGGATCTGAGACATGCCGGAGCACACCAGCCGCGTATTCGACACTCTCAACGCTCACCTCCCAAATCCTGGCGACGCGCTCGATCATCTGCCGCTTGATCTCTTGGGCGGCCTCATAGCAAGCCCAACCAGTCTTGAAGGTCACTCCACTTCCACCCGTCATCGACGTAAATCCTATCGAGTCAGTATCGCCCACCGATGGTTTGACGTCTTCCACGGGAATGCCGAGCACTTCTGCCAACTGCATCGCCACAGACGTTCGGGTTCCACCAATGTCAGGGGATCCTTCCACGAGACTCACTGTGCCATCCGCTATCACATAGGCAACCGCGCTGGATGGGCCGCCTCCATTGAACCAGAACCCAGTTGCTATTCCCCTACCCCTGTACGGCCCTTCGATCGGCGAGTTGTAGTGTGCATGCTCCTTGGCCGCTTGCAGCGTCTCCAGATAGCCGATTCGAGCGAACACAGGGCCTGACGCCTGCCTGGTTCCCTCTTTAGCCCCGTTCAAGAGCCTGAACTCAACTGGGTCCATAGAAAGCTTCTCGCAGAGTTCGTCGATGGCGGTCTCCATGGCGTACGCGGCGGCGGGAGCGCCAGGTGCTCGGTACGCGGCAGACTTCGGCTTGTTCACCACGACGTCGAACCCTTCAATACGGGCGTTGGGGATATCGTAGGGAGCCATCATGCACCGGCTGCCTGGTGATACGGGTGAGCCTGGGAAGGCACCGGCCTCGTACAGCAAACTCGCCTCAGCCGCCGTGATGCGACCATCTTTGGTAGCCCCAAGCCTCACTTTGATGTGAGTCCCAGAGGTGGGGCCAGTCCCCTCGAATACCTCGGCGCGAGTCATGGTCACCCTCACCGGCAAACCACCGGATGCCCTGGACAGGAGAGCCGCTACCGGCTCCACGTAGACAAGGGTCTTTCCACCGAACCCGCCACCGATCTCCATTTGTATAGCCTTCACTCTGGAGACCGGGACGCCGACGATGGTGGCGGTCATATCCTGAACCATGAAATGGCCCTGACTGCTGGACCATAGGGTAATATTCCCTTCCGCATCCCACAGACCAGTTGCGGAGTGAGGTTCTATATACCCCTGGTGCACCGCAGCAGTGTGGGTCTCTTTCTCCACGACTACTTCGGCCTGCTGGAATCCCTTTTCGGTATCGCCATGTTGGAAGTCAAGGTAGTCTGCAACATTGCCGAATTCGTTGCCCTCGTCGCCGGTCCAGACATGGCCAGCGCGATCGGTTGGCATTGCCGAAGCAGCCAGGTCTTCGTGGACCAGTGGAGCACCCTTTCGAATCGCTTCCCTTCCATCCAGAACGGGAGACAGCACTTCGTACTCCACTTCAATTAGCGAAAGCGCCTCCTCAGCTGCTTCTGCGCTAGTGGCGGCGACTGCAGCCACGGCATGGCCTTTGTACAGAGCCTTGTCTCCCGCCAAACAGTTGTTGCTCAGGAACTTAACCTGCGAGGCCGCGCCTTCACCAAGATCGGCCACCTTACTGGACGGCTGAGGCAGATCAGCGGAAGTCACCACCGCCTTCACCCCAGGTAGCGCCAAGGCCTTCGTCGTGTCGATCGATCTGATCCATGCATGAGCGTATGGGCTTCGTAGTATCTTGCCAATCAGGAGTCCGGCCATGGATACATCGGCAGCGTAGCGAGCTTCACCCGTGACCTTGTCGAGTGCATCATGCCGTCTCGGTCTGGTGCCGACTACGGAGTACTCTTCTGTTGATAAGACTGCGTTGGGTTCGTAGTTCAAATTGGTATCCTCCATCACGCAGGTAGAGACAGCAGAGGTGGCGAATCTATAACTGCTCAGAAGACGGCCGGGGACAGGCGCTCTACCTGCACAAGTTAGCGTGAATCCTATCAACGTGGGCGTATGGAGTCAACATGCAGATCCATGCGCGAAAAGACTTTTCTTCTTCCCCTTAACGACCGACTGATCCAGTCAGTAAGGGCGAGGTGACCTCGCCCCTACGCGGAACATTCCTGCGGAGTTAGAGGCGAACGCCTTCATCCCCCCCGCCCTCACAGCGTTTTAGGTCTGTGGGACACACCTCAGACTCCTCGGCAGAGAACCCAGGTTCTCTGCACTCTCCTGTAGGGGCACATGTGGACAAATTGGCGTAGGCCTTAGATTCTTCGCTCCGCTCAGAATGGCACAAACTGAGCCCTGAGTACAGATGAGGTTGCTCTACTGCGCGCCTTCCACGAACCGATTGGTGAACGCTTTGCTGGCGTCAACGTCGCTGCCAAGCAAACCCTGCTCCAGCATCCATGCGGAGAATTCAACCCACTTCTCGGTTGTCTGCAGGCCGAAGTCAAGGTCGTCTTCGATCCAGAGGGGCGAAAGCAGGTCTACGCCGGGTCGCTCTATCGCTTCATCAATCTCAGGCGCCGCCCGGGCCAGAATATCGATGGCCGCTTGGGGGTTGGCCACGGCTTCACGGTAGCCCCGCATAGTGGCGCGGACGAACCGCTGGACCAGGTCGGGATCCTCGTTCACCATATCTTCGCTGGCCACCATGACAATCTCGTAGAAGTCGGGAATGCCCCAGTCCTCCATGCGCATGATATTGACCGGGAAGCCCTGGTTCTCTGCAGAGATGGATTCGTGGACCCAGTAGGCTCCAACGATGGCATCCACCTTGCTGCTTATGAGGGCCAGCACCAGATCGTAACCGACGTTGACCATTTCTACGTCGTCCAGCGTTATGCCGTCAGCCTTGAGCATCGTCTCCAAGAGGAGGGAGTCGGTGGATGTGCCAGGAAAGCCTACCTTCTTGCCCGCCAGGTCGCTTGGCCTCGCTATGCCGGAGCTTTCCAGCGCCATCACGGAGTTCAGTGGGTGCTGCACCAGAGCGGCGATAGAGACTACGGGGACGTCCTGTCCCCTGGCAAGCAGGACCGAAGACTGATAGCTCAGACCGAAATCATCCTGACCTGCGCCGACGGTCAGGAGCACAGTGGTCGGATCGTCCGGACTATAGATGGTAACGTTCAGGTTCTCATCATCATAGTAACCATTCTCTAGGGCAATGTAGAGGCCGCTGTGGTTGGACCAGGGGAACCAGTCTAGGGCGACCTGGACTTCGGTTTTATCCTCGGTGCCGCAGCCAGCAACCCCCACGACAGCCAAAACCAGCAAGGGCATTAGAAACCATTTTTTGATATTCATGCGTGTCCTATCACTATAACTTCTTCATGCACAGATTGACGATTCAGTTCTCCACGACTAGCCCTGCTCCAGTACCCGTTGGCGTTGTTCATTGTGATACCAGGGGAGCAGCAACCTCTCCAGCAGCGCCACACTCACAAACAGGATGATACCCATAGCCGCCAGTAGCACCACGGCACCAAAGGACCGGGCCGTGAGGAAGAGGGGCACCGAGATACGTGTCAGGTATCCTAGCCCCGCGCTGGCACCCACCCACTCACCGATCACGGCGCCTATGACACTGAACGTGACGGCGATCTTCGTACCGGAGAATAGGAACGGCATGGCGGTGGGAACCTGCACCTTGGTGAATATCTGCCACCGGCTGGCGCCCAGTGTCCGCATCATGTTGACCATATCCGTGTCTACAGACCTCAGCCCATCCACCGTGTTCACCGTAATTGGGAAGAATGCGATGAGTATCACAACTATGATCTTGGGGGCGATGCCGTACCCGACCCAGATGAGAAGCAGCGGCGCGATGACAATAATAGGTATGGTCTGAGAGGCGATGACCAGCGGGTAGACAGCCCGCTGCAAGGTACGATAGTAGGCGATCAGCGTTGCCAGGAGCACACCTGTTGCAAGAGCAGCGCCGAATCCAAGCATCACCTCCATCAGAGTGACCCAAGTATGTTTGAGATAGAGGGCGCGGCTGACTACCAGCTCCGCGGCAATCGCTGAAGGAGCAGGCAGCTTCCAGGCAGGAATGTCAAAGAACACGACGACGCCCTGCCACACCGCGACCAACACTGTCACCAGCAGCGCCGGACCCAACCAGCGCAGCATACGGCGGACACGAGTGGCGAATATTGAAGGTGCCTCTACGTGGGAGGAATCAAACGTGGAGGAAGCGGACTGCTGCTCTTGGAGGGTCATCGCCACGGCTCCTCTTGAGTACGCAGGCTCTCCTCTCTAATAGTGGCCAAGAGCCTTGCTTTCAATGCAATGAACGGCCCTTGTGTAACGATGTCATAGCTCCTAGGCCTGGGCAGATCGACGGACAGCACAAGCTTCACACTGCCTGGCCTGGCCGTCATCAGGTATATACGGTCAGACAAAAACACGGCTTCATCAACGTCGTGGGTGACGAGGACAATGGTCTTGTGGAAGCTAACCCACAGGTCCAGAAGCCATTCCTGCATCTGCGCTCTGGTCAGGGCGTCCAGCGCACCGAACGGCTCGTCCAATAACACTACGTCTCTCTCTGAGAGGACGGTACGCAGGAAGGCGGCCCGCTGCCTCATACCGCCTGAAAGAGCGGATGGATAAGCCCGCTCGAACCCTTTAAGACCGAACCGCTCCATAAGGGCATCCGCACGCAGCCGGGCCTGGGCATGGGGGACACCTTGTACCTCCAGACCCAATACCGCATTATCCAGCACGGTGCGCCAGGGCAGGAGCAGATCCTTCTGATGCATATAGGCAACCCGACCCAACCGCTGTGCCGGTTCAGTCTCCCGGAGCCATATGGTGCCCTGGTTCGGATCCTCAAGGCCGGCGATAATATTTAGCAGTGTGCTCTTGCCGCAGCCGCTGGGGCCGATAATGGTGACGAACTCGCCTTCCGATACATGGAAGTCCACGTCATCAAGCACTAGCAAAGGTCGTCCGAAGGCGTAGAATTCCTTCGTTATCCCATCCAGCTTTATGCTGGGGGCTGTAGCTGCTTCCTGATCCTGCTGTGTAAGGTTCATGCTGGATAGACCTATCGGCAAGATGGTCAGAACAAAAAGAACCGCCAAACTTTGAGCTTGGCGGTTCTTCCATCAGGTACTGAGAATCCAAATCCCTACGCTGGCATTATCCAAATCAGGTTCGGAGGGTCGCCCCGATGCGTCGGAGCCTCTCAGCCTGGCCTAACCAAGCTCCCCTGGCATTATTTAGCTGTGCGTTGCGGCACATTGTAGAGTGCCGTTTGAGCCAGCGTCAAGCACTAGCCATGACTCCTACCTGATTATCAAGGCTTAACTTATCTTGCCCAACAAGCCTGAACTCCCTGCAGGTAACCCAGGTTTCCTGCACTTTCTTGTGTTGCAGCGAAGCATTAAGCAGAACTGGGGCACCCTCATACCTGTGATCAAATATCGGGTAAAGCCAGCCTAGATTTAAGCCTTCTTTCTGTCTCCGCTGTCGTGCGTGGCCCAGAAGACAGCCTCCGGGATTATGGGCAGGTCATGTGGAACATGCCAGGTAGATGGACATCCGCACGAAGACCGCCTGGCCAGTCACCCTTTCCAGGGAATCGACCTTGACCACCCTTTCGCCGATGTACCTGTGTTCAGTCTTATCGGCGGTGGTTGGCCTTGCTAGGATCCCCCATCAGCCACCGATTGGATGGCTCGAACGATCTTGTCGTACCCGGTGCACCGGCACAGGTTGCCGGCAATGGCGAGTCGAATTTCGCCCTCAGTAGGGTGAGGATTCTTGTTCAGGAAGGCCCTGGAGGAGACAAGGAAACCTGGAGTACAGAAGCCACACTGCAGGGCGCCATGTGTAATGAACGCTTCCTGAAGCGGATCCAGGACACCGTCCGTGGCGAGCCCCTCCACAGTAACCACCTCCTGACCCTCAACCTCCACTGCCAGCATACAGCATGAGTTGATAGCCAGCCCGTCGAGCATAATGGTGCAGGCTCCACAGTTGCCGTTGCCGCACCCCTCTTTGGTGCCTGTAAGATCCAGCTCATCTCGCAATGCATCTAGCAGGCTTGTCCACGGCTGGACAAGCATTTCCTGGGAATCCCCATTGACCGTAAAAGTAACGTGAA
>Ga0310124_10002748_pt1 | contig 12037 bp, 17 predicted proteins | sample CB11b_AW_Bot5_MG_FD_203507 | JGI IMG/M metagenome (GOLD analysis project Ga0310124, IMG submission 203507) | Marine microbial communities from Western Arctic Ocean, Canada - CB11b_AW_Bot5 | ecosystem: Environmental > Aquatic > Marine > Oceanic | place: Canada: Western Arctic Ocean | collected...
ATTCAGAGTAACTCCGGTTATTAGTCTTTTCAATGCATTGCATATGCCAGACTATATTGATTATATGATGGATTTAGGATTTTCATGTTGGCAAATATCAATGGGTAATGTATTAATTAATCCTGAATCTTATGCATTAGCAATGCTACCCGATAATATAAAAGATCAAGTACGTAACGCATATGACAAATTTTTACTAGATAGAAAGGGAGTATATGGTGATCGAACGTTAGCCGATTTTAAAGATAAATTTAAATCTATAATTAATTATTTAGATGCTCCGTTAGGACATCAAGGAACACGCGAAGAAATGTCGCGAAGATTTATATATATGACACGAGTGTTAGATAAAGTTAGAAATGAAAATTTTGTTGAAACATATCCCGAATTAAAAGATTATTGGGATGCATGTCTGAAAGAAATAGATCCTGACAACCTAGACCCCGAATCGAACCTTTTTTATTTTTAAATTATGGATAATAAAAAATTAATAAAAGAAACTCCTAATTTATGTATATATCCATGGATTCATTTGGAAGCAAATGCTATGGGTCGTATCAGACCTTGTTGTCAAGTTAATGATGGTGGCGGTCTTAAAGATAATATGGGAAAAATGTATCAATTATCAGATAACAATACAACATTAGAAGATGCATATACAGGACAACAAATGATTAATTTAAGAAAACAATTCTTAAATAATGAAAGACCCGATGTATGTTATAAATGTTGGAGTAATGAAGATGCCGGTATTAGAAGTTTAAGGCAAGCACAGATCTTAGATGCACAAACTGGATTTTTCGATATCGAAAAAGTAGATTTTTCAGCTGACCCGTCCTTTGCTACAAATATGCAGTCAGTTGATTTAAAATTAGGTACAACATGTAATTTACAATGTCGAATATGTGATGCTGGTTCAAGTTCTAAATACTATAAAGAAACTAAAACTATTCTAACTGAATTAGAAGACACAGGGTTTACTCTCGGTAAAGAAGGTGAGCGGAGTGATAGCAATGCAAATAATGCAATGCTAAAAGAAATAACTAAGACCAGGCATTGGCCGACAACTAATGAAAATTTCAATGATAATTTAAAAATAATATTTCCTAATTTAAAACGTATGGAATTTTTCGGAGGCGAACCGTTTTTAATAAAGAAACATTTTGAAGTATTAAAATATGCAATTGAAAAAGGATATAGTAAGAATATATTTATTAAGTATAATACTAATGGAACACAATATCCTGAAGAATTAGTAGAAGATATATTTCCTTATTTCGAAAGGGTTTTTATAGCCTTTAGTATCGACGATGTTGCTGAACGATTTGAATATCAACGTTACCCTGCAAAGTGGGAACAAGTTAAAGATAATATACAACGATTTACTGAATTAACCAATGTAAATTTAGGTACAGAAATTTGTATTACTGTTAGTATATTCAATATATTATCTCTAGATGAGTTACTTGGTTGGATAAACACAACAAACTTGGGTGGTATTTACTTTAATATATTATATGATCCTCAAGAATGGAATATACAATCGTTGCCATTGGAAGCAAAACAATATATTGTAGATAAATTTAGATCAATTAATTGGCCCGGCGTAATAAAAACAGGAGACATGTATAAACGTATTAATTCTAGCCATGTACATGACATAAATGTAGGAATACAGTCGTTATTATCATTTATGGAAGAGAAACATATTACATATAATGAGGCAACCGGTATATATGGTAAAGCGATCAAAGGTGATATACAAGAAGTACGTAATTGGCGTATACATTCTAGTGATCAATTTCGTAATGATAGTTTTGTTAAAACATTTCCAGAACTAGCAGAATTAATAAGTTATGAGTCATGAATATATAGGGAAAGCAAAAGGAAATGTTTGACGTATTTTTTATAAGTTATCATGAACAATATGCTGATGAAAACTTTGAAGCATTGTTAGATATAGCACCTCTTGCTAAAAGAGTAGATGGTGTTGCAGGTATTTTTAATGCACATAAACGTGCGGCCGAATTAAGTAAAACAAAAATGTTTTATGTAATAGATGCTGATGCTATATTAGTCGACGAATTCAAATTTGATTATCTTCCAACCGAATTAGACGAAGTATATAAAGGAACACCTGCAACAAAGTGTATACATACTTGGCGAGCAATAAATCCCATTAATGATTTAGTATACGGTTATGGAGGTATTAAATTATTTCCTACCAAAGGATTGAAAAATGCAACTAAATGGAATGTAGACTTTACAACTTCTGTAATTAAACATTTTATACCAATGTCACAAGTTAGTAACATAACTGCATTTAATACAGATCCTTATAGTACATGGAAAAGTGCTTTTCGTGAATGTACTAAATTAGCAAGTAGTATTATAAGAAAACAACATGAAGATACAGAAAAAAGATTAGATGTTTGGTGTACAGTAGGAAAAGATAACCCATATGGAGAATATGCTATAGCAGGCGCCAATATTGGACGCGAATATGGTACAAAATATAAAGATAATATAGAGGCATTGAGTAAAATAAATGATTATGAATGGTTAAAAGAACAATATGAAAGAAATTACAACTAAAAATATATTACATAATTATTTTCGTCTTGCCGATCTTATGATTAAATATTCTGATGTAAAATGGAGAGATGTATATAGTATAGGACAAATAGAAAGTAAGGTTTGGTTAATAGAAGAACTAGAAGCATTAAATGTAAATCTAGGAACTATTTTTTTATGCGGCGGTTGGTATGCTAGTTTAGCAAACATAATGTTCGTAAGTCAATTACAGTTTAACAAAATCAGATCCTTTGATATAGATCCTTCGTGTGCAGATATAGCAGACACATTAAATAAAGATTATGTGTCTGATAAGTGGAAGTTTAAAGCAATAACTCAAGATATTCTTGATATTAATTATGAATATCACACATGGCAATGTTGGAGCAATGTTAATAATCGGATGTCTAAGTATATGGCAGATTCACCTGATACTATTATTAATACGTCATGTGAACATATAGAAAATTTTAATAAATGGTATAATTTAATACCACCTGGTAAATTAGTTGTATTACAAAGTAATGATTATTTTGAATTAGAAGAACACATTAATTGTGTAAAGGATATAGAAGAGTTCAAAGAACAATGTTTATTGGATAAATTATTATATTGTGGTGCTATAGAATTACAAAAATATAATCGCTTTATGCTAATAGGAATGACATAATGTATAGATATGAAGATATAAAAGAAGTACATTTAGAAATGACAGAAAAATGCCAAGCCGCATGTCCTATGTGTATGCGTAATGAAAATGGTGGAGCAATTAATAGGCATTTATCAATGTCGGAACTTAGTTTAGAAGACTGTAAAAAAATATTTGAACCGGACTTTCTTAAACAACTACATCATATATACATGTGTGGTAATTTTGGAGATCCTTGTATAGCACAAGACACATTAGATGTATATCGATACTTTCGCAAACATAATCCTAATATGATATTTGGTATGCATACAAATGCCGGAGCCCGTAAAACAGAATGGTGGGAAGAACTTGCAGAAATTTTTGCAGGTAAGGGAGGAGTTGTTTTTAGCGTTGATGGATTAGAAGATACTAATCATCTATATAGACAAAATGTTAATTGGGATATTGTAGTACGTAGTATGGAAGCATTTATAGGAGCTGGAGGTACAGCGAAATGGGATTATATAGTATTTGAACATAATGAACATCAAGTCGAAGAAGCAGAAGCATTTGCTAAAAAATTAGGATTTCGAGAGTTTAGATCAAAAAAAACTGATAGGTTTTTTAGTCCCTCCATGGGTATAGTAAAGGAAGGACATCAGGCAGTAGATAGAAAAGAAAAGAATACTCAACTTCTTACTAAACCTAAAACAGAAAAATATGTAAACAAAGCAATGGCAAGTAAAAAAGGATTGCTCGATAAGTATGGTGGAAAAATAAATTATTATGATCAGGCAAAAATAACATGTAAAGTTTTAAAAGAAAAAAAGATATTCATTTCAGCAGAAGGATTATTTTTACCTTGTTGTTGGACTGCTACTCGAATGTATAGATGGTGGCGCCCAAATAAATCAGAACAAATATGGGATTTTATTGAACGAGTAGGAGGCAAAGAAGGTATAGATGTTATTAATAATAGACTTGAAGATGTCATGAATGGTACAGGATTTCTAGAAGATATTAAAAATAGTTGGTCCTGTTCAAGCATAGCAGAAGGTAAACTTGATGTGTGTGCAGATAAATGTGGAGAAGGATTTGATACATTTTCTGAGCAATTTGCTGAAAAAATAGACCTTAGAAAATAATATATGTTTACTTGAGTCAAACCCAGTTTAAATAGTTAACCAAAAAGAGGGTTAGGCTATGGAAACTGTTGAACGATCTATAATTAAGACTATATCATGGCGAATATTAGCAACAACGGATACATTCATTATCAGTTATTTTATAACTGGACGGTTCTCTTGGGCCGTATCTATTGCTGGTATCGAAGTTGTTACAAAAATGGGATTATACTATATACATGAAAGAGGATGGCAAAAAATAAGATGCGGGAAGAAAAAAATCAAACACTAGACCTTAGCAAAAGTCAATATGACTTTACTAAAATTCCATTTGATAAATTAACTAGAGTAGGTATACGTAGTATGTTATACCGCGACATGTTTACAGTGTCATGGTTGTTAGGTAGATTTTGTAACTACCATTGTTCCTATTGTTGGGCACACGGAAGGTCTGACACAAAAGATCATAGGTCAACAGAACTGTGTCTTACAACAATAGATAAAATTAAAGCACAAGCACGTGAAAGGGGATTTAATTCTTTTCATTTTAGTTTTAGTGGGGGTGAGCCTACTCTCCACCCTGGTTATTTAGATATTTTAAAATATCTAGTAGATGATATAACAAATACAAATTATACTAGTATACATATGACATCCAATTGTTCGCCAGGTAAAGTATGGTTTAACAAATATGCTCGTATTGCACAACATCTCCACAGGGCAAGTATTACTTGCAGTTACCATAGAGAATATAATGCTGATATTAAAAAACGAATTAAATTGGCAGACAAATTAGAGTTATGCCAAGAATGGGACGTACAAATAACAATTAATTGTGTAATGGTACCTAAATGGTTTTGGCAAATAATGGATGAAGTAATGTATTTTCATGAGCGAGGTATTAATGTAACGTTAAAGCCGCAAAGCGATCCTCATGCTAATTTTGTAGTAGATGGATATACTGATGCAATGTTAGAACAACTTCATAACGGTATGCCTCAACGAGCATATACAGAAACAAAAAGACAGATTCAGAGACCTATACCTACATTTTTAAAAGGACCCGATCCTATAAAAGATGCAACTGGTGTACCCCAACATTTTCAAATTGAGTTTGTAGATGATGAAGGAGAAACATGGTATATGGATCAAGCAGAACGATTTAATGCTTTTAATTTTAATAAGTTTAAAGGATGGGAATGTTCAAGTGGGTATAGGAGTATTATAATACGTGAACCAGACGGAAGTATAAAACGCAGTTACAGTTGTAGTGATAAACCATTGGGATATATATTTGAAGATTTTAAATTATTCGATAAACCTATGCTTTGCATCAGTGATAGTTGTGTAAGTTCTGCAGATAGTAAAATACCTAAACGTAAGGTAGGAACAAAACTGCCATTATGGCCAGGAGATAATACATTTAAATGATACCAAATTATTATGAAGATGTAGTAGAATTTGATTTACCAATTGATAAAGAAGAATTACGCAAAGTAAACTATAATTGGAGACAATATAACCCACGAAAAGATATTCGTAGGTACGGATGTTCTATTACATCATTAAATGGTGAAGATGATGGTCCTGATTTAGATTCATTATTACAATTAGAAAAAAAATATAAAGAGACTGATTTTTGCACACCAACAATACATGCAACGCCTTTTACTTGGTTTCTTGAAAATATTGATGTAGGGCGTTCTCACTATTTAAAAATTCCTGCAGGGGGATATTTTCCATATCATCGCGATTCACATAAAGGTACTTTTAGAATAATTTATACAATACAAAATTGCAAACGTCATAATTTAGTTTGGATTAACGATAAAGAAGTTCTTCAATTGCAAAATTCACAATGGTATTATATTAATACTAAAAAAGCACATGCTGTTTTTTCATTCAATGATTCTATATTTGCTGTGTTTAATGTATTCAGTACTGACGAAAATTATAAAAAACTTTACAATTATATGAAAATAGTATGAAAAGTTTTGAATTAAAAAATTTTCCAGCAGTGGATGTGAAAAAATTTATATACATAGGCAATAATATAATAGAACCTGCATGGACTATACGTCCTAGTTTAGTAGATAATATTTTAGTACAAGAAGAACTAAATTGGTTAGAGCAGTATAAATTATATCCATGTTATACAGCAATTATAATGACTCCTGCTTTAACAATTTGTAAAACACATGTAGACGATAAAGCATCTGATGCTGGATTAAAACAAAGAAGAACTGCTATTAATATACCCATACAAGGTTGGGATAACAGTTCATTTCAATTTATGTCTGGCGAAGAAAACATTATAGAAACTATATATACAGATGCAGTTATGTGTTGGGATGTAACTCAACCTCATAGAATAAATAATTCTGAAAGTAAATTTAATAGAATTACGTTGAGTTTTGGGTTTGTCGAATCGGTACAAGAAATTCACGACAAATTATTTTAATATCTTCCCAACTATATTTTGGATCAAATCGCAAAGAAATCATTGCTCTTTCTTCTTCTTGTGGTAATGGATTAAAAACAGAGTGGTAATGACCATTATTAAATAGTACCGGAATGTTTGTTAAGGAAAATTCTACTGCTAATTTTAATTCTCCACTTTCATAGGTTGTAGATTTAGGCATTTGAATACTAGTATTCTTACCTATAGGCCACCAAAAATTAGTTCTAACTTTTTCTGTACAATTATATACTGGCAAATTAATTGAACCAGTAAATTTTATTTTAGCATGATCTTTATGTATTGGTATAAACAAATTAGATCTTCTTTTACTGTGGAAATATATAACAAATAACTTGTCCATATAAAGGTGTGATATTATTTCATCTGGAATCATATTTAATATAATATCATTGAACCCAAAACCATTAAGAAATTTATCATGCTTTATAGCATAGTTCTCCCAAAAGCATTCTTCTATAGCAATTTGATTCCAGTTTTTAAAACGTAAAGGAATGACATAATTGGTTATATCTATGTCTTTATTAATGTGTTGGACTTGCATAGTTCTTTAATTTTTTCCCATGAATAATTAGGATTGAATCTAATATTAATTATTGCTCTTTCTTCTTCCTGTGGCATAGGAGTAAAAACAGAATGATATTGTGTACTATTAAATAATACAGGCGTATTTGTCATTGCAAATTCTACTGCTAATTTTAATTCACCACTGCTATGAACTCTAGACTTATACTGTGTTGTATATGTATTATCTTCTGAAGGTATCCAAAAATTAGTTCTAACTGTTTCTGTACAATTATATGCCGGTATATTAATAGCGGCACTAAATTTTATTTCCTTTCCACCATCTCTGTGAACAACCGTATTCATTTGTAATTTTCTTTTGTTATGAAAATATAATACAAAGAGACTATCTGTTATAATATGCGGTACTAATTCTTTAGGTATTATATTTAAAATTGTATCATGGAACTCGTACGAATTGTGCCACCCCCCGGGTCGTGTATCTCTATATGAATAATTTTCCCAAAAGCATTCTTCTATAGCTTCTTTATTATATTTTTCGAAACACAATGGAATAACATAATCGTCTACATTTACGCCCTTGCTGACAGAAAATAATTTCATGTAAAGTACTCTTCGAAAATAATTGTTTCATGTATTTTCCAATCTTTTTTTGCCGTTAAAGTTTTATAAAGTGTTTCAAAATATATATCTAGTATTTCTTGTTCATCTTTATCTATTATCTTAATTAAACTTTGTATGACATCTACAGGCCTTCTAATGATATCTATTATTTTATAGTTGTTCTTAATTTCTTCTTTAACATCATCTTCTAGATCATTAATGGTATGCCAATGTCCATGTAATACATATTCATGACTAAAAACTATTTCCTTAACATTGTAATTGTTTTCTCCGAGATGTTCGGGCGTATGTAAAACACCCAATGCAGGTTGTTTATTTAATTCCTCTGAAATATTTCTTACTATAGTTTTAGAACCAGATCTAGGAAAAGAAATTACTGCTATATTAGAAACTGTGTTCGCCATAACATTCTATCTCCGGTAAACGCATCACGTTTATGCATTACCCTGATGTTGTCATACACTATAATATCATTATCCTTCCATTCATGTTGCCATGCAAATTGAAGGCAATGTTCTAATAGTTTATCTACATCAATGGGTTTACTTGTTTTCCATAATGTGCCCGGACTAAAATAAAGCACCTTTTCACCCGTTACATGATGTTCAAATATAAAAGGTCTATGTGTATTTTGCTTTGCTAATAGTTTGAGTTGTTTTTCTGTAAAGCAATAGTATAAATCTCTTGACGGATAATAGTAACCAATTATATCTTTTAATTCATCTTTGTCATCATATGTATCTAGTGCAAGTTTCATATCAATAAAATGCGTAGGTGTTAAATTACCATTGGACTTATTATATAAAGTTACACCAAAATAATTACCTCTACCATAACTCCAATCGTTATGCCATTCAACATCATTGTCTTTAAACAGTTCTGTATTTGCTACTGCTTGCACAGTACGATTTTCATTTAAAACATGTTTTTCGGTAACTAGAGGTTTACCTAAAGTTGAAGCAAATTTAGAAAATTGATCGACTGTTAATGCTTTGTCATTTTTTATATGAACAAACCCTTCCTCAAGAACTAAATCAATTAATGGTTGCCGGCGTATCGTAGATGTTATGTACCCAGATTCCACTTCGGTATAATTCACGATCTCCATAATACTTGTCTCTCCGATGTAAACTATGATGTTGATCACTTAAAATAATATCATAAGGATCCCATGTATGTGTGTATACATATTTGTCTTGCATAGTGTGTTTTTTTAAATCAAAATATAATTCTTTTTGTTGTTCTTTTTGCATTCCAGTAAACCCTCTTATTACACTCCAAGGAAAATGCAATCCTTTTTTATTATTGATAGGATGTTCTGTTACAAGTGTTTTTCGATTAACTTGTTTACCAAAAGAAGGTGTACCATCTATATCCTTAAAGGTCATCATGGTTTCTTTGTCATAAAAAATATTTTTATGCATTGCGCCTAAGCGTTCGCTTGCTTTATATGTAACCGTTTTACTTTTTATTGTATCAACAATACTTTTTATATTTTCACTTAAATCATTATAGGCTAACTGACTATCACTAAAATATGTATTGCCGCCGGTGTCTGATAATTTATTCATATACATTGCTACAATATCTTCGCCGCCATACCTATTCATTCCTGCACAATGCCACTCTAATTCACCATCCTCGGTACCGGCAAATAATGTAGTACTTGTAACTCTAACTAATTCATTATACCCATCTACACCTACTCCAGCAACACTATCTGCTTGTGCTACTACACTACCTAACGTTTTATAAAATTTTACTAACGTACCAGGAGTAACAGGCGAAGCATTTTTAATGACTACTACTCTACCATTTCCTATTAGTTGAAGAATCCGTGACGGATCTTCAATAAATGAAAGATTAGTAATTTGATAACCAACGTTATCTAATTTTGTAATTTCCATTTTTAAATTCCTCTGGTGTAATAGATTTAAGTTTTAATACTGCGTTAGTATTTAACTTTTTATATATAACAGTTTGCCAACATCTGATAGAAGTTTCATTATCACATACCAAATGAAAATTAGGACTTACTATCCAATCATGTAAAAATTTTTGTGGATAATGTCTTAAAGAAGTTTTTCCATGTTTTGATGTTTCTCGACTCATAAAAATAACATCATATTGTAACTGTTCAGCAATATCAGATTGTTGCTGTATCATTTCTTTAGTTTCTGGCGTAACGTTTTTTATTGATGTAGCAAATCTATAGTGAGGTGATTTATAAAATCTATTTAAACATCGAACTGCATTACCAAATAAATTACGATATAGTAATGTACTAAAACCAATTACATTATTATTCTCTTTTATAGTACTAATTGCTAAGGTATTATTTAAATCTAATCTCTCTTTGGTATAATTTTCTGCTAAAGAGTCATTTAGTTTTTCAGTTGACAAATAATCAATTATGCTGTCAACAATAATATTATAATTTGATTGGTCTTTATGTGTTGTTGTTACTTCAATATTGGAACTCATTTCGCTTAACATGCTCAAAGAAAGGTGCAATTTTAAAATCTTGTGTTAGTCGTCCTCTATTAGGATTGTCAGGGTCTATTACACCTTCGTCGTCGACTTCCCAATCAATGAGTCTGATATATAGTTTACCTAATTCTGTTTCGTATGGAAATACTAAACTACTACAATCTTCTGTAACAACTGTTTTGTTTTTATATTCCTTTCCTTGCTGAACAGCAATAACAGTACCGCTTGCCGCCTTATGTGATAATATCCATTCTGTATTAAGATTTAATTCATTGGCAACAACACATGCTAATTCATTTAATGAATATGCATGATTTGTTCCCATATTACGTCCTAACACACCTACGCTTTTCATTCTTAGAACAGGTGTTATTCTACGATAAATTTTAGTTGTTTTAAAATCTACTCCTGCTTCCTTTGCACAATTTACAACTGTTTGTATTTGCCTAGCAATTGTATGTTCGTTGACATTCTTTGCAATAATTGTACCGGTATTAACAGCAAATCTATGTCGAAATATATTAGTTAATGCTCTTGTTTTTGCAGTGGCCCATTTACCATTGTCTAATACTTTATAAACTTCGTCGTCGTCTGCTCCATTCATACTGGTCAATACTAAATTTAAACCAGCATCCTTGAGCTTCTGACAATACTCCATTCGTGCAAGTTTTAACCCATTTGTTGTTAGAGTTGTTTGGTGTCCTCTCTTTTTTACATTATAGATAATATCCGAGAGATCATCTCGCATAGTTGGTTCAGCACCTATTAATCTAATATATGTTCTAAATGGTAATTTATCTAGTACAATATATAGTTTGTCTATATCTAGATCGGGTATATTCCTATTAGGAATGTAACAATTTGCACATTCCATATTGCATCGATGCGTTAAATCAACAACCAAATTTGAAAATATATTATCTTCTGGTGCTAATTCAAAATATTCCATTAATTATGAAACTATTTCAGATCCGGCATCGTGCTGTACGAAGATTGACCAACCGTTTGCTTCCAAAGCTGCTTTTGCTGATGCAAGATCTCTACCGTTATATGCATTCCAAGCCGCATCGTCCCAACTGCGTGTTTCACTTAAAGATGTAGCACTATAAGTTGAATCTGTTACGGTCGCTAATGCCATAACATCTGCTAAAGAACCGGATGCATCTGCGTTTAATGCCGCGGCTGCGTCTTCAAATGATGCAAAGTTAGCGCCTGCTTTTGTATATGTTACTGTTTGTGTTGCCATAATGTCCTCCATGAACATGTTATATGTGTATTTATTACCTAATGTTTCTTTACTACAAGTAATTCTTCATATCCTAAAAAGTTATATATTACAACTTCATAATCGGTAGGTGTTGATAATAATAATGCTATAGTAAAACCTATAACAATACCAACACATATTGTTATACCTAATTCAAAGTTGGTCCATGTTCTCATACTGCCATTTCTGCTTTTATACTTGGCATGGGATCATAATCCGCTAACACAAAATCTGTTATATTATAGTTGTCCCACTTCTTTCCAACCGATATAAACAGTTCGGGTAATTCTTTTGGTGTGCGAGTTAATTGCTCTGTAACTGCC
>Ga0310124_10002749_pt1 | contig 12037 bp, 7 predicted proteins | sample CB11b_AW_Bot5_MG_FD_203507 | JGI IMG/M metagenome (GOLD analysis project Ga0310124, IMG submission 203507) | Marine microbial communities from Western Arctic Ocean, Canada - CB11b_AW_Bot5 | ecosystem: Environmental > Aquatic > Marine > Oceanic | place: Canada: Western Arctic Ocean | collected...
TCTGGATAGGACTCGAGCATTACTACCCGCGGCTGTGGCCCTGGCATCTCGGAGGGGCGCTCTATGACCGCAGCTGGTTCCTGCAGTGCGTAGATGTCCTGGGGACCAGCGGACTGACAGCTCTCGTTTTTCTGACCAGCGCGACTGTGGCGGGGTTTGTTCGCTGGCGCGGCGGGGGCGAGGGGTTTCCGCGCTGGAGGGTGGCGGCGAGCACGGGGCTGCTGCTGGCCTGTTGTGTCTATGGGCCCATGCGACTGGCCTCTCTCCAGCACATGGAGCAGGAGCGGGAGGCGGACAAGCTTACCGTCGGTTTTGTCCAGGGGTTCCTGGACCCCACGAAGCGCCGTAAATCAGGCCTGCAGACCTATGTCGCCGAGACCCGGAAGCTGCTCGAATTGTCTCCCCAGGTTAACCTGGTTCTCTGGCCTGAGGGCGTTGACTGGATCCCTCTTGACCTTGGGCCGGGAGCCGAGCCGTGGAGGCTCCATCCTGAGAACGCCGAAAAAACGGGCAGATTCATGCGGGACGAATTCAAGGTCCCCATGGTCTTTGGCGGCGCCGGGGTGATTCTCGCGCCTGGCGACAAGGGAGCTCTCGAGATCGATGAGTCCTACAATATAGCGATCTACCTGTCGCCCGGGGGTCCCGGGGGAATCTACAGGAAGAACCATCCCGTTCCATTCGGCGAGAGCGTTCCGGGCTGGGATCTGCTGCCCGAGTCGTGGAGGGGGGCCTTTCCGGCCATCGGTAACCTGAGCCTTGGCGAAGACAATCCACAGATGACCCTGGGGGAGAGCACGTTTCGCAATCTCATCTGTTACGAGGCGGTTCTGCCCGAATATGTGCGCCAGTCCGCTAGCGGCAGTGACTTCCTGGTGAATATCACCGAGGACTACTGGTATGGAAACACCGCCCACATTCCCCAGCATCTCTCGGTGCTGATTCTCAGGGCGGTTGAATCGAGGATTCCCGTGCTGCGTTGTACCAACGTGGGGCCATCGGGCATTGTCGACATCACCGGGAGGTTTCTCGGGGGCGGCAACGCCTGGTGGAAGGCCGACAGGTTTGCCCTGGAGTTCGTCCCGGGCAGAGCCGCGTCCATCTACAGCAGCTGGGGCCATTGGTTTCCACTGCTCAGTCTTCTGCTTGGGGCCCTGCTGCTGTTTTCCACCCGCGGGAAGTTTCCCGGGAGGCCTGCGGAGAAGCCCGGCTCCGCGTGTGAAGAATAGAGATTTTCCGATGCGTAACCATCTCTCGCTCAAGGCATCCTAAGTGTTTTTCTCCAAAGGGGTTGTCTTTCACTTAAGTTGACTTTGGCGGTTGCGCCTTCTATACTCACTTGTCGATCCCCCTGGCTTTAAATATTATTTTTAGCTTCAGAACGGGCCGCTCTGCTCGGTCAGGAATTGGCGAGCAAACGGCTGAACCGCCATGGAATTAGGTCTCTCCCAACACCAGGCGATCAAGCAGATCCAGACGCTTTCGCCGCAGATGTATATGTCGATGGAGATTCTCTGTCTGAACTCCATGGATCTGCAGGATCGTGTCGATACCGAGCTGGAGAACAACGAAACTCTCGAACGCTCCAGTGAGGAGACCATCGGAGAGGAGACATCCTCGGACGGTGAAGAGGAGACATCCTCGGCCCTGGCCGAGGCAACATCTTCCGAGGATGCCGACGGATCAGCTGAGCCCGCGGAAGATCCTTTCGGGTCTCTCCAGGAACGTATGGATCGGGCTGACCGTTATTTCCAGGATGATGCTCCGCCATCGCGCAGCTCGGCGAGCTATCGCGGGGAAAAGGATGAGAAGCTCGAGGCGATGAGCAATACCGCCGAGCGTTCGATTTCCCTGCAGGATCACCTCGAGGATCAGGTGCACCTGCTCAGCGACGATGAGGTCGCGGCGGCCATGCGCCGGGTTGAGATGTCCGCGAGGGTATCCGCCGCCACGCAAGAGGCTCTTGGCGGAGACACGCCCGATGCAGAGTTGAATGGAGCCCCGGCTCCGCCGTCCGTCGAGACGCCGGCGCGGCTGGATTTTTCAGAAGAGCAGGTGATTGAGATTCGGGAGCTTTGCAGCTCGATTATTTTCAATATCGATGAGCGCGGCTATCTCATGTATTCCCTCGAAGAGGTCAGGGTCTCCATCGATCCTCTCCCGGCCATGCTCCTGCTCGAGGTTGCCCTCGAGATCGTTCAGGATCTCGAGCCGACCGGTGTCGGGGGGCGTGACATCGTCGAGTGCCTTCTCCTGCAACTGCAGAAGGATCGCCAGGACTATCCCCTCGAAGAGAAGATCATCCGGGAATACCTCGCAGAGCTCAGCCATAACCGGCTGCCTAAAATCGCCAGGGGGCTGGGCGTGGGTATCGAGGAGATCAAGGACGCGGTGGAGAACATCGCCTCTCTCAACCCGTTGCCGGGCAAGGTGTTTGGGGGAGATCCTCCCCATTACATCAAGCCTGACGTCATTGTCGATGAGGTCGAGGGCGCCTACGAGGTCCGGGTCGATTCGAATTATATTCCCCGCCTGAGGATCAGCTCCCATTACCGGGATCTCTATCGCCAGTCACGCAAGGATCCCGAGCTGCAGAAGTACCTGAAGAAAAAACTCGATAGCGCTGAGTGGCTGGTTTCGGCAATCCGTCAGCGCCAGGCGACGCTGCACAAGATTGCCCAGGAGATCGTCAATATCCAGTCGGGCTTTCTCGATCACGGCATCAGCCATCTCAAGGCGTTGAAGATGGCGGATGTGGCTGAGCTGCTCGGAGTTCATGTTTCTACGATCAGCAGGGGCATCAGCGGCAAGTACATCCAGACCCCCAGGGGGATCTACGCGCTGAAGTTCTTCTTTACCGGCGGCGCGACCAAGTCCAGCGGGGAGGTGGAGGCTCGCGGCAGCGTGATCCAGCGCATCAAGGACTTCATAGCAGAGGAGGACAAGGCCAAGCCCCTGAGCGATATCGCTATTGTGCGAAAATTAGAAGAGGCCGAAATCAGCATTTCCCGGCGTACGGTCACGAAATACCGCGAGGCCGAGGGGATTCCTTCCTCCAGGGAGCGACGCGAGTACTGAGCCTGCGGGGCCCTGTTTTCCTCAACCGCAGAAAGTCATTCTGGGCTAAAATGCGCGGACGGTGGAAACAGAAGAGAAGATCCTGACGTCTATTCAGGGAACCCCTGGACAGGAAATTACCTGTGGCGGCTTTGCCGGCAGGGTGTGGAGAGTTGAATTCATTGGCTGAGTCGAGAAACCTGATCGAAGTTGATGGTCTGGTGAAGAGCTATGGTTCTGTAAAGGCTCTGCAGGGGATCTCGTTCTCGGTGGGCGAGGGGGAGGTCCTGGGCTTTCTTGGTCCCAACGGCGCGGGCAAGAGCACGACACTCAGGGTCCTGGCGGGCTTCATGCCTGGTGACTCCGGCCGGGTCAGCGTCAACGGCTTTGACGTGGGAGAAGACAGTCTCGCTGTGCGAAACTCGATCGGCTATCTGCCCGAGGGGGTTCCGATCTATCCCGATATGAGGGTTGGCGAGTACCTGGGGTTTCGTGCCCGCCTCAAGGGTATCTCCCGTGCCGACAGGAAGGGGCGGATAGGCAGCGCCCTCGAGGAGACCCAGACGGCGGATGTGGCAGGGCGTATGATCGGGACCTTGTCGCGCGGCTATCGCCAGAGGGTCGGCCTGGCGGATGCGCTCCTGGGCGAGCCCCCGGTGTTGATCCTCGATGAGCCCACGGTAGGGCTCGATCCTGAGCAGGTGCGGCAGTTCAGATCCCTGCTCCAGGAGGTCGGCCGCAGCAGGACGGTCATCCTGTCGACTCATATACTCAGCGAGGTCGAGCTTGTCTGTTCCAGCGTGGCGATCATCTCCGGGGGGCGGATTGTCGCCGGAGACACGGTTGAGAATCTCAAGGGCTCCCTGGTCGACAGGGTCTGTGTAGTCGCCGAGGTCAACGGGCCTCATGAGGCGGTGAGCGCCGCCTTCGAGGCCCTCCCGGGTGTATTGAGGGTGGAGGCTGACAGGCCGGAAGGCGCGGGAGATGGTCCAGGCGCCGGCTATTGCCGCTACAGGGTGTTTTTAAACGATGCGGGCGAGGGGGCGGAGACGATATTCGATGCCGTCAGCTCCGGCGGCTGGCGGCTGCGCCAGCTGGCAGTTGAAGAGCTGAGCCTTGAGGATGTCTTCCTTGATATTGTCGGGGGTGAGGAATGAGCAGGACCCGGCTGAGTGCGGCGACGAATACCTGGGCGATATTCCAGCGGGAATTCATGGCCCTGTTCTATTCGCCTATTGCCTATGTTGTTCTCTTTCTGTTCATGATCTCCAACGGCTGGATTTTCTATTACTACTGCGTCAACTACGCTCGGGATCCGCAGCAGATCACGCTGGTGATCAGGTCGCTGTTCAGCTTCGCTTTCTTCTGGGTTCTTCCGCTGTCGCCGCTGCTGACCATGAGGCTGTTTTCCGAGGAGAAGCGTACGGGAACGATCGAAGTGCTGATGACGGCGCCTGTACGGGCCTCGGAGGTTGTCTGCGGCAAGTTCCTGGCTACCCAGCTGTTCTATATGCTCATCTGGTCCTCCCTGCTGCTCTTCGTTCTGATGCTGGAGGTGCTTGGGAAACCGGCGGGGCCTGATTGGGGGCCGATCAAGTCGATGTATTTCGGACTGTTCTTTCTTGGCTGCATGACCAACTCCCTGGGGTTGCTGGCCTCGACCTTTTCCCGCAACCAGCTGGTAGCCGCTGTGCTGTCGCTCAGCGGAAACCTGATGTTTTTCTCTCTGCTCTTCCTTGGCTGGATCTACCGGGAGACGCCGGAATTGCAGCGTCTCTTTCACTACCTGAGCTTCCAGGCCCATTTTTCCAGTGAATACATCGGGGGGGTTGTCGAGCTGCGCTACATTGTCTTCTACCTTGGATTTACCAGTCTCTTTCTGTTTCTCTCCATCAATATGGTCAACGGACGTAAGTGGCGATGAGTCCATCTGAAACCGACAGGCAGGCGGTCGAGACGCAAGGGGTTGTCGTTGAGCCTTCCGCGGATGAGTCGCCGAGCTTCAGTCTGCGCCGGCGGTCAGGTCAGAGAGCCCGGTTCATACTCAACCTGCTGCTTCTTCTCTACATACTCTTTGTGGTGAACGGGATCGCTTTTCGAAATCCGGGCCGGATTGATTTTACCGAGGAGAGGATTCACTCGCTTTCGTCGGAAACCCGGGAGGTCCTGAGGCTGGTCACGGAGGAGATTCGGGTCGTCTTTCCTTATTACGTGCAGCTCAACAACAGCAAGCAGCTGGCTCATTACCGTTCTCTTCAAAGGGCCATCGATCTTCTGAAGATCTATTCCTCCGAGCAGCCCCTGATCCGGGTAGCAGCTGAGGTTGACTCTCTGGTGGATGCCAGCCGGTGGGAGCTGGTTCGGGAAGAATACGATCTCTCCTCCCGCCAGTTCAACCGCCTGATCTTCCACACTGGAGAAGGCAAGGGTCTGCGCCAGACCGTGATGCCTGAGGATGTAGCTACCTTTACGGCGAACCCATCCAGCCCATCCGAGCCCATGCAGATCTCATCCTTCAGGGCGGAGGAGGCGATGACCTCGGCGATCAAACGCCTGATCCACAGAAAACGCCTGCGCTGCTATTTTACCCAGGGGCACGGAGAGTTTCCGCTGGGAGAAGCCTCGCGTATTCGGGCCTTACGGCATGACATGGAGGCCTCGGGCTTCGCCATTGCGCCCCTGGACCTGGGGCAACTCCGCAGGGTTCCTGAAGATTGTGACCTGCTGGTTATCGCTGGAGCTGAAAAATCGTTCACCCAGGCTGAACTGGATGCCGTCCAGGGCTATCTAACCGGCGGGGGAAAGCTCTTTGTCACCCTTGGGGTGCGCAGGAGCAAGCTGGAGAGTGTTCTCGAGAAATGGGGAGTAGAGGTGCTCGAGGGTAAGGTTCGTTCAAGGATAACAGTTCTGGAGGGTTACTCCGACCAGAGCTGGGTCGCTTGCAGAAGCGCCAACAGTATTCATCCCGTGACCGCGCCCCTGGTCGCCGGTTCAGACGGCAGGAGGGGTGATTTTGGTGGTGTGGCGTTGCTGGCGCCGCGTCCCCTCAAGGCTGTCGGCGCGCCATTCCGGCTCGCGAGCGATGTGCTGCTCTCGACCGGAGGCTCGGACAAGACCAAACGTTACTATCTCGTCGGCGGAGGTTCTTCGGGGAGCGGAGTCAGCGAGGAGGCGCGGAGCGACTTTACAGTGGCGGCGGCCACCCGCCAGGAAAAGATCGATCGTCCGCCAGAGAGCTGGGTGCCGCTGGCGACCAGGCTGGTGGTGCTTGGCTCGGGGAGCCTGCTGCTGGACCAGGGCCCCGGCTTCCTGAATGGGAATCATCGTGATTTTGTAATGAACTGCGTCAACTGGCTGGTCGAAAGGGAGGAGCTGGTCAGCGCGGGAGGAGTTCGTTCCCAGGAGCGCAGAATCGACCTGGCGGGCAACCCCTCCTTGAGACAGTTTGTCTTCCTGGCCGCGGTGCTGATCTTCCCCGGGATTTTTCTGATCCTCGGTGTCTGTGTTTATTTTCTCAGGAGATCCTGATGGGAAAAGGCCGCTCGGGTAATCGTACGACTGCTTTACTCTTCGTGGTCGCAATCGTAGTGACCCTCTATGCGCACTTCTTCGAGAGCCGCAGGCAGGTCTGGTCGGGCGCGGCGGAGGCGTTCGGGGATATCGAGCCGTCGGATATTGTCGCGTTTGAAATCGTCCATGGGTTGTCAGCCGATGAGACCGCGGCGGGCGCGAGCGCCCGCAAGATCTCTCTCGAGCGCAGTGGCGAATACGGTTGGAATATTACCGAGCCGGTCAAGTTCCGGGGCTTCGTTCCGCGGATCCAGGGAGTTCTCTGGGAGATCGCCGACATGGTCAAGGTGGTCGAGGTGCCAGAGGGTTCGGAGGATGCAGGGAAGTGGTGCGATGAGGCCGGACCATGGGTGTCCGTCAACTTTAAAACTCGCCAGGGTGAAGAGCATTCGATCGAGGTGGGTCGCCAGCATCCCGGTCTGAAGGAGGATCTCTTCGCCCGTCTCGATCGCAAGACGATTATCGTGGCCCGGTCCACAGCCCGGACAGCCTTTTCCGCCAGCCTCGAAGAGCTGCGGTCGAAGGCCCTCGTTCCCGTAGCGCCGGCCGACTGCATTGCCTTTGAGGTCAGCGGTTCGCAGAAGGCCCGCAAGGCGTTTCGCCGGGAAGAAAAGACTCGCAGGTGGCGTTTTGCCGAGGGTTCTCCCCTGGCCGGTTTGCTGGCTGACCGGGTCAAGACGGACGCGCTGCTTGCGGAACTGAACGCCTGGAAAATAAAGCAATTCGTTCTACCGAAAGAAGTTACGGATGAAGTCCTGACCCGATACGGGCTCGACAAGCCCCGCCTGAAGCTGGAGGTCGAGCACCGCCGGGGTGACCGGATCAGCCTGGAGGTGGGAGCAGGTTTTGAGGAGGGAGAGGAGCGGTTCGTCTGGCTTCGCGCCGGCGATGGAGGGTTTGTTTTCAGCGGCGTCGAGGGGCCGGCGAAGAGGCTTCTCGATGAGGCGCAGAAATACCAGACGGCCAAGGTTTTTGATTTTGAGGGCGTCGAGTTTTCCGAGGTCCGGTGCCGGGGGCCGGGGGGCTCCTTTGTGATCCGGAAAGCTGCATCCGATTCCGCCGGCGTGGAAGGGAAGGGGCATATCGTGGAGACCGGGAACAAGGGCGACTCCTTCAGGGGAGATCGGCTGGTTGTTCCAGAGGCTCTCGCTGAGCTGCGAGATCTCCTCGTCGAGAAGTTTTATGAACCCGCTTCTGAGGCCGGAGAGCCGGCTGCGCCGGCCCTTGGGGAGGTCACGGTGGAGACCGGGACAGGAGAGCTCCACACGCTCCGCCTGCTTCGGCGGTCGAGTGATCCGCGCGACGCGGAGATCGATGCCTTTGTCGCTGAGCGCTCGGGGGACCGCAGCCGCTTTCTCATTATCTCGAAATGGCCAGGTCGGCTGGAGTTCGGGCCGGCTGTGTTCAGGGAGCGGGCCATCTCGGGGCTGAAGCCCGGGAACGCGGCGGAGCTGGTTCTCACGCGGGGCAAGACCTCCTGGGTCCTGGCCTACCTCGCAGGCTCCTGGTCTTTCAGCAGTGACCAGGTCGTGGTGGCGGGGAAGGAACTTGATGAGGCGCTGGTCAACAAGGTCATCGGAGGTCTCCAGCGTGACCGATTCCGGGTGGTGGGCTTCGCCCCCGGTCTCGCCAAGGAGGCCTGGGAAGGGGCCGGCATCGGTACCCATGACTTTCATCTGCGGCTCAACCTGCGCAGTTTCTTCGACGATCACAAAGGGTTCCGGAAGATTACCATTGGCACGAGCCAGCAGATCGCCGGTGAGACCGGGCTTCACTACGGGAGGGTTGATTCCTTTCCGTCCCCCTTTGTTCTTCAGCCGGGTTTCCCCGCGCAGCTTGAAAAGCTCGCCGCTCATCTCAGCGAGATCACCGGCGAACCCTGAACGTGTCCAACGGGTCGGCGCGCCGCGTTCTTCCAGGTGAGGTTCCGCGGCTTCCCGGTCAGCGGTTGCGAGGGCGGCGGGGGAGAATGGGAGCTGTGTCGGGACGGGTGTATTGACGGGAAAATCACCCGCTCTTTTATCGAGGCGTTACCCTGTCGCCGACGGCTTTCCATTTCTTTCTGTAGAAGAAATAGGGGGGGAGTGAAAACGAAAAAACCCGGACGGGCCGGGTGAAAAAGAAAGAAAAACCAAGGGAATTAAGAGACTGGTGGTTGGTGGAGTTATCTCTTAATTTTACGTGGTGGTGTACAACCTTGGCTTTTCTTAACCTATCGTATTCTTGCTTGTTCTAGTATTTTAAACCCCGGGAGGCGACAGTTGAGAATAGTTGAGACTGGTGTCGTCTCCATTTTGAAAGCGGCGGATCAAGTTACGCTCTGCGGTCCACCTTTTTGCTCCGCGAGAGCCCGCTAAGTCACTCCATTTAGAAGTATTTTGTAACTTCCTGCCGGGAGTAAGTGGCAAACTAACCGAAATCGTACGAAACTGACCAAAAGCAACTCTGTACAACTTCTCTTTCTATGTTCGAATTCTAACTTTGCTCGCTTTCATGTCAATATCATTTGATTTTTCCCAGGTGGCTGGCGTTAGGCATATATTCGGTGTGCTTCTCAGGTTATGGCTTTTCCCGGCGATCATTATCGGCCTCCAGGCAGCCGGGATGGCGGCTGGTGCCGAAGATGCAACGGAGGCTGAGGGCGGTAGCTACGCGCAGCTCGTCGAATCACTGGAGAAGGAATATCCGGATCGAGATTCCATCCAGCAGGGCTACCGGGTCGTCGCGGAGAGACTCAGGGAGTTCATCCAATCAAATTCGTCTTCTTCAAAGCTCGCTCAAGCCCGTTCGTTGTGCGCGGAAGTCCTTATAATTGGTGGAGATAGGTCAGGCGCTATATTTCAGTGGAAAGCGATGGCGGAGGACTCCAGGGACCCGGTCGGCCAGGGCCAGGGACTCTACCTGCTTGCGAGCGATTCCTTTTTGAGGGATGAGTCCGACAGGGCCCGGGAATATTTTGCCCGGCTGGTAGATGGATTTCCCCGTTCCGACTGGGCTGCAAAATCTAAAGGTCCCTTGCGGTACCTCGCCCTGTTGACGAGCCGGAATATGCCGGCCTTTGAAGTCGTTGTTCGAAAAGACGGGAAAAAAGCGAAATTAAATCTCATAAATCTGGCAGGGAAAGTGACATTAGTCCATTTCTGGAGGTCAGATACGGCAAAACACGGACAGTTCATCGAGACCCTTGGCAGGAATCCTGAATCGTCCCTCGAGCAGGCCGTCAGGAAATATCCCGTGCTCAAGGGGAGGGTGGTGATCTTCGGGGTGAACCTGGACACCGACAAGGACGCCTTTGAGGCGGCGCGGGACCGTTGGAAGATCCCCTGGGCACAGCTTCATGACGGCAAGGGTTTCTCTTCCCCGCTGGTGAAGACCCTCGGGATACCCAGGGCTCCTCATTGGCTGGTGCTTGGTCCGCGCGGCAAGATCTGGTACCTCGGCTCGGACCTCGACAAGTTCTACGCCTATGCCTCCGAGGCGCTCAAGCGTCACAGGATCGCGCTCGAAAAGAAGAAATAGAGCCCGTGATCAGCGGTCTCTCCAGGCAGCTCCCGAGGGGAATTCGTAGTGATCGAGGGAGGCTTCGACCATGGTCGTCGAGTAGCCGGGGGCCTGCGGAGGCAGGTAGCGGCAGTCGCGCATCGTGACGGGGTTCTCGAAGTGCTCATGCAGGTTGTCGACGTATTCGATCACGCGGTTCTCCAGGCTGCAGCCGACCCTGATGTAGTCGAAGATCGCGAGGTGCTGAACATGTTCGCAGAGTCCGATACCGCCGGCGTGAGGGCAGACCGGCACGCCGCACTTGGCGGCCATGAGGAGCACGGAGAGGACCTCGTTGACGCCGCCGAGCCGACAGCTGTCGATCTGCACGAACTGGATTGCTTCTGCCTGCAGGAATTGCTTGAACAGCACGCGGTTCTGGCAGCACTCCCCGGTGGCCACTCCGATGGGGGCGACGGCCCTGGCGATGGCCGCGTGGCCGAGAACGTCATCCGGGCTGGTGGGCTCCTCGATCCAGAGCGGTGAGAATTCCGCCAGGTGCTTCATGTTCTCGATGGCCTCAGCCACATCCCATACCTGGTTGGCATCAAACATGAGCTCGCGATCCGGGCCGATCATTTCACGGATGATCGACGACCGGCGGATGTCATCCTGCAGGTCGGCGCCAACCTTGATCTTGACGTGCGACCAGCCATCATCTACGGCCTGCCGGCAGAGGTCCCTGATTTTTTCATCTTCGTAGCCAAGCCAGCCGGTGGAGGTCGTATAGGCGGGAAAGCCGCGCTCCAGCATCTCCTGCTCCCGGGCCTCGCGGCCGGTTTCATTTTTTCGTAGCAATTCGACCGCCTCCTCGGGGGTCATCAGATCCGAGATGTAGGTGAAGTCGATGCAGGCAACCAACTCCTCGGCGCTCATGTCCGCCAGCAGTTTCCAGAGCGGCTTCCCTTCCAGCTTGGCGAGGAGATCCCAGGCGGCGTTGATGATCGCCGCCGAGGCCATGTGAACGGTTCCCTTCTCAGGCCCTACCCATCTCAGCTGGCTGTCGCCCGTCAGCCTCCTCCAGAAGGAGCGCATATCGGCCCTGATGTCGTCAAGGTCCAGTCCGATGACGAAGGGCTTCCAGGCCTCAACCGCGGCGGCGCAGAGCTCGTTGCCGCGGCCGATTGTGAAGGCCAGGCCGTGGCCTGCGAGTCCATCGGGATGGTCTGTCTGGAGCTCTACGTAGGCGGCCGAGTAGTCAGGGTCTGGGTTCATCGCATCGGAGCCGGTGAGGCTGTCCGAGGTCGGGATGCGGATGTCCCGGACGGTAAGGCCTGTAATGGTTGCCACGGGGGAAATCTCCTTGAGTTGCCGAATTGCTTTTTCCGGAGCATCCTGTCGCTGGGAGTGGTCTTCTAACACGGGTTTCAGGGCGAGGCCAACCGTTTTGCTCCGCTGCCGGATATTGAGAGCTCCAGGGCCGGGCTCTTCGCATCAATAAGGGTTTGTAGAGGGGCAGTTGAGTATCTACAATTAGCAAAGCAGAATGTTTGGGTCGCTCTGTCTGAATTCTGAAATAAGCTGACAGCCTCTACGAGGAGGGGATATTGATGTTAAAAGCCGGGAATCTTCTTTGTGGTTTGTGGGTGGTGCTCTTTGCCTTGTTTTCGGCTTCTCCCGCGTTTCTGCAGGCGCAGGGCAAACAGCAGGAGGAGGACCTGCTGGTCTATGAATTCGAGGAGCCGGAGGAGCTGGAGGATTTTTTCCATCCGGGCGTTGTTGACCTTTGCGGGGACCTGTATCCGGTCGGCGGCCTCGAGATTGATGATGGCAGCCTGCTGCTCACCAACCACGCCGTCTCAGGAATCTCGCTTGCCAGTCTCTATCCGAATACGGTCGCTGAGATCTTCCCCGAGGGATCGAAGGACTA